>Ga0065721_10005260_pt1 | contig 26032 bp, 23 predicted proteins | sample Mesricmetagenome_FD_59108 | JGI IMG/M metagenome (GOLD analysis project Ga0065721, IMG submission 59108) | Mesophilic microbial community from rice straw/compost enrichment Sample: eDNA_1 v2 (version 2) | ecosystem: Engineered > Solid waste > Grass > Composting > Bioreactor | place: USA: Davis... | reverse complement strand
CTTGTCGGCCTGCCGCTGCCGCCGCTGCGGCTCGATCCGGCGGTGGAGCAGGTGCGGGTGCGGCTGGACGCAGAGCTGGCCCTGGGGCCCGATCTCGTGGCGCTGGCGCGGCTGCACGGCTTCTTCACCGGCGTGCCCCCGGCCGACCAGGCGGACCATGGACGCGAGCCGGCCGATGCGGCGCGGCTGGCGGGCGGGCTGCGCTGGCGCGGGGACGCCATGCTGCTGGAAGCGCGGGGCGGGGTGGACCTCGTCTGGCCCGAGAACGCGCCGCAATTGCTGCAGGGCCTCTCCTATCTCGATGCCATGGTGGAACTGGCGGCGCTGGAGGCGCTGACCGTGTCGGGCCGGGCGATGCTGGGGATCGAGCTGGTCGAGCCGGTGGACGGCGTGGCCGGGCGGGTGGCGGAGGCGGAGCTGGGCGCGCGCCTGGCGCTCGGCGAGCGCGTGGCCCTGACCGGGGCGCTGTCGCTGCGCGGCGAGACCGGGCTGTTCCTCCCCGATCTCCGGGAAACCCGGCGCAGCGCCTCCGCCGGCGTCACGGTGGCGCTGGCCGGCGACATGTCGGTGGGGGTGCTGGCCAGGGCCAGCCGGACCGAGGCGCCGGACACGGCCTATGACACGATGAGCCTGGCGCTGACCTTCGGCGGCCGGCTCTGACCGCCGTCCGGCCGCGGCTAGAGCGCGGTGAGGGTGGCGAGCGGGCTGCCGTCGCCGGCGAGCAGGGTGAGCGTGGTTCCCTCCAGCCGGTAGCCCTGCGTGTTCTCCAGGGCGGCGAGCCAGGCCTGTTCCTGGCCCATGGCGGGCTCGGGGCAGGCCATCATGGTGGAGAAGACCTGGGTGAAGGCGATGCCGTCCGGGCGGGGCTCGAAGCCGCCGCCATAGCTGTTGCAGCCGCCGCGTCCGCCGATGCCGTCGGCGTCGATATTCAGCGTCGTCTCGACGGTCGCGGCGACCTCGGCGCCTGCGAGCTGCTGCAGCCGCCAGCTGGTGCCGATCAGCTCGCTGCCGGCGGCAGGGCCATCGGCCAGGGCGGCGGAGACCAGCAGGGGAAAGACAAGGGCGAGGGGCAACAGGCGCATCCGATTCCTCCGGCAGACATGGGCGAACCTTCCCCGCCGATTATGGCCGATCGAGGTCGCGATCACAAATTTCATCGCGGCGGCCGCATGGGGAACCACATGCCGCCTGCCTCGTTTGGGAGGCAAGGCCGGCCGCGACGCGACAACGACACCAAGCGGCCCCCTGCCAGATTTGACGGTGAGCCCACAGAGCCTCCGTCATCCGAGCGGCGGAAGGCTGAAAGGTTGACGCTCCTTTGCAGTCTCCCCGGTGGGGCGCGAAACTTCGGTTTCGCGCCTTTCTTTTTGACATTTTCCCGGCCGTCGTGCAATGTCCGACAAATGCCGAATAAGTTCAGGACAATTACTTATTTTGAATCAGAAATATATTATAATTCTAGCTCGTGAATTTTCTGAACAACAACCATAGTTGATCTCTGCCGCTTCACCGATGGAACGCGAGTGATCTATTTCCGTACTTTCCATGCGACCTGTTTCGCATACAAAGGAGGTAGACATGAAAACGGTGACTTGTACGGCGCTGTCCCTGGTGTTACTCGCCGGCGCAGCGGTCCCGGCCCAGGCCCAGAGCGTGCTCGGGGGCATTCTGGGCGGCAAGGACGATGCGGCCCTGGTCACGCTGGGCTCCGGCGACGCCGGCAGCAAGGGCCTGGTGAATGTGGGCCTCGGCGGCGACAACCAGCTTCTTGATGTCCAGGTCGGCAACAATGGCGGCCTCGCGACCGCCACCGTGGGCTCCGGGGGCTCGAACGGCCTGCTCGATGCCGATGTCGACCTGCTCGGCGGCACCGTCGGCGTCGGGGCCAGCGTCGGCGGCGGCAGCCTCGCCGATATCGACGTCACCATCGGTGGCGGCGGTGACAACGGCGGCGGCGGTAACGGCGGGGGCAATGGCAATGGTGGAGGCGGCAACGGCGGTGGCGGCAATGGCGGCGGCGGCAATGGCGGCGGCAACGGGGGAGGCGGTAACGGCGGCGGCAACGGCGTCGCTCTCGGCGCGCCCTCCGGCGGCGCGGCCTGCGTCGGCACGCCGGCCAGCCAGATCGAACGGCTGATCCGCTCGACGCGCATCGACGCCTCCTGGCAGCGCGCCACCGACGTGTCGATCCGGCGCGTCGACATCTGCCCCGAACTGCGCAGCTGGCTCGCCGCGGCCCTGGCCCGGACCGGGCTGGGCTCGTCGCTGCAATCGGCCATCGCCCAGGACGCGCTGCTGAGCGCCTCGCTCAGCCGCTCCAGCTACAATGCCAGCCGGGTCTTCGCGGTGGATCAGAGCGGGCGCCAGCTGATCCTCTACGTCTACTGACGCGCGCGCCGGCCCGGGAGTCCTTCCGGGCCGGCAACTTTGCCCGGCACAAATGGCTTGCGGAACCCGCCCCCTGCCGGGCCATAGTCGGACGACATCCGGCCAGAGGGGCGACTCCCGCAATGATCCCGCAGCTTGACCAGACCGACCGCAAACTTCTGCGGGAGCTCCAGCGCGACAGCCGCAGAAGCGTGCAGATGCTGGGCGAGGCGGTGGGCCTGTCCGCCTCGACCTGCCACCGGCGGATCCGGGCGCTGGAAGAGGCCGGGCTGATCGAGGGCTATCGCGCCGCGCTCAACGCCGCCCGCCTCGGCCTGTCGATGCAGTTCTTCATCGAGGTGGGGCTGACCAGCCAGAGCGAAGCGGCGCTCGAAGCCTTCGAGGCGGCGGTCCGCGAGATTCCCGAAGTGCTCGAATGCCACCTGATGGCGGGCCACTCCGACTACATCCTGCGCGTCGTCTGCCGCGACCACGAGGATTTCGAGCGGCTGCACCGGCTGCTGAGCGCCCGGCTGCCGGGCGTGGCGCGCATCCATTCCAACATGAGCATCCGCACGGTGAAGGCGCGGACCGGGCTGCCGATCTAGCGTTTTGTCATTTTGCGTCGGGTGCTCCCTCCGCCTTGAGGGAGGGGAGCAAACAGCCGCCTTCCGATGGGGTTTGCCGCAGAGATGGGCAGCAGGTTGATTAAGAAATAGGCATATCGACGGTGTGACGACTTTATGAGCGTTTTTTGCTTGCGTCCCGGTGCGGGCTGCGCTTGTGTCGGGGGCATAACGACTTTCTGGGGACGTCATTCATGCTCAATCGCAGGCTTTTCTCCGCTGCCATGCTGCTGGGGGCGGCGGCCTTCGCCACGCCCGCCCTGGCGCAGACCGACATCAAGCTCACGCTGGACTGGCGCTTCGAGGGGCCGGCCGCGGGGTTCCTGCTGGCGCAGGACAACGGCTATTTCGCCGAGGAAGGGCTCAACGTCACCATCGATACCGGCAACGGCTCGGTGGAGGCGATCCCGCGCGTGGCGACCGGCGCCTATCAGCTGGGCTTCGGCGACATCAACTCGCTGATCAAGTTCCTCGACGAGGATCCGAGCCAGCCGGTCGAGGCGGTGATGATGGTCTACGACAAGCCGGTCTTCTCGGTCATCGGCCGCAAGTCGCTGGGCGTCACCGACGATCCCAAGTCGCTGGAAGGCAAGACGCTGGGCGCGCCGCCGCCGGACGGGGCCTTCGCCCAGTGGCCGGCCTTCGTCGAGGCCGCCGGCATCGACACCTCCGGCATCACGCTCGAATCCATCGGCTTCCCGGTGCGCGAGCCGATGCTGGCCTCGGGCGACGTGGACGGGGTGTTCGGCTTCGCCTTCTCGGTGATCCTCAACCTCAAGGCCAACGGCGTGCCGGACGAGGACATCTCGACCATCCTGTTCGCCGATCACGGCCTCAACCTCTACGGCAACGCCGTGCTGGTGAACGAGACCTTCGCCGAGGAGAACCCGGAGGCCGTCAAGGGCTTCCTGCGGGCGCTGGCCAAGGGCTTCGCCGACGCCGTGGCCGATCCGGCCGCCGGCGCCGCGGCGGTGCTGGCCCGCAACGAGACGCTCGATCTCGACACGGAGATCGCCCGGCTCGAAATGGCCAACGAGATGAACATCAAGACCCCCTATGTGGTCGAGAACGGCTTCGGCGGCATCGACGAGGCGCGGCTGGCCGCCTCCATCGAAACGCTCAAGATCTCCATGGGCCTGACCGGGGCGGTGACCGCCGCCGACGTGTTCGACAGCCAGTATCTGCCTCCTGCCGAGGAGCGCATGCTGCCCTGAGGCATGAATCCCGGGCGTCACGGCGCCCGGGTCCGTCCGCCCCGGGCCTTCCTGTCAAGGGAGGGGAGGCCCGGGGCGGGCCCCTCGGCCTTCGGCACGGCCGGCAAATGCGTTTGGGGGTCCCATGACGCCACTGGTATCCATCGAGAATGTCGACATGCGCTATGGCGGGCCCGAAGGCACGCTGGCGGTGAGCGGGCTCAACCTGCGGATCGAGCGGGGCGAGTTCGTGGCGGTGGTCGGGCCGTCCGGCTGCGGCAAGTCCACGCTGATGAAGCTGACCACGGGGCTGCACATCCCGCAATCGGGCGTGGTCATCGTCGCCAGCGAGCAGGTGACCAAGCCGGTCTCCATCGTCGGCATGGCCTTCCAGAATCCCACCATGCTGCCCTGGCGCACGACGCTCGAGAACATCCTGCTGCCGCTCGAGATCGTCGAGCGGCACCGCCACCGGCTGCGCCGGCACAAGGCCGAATATGTCGCCAAGGCGGAGAAGCTGCTGGAGACGGTCGGCCTCAAGGGGTTCGGCGAGAAATTCCCCTGGCAGTTGTCCGGGGGCATGCAGCAGCGCGCCAATCTCTGCCGCGCGCTGATCCACGAGCCGGAGCTGCTGATGCTGGACGAGCCGTTCGGGGCGCTCGACGCCTTCACGCGCGAAGAGCTGTGGTGCGTCATCCGCGACCTCCACGCCAGCCAGGACGTCACCATCGTGCTGGTGACGCACGATCTGCGCGAAAGCGTGTTCCTGGCCGACAAGGTGGTGGTGATGAGCGCGCGGCCGGGCCGGGTCATCGCCGAGCACACCGTGCCCTTCGAGCGGCCCCGCCAGCTCGCGCTGCTCTACGAGCCGGCCTTCAACGATATGGTGCAGGCCCTGCACGGCGAGATCGCCACCGCGAGGGCGGCGGCATGACCACCGTCGAGACCCGGACCCCCGTCGCCGCCCCGCCCCGGCCCGCCCTCAGGATCGACTGGGTGAGGCTCGCGCCGGTGCTCTACACGGTGGCGCTGTTCGTCATCTGGGAGATCGGGGTGCGCGTCTCCGGGCTGCCGCACACCATCCTGCCCACGCCGACGCGCATCTTCGAGGCGATCGTGCAATACTGGTCGCCGATCTGGAAGAATTCGGTGCAGACGCTCTACACCACCGTGCTGGGCTTCCTCATCGCGGTGGTGGCGGGGCTCGCCATCGGCCTGTTCATCGGCTGGTCCAAGACCATCTATGCCGGTCTCTACCCGATCATGGTCGGCTTCAACGCCATTCCCAAGGTGGCGCTGGTGCCCATCCTGGTCATCTGGTTCGGCATCGGCACGGTGCCGGCGGTGCTGACGGCGTTCCTCATCTCCTTCTTCCCCATCGTGGTCAATGTCGCCACCGGCCTCGCCACCATCGAGCCGGAGACCGAGGACGTGCTGCGCGCGCTCGGCGCCAGGAAGCTGGACATCATGCTCAAGGTGGGCATCCCGCGCTCCATGCCCTATTTCTTCGGCTCGCTGAAGGTGGCGATCACCCTGGCCTTCGTCGGCTCGGTGGTCAGCGAGACCGTGGCCTCCAATTCGGGGCTGGGGAACATGATGGCGTCGGCGCAATCCAACTTCAACGTGCCGCTGGTCTTCGCGGGCCTGCTCATGCTCGCCGTGGAGGGCATCGCCATGTACGCCCTGATGGCCTGGGTCGAAAAGCGCATGACCGGCTGGGCGCATCGCAGCACGATGGCGAACTAGGGGCTGGGGAGACCAGGCCGGAGCCCGGAGTCATCTCCGCGCAAGCTGGCGCCCCTGTTTGCGATAGCGGCACAGGAAACGGAAGTTCCCGCTTGCGCGGGAATGACCCGGTGTATTTCCAAATCTCCATGGATCACAGGCCGTATTGCAATGGGTGGGGGCCTTGCGGATACCGGGTTTTCCGGAAGGCCCCCTCACCCGGCGCGGCGCGCCGACCTCTCCCCCGGGGGGAGAGGTGACGGGGGGAGGCCGGCTATTGCGGGGAGGCGGGTTCGAGCACGGCGCAGGCCAGGCGGTCGCCGGAATTGCCGGAGGGGTCGGTGACCTGGTCGTCCGGCTCGGCGTGGAAGACGAGCGCGGTGCCGTCGGCGTCGAAGATGTAGCCGGGGGCGCCCTCGTCGAGGGAAATGCGCTGTGACTGGAGATCGACGCTCACCGTGCCGTCCTCGGCGGCGGTGACGTTGGGCAGGTCGCCGGCATGGGCGCCTTCGGGGTTATCGAGGCCATGCCGGAGGTTCTCGGGATTGAAATGGCTGCCGGCCGATTCGAAGGCCGTGGCGGGATCGCAATCGCCGGTCTCGTGGAAATGGAAGCCGTGGTCGCCCGGCGCCATGCCGGTCAGCTCGGCGGTGATGGCCACCGAATCCCCGGTCGGCGTCAGGGTGACCGTGCCGACCTCGGCGCCGCTGACGTCGATGAAGGTGCCGACGGCGCCGGGCGGGACGGTCTGGAGCTCGGCGGGCTGGGTCTGCGTCTGCGCCATGGCGGGGGCGGACAGCAGCAGGGCGATGGCGGACATGGTGGCGAGAATGCGCATCCTGTTTCTCCTCTGGGCTGGTGCCGGACCAACGGGAGGCGGGCCATCGGCGTTCCGGGCGTTGCCCGATGTGAACGCCCGCCTTGTCTCGGCGCGCGGCTGCCCGCACAATGGCGGGAGGGAGACGACGGCATGACGGATACGAGCGGCATCGTGGGCGGCGGCCCCAAGAAGGTGCTCTACACCCTTTCCACCATCGGGCGGATCGGCGTGGGCAAGGCCGCCAAGGCGCTGACGGCGAAGAACACCTGCAAGGCCTGCGCCTACGGCATGGGCGGACAGAAGGGCGGCATGACCAACGAGCTGGGCGAGTTCCCCTCGGTGTGCAACAAATCCGTCCAGGCGCAGTCCACCGACATCCAGCCGCCCATTCCGCACGAGATATTCGGCCACACCATCGCCGAGCTGCAGGAATTGACCGGCCGCGAGATGGAGCAGCTGGGCCGGCTCGGCACGCCGCTGTTCCGCCGGGCGGGCGCCGACCGCTTCGAGCCGGTCGAGTGGGATTTCGCGCTCGACCACGCCGCGCGGCGGCTGGCCGGAACCGATCCGGCGCGGAGCTTCTTCTATTCCTCCGGCCGGTCCTCGAACGAGGCGGGGTTCCTGTTCCAGCTGCTGGCGCGGGCCTATGGCACCAACAACGTCAACAACTGCTCCTATTACTGCCACCAGGCGACGAGCGAGGGGCTGGCCACCACCATCGGCAAGGGAACCTCCACCGTCGAGCTGGAGGACCTGACCGGGGCCGACCTGATCTTCGTCATCGGGGCCAATCCCTCGTCCAACCATCCGCGCTTCATCCACATGCTGAAGCACTGCCGGGAGCGGGGCGGGCAGGTCATCGTGATCAATCCGGCGCGCGAGCCGGGGCTGGTCCGGTTCGCGGTGCCGAAATCGCCGGTCTCCATGCTCAAGGGCGGCAGCGAGATCGCCTCCGACTACCTCCAGCCGCGCATCGGCTCGGACATCGCCCTCATCAAGGGGCTCGCCAAGGCGGTGCTGGAGCAGGGCGCGGAGGATCGGGCGTTCATCGCCGCGTACGGGGCCGGTTTCGAGGCCTTCCGCGCCGATCTCGACGGGCTCGGCTGGGACGAGATCGCCGCCGCCTGCGGCCTCGCCCGGGAGGAGATCGCCCGCGTCGCCGCCGCCTATGGGCGGGCGCGGAACGCCGTCTTCGCCTGGGGCATGGGCATGACCCACCATGTGCACGGGGTCGCCAATGTCGAGGCCATCGCCAACCTGGCGCTGCTGCGCGGCATGGTCGGCAAGCGCCATGCCGGGCTGCTGCCGCTGCGCGGGCACTCCAACGTGCAGGGCATCGGCACCATCGGGGTGAAGCCGGTGCTGGCGCGCGACGTGCTGCGCCGGATGGAGGAGGCCTTCGGGGTCACGTTCCCGCAGGAAAGGGGCCTCGACACCATGGCCTGCCTGCAGCGGGCCGAGGCCGGGCAGATGGATGCCGCCGTGATCATGGGCGGCAATCTGTGGGCGGCGACGCCCGACACGGCGTTCGCCAGCCGCGCCATGGGGGCGATCGGCTTCAAGCTCTTCCTCACCACCACGCTCAACCAGGGCCATGTGCACGGGCTGGGCGAGGGCGAGGCGATGATCCTGCCGGTCACCGCCCGCGACGAGGAATGGGAGCCGACGACGCAGGAATCCATGTTCAACTTCGTGCGCCTGTCCGATGGCGGCATAAACCGCATCGGCACGGTGCGGCCGGAAAGCTGGATCGTCGGGCAGCTCGGCAAGCGCCTGCTGCCGCGCTCGCCCATCGACTTCGAGGCCTTCTCCGCCCATGCGCGCATCCGCGACGCCATCGCCGCCATCGTGCCGGGCATGGAGGCGCTGGCCGATATCGACGTGGCGCGGCGCGAGTTCCACATCCGCAACCGGGTGCTGCACGTTCCGAGCTTCGGCACGCCCGACGGCAAGGCGCATTTCGTGGTCACCCCCATCCCGGCGGCGGCCCCGGACCGGCTGATGCTCGCCTCGGTGCGCAGCGAGGGCCAGTTCAACTCCATCATCTACGAGGAGACCGACAGCTATCGCGGCGGGGCCGGGCGCCGCGCCGTGTTCCTCAGCCGCGAGGACATGGCCGCCCGCGGCCTCAGCGAGGGGCAGAAGGTGGTGGTGACCTCCGCGGCCGGCCGCATGGAGGGGATCGCCACCGCCTTCGAGCTGCCGCGCGGCTCGGCGCTGGCCTATTATCCCGAGGCCAATGTGCTGGTGGGCACGGCGGTCGATCCGCGCAGCCGGACGCCGGCCTTCAAGTCGGTGCCGGTGGAGGTGGCCGCCTTGCGGTGATGTCTGACATTTACCGCTTGCTTACCATAACCGCCTAGATTGCCTGCGGGAACACACTGGGGACAAATCAGACCAGAAGGCCGCGGGCAAGCGGCACAGTCTTTCCAGCGCGACCAAACGCAATTTGGGACCGCAAGAATGGAAGAAAAGGGCAAATCCGGCGTCGCCGCCTCGCCACGCGCCATGCGGGTGGTCATGGAAGGCATCGGCCGGGAGCTGCAGACCTATTCGGCCGGCAATCAGCAGATCGTCAAGCAGACCAAGCTGCTCGCCGTCAACGCCATCATCGAGGCGGCGCGCGCCGGCGAGGCCGGCAAGGGCTTCGCGGTGGTCGCCAACGAGGTGCAGCGGCTGGCCGACAGCGCCGCCGACATCGCCGGCCGGTTCCAGGACGTGCTGATGGGGCGCATCAGCCTCGGCCGCACCATGTCCGGCTCGCTGGTCGAGGAGATGGAGGGCGCCCGCCTCACCGACCTCGCGCAGACGCTGGTGCAGCTCATCGTCCGCAATCTCTACGAGCGCACCGCCGATGTCCGCTGGTGGGCCACCGACACCGCCTTCTGGCAGGCGCTGGAGACGGGCGAGACGGAGGCGCGCGACTTCGCCGCCGATCGGCTGATGACCATCAACCGCTTCTACACGGTCTATTCCGACCTGGTGCTCACCGATGCGCAGGGCAGGGTGGCGGCCAGCGCCAATCCCGGCTTCTCCAAGGCCCTGCTGGGCGCCGACCTCTCCCGCGAGGCCTGGTTCCGCCAGGCCATGGCCACGGGTAGCGGCGACGACTATGCGGTGGGCGAGGTGACGGAAAGCGCGCATCACGGCCGGCGGGAGGTGCTGGTCTATTCCACCGCGGTGCGCGCCGGCGGCCGCAACGAAGGCCCGGCGCTCGGGGCGCTGGGGGTCTATTTCGACTGGCAGGCGCAGGGCCGCGCCATCGTCGAGACCGAGGCGGCGCTGCCGCCCGCCGTGGCCGCGCGCACCGAGGTCATGCTGCTCGACGGCGACCGGCGCATCATCGCCACCACCAATCCCGACCGCCGCTTCACCCGCTTCGAGCTCGACGACCGGGGCGAGGTGCGCGGCAGCTATTTCGACGCCAACGGCAATGTCGTCGCCTTCGCCAGGACCCTGGGCTACCAGGAATATGACGGGCTGGGGTGGTGGGGCGTCATCGTGCAGCAGGCCGAAACCGACGACGCCATTCGCGGCGCGCTGGGGTTCGAGCGGAGCTGAGCGTTCTCCGCCCTCAATCGGACACCGAGACGGTCTCGCCGATCATCGCGGGCCGCTCCACCAGCTCGGCATGGACCTGGGCGACGCCGCGGCGCGAGACGCTGCGGCCGCGGATGCGCCCGTCGGTGGACACGAAATGCTCGGCCGAGTCGGCGTCCGTGAGGTAGACCGGCTGCACGATGGTCCAGTCCAGCCCCGATTCCCGCACGAACCGTTCCTGCAGCTCGGTGTCGTCGAATTGCGGCCTGAGCAGCAGGGAGATCACCAGCCGGTCGAGGAAGCCGGGCAGCCGGCGCGTCGGACCCACGCCGTAGGACGACTGCACCACGATCCGGCGGATGCCGGCGCGGGAGGCCGCATCGAGCACGAGCCGGGTGGCCCGGGAACGGATGTCGTCGGGCGTGTTGCGGGCGCCGCGCAGGCGAACCCGCAAGGCAGACTCGGAAATGCCGAGGGTGACGACCACCGCGTCGTGCCCGGGCAGGATGCGCTCGATGGCGGCGAGGTCGGTGGCGTCCGCATCCACGGGGGTCAGGCCGGGGCGCGGTGCGAGGACGCTGGCCCGGCGCGCCAGCGCCGTTACGGCGTGGCCGCGTTGCAGCAGGGTATCGCATACGGCGCGGCCCGATCCGCCGGTGGCGCCGATCACAAGGACGTTCATGGCTGTCTCCTTCGGTAGTGACGCCTTTCATCTGGCCCTTTTTCTTCGGATGATCTATCGTCGTTCCGGCGAATTTCTTGATCGATCGTCCAAAACCGGAGGTGGAGATGAGCATGACGATGCCCTGGGCGAGGATCGACCCGCTCACCGCCGCGCTCTATCAGGTGCGCATGCGCGGCGCCTTCTATTCGTGGACGGAGGCGGGCGGGGCGGTGGCCGTCGAGATGCCCCGCTTCGAGGATACGCTGAGCTTCCACATCGTGGCGCGGGGCGAGGCCTGGCTCGACATCGACGGCATGGCCCCGGCGCGCCTGCGGGCGGGCGAGATGGCCCTGGTGCCGCGCGGGATCGGGCATCGCATCGGCTCGGCCCCGGGCGCCCCGGTGATCGGGCGCGCGGACGATCTGCCCCAGACCATGCTGGGCGACGGCTTCTCCATCCTGCGGCTGTGGCCGGAAGGGAAGGAGGCGCCGCTGGCGATGCTGTGCGGCATCGTGGCCTTCGATTCCCCCACCGTGCAGGGCATGCTCGCCGTGCTTCCCGCCCTGGTCCAGGTCGATACGGCGCGGCATCCGGTGATGGCGGCGCTGCTGCCGCTACTGGCCGGGGAAATCCACATTCCCCGGCCCGGCGGGGATGCCGTCGCCACGCGGCTCGCCGACGTGCTCATCATCGAGACCATCCGCGCCTGGCTGGCGGACGATCCCGACTCGGCCGGCGGCTGGCTCGCCGCGCTGCGCGACCCGCAACTGGGAACGGTGGTGGCGGCGATCCACGGCGATCCGGGCCATCCCTGGACGCTGGCCGAGCTGGCGCGCCGGGCGGCGATGTCGCGCTCGGCCTTCGCCGCCCGCTTCGCCGCGGTGGTCGGCATGCCGCCCATGGCCTATGTGGCGCTGTCCCGCATGCGGTCGGCGCGCGCCCGGCTGGCCGATGGCGACACCGTCGCCGCGGTGGCGCTGTCGCTGGGCTACGGGTCGGAAGCGGCGTTCAGCCGGGCGTTCGCGCGGATCACCGGGCAGACGCCGGGGCGCATCCGCCGCGCCGCCTGAGCGGGCCGCGGGCGGCGGCCCCGTTGCCCCCCGCTCCCGCTTGCCCTACATAGGCGCCAATCCACGCGAACCCCCGAAGAGGTCCCGTCGCCATGGCGCGTCAGTTCATCTATCACATGCACGGAATGTCGAAGGCCTATGCCGGCGGCAAGAAGGTGCTGGACAACATCAACCTCAGCTTCTACCCCGACGCCAAGATCGGCGTGCTCGGCCCCAACGGCTCGGGCAAGTCGACCCTGCTCAAGATCATGGCCGGCATCGACACCGACTTCACCGGCGAGGCCTGGGTGGCCGAGGGCGCCAGGGTGGGATACCTGGCGCAGGAGCCGCAGCTCGATCCGGCGCTGAACGTGCTCGGCAACGTCATGACCGGGCTGAAGGAGAAGAAGGACATCGTCGACCGCTACAACGAGTTGATGATGAACTATTCCGACGAGACCGCCGACGAGGCCACGCGGCTCCAGGACATCATCGACGCGCAGAATCTGTGGGATCTCGAATCGCAGGTCGAGGTGGCCATGGAGGCGCTGGGCTGCCCGCCGGGCGATGCCGACGTCACCACGCTTTCCGGAGGCGAGAAGCGGCGCGTGGCGCTTTGCGCCCTTCTGCTTTCCAAGCCCGACCTGCTGCTGCTCGACGAGCCGACCAACCATCTCGACGCCGAGACCACGGCCTGGCTGGAGCGGCATCTGCGCGAGTTCGAGGGCGCGGTGCTGATCATCACCCACGACCGCTATTTCCTCGACAACGTCACCGGCTGGATCCTCGAGCTCGACCGTGGCCGCGGCATTCCCTACGAGGGCAATTATTCGGCCTATCTCGAGGCCAAGGCCAAGCGCTTCGCCCAGGAGGAGCGCGAGGACGCCGCCCGCCTCAAGGTGCTGCAGCGCGAGAAGGAATGGATGGGCCAGTCCCCGCAGGCCCGCCAGGCCAAGTCCAAGGCGCGCATCCGCGCCTATGACGAGCTGGTCAAGGTCAACGAGGCCCGCACCCAGTCCACCACCGCCCAGATCATCATCCCGCCCGGCGAGCGGCTGGGGCAGAACGTCATCGAGGTGGACGGCATCTCCAAGAGCTTCGGCGACCGCCTGCTGATCGACAATCTGTCGTTCAAGCTGCCGGCCGGCGGCATCGTCGGCATCATCGGGCCGAACGGCGCCGGCAAGACCACGCTGTTCCGCATGCTCACCGGCCAGGAGCAGCCCGACAGCGGCACCATCACCGTCGGGGAATCGGTCAAGCTGGGCTATGTCGACCAGAGCCGCGACGCGCTCGACCCCAACAAGACGGTGTGGGAGGAGATCTCGGGCGGCAACGACGTGGTCACCCTGGGCAAGCGCGAGGTGAACTCGCGCGCCTATACCTCCGCCTTCAACTTCAAGGGCGCCGACCAGCAGCAGAAGGTGGGCAACCTCTCCGGCGGCCAGCGCAACCGCGTGCACCTGGCCAAGATGCTCAAGAGCGGCGCCAACGTGCTGCTGCTCGACGAGCCGACCAACGACCTCGACACCGAGACCCTGGCGGCGCTCGAGGAAGCGCTGGAGGAATTCGCCGGCTGCGCCGTGATCATCAGCCACGACCGCATGTTCCTCGACCGCCTCGCCACCCACATGCTGGCCTTCGAGGGCAACAGCCATGTCGAATGGTTCGAGGGCAACTTCCAGGACTACGAAGCCGACAAGGTGCGGCGGCTGGGCGCCGACGCGGTCAACCCGAAACGGGCGACGTACAAGCCGCTGACGCGGTAGTTCGGACTATCGCCATTTGTGACGCTCAGGGTTATCTGGAAGGTATATGATTCTGGGCGTTATCTACAGATACTGTAGAGAGTGGATGCGGTGGCAGGACTTGAACCCGCAGCCTCTTCGCTCCTATTATCCATCTGCGACGACAATAATAGGCAGTCAGCGAAGGCTCTATCCAGTTGAGCTACACCGCAAAATTTTAATGTTGACCTCTTTTTAGCGCCCAGATGCCGGCACCCACACCGCGGGGTGGATAGAACAGATCTGACTTGTGGGTATAGGCCTCGGATGCCGAAGAATGGTTTTCCACTTCTCTTCTGATAATGGCATCCGTACTTGGAGGAAGAGAGCGCCCAGAGGCCGCTCGGATTTCTCGGACTTTTTTGTAGAGTTCTCCATAAGAAGCCTGACCACCGAGGGCGGTCATGGCTTCGACTATATCGTCAATCCATTTTACCTTTGAACGGCCTCGTTCAGCGGCTGCTTGGCCATGCATCTTCTCATGACCTATCCCTAGGATTCGAGAAAGAATATCGTTTTCAGACTCTTCACCCTCTCGACGCGCGGCCCAAATCGCAGCGAATACTGCTGTGCTGATTTCGATGGTCTTCATACTGCAAGGATAGATTCTATCCAGCGTCCGTGTCAAGATCTTTCCGGAACGTTCTAGTTGGTTTGGCTTTGCTCGAATTGGTTCTTGGTGCTGGAGGCCAGTTTCGGATTGAGCAGTTTGGCAGCAAAGCGCCCGGGCATGAGATCGCCGGCGACATGCCGCAATATGAGAGGCACACGGTCAGCCGGCCGTTCTATCGCCGGGCGCCTAGTGTGTCCGGCTTTACCATCCTTGGCCTTGGTTGCGAAAAGCGATTGGGTTTGCTGGACAATCTGCAATATGCTGGGGCGAAGCGGGCTGCGGGCCCGATGAGATGGCGTTCTTGGGGGAATGCATGAAGACCATTGTGACGGGGGCGGCGCTGCTCGGCCTTGCCCTCGCCGTTCCGGCCTTGGCGGCGCCGGGGCAGTGCTCCGTGACCGGCTACGACACCTTCGAGTGCGACGTGAGCGTGGATGGGGGCGGGCTGACCTTCGGGCTGCCGGACGGCCAGATCTTCGCCTTCGCCCTCGTCGCCGCGGACGAGGGGCTGGGTTACCGCATCGCCGCCGACGCGGCGCCGGGGCAGCGCCCGGTCGAGCTCGGAACCTTCCGCCCGGTCGAGGGGGAGCCCGGCTGCTGGCTGGGCGAGCGCGACGGCACCAAGTTCTGCGCCGCCCTCGTGCAATAGCCCATGAGCCCGAACGCAGCCTCCGGGGCGGAGCCCTTCGCCGTCGAGATCGGCGGCGCCACGCTGACCGGGCTGGAACTGGGCGAGGGCCTGCCGGTGGTCTTCCTGCATGCCGGGGTCTGCGACAAGCGCATGTGGCTCGATCAGCTGCGGGCGGCGGCCGATGCCGGCTGGCACGCGGTCGCCTATGACCGCCGGGGCTATGGGGAGGCCGAAAGCCCCGACGAGCCGTTCAGCCATCTCGACGATCTCGAAGCGGTGCTCGACGCGCTCGGCATCCACGCCGCGGTGCTGGTCGGCTGCTCCATGGGCGGCGGGCTGGCGGTGGATTTCGCGCTGGCCAATCCCGCAAGGGTGCTCGGCCTGGTGCTGATGGGCACCTCGATCACCGGCGCGCCCTGGAGCGCGACGACGGAGGAGCGGGCCATCGAGATGGCCGAGGAGGACGCCTGGGAGCGCGGCGACCGCGACCTGCTGAACCGGGTGCAGGCGCATGAATGGCTCGACGGGCCGCGCAGCCCGAGCGGGCGCGTCGGCGGGGCGGCGCGGGCGCTGTTCCTCGACATGAACGCCCTGGCCCTGGCCAAGCCGCCCCTGCGGCAGGAGCAGCCGCCGCCCGAGGCCTGGCCGCATATGGATGCCCTCGGCACGCCCACGCTGCTGATCGTCGGCGACGAGGATTTTTCCGCCCTGATCGACCGGCACGAGACGCTGTCGGAGACCATGCCGAACGCCTTCGCCGTGGTGCTGGAAGGGTGTGCGCATGTTCCCAGCATCGAGAAGCCGGAGCTGGTCAATTCGCTGCTGGTGCAGTTTCTCGAAGCCTTTGATTCCGCAGCGGATTGACCGGCTCGCCGACAAACCGATTCATGTCGTTCATGCGACGATTCATCTGCCTGAGCAGCAGATTCAAGTCGTTTCCACGCGGATGGCGGCTGTCGTGTCAGCACATTGTTATCGTTGCGCCATCGCGGGAAGGGACTAGACGGCGATGATGCCGTCCAGGTGCTTGTCGAGCTGGGGAGTGGGCAGGTTGGTCAGATCCTTGTCGAGCTCGGCGACCACGGTCTTCCTGACGTGGTCGGAAAGCACCTTGCGCAGATGGCCCAGGGCGATGGGGGCGGCGGCGATCACCAGCCGGTCATAGGCGCCGTCCTTGGCCTTGCGCTCGAGCTCGTTGGCGACCGAGCGGATGAACTCCGCCTCGCGGTGCTCGGCCGGATCGGTCCTGGGCTCCATGGCGCTGCGCTGGGCGCCGACGGAGGAGAAGCCGCGGCCGGGCTTGTCGGCGTCGATATCCCTTGTCTGGAGCGGGGGGATGGACCAGTCCAGGCCCTTGACGGCTGCCAGCCCCTTGCCCGGCCCGGTATGCTCGAGAACGCGGGCCTGGGTGCCATCCGCAATCAGGATCCAGGTTACGGTCTTCTTCATCGCTTGCTCCTGCTGGTTTGTCTGGCTGGAACCGCGGCAATCGTGCCGCGGCCAAGGGCCAAACGTCCGACACAGGCCAAAGGTTGGCCGTATCCATCAGCAATGCAAGGGGGCGCGATCACAAAGTCTGATTGGCCGCTGCCGGCCCGGGCTGCTAGAGGAGGACGGCGCCGGCCCCGACGGCGCGGAGTAGCTCATGACCCTGCCCGAACAGGCGCCGCAGACCATCGCGCCGCTCGCGCCCGCCAAGCCCGCAGACAGCATCCAGACCCGCAACGGCGTCGTCGCGGCGCTCGTCGCCTATCTGCTCTGGGGCTTCCTGCCCATCCTGTTCCGCCTGCTGGAGCCGGCGGGGGCGGTGCTCATCGTGGCCGAGCGCACGCTGTGGTCGCTGGTGCTGCTGGCCGCCATCCTGGCCTTCACCAAGGGCTTCGGGGAAGTGCGCTTGGTGATGAGCGACTGGCGGCGCCTCAGGGGCATCGCGCTGTCCGCGGTGCTCCTGGTGGGCAACTGGCTGCTCTATGTCTGGGCGGTCGAGACCGGGCAGGTGCTGGAGGCCAGCTTCGGCTATTTCATCAATCCGCTGGTCAACGTCGCCATCGGCATGGTGCTGCTGGGCGAGCGGCAGAACCGGCTGCAGACCGTGGCCATCGGCATCGCCACCATCGCCATCCTCATCCAGGCGCTGGGGCTGGGCAACGTGCCTTTCGTGGCGCTGGGCCTGGCCTTCTCGTTCGGCTTCTACGGCTTCATCCGCAAGACGGCCATGGCGGGGCCGGCCACCGGGCTGTTCGCCGAAACGGTGGTGGTGGCGCCCTTCGCGCTGGCCTTCGTCGGCTTCACCCTGGCCACCAGCGGGCCGGGGCCGCATGCCGACCCGATGCTGATGGCGCTGCTGGTGCTGACCGGCCCGGCAACGGCGGTGCCGCTGCTGCTGTTCGCCTATGCGGTGCGGCGGCTGCGGCTCACCACCATCGGCATGTTCCAGTACCTGGCGCCCTCGATCCAGTTCCTGCTCGCCATCTTCCTGTTCGGGGAACCGCTCAACGCGCTGCGGCTGCTGAGCTTCGCGCTGATCTGGCTGTCGCTGGTCGTGTTCAGCTACGACAGCTATCGGCAGCGGAGCCGGATGCAGGCGGCTTAGGTCGGGTGGGCTGAAAGCCCATCGATGGAGCCTCGACGCCGGACCCCTCATCCGGCCCTGCGGGCCACCTTCTCCCACAAGGGGAGAAGGGGAGGGCAGCTCCGAATTGCCGGATGCGTCTGCGCCCCCACCTTCATTGCCTCCCCTCAGGGGGGAGGAGGCGAAGAGCGGGGGGCCGGGGTCTCGGGGGCGCGGGCGTTGCGGATGGTTTCGGCGATGCGCTCGAAGGTGGGGCCGAAGGGGGTGGCCTCCCGCCAGACCAGCGAGAGATGCCGGCGGGCGCCGGGCTCGGTGAGCGGATGGACGGCGATGCGGGGATCGCTGGCTTCCTTGCGCAGCGCGATCTGCGGCAGCAGCGTCACGCCCTGGCCGTTGGCGACGAACTCCACGATGGTGGAGAGCGAGGTGGCGGCGAAGGTGCGCGCGGCCCGGCCGCCGTCCAGCCGGCAGGCGGAGATGGTCTGGTCGCGGAAGCAATGCCCCTCGTCGAGCAGCAGGATGCGCTCGGGCGCCAGGGCCGTCAGCGACACCGGCGCGGCGGTCTTCTCGCCGCGCGGGGTGGCCAGCACGAAGGGATCGTCGAACAGCGGCACCACCACGCGGCGGGGGCCGCCCGGCGGCGGCCGGGTGGCGATGAGCGCGATGTCGAGGCTGCCGTCGTCCAGCCCGGCCAGCAGCGTCTCGGTGCGGCTCTCGCTGACGGCGAACGCCACCTCGGGCAGGGCGGCGGTGAGGGCCGGAAAGATCTCGGGCAGCAGATAGGGCGCGACGGTGGGAATGAGCCCGAAGCGCACCGGCCGGTCGGGCTTGCCGGCATGGCCGAGGGCGAAGGCGTTCACCGCCTCGGCCTGGCGGATGGCGGCCTGGGCCAGATCGACGAATTCCCGCCCGAAGGGCGTCAGGCGCACGCCGCTCTTGAGGCGGTCGAACAGGGCGGTGCCGCACAGGCTTTCGAGCGCCAGAATCTGCTGGGAAAGCGCCGGCTGCGACACGGCGCAGGCCTCGGCGGCCCGGCCGAAATGGCCGGTGCGGGCGAGGGCGACAGCATAGCGCATCTGCTTGAGGGAGATCGGCACGATAATTTCTTCCTATCGTCACGCGAAGAATAATCGATTGGCCTAATGGTTGTCACGCCCCTATAACGCAGCCAGCAGCAAAGGAGCCCCGACATGGACGATCATCTCTCTCCCCATTCCCACGGCGAAGCCCCCGCCGGAAAATGCCCGGTGGCGCACGGCTCGGGGCGCGGCACCTCCAACCGCGACTGGTGGCCCAACCAGCTCGACCTGAGCGTGCTGCACCAGCATTCGGCCCTGTCCAACCCGATGGGGCCGGCGTTCGACTATCGCGAGGAGTTCAAGAAGCTGGACCTGGCGGCGCTCAAGGCGGACCTCGCGGCGCTGATGACCGATTCGCAGGACTGGTGGCCGGCCGATTTCGGCCATTACGGGCCGCTGTTCATCCGCATGGCCTGGCACAGCGCCGGCACCTACCGCATCGCCGACGGACGGGGCGGCGGCGGGGGCGGGCAGCAGCGCTTCGCCCCGCTCAACAGCTGGCCGGACAACGCCAATCTCGACAAGGCGCGCCGGCTGCTCTGGCCGATCAAGCAGAAATACGGCAACCGCATCTCCTGGGCCGACCTGTTCATCCTCACCGGCAACGTCGCGCTGGAGACCATGGGCTTCAAGACCTTCGGCTTCGCCGGCGGCCGGGCCGACACCTGGGAGCCCGAGCTCGACATCTACTGGGGCAAGGAAGGCGAATGGCTGGCCGACGAGCGCTACAGCGACGGCCGCGAGCTCGAAAACCCGCTGGCCGCAGTGCAGATGGGGCTCATCTACGTCAACCCGGAGGGGCCGAACGGCAATCCGGACCCGATCGCGGCCGCCAAGGACATCCGCGACACCTTCGCGCGCATGGCGATGAACGACGAGGAGACAGTGGCGCTGATCGCCGGCGGCCACACCTTCGGCAAGACGCACGGGGCGGGCGACGCCACGCTGGTGGGCGCCGAGCCGGAAGGCGCCGACATCGAGGCGCAGGGCCTGGGCTGGATCAGCAAGTACGGCTCCGGCAAGGGCGGCGACGCCATCACCAGCGGGCTCGAGGTCACCTGGACCACGACGCCCACCAAGTGGAGCAACAACTTCTTCTGGAACCTGTTCGGCTATGAATGGGAGCTGACCAAGAGCCCGGCCGGCGCGCATCAGTGGGTGCCCCGGCACGGCATGGGCGCCGGCACGGTGCCGGATGCGCACGACCCCACCCGGCGGCACGCCCCGGCCATGCTCACCACCGACCTGGCCCTGCGCTTCGATCCGGAATACGAGAAGATCGCGCGCCGCTTCTTCGAGAATCCGGACCAGTTCGCCGATGCCTTCGCCCGCGCCTGGTTCAAGCTGACCCATCGCGACATGGGCCCCAAGGTGCGCTATCTCGGCCCGGAAGTGCCGGCCGAGGACCTGATCTGGCAGGACCCGATCCCCGCCCTCGACCACGAGGTGATCGAGGCGGCCGATGTCGAGGCGCTCAAGGCCAGGATCCTGGCCTCGGGGCTTTCGGTCTCCGAGCTGGTCTCGACCGCCTGGGCCTCGGCCTCCACCTTCCGCGCCTCGGACATGCGCGGCGGCGCCAACGGGGCGCGCATCCGCCTCGCCCCGCAGCGCGACTGGGCCGTCAACCGGCCCGAGGAGCTGGCGCGGGTGCTGGCGGCGCTCGAAGCCATCCAGGCCGAGTTCAACGCCGCCCAGGTGGGCAACAAGAAGGTCTCGCTGGCCGACCTGATCGTGCTGGCCGGGGGCGCCGGCATCGAGAAGGCGGCGCGCGAGGCCGGCCTCGACATCGCCGTGCCCTTCACCCCGGGCCGCATGGACGCCAGCCAGGAGCAGACGGACGTCGCCTCCTTCGCGCCGCTGGAGCCGACCGCCGACGGGTTCCGCAACTATTCGCGCGGCCGCCAGCGCCTGTCGGCGGAGGAGAACCTGGTGGACCGGGCCCAGCTGCTGGGGTTGACCGCGCCCGAGATGACCGTGCTCGTCGGCGGGCTGCGGGTGCTCAAGGCGGGCCAGCCGGAGCACGGCGTGTTCACCAGCCGGCCGGAGACGCTCACCAACGACTTCTTCGTCAACCTGCTCGACATGCGCACGCAGTGGCAGCCGGCGGGCGAGGGCGTCTACGAGGGCCGCGACCGGGCGACCGGCGAGGTCAGGTGGACCGCGACCCGGGTCGACCTGATCTTCGGCTCGCACTCGCAGCTGCGGGCGCTGGCCGAGGTCTATGCCCAGGCCGACAATGCGGAGAAGTTCGCGAAGGACTTCGTCGCCGCCTGGGTGAAGGTGATGGACGCGGACCGGTTCGAGCTGCGCTGAGGTTCGGCACCCCCACCCCCGACCAGCCATTNGCGCCTAGCGCTCATGGCCTTTTCNCCTCAAATCGGTCCANCGGACCGATTTGCCCTGCGGGACGGCTCGCAGCNCCGCCGCATGCCGCGGCGGGGCTTTTTCGCTGGCGGCAGGGGCGGTTCGGTGGATATGCGTAGAATTTGAATCAATTGCCCCGCTGCGCCTTCAGGGGGCGCAAGCAGGTGCGTGGTCAAGTGGCGGTCCAGTGACGGCAGAAGCCGGGAGATCGACCCATGACCGAACTTGAAGAAGGCCACCGGGCGTTTGCGAGTTTCCGCGTGCTCAATGGTGAGGACAACCATACCGAGCGCGAGCAGCTCTTCCGCAACATGGCGCAATTGTTCAGCTATGTGTCGGACCGGTGCGACGACGAGCAGGTCGCCCAGTATGACGAGGTGCTGTGCCAGCTCGCCGAGCTGGTGGAGGCCGAGGCGCGCGCGCATGTGGCCAAGCTGCTGGCGCCGCTGGACCGCGCGCCCGGCACCGTGGTGCTCAAGCTCGCCAACGACGATATCGAGGTGGCCCGGCCGCTGCTCGAATTCTCCAACGTGCTGAGCGACGACGACCTGATCGACATCATCTCGCACCAGTCCGAGGACCATCGCGTGGCCATCGCCGGGCGGGCGGGGATCACCGAGCGGGTGGGCGAGGCCATCGTCGATCACGGCGAGACCGCCTCGGTCGTGCGTCTCGTGCGCAACGACAAGGCCGAGTTCGACCGGGCCACGCTCGAAAAGCTGGTCGAGCGCGCCGCGCGCGACGCCGAGATCGCCGCCGACCTGCGCGGCCGCTCGGAGATCGACTGGAAGAGCCTGCGCGGGGAGATCGATTCGGTCGCCGGCAAGGTGCTGGAATCGCTGGGCGAGGTGGATCGCCGCTTCGATCCGGTCGCCGCCGGCAAGGTCAACGCCGTGGTCTACAACCGCATCCGCAACCGCGCCGGCTTCAACGCGCAGGAGTGGAAGGTGGCCTACAACCAGGTCAAGGGCCTGGCCGACCGCAAGCAGCTCAACGACCGGGCGCTGGCCCGCTTCGCCCGCTTCGGCTATGGCCACCATGCCGCCGCGGCCATGGCGGTGATGCTCAAGGTCGCCCCCGAGATCGTGGTCAAGTGGCTGGCCGGCCAGGACTATGTCGCCATCACCGTGGCGCTGCGCGCGGCGGGCCTGGCGCCCGACCTGTTCGAGGCCATCGTCGCCACGCTGCCCTGGCGCGACCTGCCCAGCGAGGCCGACAAGCGCATGGTGCTGAGCCGGTTCGAGGCGCTGGACCGCGAGGAGGCCGGCAGCATCTTCGAATTGTGGCGGGCGCATTCCTTCCGCAAGCGGGTGACCGAGGAGCGGCATTCGGCCAGCGCCTGACCCTTGTGCGCGGGCGCCAGAAGTGGAATGTGGGTTCCCTCGCTCCCTGACCGGATATTGCCCGCGTGCTGCCCACGATCTCGACCTTCTGGCATGGCCCGGCGAGCTGGCTCGAACGGCTCTCGGCCGCCAGCTTCCTCGCCGCCGGGCACAGGGTGGACGTCTACAGCTACGATCCGGTCGAGGGCCTGCCCGCGGGGGTGGGCTGGCGCGACGCCCGCGAGATCCTGCCGCGCGACCGGCTGGTGTTCTACAAGGGCAGGGGCACGCCGGGAGTGTTCTCCGACTATTTCCGCGCCAGCCTGATGCGGGCCGGGCGCGGCATCTGGGCCGATCTCGACGTGGTGTGCCTGCGGCCGCTGGCGGGTTTGCCCGAGCATATCCTCAGCCATGAGCGGCCGGGCTCGGTCAACGGGGCGGTGCTGCGCATCCCCCGCGACAGCCCGCTGCTGGCCGCCATGCTCGACATCTTCACCGTCGAGGACCGCCCGCTGTTCGAGCCGCACCTGCCGCCGATCCGCCGGCTGGAGGTGGCGTTGCGCCGGCTTGCCGGCGAGACGGTGCGGCCCGAGGACATGCAGTACGGCGCCACCGGGCCCTTCGCGCTGACCTATTACACGGCCAAGCTCGGCATCGGGCCCATCCTGCCCAGCGCGGTGTTCTATCCGGTGCCCTACGAGAAGGCCGCAACGCTGCTCGACGCGGGCAGCAGCCTCGACCCCTTCGTCACGCCCGAGACGCTCGGGGTGCATATGTGGCGCAGCCAGATGACGCGGCGCGGCCGCGCCGGCATGCCGGTGCCCGCGCCGGGCAGCGCGCTGGCGGCGCTGTGCGCCCGCTTCGGAATTTCGCCCGCGCCGTGACAAGAGGCTGGACCGGCGCCGCCAAGGGATATAAAGATATCTTTATATCACGGTGAGGCGATGGTCGGTCTGGCGAAACTGGTGGGGGTGCTGAAGGCGGCGGGCGAGAGCACGCGCCTGCGCCTGCTCGCGCTTCTGGCCGATGGCGACCACTCGGTCAAGGACCTCACCGAAATCCTCGACCAGAGCCAGCCGCGCGTGTCCCGGCACCTGAAGCTGCTGGCGGATGCCGGGCTGGTGCAGCGCCATGCCGAGGGCGCCTGGGCCTATTACGGGCTGGCGGCGCGGGGGCAGGGGGCCGAGCTGGCGCGCTGGCTGATCGCCCGCGTCGATCCCGACGATGCCGAGCGCCGCCGCGACAAGGCCCGCCAGGCCGAGACCCGCGCCGCCCAGCAGGCGCAGGCCGCCGCCTATTTCGCCAAGGTGGCGGAAAGCTGGGACCTGCTGAAGACCCTGCATGTGCCCGAGGCGGCGGTGGAAGCGGCCGTGCTGGGCGCGCTGGACGGGCGCGTGGTGGATCTGGTGGTCGATCTCGGCACCGGCACCGGGCGCATGCTGGAGGTGCTGGCGCCGGCCTATCGGCGCGGCATCGGCATCGATTCCAGCCGCGAGATGCTGGCGGTGGCGCGGGCGCGCCTCGCCGCCTCCGGGCTCTCCCACGCGCAGGTGCGGCTGGGCGACATCGCGGCGCTCGATCCGGCCATCGGGCCGGCGGACCTCGTGGTCATCCACCAGGTGCTGCACTATTTCGACGATCCGGGCCGCATGCTGGCGCAGGCGCGCCGCCTGCTCAAGCCGGGCGGGGAGGTGCTGATCGTGGACTTCGCCCCGCACGGCCTCGAATTCCTGCGCGCCGAGCACGCCCATAGGCGGCTCGGCCTGTCGCGGGAGCAGATGGGCGGCTGGGCCGCCGCGGCGGGGCTCGACGTGCTCTTCGTACGGGAATTCCCCAGTGATTTCGAGGATCGCGGGCTGACGGTCTGCCTCTGGCACCTCGGCGACCGCAACAGGACGGAACAGGTTCATGCTTGACGACACCCTGCGCCCCAGCCGCAAGACGGCCGGCCAGCGCCCCGAGCTGCAGCTCTCCTTCGAGTTCTTCCCGCCCAAGACCGACGCCATGGAGGAGCGGTTCTGGGACAGCATCGGCAAGCTGGCGCCGCTGCATCCGCGCTTCGTGTCGGTGACCTACGGGGCCGGCGGCTCGACCCGCGAGCGCACGCTGCGCATGGTCAGCCGCATCACCGCCGATACCGGCGTGCCCGCCGCCGCCCATCTCACCTGCGTCGGGGCCAGCCGCGACGAGGTGGACGCGGTGGTCCGGCTCTACCAGGCGGCCGGCGTCCACCGCATCGTGGCGCTGCGCGGCGACCCGCCGGAAGGGGTGGGCCAGCCCTTCACCCCGCATCCGGACGGCTATCGCAACGCCGCCGACCTGGTGGCCGGCATCCGGCGCATCGGCGATTTCGACATCTCGGTCGCCGCCTATCCGGAGAAGCATCCGCAGAGCCCCGACTGGGACAGCGACATCGACAACCTCAAGCGCAAGATCGATGCCGGCGCCGACCGGGCCATCACCCAGATGTTCTTCCGCAATGCCGACTATCTGCGCTATGTCGAGCGGGCGCGGAAGGCCGGGATCACCGCGCCCATCGTGCCCGGCATCCAGCCGATCCACAGCTTCAAGCAGATTTCGGGCTTCGCCGCCCGCTGCGGCGCGTCCATCCCCGACTGGCTGGCCGAGCGCTTCGAGGGGCTGGAGGACGATCCCGAGACCCATGCGCTGGTGGCGGCCGCCGTCGCCGCCGAGCAGGTCACCGAGCTGCTCGACGAAGGCGTCACCGAGTTCCACTTCTACACGCTCAACCGCGCCAATCTGGTGCTGGCGCTGGCCCGGCTGCTCGGGCGCCGGCCCGGAGCCGAGGCGGCGGCATGAGCCGGGCCGGGGGAAGCTGCCATTGCGGGGCGGTGCGCTTCAGCGTGCCCGTCCCGGAAACGGCGACCGAGTGCAACTGCTCGATCTGCCGGCGCTACGGCGCCCTGTGGGCCTATTATCCGGTGGGCGAAGTCGTCTTCGAGCCGCCCGCGCCGGCGACCGGGACCTATATGTGGGACGACCGGTCCCTGGCCTTCCACCGCTGCCGCGCCTGCGGTTGCGTAACCCATTGGTCACCGGTCAACCGGACGGAGGACCGCATGGGCGTCAATGCGCGCCTGCTCGATCCGGCGGTGCTGGCGGGCGTGCGCATCCGTCACCTCGATGGCGCGGTCACCGAGCGGTACCTCGATTGAGCGGGCGCCGCCCGCGCCGCCGCTTCCCTTCTTCGTGAGGTTCATATTGTGGCCATGAAGACCGGGTTTCTCCCAGCTGCAAGGGGGGCGCACATGGGGATGTGTAGCCATGCACATTGATCGCCGTATCACCAATGGCCTCGCCTGGGCCGGTGCTCTGCTGGTCGTCGGCGTACCGGCGGCGGATTTCGTGTCCCGCCAGTTCCTGCGCGATTCCGCGCCGCAGGTGAGCCTGGTGCAGGCGCCTGCCGCGCCCGCCGAGCCGGCGCCGGCCACCGTTCCAGCTCCGACCGCACCCGCCACCCCGGCGCCCGCCGAACCCGTTGCCCCGGCCGAGGCCCCGCGCCAGACCGAATCGACGCCGGTGGCGGCGAATGGCGGCGGGGACGCGGTGGACCGCTATCTGCAATCGGGCCGGCCGCTGCCCAGCTACATCACGGGCGGCGGGGACCAGGCCGCGACGCCGGCGGCCCAGCCCGCGCCGGCGACGCCGCCCGCAACCAC
>Ga0065721_10049871_pt1 | contig 26043 bp, 23 predicted proteins | sample Mesricmetagenome_FD_59108 | JGI IMG/M metagenome (GOLD analysis project Ga0065721, IMG submission 59108) | Mesophilic microbial community from rice straw/compost enrichment Sample: eDNA_1 v2 (version 2) | ecosystem: Engineered > Solid waste > Grass > Composting > Bioreactor | place: USA: Davis... | reverse complement strand
CGCGCTGGGCGGCCGGCTGCGCCGGCATCGCACCCGGGGGCGGACGGCGCACCGGCGCCGGCTGGCGGCCGATGCCCGGCTCGACGACGAGGTCGTTGGGGCCGCCGATCAGCACGAGGTGCTCGACGCCGTCGCGCCGCACCAGGATCAGCTTGCGGCGGGCGTCCACCACGGCGACGTCGACGACGTAGATGCGCTTCTGCCGCCCGCGGGCGCCGGTGGCGACGCCGCCGGTGAAGCGCCGCAGCAGCCAGGACCCGATCACGATCAGGGCCGAGACGACGACGAGAGCGATGATGAATTGCGAGGCGCGTGCGCCGTCGGAGCCGAACAAATCCACGTGGCGTTCCCGAACTGCGCCCGCCGCCGCCGCCGTCGTTCCTGGGGGAACCGCCGGCCCCGGCGAGGGGCGAATCTTCATTCGATGCCATGAAGCATAATGTCGAGGGCAAATTTTGCCGAGTTGAATCACGCGGCCCTCGCGTTTCGCCGGCGGCACGGCGACGAAATCCCCCGAAATCCCGCGTTCGTGATCGCTCGCAAGGCGGCGCGGGGGTGATTGTTAACTCGTCGTTAACCATCCGGGCGGCAGAAATTGCCCATCGGACCGGGTGCGGAATCGCCCCGGCAGCGAAGGCAGGATGCCCGGCGCGAGCCGCCGCGTCCGGGAAGATGGCGACAATGGCGATCACCGATCTGCCCGTCTTTCGGGCCATGAAGCAGAAGATGATGTTCCACGAGGCGCGCCAGCAGGTGCTGGCCGAGAACGTCTCGAATGCCGACACGCCGGGCTACCGGGCCCGGGAGATGGTCGAGCCGGAGTTCTTCCGGATGGTGGCGGAGGGCGACACCCGCTCGTCGGCCGCCGTGGTTCCGGCCGTCACCGCCGTCAACCACATCGCTTCGGGGGCGCTGATCGCCGGTTCGGCCTTCCGCAGCGAGAGGGTCGACGGCTACGAGGTCAGCCCGGACGGCAACGGCGTCGTGCTCGAAGAGCAGATGATGAAGGTCACCGGCAACCAGATGGACTACCAGGTCGCGGCCTCGCTCTACCAGCGCGGGCTCGGCATCCTGAAGACGGCGATCGGCCGCGGCTGATCGCGGCCGCGCGACGCTTCGCGGCAATTCCGGCGGGGTGATCCGCCACGGAGGATGACGACATGGACTTCGACAACTCGCTGAAGATCGCCGCCGCCGGGCTCAAGGTGCAGTCGGGGCGCATGCGCATCATCGCCGAGAACCTCGCCAACGCGGATTCCGCCGCCCGGGCTCCGGGCGCCGATCCCTACCGGCGCAAGATCCCGACCGTGACCAATTCCTTCGATCGCGAACTCGGCGCCGAACTGGTCAAGCTCGGCCGCGTCGCCCCCGACAAGAGCGACTTCAACATCCGCTACGAGCCGGGTCACCCGGCGGCCGACGACAACGGCTACGTCAAGTATCCCAACGTCTCGACCCTGATCGAGGCCGTCGACATGCACCAGGCCCAGCGCACCTACGAAGCCAACCTCAACGTCGTCTCCAGCACGCGGCAGATGATGCAGCGCACGGTCGACATCCTGAAGGGCTGAGGGGTGTTCCAGCGGGCGACCCGGCAGGAGGCCGGGCCATGAGACGGTGCGGTGCGCAGGAGGCGCGGCGGGCCGGTTCCGGAACGAGAGGCGCGGCATCCAGGGGGATCGCCGGCGCCCGAAAGGACTGCAGCTCATGGCCCTCACCACGCCGATCGGCGCCGCCGGCGCCTACCAGAACATCGCCCGGCTTGCGAATCGCGGCCCCGAGGCGCAGACCGGCCTCACCGGACAGGCCGCCGGCGGCGGCGGCGGCTTCGCCGACCTCGTCAAGGAGCAGATCCAGGGCGTCGTCGACACCGGCCGGGCCAGCGAGATGAAGCAGGCGGCGCTGATCGACGGCAAGGCCGACATCGTCGACGTCGTCACCGCCGTCGCCGAGACCGAAGTCGCGCTCAGCACCATGGTTTCGGTGCGCGACAAGGTGATCGCCGCCTACGAGGAAATCATGCGGATGCCGATCTGACCGGCCGCCCGGAGCGGGGGCGCAGGCCGCCCGCAGGCAAGGGAGACGCGACATGACCGGCCCCGAAGCCCTCGATCTCGCCCGCGACGCGCTATGGATCACCGTCGAGATCTCGGCGCCGGTGATGCTGGTCGGCCTCGTCGTCGGCGTCGCCGTCGCGCTGGTGCAGGCGCTGACGCAGGTTCAGGAGATGACGCTGGTCTTCGTGCCGAAGATCATCGCCATCTTCCTGACGCTGCTGATCGCGCTGCCCTTCATGAGCGACGCGCTCAACGGCTTCATGGTGCGCATCTCCGAACGTATCATCGCCGGGTGATTCCCCGTCGCCGACGGGGAGAGGTGCCGGTCGGGCGGCGCCCGGCGGATCGACGAGGGGAGGGCGGCGGTGACCATCACGATCCTTCCGGACGTCACCTTGCGCTTCATCCTGCTGTTCGCCCGGATCGGCACGCTGGTGATGCTGATGCCGGGCCTCGGCGAGCAGAGCGTTCCGGCCAACATCCGTCTCGCGCTCGCCCTGCTGCTCACCCTCGTCTTCTATCCGCTAGCCTTCGACGCCTTTCCCTCCGGCCTCGCCGACGACGGGCTGCGGCTCGTCCAGATGGTGATGCGCGAGGTGATCGTCGGCCTCGCCATCGGCGTGCTGATGCGGATGATGATGGCGCTGTCGCAGACCGCCGGCGCGATCATCGCCCAGCAGGCCGGCCTCGCCTTCGCCCAGTCGGTCGACCCGACCATGGGCCAGCAGGGCGCCGTCTTCGGCAGCTTCCTCGGCATGACCGGCGTGACGCTGATCTTCCTCACCGATCTCCACCACGTCGCCATCGCCGGGCTCGCCGGCAGCTACCGGGTGTTCCCCCCGGAGGGCTTCATGCCGATCGGCGACTTCTCCGAACTGGCGGTGGCGACGGTCGCCGGCATGTTCGAGGTCGCCTGCCAGATCTCGGCACCCTTCATCGTCTTCGGCCTCGTCTTCCACTTCGCCCTCGGCCTTCTGGCCAAGCTGATGCCGCAGCTCCAGGTGTTCTTCCTGGCCATGCCCGTGACGGTCTTCGTCGGCATGATGCTGTTCGCCCTCCTGATCATCGCGATGACGACCTCCTACCTCGCACACGTCGAGGAAGGTCTGATGCGCCTCGTGCCCGGCTGAGGGCGCGATGGCCGAGCAGGACGACAGCGAGAAGACGGAAGAACCGACCGCCCGAAAACTCGAGAAGGCGCACGAGAAGGGCGACGTCGCCAAGAGCCAGGAACTCGTCACCTTCTTCACCATGGCCGCGGTGGCGACGATCGTCGGGCTCGGTTCCAGCGGCGTCGTCGGCAACCTCGCCGGGCCGATGGCCGCGGTCATCGAGAAGGCCGGCGAGATGCGGCTCGACCAGGGCAGCCTGCTGCGGCTCTGGGCCGAGGTCGGCCGCGACATGCTGCTCGCTCTGGTGCTGCCCTTCCTGACGGTGATCGTCGCCGGCGTCGCCGGCCACATGATCCAGCACCGGCCGGTGCTGTCGGCCGAGAACATGAAGCCGAAGTTCTCCAAGGTCTCGCCGCTCGCCGGGCTGAAGCGGCTGTTCTCGGCCGAGGCGCTGGTCAACTTCGCCAAGGGCCTCGTCAAGATGTCGGTGGTCGGCGCCGTCCTGTTCTTGGTGCTGTGGCCGCAGCGCCGGCTGATGGAGCCGATGATCACTATGGACATCGCGCAGATCCTCGGCCTCACCCGCTCGCTGTCGCTCGACATGGTGCTGGCGGTGCTGGCGATCCTCGCGCTCATCGCCGGGGCCGACGTGCTGTGGCAGCGCCATCGCTGGATGCAGCGCCAGCGCATGTCGATGCAGGAGATCAAGGAGGAGTACAAGCAGTCCGAAGGCGACCCGATGATCAAGGCGAAGATCCGCCAGATCCGGCTGGAACGCTCGCGCAAGCGGATGATGGCCGCGGTGCCGACGGCCTCGGTGGTGATCACCAATCCGACCCACTACGCCGTCGCCCTCAAATACGAGGCCGGCATGCAGGCGCCGGTCTGCGTCGCCAAGGGCACCGACGCCGTGGCCCTGCGCATCCGCGGCCTCGCCGAGGAGAACGAGGTGCCGATCGTGGAAAACCCCCCGCTCGCCCGCGCCCTCTTCGCCTCGGTCGACATCGACCAGATCATTCCGGAGGAACACTACAAGGCCGTGGCCGAGGTGATCGGCTACGTGATGAAGCTGAGGGCACGTCGGTGACGGGCAGACCGGAACTCATTTTGCACATCGGAACGCACAAGACCGGAACGGCGAGCATCCAGACGGTCTGTGGCGAGAACCGCGACCTGCTCGCCGCCGAGGGGCTCATCTATCCGGACGGTCTCGGAGTGATCGCCGCGCGTCAGCCGCACCACGCCTGGAGCCACCTCGTCACCAAGGCGCCCGGGCGCGACATCCGCCTCGCGAAGCGCTATGTCACGCGCCTCAAGGAGAGCCTCAAGCCCGGCGAGCGGGTGCTCCTCAGCGCCGAGCCGCTCTATCGGCACATCGACGGGTTCGACGGGTATGACGTCTACAAGCGCGAGGACTATTGGCTTCGGCGGGAGAAGTATCTCACGAGGGTACGAAACATCCTCTCCGACTTCGACGTGCGTGTCGTCGTGTGGTTTCGCGAGAAGGACGAATTCGCGCGCTTGATGTTCGATGAGTTCGCGAAGAGAGATTTCTGCGGCCGATCCTACGAGGCGTTTCTCGATGAGTTCGCAGTCTGGTTCGACTATGAGAGGCAGCTCGAAAACTTACGCCAGACCTTTGCATCTGTAAACTGGTCAAGCTACCACGACAAACTCGCTGGAGGACCCGTGCCCGCCTTCTTCCGGGGAATCGACTCGTCTATCCCGGCGAAGATCAGCGCAACCCGGTCAAGGAACGGCTCGGCCGACGCTTCGCCCGGTGCGGTGCCGGTCGCTGCGCCGTCCGTTTCGACCGGTCCGACTTCGGAGTTCTTCGTCTCGAAGTCCCGGCTGTCGCCGGAGATCCGGTCGCTCCTCTGTCTGGGCTTTCTGCCGGACCTCGAGAAGGCCGCGCGAAGATGCGGGGAGTTCGCGGACAATGCCGATCTCGCCGCGATGCGACGCACGGCATCGGTGCCCGACGTGATCGGTGCGCTCTTTGAGCGGGCGATGAACGAGGCTCTCGGACCGCTGGGGAGGCGGCCCATTGGATTGGGAGTGAGTTCCGGCCTCGATTCCCGTCTCCTTCTTCACGGCCTGGCCGCGCGGCATGAAGACTTCACGCTTTATTGCTTCGGCAGCCGCGGAATGCTCGACTTCGATTTCCAGCAGGCATCGGCGGTCTCCAGCCCCCGCTCCATCATCTTCTTCGATACCGACCGGGCACCATTCACGAAGGACATGTTTCTTCAAGCGGCTCGCACCCTGACGGCGATGCAGCCATCGCCGCGGGTCCTCACGATCGCGGCGATGCGCGAGCGCGGCGAGATCGAACTTCACGGTTATCTCAACGACCTGCTCACGGGCGCCAACATCGAGGGGCCGCGACTTGATTGGGAAGGTGCCCGGGAGGTCTATCGCAGGCGAGCCGACTGCTTCGGCTTTCAGCAGTATTTCAAAGACGGCGGACGGGAGTTCCTGCCGCGGAGGCCGTGGGCCGGCGACGAAGCGATTTCCTACTTCGATCAGCTTGATCTCTTCCATCGCTATGACCAACGTTTCAGGCTCGCCGAAGGCGCAGGCCGGGGTGAGAGACTATTCCCCTATGAAACCTGGTCCTGGATGGCCTTCTGGTTGACGAGATCGGAGGAAGAGCGGAAGGATCAGAGGCTTTTCATCGCCTTTCTCAAGACACTTGGCTCTGCCGTTTTCTACGATCTGGACCAGTCGGCGGCATCGGGGCGAGCCGGACTGATCGCTTGGCAGAAGGCCTTGCTCTACCGCGATCCGCGCGATGGATCGACCAGCCGGTCGGGCGCGCTGCGCAACGCGACGGGACATTTCTGTGCGCAGACCTGCTACGTGCGCAATCCGTCCTTTCGGGAGCTGGCGGACGAATTGCTCGCCTCGTTGCGGACGAGGAGGATCGTCCGAGCGTCGTATATCGATTCTCTGATGAAGAAGGTCACGCGCGGACGGGGGCGGGAAGACAAGGCACTGAAGGGCCTGTTGACCCTCGAACTCGCGATCGAGGTTGGCAAGGTGGCGCCTTGACGAAGACCGCAGGATGAACGTGAACGGCGGTCGCGTCCCTCACAGCTCGGTTGCTCCGCTTCGCGGCAACAGAGCCTTTTGAATTGGGAAGGGTGGTTTCTTCATGAAGATCGTGGTGAAGCAGCCCTTCAAGGCGTCTGATCAGTATATATTCAGGATAATACTGAAAGAGAAGGGAGGTAGAAAGTCGTTCAGGATCGGGTTTCAATCGCAGAACTTCACCATAAGGCATGATCGCTTTTGGGATAGTTTCTATCCCTTGATGTATCTGACGCGGCGTGGAGGACCTTTGTTCGATAAGCACGACAAGGCGAGTGCGGTCTTTGATTTTCCCGTCCTCGGTCGTGTCGCGGAATTCTTCGAACGGCGAGCGGCCAACTTCGGCATCGACTTCTCCGTCGAGGCCGAGCGCGACGACGCCTACTCCTGCGACGCAGCGACGGATGGAAGTGTCGTGCTCTTCGGCGGTGGCAAGGACAGCAGGCTGCTCCTGGGGACGTTGCGGGAACTCGGCAACGATCCGAAAGTCGCCAGTGCTTTCGGTGCCCGGAACGCGAGCGACATCGGCGGCGCGCTCTGCTTCGAACCTTTCGAAGGATCGATGGCGTCACGCATCGTTCCCGGACTGATGATGCTTCCGCGGACGATCTATCAGGGGAGCGGACTTGGAGAGGTCCATAAAAAGACACCATGGCACCAATACTATGACATTTCGTCCATGGACGCCCTCGTCGATACGTCAAATCTATTGAAATCATACGGTATTCATACGGACATCGTAGCCCCTCAGTCGATCCTTCCCTACAACATCGTTCAGAGGATACTTTGCGATCGTTATCCGGATATTGCACAGGGGCAAGCGAGCGTGCCGCGCGATGCCGCATCCGACAAGAATCTTCATGTCAGCCTTCTGGAGGCGTTCTGCGGGCGCTCGTACCTTCGTCATTGCAATCAGGAACTTTTCAAGAAATTGCTCTCGGATTTCATTACACGACAGACCAATGAGGGATCATCCTTCGGTATCCGCGACCATTACGAGATCATATCAAGGGAAATGAGGGCGATAATCTTCAAACTAGCGGCGCGCGGGCAGTTACCTGTCGGTCCGGAATTGGTTCCTTCCGAATGGGATGCCGATTGGATCAATTATATCCACAAATATGTTTATGAGGGTGTCTCGGATGATCTTCTTGTGATTTACCGGGAATATGCCGATCTCTATCCCGTCAGCACGAGCGCCGAGAGCCTTCCCCCATCCCTGCGTGCCTGTATTCGGCCGCGCGTGACGGGGAGCGGCGGCGGGGAGGCGTAGCGGGAGAGCGCACCTTCCGCGGCCCGTCGACGAGGGTGACGATCAGGCGCTTTTCGGCTTGGTGGGGTTGTGGACTTCGTCCCAGCCGGCGATCGCCCCGGCGAGATCGCCTTCCGCGCCGATGGCGTCGAGGAAGCGTGCGAAATCGTCCTTCACCGTACCGAGATGAACCGTCATCTTCCGCGTCTTGTCCTTGAGGAAGGACTCGATGTTCGCAGTGACGGTGTCGACGTAGTCACGGCAGAACCGGATCGTCGGCAGGTCCGCGTTGCGGCGGGGTGCGCGCATCAGGATCTCGGTCCGGTAGGCGAGCAGAATGCCCTTGTCCGCCCTGCTGAGGAACGAGCGCGCGGTCTCTTCGGGGTCGCGGATCAGGTGGACGTAGAAGGCGGTGTCGCCATAGGTCCGCTCGAGACGGCCGAGCAGCCAGCTCAGGCGATTGTCGACCTCGATATGGCGATCGGGATAGTTGAAGCGGCGTGCACCGGTGAGGTGGGTGCGGGATTCGTGCGCCGCCGTCCAGTTGGTGATCGGCGCGCAGGCCTTGGCAAAGGTCGTGGAGCCGCAGCGGCCGGTGCAGAGCACGAAGACGTTCATCCCGCATCCTCTCGGCTTGAAATCGAAGCCTGCGGACGCAGATACCACGACGGACGCTCGAGCGGCAGCATCGATGTTCGCGTCCCGCCCCGCCTCAAAATAAGGTCGCAATTTCCCCCGATCCCGCTTAATCAGGGGCCGAAAAATTCCGCCGACCCGCCGGAGCCGAAGGCCCTTCGATGATTGCCAACGACACGCCCATCACGCCCGACCTCGTCAAGAGCCACGGGCTCAAGCCCGACGAATACGAGCGCATCCTGGCGCTGATCGGGCGGGAGCCGACGCTGACCGAGCTCGGCATCTTCTCGGCGATGTGGAACGAGCACTGTTCCTACAAGTCGTCGAAGAAGTGGCTGAAGACGCTGCCGACGACGGGGGCCTGCGTGGTCCACGGCCCCGGCGAGAACGCCGGCGTCGTCGACATCGGCGACGGCGACGTCGCCGTCTTCAAGATGGAGAGCCACAACCATCCCTCCTACATCGAGCCCTACCAGGGCGCGGCGACCGGTGTCGGCGGCATCCTGCGCGACGTCTTCACCATGGGCGCGCGGCCTGTGGCGGCGATGAACGCGCTGCGCTTCGGCGCGCCGGACCATCCCAAGACCCGCCATCTCGTCTCCGGCGTCGTCGCCGGCGTCGGCGGCTACGGCAACTCCTTCGGCGTGCCGACGGTCGGCGGCGAGGTCAACTTCCACCCGCGCTACAACGGCAACTGCCTCGTCAACGCCTTCGCCCTCGGCCTCGCCAAGGCCGACGGCATCTTCCTGTCGAAGGCCGAGGGCGTCGGCCTGCCGGTGGTCTATCTCGGCGCCAAGACCGGCCGCGACGGCGTCGGCGGCGCCACCATGGCCTCGGCCGAATTCGACGAGACCATCGAGGAGAAGCGCCCGACCGTGCAGGTCGGCGACCCCTTCACCGAGAAGCGGCTGCTCGAGGCGTGCCTGGAACTGATGGCGTCGGGGGCCGTCATCGCCATCCAGGACATGGGCGCGGCGGGCCTGACCTGTTCGGCGGTGGAGATGGGCGCCAAGGGCGACCTCGGCATCGAGCTCGACCTCGACAAGGTGCCGGTGCGCGAGGAGCGCATGAGCGCCTACGAGATGATGCTGTCGGAGAGCCAGGAGCGCATGCTGATGGTGCTGCGGCCGGAAATGAAGGCCGAGGCCGAGGCGATCTTCGCCAAGTGGGAACTGGACTTCGCCGTCGTCGGCGTCACCACCGACACGCTGCGCTTCATCGTCAAGCACCAGGGCGCGGTGGTCGCCGACCTGCCGATCAAGGAACTCGGCGACGAGGCCCCGGAATACGACCGGCCGTGGGTGGCGCCCAAAGCGCCCGCCGCGGTGGCGGCCGCCGACGTGCCGGCGCCGAACGATCTCTCCGGCGCGCTGCTGACGATCCTCGCCAGCCCCGACATGTGCTCGCGGCGCTGGGTGTTCGAGCAGTACGACACGCTGGTGCAGGGCAACTCGGCGACGATTCCCGGCGGCGACGCCGGCGTCATCCGCGTCGAGGGCTCGTCGAAGGGCCTCGCGCTCACGGCCGACGTCACGCCGCGCTACTGCGAGGCCGACGCCTTCGAGGGTGGCAAGCAGGCGGTGGCCGAATGCTGGCGCAACCTCACCGCCGTCGGCGCCACGCCGCTCGCCATCACCGACAACCTCAACTTCGGCAATCCAGAGAAGCCCGAGATCATGGGCCAGTTCGTGATGGCGATCAAAGGCATCGGCGAGGCCTGCCGGGCGCTCGACTTCCCCGTCGTCTCCGGCAACGTCTCGCTCTACAACGAAACCCTCGGCCAGGCGATCCTGCCGACCCCGGCGATCGCGGCCATCGGCCTGCTCGCCGACGTCGGCCGCCGGGTCGGTTATGGTTTCGCCGCCGACGGCGAGACGATCTTGCTCGTCGGCGGGCAGGGCGGCCACATGGGCCAGACCATCTACCTGCGCGAGATCCTCGGCCGCGAGGAGGGCGCCCCGCCGCCGGTCGACCTTGCCGCCGAGCGCCGCAACGGCGACTTCGTGCGCGGCCTGATCGCCGAGGGCACCGCCACCGCCTGCCACGACCTTTCCGACGGCGGCCTTGCCGTGGCGCTGGCCGAGATGGCGATGGCGGGCCGGCGCGGCGCCTCCGTCGAGATCGAAGGCGAAGCGCCCCACGTCGCGCTGTTCTCCGAGGACCAGGGGCGCTACCTCGTCACCGTGCCGGCCGACGTCGCAGGAGCGGTGCTCGCCCGGGCCGGCGAGGCGGGTGTTCCGGCGGCGGCGATCGGCGTCACCGGCGGCGCGGCGTTGCGTCTCGGCGCCGCGGCCTCCATATCTCTCGAAGCGTTGAAAGACGCTCACGAGGGCTGGTTCCCGGCCTACATGGCGGGCTAAGCTTTTCGGGCGGAGCGCGCTCCCGCGGGCGGGCGAGCCGCGGGTGACCCATCAGGAGGACGACGACATGGCGATGCAGGCACGCGAGATCGAGGAGCTGATCAAGGCCGCCCTTCCGGACGCCCGGGTCGACATCCGCGATCTCGCCGGCGACGGCGATCACTATTCGGCCATCGTCGTCTCCGAAACCTTCCGCGGCAAGACCCGCGTGCAGCAGCACAAGCTGGTCTACGACGCGCTCAAGGGCAACATGGGCGGCGTGCTCCACGCCCTCGCGCTGCAGACCAGCGCGCCGGAGTGACCGCGCAGCCCTGATCCGCGGCCGCCGGCCTCGACAGTCGGCGGGACCCGTCCTATCACTCAACCGAACGGGTGCCGGCCGCCACGGCCGCCCGAGGGAATCGAAGACATGTCCGACATCAACGCTTTCATCGACAACGAAGTGAAGTCCAACGACGTGGTGCTGTTCATGAAGGGGACGCCGCAGTTCCCGATGTGCGGTTTCTCCGGCCAGGTCGTCCAGATCCTCGACTACATCGGCGTGCCCTACAAGGGCATCAACGTGCTCGAGAACGACGACATCCGCCAGGGTATCAAGGACTACGCCAACTGGCCGACGATCCCCCAGCTCTACGTCAAGGGCGAGTTCCTCGGCGGCTGCGACATCGTCCGCGAGATGTTCCAGGCCGGCGAACTGCAGAGCCACATGAAGGCCAACGGCATCGCCGTGACCGAGCGGGCCTGAGCGCGTCCCGACGTCGTCGCGGAAGACCCGAGATCGAAGAAAGCCGCGGTGACCGGGTCCGGTCGCCGCGGCTTTGTCCTGTTCAGAACCGCAGGGCTGACGTGCCCCAATTCACGGGCACCGCGACGCTGTCGTGGCGAGGCAAAGGTGCCCGCGCAGTCAGGGTCGTGCCTGCACCGGCAGCCGGAATGGAGCGCCGAGACGGTTGAAGGCGTTCATGGCGGCGATCGTGATCGTGAGATCGACCAGATCTTTCGGCTCGAAAACCGCCGAAACGGCAGCATAGGCCTGGTCCGAAGCATGCGTCTCGCTGAGAAGCGTCACCTCCTCGGCCCAGGCCAGCGCCGCACGGTACGGTTCGGAGAAAAGATGCGGCACCTCTTCCCAAACCGGGATCAGAGCAACCTTGTCGGCCGCCATGGTCTTCAGCAGATCGCGGGTATGCAGATCGATACAATGTGCGCAACCGTTGATCTGCGACACGCGCAGGAACACGAGATGGACGAGTTCCTCCGGCAGTTTGGTGTTGTGCGTGACATTGTGATGGACGCCGAACAGGGCCTTGGCTCCGGCAGGTGCCACCTCGTGCCAGTTGAGGCGGGTGCTCTCATTCATGATGGTCTCCTCGAACAGACGCCAGAAACCGGCGCTGCTCGACTGACGACGCGGTGATCGGGCTCGTGACACCTCGATCCGTTTTTGTTTTTGCAGGTGCCATGTCACATTTGCGTACACTCGCTCGTCCTCGGGTCAGTCGGACGGGGACGAGGAAAGTGGCATGTGGTGCTCCTTGAGAAACGAAACGGATCGGGCTCCCGACCTCCTGGAGGGCGGGATGGACGACGACGCGACCGCCGATGTCCCGCTTGGCCACCAACGGATTTCGGAGTTCACATCAGAGCGGCAACGCCTGCTGCGCCTCAGCTATCGGATGCTGGGATCGTTCACGGAGGCGGAAGATGTCGTGCAGGACGCCTGGTTCCGTTGGATATGCGTCGGAGACGACGTCCGTACTCCGGCCGCCTATCTCACGCGCGTCGTCACCCGACTGTGCCTCGATCGGATGAAATCGGCGCGGGCGCGCCGTGAAATCTATGTCGGCCCCTGGCTACCGGAGCCGCTGGTCGAGCCTATCGAGACGGAAGAAGCCGTTGCTGACGACGTCACCGTGATGCTGATGTTGGCGTTGGAGCGACTGTCGCCGCTTGAACGGGCGGCCTTCCTGCTTCACGACGTGTTCGACGTGGCGTTGACCGAGATCGCGGTCGTGCTTCACCGTGAACCTGCCGCCGTTCGGAAACTTGCTTCTCGCGCCCGCAAGAATGTTCAGAATGTTCGACGACGCTACAGCGTCGGTGCGGCAGAGGCTGACCGATTGGCGCGCGCCTTCTTTGCGGCGTCGCGTGACGGCGATGTCACCGCGCTTTCGGCTTTACTCGCACGCGACGTCGAGATCCATAGCGACGGAGGCGGCAAGGTCCTCGCGTTCCGAAACGTCATTCGCGGATCCGATCGTGCTCTGCGACTGTTCGGTTCCGCTCGGCGAAAGGCGGCAACTCCACCCATCCTGCTGCGAACCGCTCGTGTCGACGGCTTGCCGGGCCATCTGAGCCTCGATCCAAACGGCGTTCTACAGACGACGGCTCTCGAAATACGCGGCGGTGAGATCTTCACGATCTACATCGTCAAGAATCCGGAAAAACTGACACATATCGTGATTTGAGATCGCCTTGCGCCCTTCGCGCGCTCGAACGCGCGGCCTTGCGATCGACCGCCGCCCAAAGAAAAAGGCCGCCCCGAAGGGCGGCCTTCTCCACGTCGGTCGTTCGCTCGCGGCGAAGGATCAGCGCGAATAGAACTCGATGACGAGGTTCGGCTCCATCTGGACGGCGAAGGGCACGTCGCCGAGGCCGGGGACGCGGACGAACTTCGCGGTCATCTTGGAGTGGTCGGCGTCGATGTAGTCCGGAACGTCGCGCTCGGCGAGGCCGGTGGCCTCGAGGACGAGGGCGAGCTGCTTGGAACGCTCGCGGACCTCGATCACGTCGCCGACCTTGCAGCGGTAGCTGCCGATGTTCACCCGCCGGCCGTTCACGTTGACGTGGCCGTGGTTGATGAACTGGCGGGCGGCGAAGATGGTCGGGACGAACTTGGCGCGGTAGACGATCGCGTCGAGACGGCTCTCGAGCAGGCCGATCAGCTGCTCGGAGGTGTCGCCGCGCATGCGCGAGGCTTCCTCGTAGATCTTGAAGAACTGCTTCTCCGAAATGTCACCGTAGTGACCCTTCAGCTTCTGCTTGGCGCGCAGCTGCTGGCCGAAGTCGGAGAGCTTGCCCTTACGGCGCTGGCCGTGCTGGCCGGGGCCATATTCGCGCTTGTTGACCGGGCTCTTCGGGCGACCCCAGATGTTCTCGCCGAGGCGACGGTCGATCTTGTATTTGGCGCTGTGGCGCTTGGACATCGCGTATCCTTGATATGGTCTCGAAGTGAAAGGACACACGCCCTCCTTTGCCCCGGACTTCGGCGGGAAACCGGGCTCCTGGGAGCCGGCTGATCCGCCGCGGTCGGGACCGACAGAACCGCTGCTCATGCGCTGCGCAGGGTTCGCGGGTGCGTGAACGACCACGCGGGCCTGCTGGACAGACCCGCGCGATGCGGCGGTTGCTTAGCCGGTCGAGGCGGGGAAGTCAAACGATGATGGGGAAGAGGTCACGGGACGGCAAGGGGAACGAGGCGGCCGGAGGTGCCAGACCTCCGCCGCCGACGTGCTCAACGGTTGTCGATGAGAACCCTGTCCTCGCGTTTTTCGATGACGAGGACTGCGCCGAGGCACACGGCCGAGACCTCGACGATCTGGGTGATCTGCTCGCGGGTGATCGCGGACTGGGGATATTCGAGCAGGATCTGGTCGGCGAGCTTGCCGGAGTAGACGAATTCGTTGGCGAAATGCAGGCGGCGCACCTCGTCGTCGATCCGGATGCTGATGTCCATCTGGGTCGGAAGAGACATGGTCGCCTCCTTCCTGCCGGCCGCGAGCTTTCGCCCGAAAAGGTGGTCGACGATTTCGTGTGAGTGACAGGCGCCCTTCTCAGCGTCTGAAATAATCATACGCTTCCCTGATCAAAATAGCGAGCGAATAAAAGCCCGAAAAGATGTCAATTGCCGGGATGCCGGTGAGACGGTGCGGATCGCCGACAGACCTGCGCGGCCATTATCTCCTCTCCGAACAGAGGAGATGATGGATGGCTCCGAGCAGATGTGATTTTTTGAGATACTTGTTCTGATGTGACCGGGGTTTTTGTTTCGGTTTGAACAAATTCGGCGTGTTGCACTGCATTCGGGCGGCGGCGGGGTCGTGGTTCCTTCGCGGAACACGCGGCGGCGAGGCTCGATGTCGCTGCGGAGCGTCCGCCGCCGCGAAGAGCGGCGATCGCAAGCCGCACGGTCGCGGAAAAGCGTCCGCGTGACGACGGGCCTTGCCCGGCGGCGGCGGCGGGGCTAGAAAGCTCGCGGATTCTGGCGGGTTCCGGGGTCGCGGGGCATAGCGCAGTCTGGTAGCGCACCTGCTTTGGGAGCAGGGGGTCGCAAGTTCGAATCTTGCTGCCCCGACCAAACCCCGTCAGGATCGAAAGCCGAGGGCGGCGTGCCGCCCTCCGCCCCGGTGCGCACACCGCGCCGGAAATCACCGTCGGCGGACCGTGGCGGTTCGTCGGCCGGGTCGATGTTCAGGAGAGCGTCAGCGACGATGACCGCCCGTATCTACAAGCCCAGCAAGACGGCGATGCAGTCCGGACAGGCCAAGACCCAGCGCTGGACGCTCGACTACGATCCCGAGCAGCCCCGGCAGGTCGAGCCGTTGATGGGCTACACCTCGTCCGGCGACATGAAGCAGCAGGTGCGCCTGACCTTCGACAGCCGCGAAGAGGCCGTCGCCTATTGCGAGCGCCACGGCATCCCCTACCGGGTGATCGAGGCCCACGAGAAGGCGCCCAAGCGCGTGTCCTATTCGGACAACTTCAAGTATAGTCGCAAGGAAACCTGGACCCACTGAGGGTTCGACCCGCCGGAGCGACCCTGGAGGACGAGCCTCGCCTCGTCCGCCGGGCTCCGGCCATCCCGGCTCCGTAGCTCAGCTGGATAGAGCAGCCGCCTTCTAAGCGGCAGGTCGCAGGTTCGAGCCCTGCCGGAGTCGCCAGTTCATGCCCGCGACGTCGCCGTCGGCCGCCGGCGAGCGCCAGGCGGCGAGCCGTTCCCCGGCCGGCTGGCGACGGCCGCGGCATTTCCCGATGGAAGCACGAGATGAGCCCTGAGCGAGCGACTGGCGAAGAGACCGGCGAGGCGCGGGGCTTCCGGCTCGGCTCCATGGAGTTCCTTGCGCCCGAGGTGGTGAAAGCCCGGGAGGCGGAGAGGGCAGACGCCGGCGGGGAGCCGTCCGGGGCCGGCCTCGCCCTCGTTTCGCCGGTCCCCCCATCGTCCATCGGCACGGTGCCGGTCGCAATGCCGGCCTCCGAGGTGGTCGCAGCGGTCGAACCGCCCGCAGCCGTCCGGACGGCCGGGGCCGGCCCGTCGGCTCGCGCCCCCGGCGGACTTTCCTCATACGTGTCCCATCGGGCCGAGGCGAGCGCCGATCCCGGCGTGTTCCGGCTCGGCGCAATGGTGTTCGCGCCCGCCGGCGAGAGCGTGCGTGGGGCGGACGCCGGTGCGGGCACGGCGGCGGTGCCGCCCGTGTCGACGGCCGGCGCGGCCGGAACCGGTGACGGGAGGGGCGGCTCTCGGGCGGCGACCTCAGGGGGGCGCGACACGGACATGGACGCCGGCGCGCCGCCGCCGGCCGACGCGCCCGCCCGGCGTACCGATCCGCTGCGGATGGCCCGGATCGCCGTCGACCTCGTCTTCCTCGCCGTCTTCGCCGCGCTGCTGTTCGCGCCGGGCATCGACCGGCTGCCCCCGACCGATCGCGACGAGGCCCGCTTCGTCCAGGCGACGAAGCAGATGCTGGAGAGCGGCGACTACGTCGACATCCGCCTCCAGGACGAACCGCGCTACAAGAAGCCGATCGGGATCTACTGGCTGCAGGCGGCCTTCGTTAAGGCGCTCGGCTACGGCGCCGACGCGCCGTTGTGGGCCTACCGGCTGCCGTCGGTGACGGCGATGGTGGTCTGCGTCCTGCTCGTCTACCTGATCGGCGTCACGCTGTCGGGGCCGGGGGTGGGCCTGCTGGCGGCGGCGGTCTTCGCGTTGTCGCTGATCGTCGGGGTCGAGGCGCGGCTCGCCAAGACCGACGCGGTGCTGCTCGCCTTCGTGCTGATGGCGCAACTCGCGCTCGCCCGGGTCTTCGTCGGCCGCCTGGCGCGGGCGCCGGGATCGGCGGCGCTGTTCTGGACCGCGATCGGCTGCGGCGTGCTGGTCAAGGGGCCGGTGATCCTGATGATCGCCGGGCTGACCCTCGCCGCGCTCGTGATCGCGACGCGCTCGCTGGCGGTGGTCAAGGCGCTCTATCCGCTGCGCGGCCTGCTCTGGGCGCTCGTCATCACGCTGCCGTGGTTCGTGGCGATCTGGCAGGTCGCAGGGCCCGGCTTCTTCACCGAGTCGCTCGGGCAGGACCTGTTCCAGAAGCTCGGCACCGGGCAGGAGAGCCACGGTGCGCCGCCCGGCTCCTATCTGCTCGCCGCCTTCGCCACCTTCTGGCCGGGCATCGCCCTGCTGCTGCTGGCGATCGGATGGATCTGGCGGCACAAGACGAGCCGGCCGGTCGGCTTCCTGCTCGCCTGGGCGCTGCCGTCCTGGGTGGTGTTCGAGGTGGTGGCGACCAAGCTGCCGCATTACGTGATGCCGCTCTATCCGGCGCTGGCGCTGCTGATCGGCCTCGCCGGCGCCGACGGAGCCCTCGCGGCGGCGAGCCGCTGGCGCCGCTTCGTCACGGCGTTCATCCCCTTCCTCGCCCTCGCCCTGGCGGGCGGCCTCAACGCCGGCTTCGTCCTGGTCGAGGGCCACGTCGACCCGGTCGGCGTCGCCGCGGCTTTCGCCGGCGCGGCGGTGGTGGTCGCCGGCTGGTGGGTGATGCGGCGACGGCCGCGGCTCGGCTTCTCGCTCGCCGCACTCGGCATCGGCGCGATCTACCTGACGGCCTTCTTCTGGCTGCTGCCGCGGGCGGACCACATCTGGGCGTCGAACCGCATCGCCGAGGCGCTGCAGCGCGCGGCGACCTGTCCCGATCCGCGCGTCGTCGCGGTCGGTTACGGCGAACCGAGCCTCGTCTTCCTCGTCGGAACCGACGTGATGATCGTCAACGCCGACGAAGGCGCGCGGGCGTTCCGCTCGGCCGACTGCGCGCTCGCCGTGGTCGATTCGCGCCACGACGGAAGCTTCCGCGGCGCGCTCGGTGCCGAGGCGCCGGCCGCGTCGGAGACGGTCGATGCCCGCAACCTCAACGGCTTCCGGCCGCGGCAGTTCGTGATCTACGCGCGGCCGGCGCCGGTCGCGGCGGAGAAGACGCCTGCGACGGAGGAGCCGGAAGCCGACGGCGAGGACGGCGGCGAAGGGGAGGCCGGACCGGCGCCGGAAGCCGGGGCTGTGCCGACACCCGGTGGCGACCCGTCGCCGGACGCGGGGTCCGAGACGCGATGAGCCGCGCTGTTCCCGACCGCGCGCGCGATCGCCGAAACCGGGCCGCGGCCTGGCTCGCCGCCCACCGGCCGCCGCGCAGTGCGGCGCCCGTGGTCCTCGCGGTCACCGTGCTGCTCGTCGTCACCGCCGTCGCCGTCGATCTCGACGTCCAGCGTGCCGTCGCGACCTGGTCGGACGGCACCCGGGCCGTGTTCTCGACGATCACCAAGCTCGGCAAGTCGGACTGGCTGCTGATCCCGGCGGGGCTGTTCCTGCTCGCCTCGCTGCTGCCGGCTGTCCGCCGCCACGCCTTGCCGGTGCGGCGCGCGGTGCGGATCGGCGCGGAGCGGGCGATTTTCCTGTTCGTGTCGGTGGCGGCCTCGGGGCTCGTCGTCCTCGTCTTCAAATACGGCTTCGGCCGACCGCGGCCGCGCATGGTCGCCGAACACGGCCACGCCTTCGTCGGCCCGACCTTCGACGCCGACTTCGCGTCCTTTCCCTCGGGCCACGCCACCACCATGGGCGCGCTCGCCATGGTGTTCCTGCTGCTCGCCCCCCGCTACGGCGGCGCGATCGCCGCGGCGAGCCTCGTCGTCGCGTTCTCCCGGGTCGTCGTCAACGCGCACTTCCTGTCGGACGTCGTCGCAGGCTACGCCCTCGGGCTCTGGGTGACGTGGCTGGTCGCCTGGGCCTTCGCCCGCGAGCGGATCGCCCTCGTGCCCGGCCCCGGCGTGATGCCGCGACCGAGGCGCCACAGGAAGGTCGCATTCATCCGCGATCTGGCGCCGCTGCTGCCCTTTCGGCTTGCAACCGTCGTCCGGCTGCCCGATACCTCGCCGCGGACGGCCGGTCCCGACACCGCCCCCGCCATCGTCGCCCTCGATCGTCACCGGACCCTCGCCATGAGCGGAACCTCCCGCGTTTCCGTCGTCATTCCCGCCAAGAACGAGATGGACAATCTCGCGGTGCTGATCCCGGAGATCCACGCCGCCTTCGGCGCGCGCGAACACGAGGTGATCGTGGTCGACGACGGTTCGACGGACGGCACCGCCGGGCTGCTCGCCACGATGCGCGCCGCCGGCAGGCCCGTGCGCCACGTCCGCCACGAGGCGTCCTGCGGCCAGAGCGCCGCGGTGCGCTCGGGCCTGCTCGCGGCCCGCGGCGACATCGTCGCGACCATCGACGGCGACGGCCAGAACGATCCGGCCTACATTCCGGCGCTGGTCGCCGCGCTCGAGGCCGGCGGGCCGCAGGTGGCGCTCGCGGCCGGCCAGCGGCTCGGACGCACCGACGGCTTCTGGAAGACCCGCGCCTCGCGCTTCGCCAACGCCGTGCGCGGGGCGATCCTCGCCGACGGCACCCGCGATTCCGGCTGCGGCCTGAAGGCGGTGCGCCGAGAGGTGTTCCTGCTGCTGCCCTATTTCGACAGCTGGCACCGCTTCCTGCCGGCGCTGGTGATCCGCGAGGGCTACCGGGTGGTCCACGTCGACGTCGTCGACCGCCATCGCCGCTTCGGCAAGTCCAACTACGGCATCTTCGACCGCGGCTTGCGCGGGGTGCTCGACCTGTTCGGCGTCTGGTGGCTGCGCCGGCGACGCAAGCGGATCCCGGTCGCGAGCGAGATCGGGTCCGGGGCGGGCGCGTTCGGGGGGGCGCCGGCGGTGACGGCGAACGGCGATGTCTGAGATCTTCGCCCGCTTCTCCGACTGGCTGCACATGGTCTTCGTCGCCCAGATCGATTTCTGGGTGATCCTCGGCTTCGTCGCCCAGTTCCTGTTCATGATGCGCTTCATCGTGCAGTGGATCGCCAGCGAGCGGGCGCGCCGGTCGGTCGTGCCGGTGGCCTTCTGGTTCTTCTCGCTCGGCGGCGGCGTCCTGCTACTGGTCTACGCGGTCAAGCGCGCCGACCCGGTGTTCATCGCCGGCCAGGCCCTCGGCCTGCTCATCTACCTGCGCAACCTCGCCCTGATCTTCCGCAAGGATCCGGCGACCTCGGAAGACGGCCGTCCCGGCGCCTGACGGCTGCGGCGCGCCGGCAGGTTCGCCCGGCGATCCCGCAGAGGGATCGTGTGCGTCTGGGGGAGTGCCGGGCAGGGCGCGCCAGGCTCAGCCGGCGGCGCTGCGCATCACCCGGTCGCTTTCGCCGCGACCGTCGCGACGCGCCGGCTCGGCCGCGCGCCAGCAGCCGCGCCCGTCGGCCTTGGCCTGGTAGAGCGCCTTGTCGGCGGCGGCGAGCAGGTCGTCGGCCGACTGGTCCTCGCCGCGGTAACTTGCGACGCCGACGCTGATGCCGATGTCGATCTCCCGTCCCGCGACAGCGACCGGTTCGGCGAAGGTGGCGACCAGCCGGCCGGCGAGATGGCGCACGGCGCCCCCGCCGCCGGACATCGGCGTCAGTAACGTGAATTCGTCGCCGCCGAAGCGGGCGAGGAAATCCCCCGGCCCGAGCATGGCCCGGCAGCGCGCCGCCACCGTGCGCAGAAGATCGTCGCCGGCGGCGTGGCCGAGGGTGTCGTTGACCGTCTTGAAGTGGTCGACGTCGAACAGCATCACCGCGAAGCCGTCGCCGCCCGCACGTGCCGTCTCGATCCGCCGGGCCAGTTCCTCGGTGAAGGCGTGGCGGTTGGCGACGTCGGTCAGGCCGTCGTGGTGAGCGAGGTGGCGCAGCCGGTCCATGGCGTCGACCGCCCGGGCGTTGGCCTCGGCGAGCGAGTCGGCGAGGCGCGATTTCTCGTAGTTGAGCCGCAGCGCGGAGATCAGCGTGCTCTCGCCGAACTTCGCGCCCTTGGCGAGCAGCACCGCGAAAATGAGCACGCAGGCGGCGAAGACGAGGAAGGTCGATCCGCCGTGGAAGACGAGGCTGGCGGCGAGCGACAGCAGCATCGGCACCGCGAAGGCCAGCGCGATCCTGGCGTGGGCGGCGCCGAGCGCGACCGCGCCCGCCGAGGTGCCGGCGAGGATGAAGATGACGAAGGCGCCGTCGTCGAGGGCGCGCGGATCGCCGATCAACACCGGCAGGCTCGCCCAGATGAGCCCGCTGGCCAGCGCGCCGGTCGCCGTGAGGGCGAGGAATCGCCCTGGCGCGGTCGCGATGACGCCGTCGGCGCGGGGCGAAAGATTGAAGCTGAGCCGCGCCATGACCACGGCGAGGGCACCGGCGGTCCAGGCCAGCGCCACCTCGGCCCCGAGATTGAGCCAGAGCAGAAAGCCGGTGATGTTGGTGACGATGATGCTGCCGGCGAGCGTGCTCGACAGGCCGCGGCGCACGATGCGGGCCTGCTTGCCGCGAACGGCCCGCTCCTCCGTCTCGTCCATGGTCACGGACGGCGGTGCGCAGATGGCGAGGATCCTGGCGAGCATCACGATCAACGGTCGGTCCCGGCTCGGCCCGCGCCTTCGACCGTGCCCCACCGTCTTCGCCCATGGCGACGACGGAACGGGCCGTCTCGCACGGTCCGGACGACTCCGACCCGAAGACCGGACTCGCGGTTGTCATTCATCAGACGAGCACTGTGCGGTGCGGTGCATAACGGTGCGTTAAATCGGGCATCCGCATTCGAACCATCACCAGATTCGTGAAGGCCCGGCAGAATTGTTCATCGAACGCTCGAAACAGAAGTTCGAATTGTTCAAGAAGCCGATGGATTTGGTGACGCGATGGGCCCATGGCGCATCTTCGGAGCGTTTCCTCGCCGGGACCGAGCTGGCCGCCGCGGCGCTCCGCGCGGCTGCCGCGGGAAACGGGTTCCCCCGTCGTCTCAGGCCGGGCCCGGCCGCGCCGCCGCGTGGGCGAGAGTGGCGATGCCGTCGGCGACGAACTGCACGGCGAGAGCGGCGAGCAGCACGCCGAGCAGGCGGGTCAGGACGCTGCGCCCGGTCTCGCCGAGCAGGCGGTCGATGCGCTCGGCGGCGACGAAGATGGCGAGGCAGCTCATGATGACGGCGACGGCGAGCAGGACGAGGGCGGCGAGGGCGAGGGGGGAGGTCGCCTGGGTCGCCATTAGGATCGACGCCGAGATGGCGCCCGGGCCGGCGATCAGCGGGATCGCCAGCGGAAAGACCGCGAGGTGGCGCAGGTCCTCGACGTGCTGACCGGGGGTGCCGCCCATGAACTGGGCCCGTGCCGAGGCGGCACTGTCGGCTTTGCGCTTCTCGCGCTTCTCGAACACCATCTCGAAGGCGATCCAGAACAGCAGCAGGCCGCCGGCGATGCGAAAGGCCGGCAGCGAGATGCCGAGGACGGTGAGGATCGTCGTGCCGGCCAGCATGAAGACGACGAGGATGACGCTGGCGATCACCGCCGCCCGCACCGCGATCGCCCTGCGCATCGCCGGCGAGGCGTCGCGGGTGAGAGCGAGGAAGATCGGGGCGAGGCCGATCGGGTCGATGGTGACGAGCAGCGTCGTCAGCGCGTTGAGAAGAAACTCCGCCACGGCCCCGGCCCCGGTTGCTGGTGGCGCAGCATACCGGCTCTCCGGCCCGGTGTCGCCGCCGCTCCGACCCGCCGACCACCCCCGGCGGACTTTCCGGTGGATTTTGCGGCCGGCGGCCCGCTCGCACGGCCCCGGCCTGTCGCCGCGGCGCGGAATCGGCTAGAAAGCCGGAATCGACCAGAAATGACGGGCAGACGTTTTGGCTGAAGACGACACCACTTCCCCGCCGGAAGGCGCTCCGTCCTCCGACGTCAAGGCGATCTCGATCGCCGACGAGATGCGGCGCAGCTACCTCGACTACGCGATGAGCGTCATCGTCAGCCGGGCGCTGCCGGACGTGCGCGACGGGCTGAAGCCGGTGCACCGGCGCATCCTCTATTCGATGCACGAGAACGGCTACGAGTGGAACCGGCCCTATCGCAAGTCGGCGCGCGTCGTCGGCGACGTGATGGGTAAGTACCATCCCCACGGCGACGCCTCGATCTACGACGCGCTGGTGCGTCTCGCCCAGCCGTGGTCGATGCGGTTGCCGCTGGTGGACGGCCAGGGCAACTTCGGCTCGATCGACGGCGACCCGCCCGCGGCCCAGCGCTACACCGAGGTCCGGCTCGAGCGCGTCGCCGGGACGCTGCTCGAGGATCTCGACAAGGACACCGTCGACTTCTCGGACAACTACGACAATTCCGAGCGCGAGCCGACGGTGCTGCCGGCCCGCTTTCCCAACCTCCTCGTCAACGGCGCCGGCGGCATCGCCGTCGGCATGGCGACCAACATCCCGCCGCACAATCTCGGCGAGGTGATCGACGCCACCATCGCGGTGATGGACAATCCGGCGATCGAGGTCGAGGACCTGATCGACATCATCCCCGGTCCCGACTTCCCGACGGGCGCGCTGATCCTCGGCCGCGCCGGCATCCGCTCGGCCTATCTCACCGGGCGCGGATCGATCGTCATGCGCGGGCGGGCCCGGGTCGAGGAGATCCGCAAGGACCGCGAAGCGATCATCATCGACGAGATCCCCTATCAGGTGAACAAGGCGTCGATGATCGAGAAGATCGCCGATCTGGTGCGCGAGAAGCGCATCGAGGGCATCTCCGACATCCGCGACGAGAGCGACCGCCAGGGCATGCGGGTCGTCATCGAGCTGAAGCGCGACGCCGTCGCCGACGTGCTGCTCAACCAGCTCTACCGCTTCTCGCCGCTGCAGACGACCTTCGGCGTCAACATGGTGGCGCTCAACGGCGGCAAGCCGGAGGTGATGAACCTCAAGGACGTCCTGACCGCCTTCGTCGGTTTCCGCGAGAGCGTGGTCAGCCGGCGCACCAAGTTCCTGCTGATGAAGGCGCGCGACCGCGCCCACGTGCTGGTCGGCCTCGCCATCGCCGTCGCCAACATCGACGAGGTGATCCGCCTCATCCGCAACGCGCCGGACCCGGCGACCGCGCGCGCCCAGCTGATGGAACGGCGCTGGCCGGCGGCCGACGTCGACGCGCTGATCCGCCTGATCGACGATCCGCGCCACACGGTCAACGAGGACGGCACCTACAATCTCTCCGAGGAGCAGGCCCGCGCCATTCTCGACCTGCGCCTGCAGCGCCTCACCGCGCTCGGCCGCGACGAGATCGCCGACGAGCTCAACAAGCTCGCCGCCGAGATCGCCGACTATCTCGACATCCTGCGCTCGCGCGCCCGCATCCAGGAGATCATCCGCACCGAACTCGGCGAGATCCGCGCGATGTTCGCGACGCCGCGGCTGACCGAGATCATGGAGAGCGACGCCGACCTCGAGGACGAGGACCTGATCGCCCGCGAGGACATGGTCGTGACCGTGAGCCACGAGGGCTACATCAAGCGCGTGCCGCTCTCGACCTACAGGGCCCAGCGCCGGGGCGGCAAGGGCCGCTCGGGCATGTCGACCAAGGACGAGGATTTCGTCACCCGGCTGTTCGTGGCCAACACCCACACGCCGGTGCTGTTCTTCTCCTCGCGCGGCATCGCCTACAAGATGAAGGTCTGGCGGCTGCCGGTCGGCAACCCGCAGGCCCGCGGCAAATACATCAAGAACCTGCTGCCGCTGCAGGAGAACGAGCGCATCACTTCGATTCTCGCCCTGCCGGAGGAGGAGACGAGCTGGGAGACGCTCGACGTGATGTTCGCGACGACCCGCGGCACGGTCCGGCGCAACAAGCTGTCGGACTTCGTCTCGGTCAACCGCAACGGCAAGATCGCGATGAAGCTCGACGACGGCGAGGGCATCGTCTCGGTCGAAACCTGCACCGAAGCCGACGACGTGCTGCTGACCACCGCGCTCGGCCAGTGCATCCGTTTCGAGGTCGGCGACGTACGAGTGTTCAAGGGCCGCGATTCGATGGGCGTGCGCGGCATTTCGCTCGCCGACGGCGACACGGTGATCTCGATGTGCATCCTGCATCATTTCGAGGCGACGCCGGCCGAGCGCAACGAGTATCTGAAGCGGGCGACGGCCCTGCGCCGGGCCGAGGGTGCCGAGATCGAGGGCGAGGAGGCGGTCGCGGCCGATGGGGAGGAGATCGTCGAGGGCGAGGCCGGTGACGTCCTGCTGCCGGAGGACCGCTACATCGCCATGGGTGCGGCCGAACAGTTCGTGCTCACCGTCAACGAGCGCGGCTTCGGCAAGCGATCGTCGTCCTTCGACTTCCGCCTGTCGGGACGCGGCGGCAAGGGCATCAAGGCGACCGACCAGACCAAGCTCAAGGAGATCGGCAAGCTGATCGCCGCCTTCCCGGTCGAGAACGCCGACCAGATCATGCTGGTCTCCAACGGCGGCCAGCTGATCCGCGTGCCGGTCGACGGCATCCGCTTCGCGAGCCGGGCATCGAAGGGCGTGCGGGTCTTCGCCACCGGAGCCGACGAGAAGGTCGTGTCGGTGGAGCGGCTGTCCGAGGTCGAGGACGAGGACGGCGGCGAGGACTGAGCCGTCGGCGGCCGGGCGGCCTTCGAGAAGGCGGTTCGGCGGCGTCGCGCCGCCGGCGTCCGGACAAGGATCGGGATCGGGGTCGGTTGAGGCGCGGGGGCAGCGGCCCGCCGCGGCATCGTGGGAGCGGTCGGTGAGCGAAGCGGCGATGGGCGAAGGCGAGGCCGTGACGGCCGGCGTGCTGGTGATCGGCGACGAGATCCTCTCCGGCCGGACCCGCGACACCAATTCCGGTACCATCGCCCGCTGGCTGACGGCGATGGGTATCGACCTGCTCGAGGTCCGCGTGGTGCCCGACGTGACGGAGCGGATCGTCGAGTCGCTCGACGCGCTGCGCAGCCGCTACACCTACGTCTTCACCACCGGCGGCATCGGCCCGACCCATGACGACATCACCGCCGACGCCGTCGCCGCGGCCTTCGGTGTGCCGATCGACGTCGACCCGCGGGCGCTGGCGATTCTCGCCACCCACTACGCCCGTCCGGAGGATCTCACGCCCGCGCGGCTCAGGATGGCCCGCATTCCCGAGGGCGCCGACCTCATCGCCAATCCGGTCTCCAAAGCCCCGGGATTTCGCATCGGCAACGTCCACGTCATGGCGGGAGTGCCGACGATCATGGAGGCGATGCTCGATTCGGTGGCGCCGATGCTGCGCGGCGGCCGGCTGATGCTGTCGGAGACGATCGAATCGGCCTTCGGCGAGGGGGTGATCGGCACGCCGCTCGCCGCGATCCAGCGCGCCCGCCCGACCGTCTCGATCGGCAGCTACCCGGCCTTCGTCGACGGCGGCTTCCTC
>Ga0065721_10049870_pt1 | contig 26069 bp, 23 predicted proteins | sample Mesricmetagenome_FD_59108 | JGI IMG/M metagenome (GOLD analysis project Ga0065721, IMG submission 59108) | Mesophilic microbial community from rice straw/compost enrichment Sample: eDNA_1 v2 (version 2) | ecosystem: Engineered > Solid waste > Grass > Composting > Bioreactor | place: USA: Davis... | reverse complement strand
CATGTAGACCTCCTGCGACCGCACACCGAGGATCAAACTTAGTTGAAACCGCCAGCAAGGGCCAGATTTAGTTGGCGTGCCGCCCCGGTCTCAAAGGCATGACTTGTTGCAGCCCCCTCGGAGAGCCGCCGGCCCGGTAGGGTCAGATTTAGTTGTGTGAACGGCCGTGGCGAGCAGTCCCGACCCTGATTGGCGCGTGGCACGATAGGACTCGGGTACTCCGCGCTTGTCGTTCGTCCACTGCTGACCTTCCGATGCCCATCGATTGCCAATCGCGTGACGTTGCCACGCTCACGGCCAGTCCGTCCCTGCGCGAGACTGGGGTGTTGCTCGCGGGTGCCATCGTGATCCTGTTGCTCACGGCCTCGGCGGCTTTGATGCTGTGGCGGGCGCGTCAAGAGAGCCTGGAGACTTGGCGGCTGTACCTGGCCAACTTCTCCGCCACGGCGGCCGAGCATGCGGGACAGACGCTGCACACGGTTGACTTCGTGCTCAGGCGCGTCGTGGACCGGCTCGAAACCGGTGTCTCGGACAGTGGTCAGCCGCTATCGCTGGCCCTGGGCGCGCGGGCCACTCACGCCTTCCTGCGCGAACGTGTGGCCGAGGTGGAAGTGCTCGACGGCGTGGCCATCGTGGCACTCGACGGACGGCCCCTCAACGGCAGCCGGAGCTTCCCGCCGGTCGAGCTCGACCTGACTGACCGGGACTACTTCCAGGCCCATGTGGCGGACCCGGCGTTGGATGTCTACGTCTCCACGCCGGCAAGGAACCGGGTTACCGGGCAGTGGACCGTCTTCGTCTCGCGCAAGCTGCACCTGCCTTCCGGCCAGTGGACCGGCTTGGCCGTGGCCGGCATCGATTTGGCCTACTTCGAGCAGTTCTACCGCTCGATCAATTTCAGCGACAGCGATAGAGACAGCGTCATCGTGTTGCTGCGCCGTGACGGCACGCCGCTGGTGCGATACCCGGCGCAGCCCCAGGCGCTGAGCCGTTCCTACCGTGACGCGCCCGTGATGCGCTCACTGGCCGGAGCCTTGTCCCAGGGCCGCTCCAGCGCGACCGTGTACACCACCGTGCCCCGGGTCGCAAACCCTGCGGACGCACCGCCGCGCATGGCGGCCGCGCATGCCGTGGCCGGCTTCCCGCTGGCGGTGCTCATCACGGCGACGGAAAACCTCATGTTGCGCAACTGGCACGAGATGGCGCGCTTCGTCGGCGCCGGCGTGCTGGTGACGGATGGGCTGATCGCGGCGCTGATGCTATGGATACACCGACTGCTGCGGCGGCGCCGTGTGGCGCTGCTGCAGCTCCAGGCCGCGCGCGAGGTGGCCGAAACCGCCCGCCGCGACATCGACCAGACGCTGCGCGCTTGCATGGCATTTGCGAGCAGGGTGGCCGGAAGTGATTTCACGGCACGGCTGGAGGTGGCCGAGGGCACGGAGTTTGGAAGCCTTGCCGCCTCGTTGAACCGCATGGCCGACGCACTGCAAGAAGGCCAGGCCAGCGACCTCGCTCAGGCCCAGGAGCTGCGGCGCCTCAACCGGGCCTTGCGCGTGCTGTCGCAAGCCAACGCCACCCTGGTGCGGGCCAGCAGCGAGGCCGCGCTGGTACAGGATATCTGCCAGCACGTGGTGGACATCGGCGGCTACCGTCTGGCCTGGGTGGGCCGGGCATGCGCCGATGCCGGGCACAGCCTCAAGCCGGTAGCGCATGCCGGCGTCGATGGTGCCTACGTCAACGGCCTGAACCTGAGCTGGGGTGACGACACCGGGCGGCAGGGCGTTGGTGGCATGGCGGTGCGCCAGTCGCGAGCCGTGGTCGTCAGGGACATCGTGGCGGAACCCGCGCTGGCACCCTGGCGCGACGCGGCACTGGCCCGTGGCCTGGCTTCGTGCATCGCGCTGCCTCTGCTGGCCAAGGGTGAGGTACTGGGGGCCTTGTGCATCTACGCGGCCGAGGTCGATGCCTTCGACAACCAGGAAATCAAGGTCCTGCAGGAATTGGCTGAAGATCTGGCTTTTGGCATCGCGAGTCTGCGCGAAACCGAGGAGCGCAAGCACTTCGAGCGCGAGCTCGCACGCCACGCTGCCTTCGATCAGCTCACGGGACTGGCCAACCGTTTCACGCTGGAGGCGCGGCTGCACCAGTCGGTGGCCGATGCGCGACGCCACGGCAGCAAGCTCGCCCTGCTGCACGTCAACCTGGACCGCTTCAAGTTGGTCAACGACGCACTAGGGCAGGGTGCCGGAGACCAATTGCTGTGCACCGTGGCCCAGGCCCTCGGTGCCTCGGTGCGTGAAGCCGACACGGTCGCGCGGCTGGGTGGGGACGAATTCGCCGTGCTGCTCAAGGACGTGCACAGCGCCTCGGATGTCGCGGACATCGTCTCCAAGCTCATCGCGGCGATGAGCCGGCCCCAGAATCTCGACGGCCTGGAGATCCGGCCCTCGGCATCGGTCGGTATCAGCCTGTTCCCTGACGACAGCGACGACATCGCGCTCGTGCGGCGCCATGCGAGCACCGCCATGCAGCATGCCAAGTCCCAAGGGGGCAACCGATACCGCTTCTTTGCGCCCGAGATGAACGTGCATGTCGCGGCGAGGCTGGCTATGGAATCGGACCTGCGCCGTGCGATCGATCGCGGTGAGCTGCTGGTGCATTACCAGCCGAAGGTCAGTCTGCACACCGGCGAGCTGACCGGTGCCGAGGCCCTGGTGCGATGGTGCCATCCGCAGCGCGGCATGGTGTCGCCAGCACATTTCATCCCGTTGGCCGAGGACACCGGCCTCATCGAGCCCCTGGGCGACTGGGTGCTGGCAGAGGTGTGCCGGCAACTGCGCGCTTGGCTCGACGATGGTCTGCATGTGCCACCCGTGGCCGTCAACCTCTCGGCTCGCCAGTTTCACCAGTCCAGCCTGCTCCGCCAGGTCGAGCAGGCGCTGCAGGCCAACGCCTTGGCGCCCCGGATGCTGGGGCTGGAGATCACGGAAAGCGCGGTGATGCACGATGTCGAAACCGCCGCCGCCACGGTGGGCAGGCTCAAGGCGCTGGGCGTCGGCGTCTCGCTCGACGACTTCGGCACGGGCTACTCCTCGCTGAGCTACCTCAAGCGTTTTCCGCTCGATTACCTGAAGATCGACCGTTCGTTCGTCAACGACATCACCACCGACCCCGACGATGCCGCCATCTGCAAGGCCGTGATCGGCCTGGCCCACAACCTGGACCTGCGCGTGGTTGCCGAAGGCGTGGAAACCGAGGCGCAGGCACAGTACCTCAGGCAGCAGCAATGCGACGAGTTGCAGGGGTACCTGTTCAGCAAACCGGTGCCTGCCGGCGACTTCGCACACATGGTGAAGTCCGGCCGTACGCTGTCCTTGGCCGCCGCGGTGAACTCCCTGCCACTGGGGGGCCATCGTGCGTCAGAGGGATAACGCCCCCGGGTGACAAGCCCAAGGGGGCGACGTAGCTGGCGCGAACCTGTTTCGCTTTTGGCTCGTCGAAGCTTCAGTCCGCCTCGGTCAGGGCCGGCCGGCCAGGTGCTGGACCACGGGCTCGGAAATCTCCTCCAGAGCGGAGCCGGCAGCCACGATGTCCTGGGCCCGTACCGCCACGTCGCCCAGCGTCAGGATGCCCACCAATTGCTTGTTGCGGTCCAGCACCGGCATGCGTCTCACCTGGGCGTCGCGCATCTGGTCGAGGACTTCGTCCAACGGCTGGTCGTCATAGCACCAGTACGGGTTGGGGCTCATCACCTCGCGCAGCATCGTGGTGTCCGCCGAGCGCCCATGGGCGATGGCGCGCACCACGATGTCCCGGTCGGTCACCAACCCGATCAGATGCTGTCCATCGCAGACGGGGACGACGCCGCTGTCAATCTCCTCCATGAGCTTGGCCGCCTTGGTCAGCGTGTCGTCCGGCGCAAGTGTGCGCACTCCGCGGGTCATGGCCTGTGCAACCTGTGTCATATCGGTCTGATTTCAAAAGCCTGCGCACCAGTGCGCAGGGATCGCTTCCTGCCCCGAGCCGGCATGCAGGCCGCCTCGTACCTGACAGGCATGACATTCCCGGCTGCGGCAGGGACCCCCCCTGCCGCAGCGGCGCCGTTGCCGGACGCGCTCGCCACGGGTAGCGCAGTTGCGGTTGCGAGCCGTTGAAGATTCAGCGCCGCGCGGAGTCGTGGGCCTGCTCATGGGAACGTTCATACACGTCCGCGCGTACCAAGGCGTATCAAAGTGATGCTCTCGCGCCGAGCCTGTTGCAGCGACCCGGCCCGGGCGGGCAGGGCGCTCCAGTTTCGTGCCGCCTTATCCGGCGCGCCATCGCCGGCTTTTCCCGCCACGTCCGGTGTCCTGCGCCGCGGCGCGCAGCTCCAACTCGATGCGCTGCGCCGCCTCGGCCTCGTCGAGGTCCGAGATGTCGGCGTCGATCACCGTGCGCATCGCTTCCTTCGTCCGCCGCGGGAGTTGGCGCATGAGTTCGCCCAGGAAGGGGCAGGCGGCGAACAGCGCCGGCGCGGCGTAGTGGCCGTCGGCCAGCTCGTCCTCGATACGCTGGGCGACGACCATCGCGAATTCCCGCATCCGCCGGCGCCGAGGGTCGAGCGGCTCGCCAGGCTCCTGCTGCACGCGTATGGGCGTACCCGCCGCGGCGCCGCGCTCGGGGCGGTGCACGCTGTCCACCATCACCAGGGCAGCGGTCGCGCCCTCACGGCTCAGCAGTCGCGCTTCGCTGGCATTGGCAATCACGATCAGGTCGGGCTTCATGGCGTCGCAGGTCCTCGGTGCCGCTCAGGGCTGAGCTCTCGACGCATAGGATGCTCCGAGCCGTGGCCTCGATGGGCATTAACGTGCCCGCCCGCAGACGTTCTTGAAGCGCGGTCCCTTGGACCGCAGCCTTGAATGCCGCCGCGGCAGTACCCTCGCGGCCAAAAGAATGCCCGGCGGACGCCGGGCGGAAGGTGTACTGGACCGCGGTATCGCGGAGATTTCTTCTAACGACGGCGACCGAGGTCCGACCCGATCGCCGCGCCCAGCAGCCCGCGTGGCGCCGGCTGCGGGCGGGTTGGCTCAGGCGGGCTGCTCCTGTGCATCGTCCGCGGCCTTGGCGTTCGCGGTGCCGGAGTCGCCCCGGGCAGCTTCCACAGCCTGCGTGGCCACCTTGTGCAGGCTTTCGTAGGCACTGCTGGCCGCGGCAAGGTTGGCCTTCACCAGGGCCACGGCGTTCTCGCTGCCCGCCGGTGCGTTCTGGAAGGCGGTGTCCACGGCAGCCAGGAAGCGCTGCTGCAAATCGGCCAATTGAGCTTCGAGAACCTTGCTCACGTCGGCGTTGGTGGCCGAAGCGATCTCGTACACCTGACGGCCGTAAGCCGCAGTCTTCTCGGCCAGCGGCTGCAGCAGCTCGCTCTGGATGGCCAGGAGCGCCTGCGCATCCTGTACCGACAGCACGGCCTGGGCCCGGGCTGCGGCTTCGTCCAGTGCCGACTTGGCGGTCTGGAGGTTCAACTTGACGACCTTCTCCGCGCCGTCAAAAGCCATGTTGGCCAGCGCGAAGGCCGTCTCGGCATGGGCCCTCTGGGTAGCGATCAGTTGTTCAGCGGTCTGCATCTCAGGCTCCTGTGGAAGAGTTGGACAGCGGGACGGCAAATCTTTTTGCTGCACTGCAGCATGAACCAGTATAGGGATGGCAGAGCGGGTTCCAAGCATTTTTGCTGCGTCGCAACAAATTCTTTCTCCTGCCTGCTAGGCTGACGCCCTCGACAGACCGCTGCGGCCGGAGTTCCGGCGGCAGCGATCACAAGGCTCCGCAGCGTGTTGAAGCCGACTGCCTTGCGTTGGCGGTGCAAATTGGCTTATTTCCTGCGCGTTGGCCGCGCCTGCAGACTGCTGATGCCCCCATTGCCGAATCCCGACGTCACGGAACACTCGCCGCCGCCGAGTCCAGGCGCCGTTGGCGCCAGCCGGCTGCCTGCCAATGGCCGGTCGGCCTCCTCTTCCTGGCTGCCGTATGTGCTGTTCACGGTCGTCATCGCGGTGCTGGTGGCGGCCCTGGTGCTGGTGGCGCTGGGGCACGAGGAGCAGCGCTACCGCGAGCGCGCGCTCATAGGCGCCCGCAACGTCGCGAGCCTGTTGGATGGGCATTTCGATGCCGTCTTCGACAAGGCGGACATCGTGCTGCAGTCCGTGGCCTTGCAGTACCGCGAGCAGGTAGCCAGCGGGTCCCTTGACGTTCAGAAGTTCAGCCGCTTCCTGGCGCGCGAAGAGTCCATGGTGAAGGAGATGGAGGGACTGCAGCTGGCCAGCGCCGACGGCGTGGTGCGCTTCAGCAGCGGGCTGGGCATGGGGCGGCCGGATTGGCTTGCCGACCGCGACCTGTTGCAGCAGGCCCGTGACGAGCCGCCGCAGCTGCTGGTGGCCGGCCCCGTGGAGATCTGGCAAGGGCAGCAGCCGGCCATCGTCCTGGCTCGGCGCCTGGAAGCGCCGGATGGCAGCTTTGCCGGGCTGGTATCGGCCCATTTGCCGGTGTCCTCCTTCGGGAAGATGTTGTCGGCCACGGCCCTGGGCCCCCACGGCGCGGCCACGCTGCGTACGGCGGATCTGGCGCTGGTGCAGCGCCATCCGCCGGCGATGGACGCCATCGGCAGCCGCCAGGTGTCCCAGCAGTTGCTGGACGCGCTGAAGGTGTCGCCCGATGAGGGGGACTACATCGCGCCGACGGCGCTGGACGGCATCGAGCGCATCAACGCCTACCGCCGGCTGCAGGGCTACCCCTTTTACGTGCTCGTGGGACTGGCCACGGCCGATTACCTGGCCGGCTGGTACCGGTACGTGATGCTGGTCTCCGGGCTGGGTGCGACGGTACTGGTGGTGGTCGGCGTGGCGGCGGTGGCGATCCACCGCTCGACGCAGCGCCAGCGCGCCATCTCCGAGGAGCGTGCGCGCATCGGCGTGGACCGCGAACGGCTGCTGGCCGAGCGCACGCGGCTCAATGCCGAGCTGGCCGCCCGGGTGACCGAGGCGGAGTCCGCCAACCGGGCCAAGAGCACCTTCCTGGCCAACATGAGCCACGAGATCCGCACCCCGCTCAACGCCGTGATCGGGCTGAGCGAGTTGCTCATACAGCGGGAGCTTCCGCAGGACGTGTTCCGCTTCGTCAAACACATCCACCAAGCCAGCGAGCAACTGCTGGCGCTGACCAACGACGTGCTGGACCTCTCGCGCATCGAGGCGGGCGAGATGCAGCTCGAAACCCTTCTGTTCGCTCCCGCGCAGGTGCTCGATGCGGTGCGCGCGTTGGTGCAGCCTCAGGCGGATGCCAAGGGCCTGGCGCTGCGGCTCGACGTCGCCCCCGAGCTGCCCGCGCGCGTGATGGGCGATCCCTTGCGGCTCAAGCAGATCCTCATCAACCTGGCCGGCAACGCCGTGAAGTTCACGCCGGCCGGCACCGTCACCTTGAGCGCGCGGCTCAACGGGCGCGATGGCCGCCAGGTGAGCTTGCGCTTCGACGTCGTGGATACCGGCATCGGCATCACCCCAGAGGCGCAGGCCCACATCTTCGACGCCTTCACCCAGGCTGATTCCTCGACCACGCGGCGCTTCGGCGGCACGGGGCTGGGGCTGTCCATCGTGCGGCACCTGGTTTGCATGATGGGTGGGCAGCTTGCGCTTCAGAGCGCGCTGGGGCAGGGCAGCACCTTCAGCGTGACGCTGCCCTTTGTTGAAGTGGCGGAAGGCTGACAGCGGTCACAGCCGGCACACCACGGGCGTAGCGGTTTCGCGCCCCATCAGCGCGCCACGTCGTCGTGGTCGGTCGAAAGCGCCACGTCCCGCCACGCCTGCAGCTCGGCCTCGACGAGGCGGTGTTTCTCGCCGATGCGTGCCACGGTGTCCGAGCCCAGGGGCAGCCGCACCGGCGGTTCACTGGCGTCGGCCAGCCCGAGCAGGGCCAACGACAGCTTCTTCGGATCGCCCGGCTGCTGGTGGTTCGCCGAGGCCATGGCGCCGCGCATGCTGCCGACGGTGGCGGCGTAGTCGCCGATCTCGCGCCGCGTGCGCACCAGCGAGGCGTCGTCCAGGAAGCCGGTGCGGAAGAAACCTGGCTCCACCACCGTGGCATGCAGGCCCAGCGGCGCCAGCTCCTGGGCCAGCGCTTCGGTCAGCCCCTCCACGGCGAACTTGGTGGCGCCGTACACGCCCCAGCCCATGTAGGCGCCGTAGCCGCCGATGGAAGAGATGTTGATGACGTGCCCCCGGCCCGCGCGGCGCATGTGCGGCAGCACCGCGCGCGTCACGTTCAGCAGCCCGAACACGTTGGTGGCGAACAGGCGCTCGACTTCCTGCGCGCTGGATTCCTCGACGGCTCCCAGCAGGCCGTAGCCGGCGTTGTTGAGCAGTACGTCGATGCGCCCGAACCGTGCCACCGCCGCTTCCGCTGCGGCCACGGCCTGCGCCTCGTCGGTGACGTCCAGCGCCACGGCCAGCAGCCGCTCGTGCTCGCCCAGCGCGGCCGTGACGGCCTCGGGCTTGCGGGCGGTGGCGACCACGGCGTCGCCGCGCCGCAGCGCGTCGCGCGCCACTTGCAGGCCGAAGCCGCGCGATGCACCGGTGATGAACCAGACCTTGTTGGGCGAGGTGGACATGGCGTTTCCTTTCGTGAGGGGTGTGCGTTGGTTGAAGTGCACGGACGCAAATCTAGGCAACCACACTGGTTCCCACTAGATCAACAATCGGCAACTGATCAACAACCCAAAGTTGCCAATGCCATGGATGACCTGAAGGCGCTCTCGACCTTTGCCCGCGTGGTGGAGCTGGGCAGCTTCAGGCGCGCGGCCGTTGAGCTGGGCGTGGCGCCGCAGGCCACCAGCAAGCTCGTGGCGGCACTGGAAAGCCGGCTCGGGGTGCGGCTGCTGCACCGCACGACGCGCCAGCTGCAGCTCACCGAGGAGGGCGCGCGGCTGCTGGCCCAGGTCACGCCGGCGCTGTCCGTGATCCGCAGCGCCATGGAGGGCACGCGCTCGGCGCGCGGCGAGGTTGGCGGCACGCTGCGCGTGACGGCGCCGCGCTCGGTGGGCCAGCACCTGGTGCTGCCTCTGATCGCTCCCTTCATGGAGCAGCACCCGGCGCTGCGCGTGGACCTGGAGTTGGAGGACCGCCACACCGACATCACCGCCGCGCAGATCGACGTGGGCTTTCGCATGGGCGCCGGCGTGGAGCGCAACGTGGTGGTGCGGCGCCTGATGGACATCCAGCACTGGATTTGCGCCGCACCGGCCTACGTCGAGCGCCACGGGCGCCCGCGCACCTGGGAAGACCTGGCCCGCCACCGCTGCACGGGTTTTCGTTACGTCAGCACCGGCAAGCGCGCGCCCTGGGAGTACCAGGAGGCCGGCGGCACCGTCCACACCGAGCTGCCCGCGCAGTTCGAGACCAACGACGTGGACGCCGAAGTGGCCGCCGTGCTGGCCGGCATCGGCATCGGGCAACTGCCCAGCTACCTGGCCGCGCCGCTGGTGACGCAGGGCCGGCTGGTGCGGCTGCTGGCGCGCCACACCACCGAGCGCTTCGGGCTGTACGTCTACTACGCGCAGCGCGCGCACCTGCCGCCGCGGGCCCGGCTGTTCATCGACTTCGTGGCGGAGCGGCTGCAGGCGGCGGCCAGCAGCCGCTGAGCGAAGCACCAACGCTTCTCTTCGCTTGCAATTTTCTCAAGCAAGCACGCCGCAAATCTCGTTTGTCGGCGCCCCTCTCGTGCACGAAAACTTGCAGCACTGCAGTCGCAGCAAGTTCCGATCTCTCAAGGAGACAACGTGTCCGAGCCCTCTTATCCCCTGTGGCGCAACGCGCCCGAGCCCGCGTTGCTGGCTTCCCGTGACCTCGATTCCGGCGAGCTGGTGTTTCCTGCGCTGAGTGCCGATTCGCCGCTGGCACAACGACACGAGATCGTGCCGCTGGCCGGCGTGGGCGAGGTCTACAGCTTCACCGTCATCCACCCGAGCCCCAAGAGCGGCGAGGCGCCTTACGCGCTGGGCTACGTGGATCTGCCAGGCCCGGTGCGGCTTTTCGGCCGCCTGTGCGGCCAGCCGCGCCCGGCCATCGGCGACCGCTACGCCGCCAGGCCGGATGAACGCTTCGGCTACGTGTTCGAAGCCGTGTTGGCCTGAGGCCTGGACCAAGACGCAAGGAAACCAACATGCAGGACATCTACATCCACGGCGGCGCGATGACGCGCTTCGGCAAGCATCCCGGCGTGCTGGCGCCCGAGCTGGCGCAGCAGGCCATCCTGAAGGCGCTGGACGACGCGGGCGTGGCCCGCGGCGAGATCCAGGCCGTGTACTGCGCCAACGTGCTGGGCGGCATGATCCTGGGCCAGCTGATCGTGCGCGACCTGGGGTTCAAGGGCATCCCGGTCTACAACGTCGAGAACGCCTGCGCCAGCGGCGCCACCGGCGTGCACCTGGCGCGCCATGCGTTGCTCGCGCAACAGTATGACACCGTGCTGGTGCTGGGCATCGAGCAGCTCACCGCGCTGGGCGGCGGCACCATCCCGCTGCAGCGCAACGACCACAAGACCGAGCTTTACGCCAAGGCCGGCATGGTGCTGCCCGCCGTGTACGCCATGCGCGGCACGCGCTTCCTGCACGAGCGCGGCACCACGCCCGCGGACCTCGCCGCCGTCGCGGTGAAGAACCGCCGCCACGGCGCGCTCAACGAGTATGCCCAGCAGCGCAGCGAAACCACGCTGGAGGAGGTGCTGGCCTCGCGCATGATCGCCGACCCGCTGACGCTGCTGCAGTGCTGCCCCTCGCAGGTGGACGGCGCCGCGGCGGTGGTGCTGGGCACGCGCCGCCGCGGCGCGCGCAAGGCGGTGAAGGTGTTGTCCTCGGCCGTGGTGTCGGGCCTGCGCGAGGAGGCGCGCGACGACATCCTGGACGCCGAGATCACCGCCCGCGCCGCGCGCCAGGCCTACGAGCAGGCCGGCGTGAGCCCCGGCGACGTGAACGTGGTGGAGCTGCACGACGCCTTCACCATCGCCGAGCTGCTGTACTACGAGGCCCTGGGGCTGGCCCGGCACGGCGACGCAGTGGCGCTGCTGCACTCCGGCGCCACGGCGCTGGGCGGCCGGGTGCCGGTGAACCCCAGCGGCGGGCTGCTGGCCAAGGGGCATCCGCTGGGGGCCACGGGCGTGGCGCAGATGGTGGAAATCCTGTGGCAGCTGCAGGGGCGTGCCGGTGCGCGGCAGGTGCCGGGCGCCAGGATCGGCCTGACGCAGTGCACCGGCGGCGGCATCGCCGGCGTGGACCACGCCGCGTCCTCCGTGCATCTGCTGGGAGTCTGAACATGGGCAGCACCCGATTCGAAGCCGGCCAGGTGGCCGTCGTCACCGGTGCCGCCCGCGGCATCGGCCTGGGCATCGCGCAGCGCCTGGCGCAGGACGGGCTGACCGTCGCGCTGCTGGACCGGGACACCGCGGCGCTGGAGGAAGCGGTCGCCTCGCTCGCCGCGCAGGATTTGAAGGTTCTGGGCGCCACGGCGGACCTGACCGACTCGGCCGCGGTCAACGCCGCCATGGCCGAGGTCATCGCCCAGGCCGGGCGCATCGACCACCTGGTCAACAACGCCGGCGCGGTGCGCGACATGCGCTTGCTGAAGATGCGCGACGAGGACTGGGACCTGGTGATCGACACCAACCTGCGCTCGCAGTTCCTGTGCTGCCGCGCCGTGCTGCCGGGCATGGTGGAGCGCGGTTTCGGGCGCATCGTCAACATCTCCTCGCGCGCCTGGCTGGGCGGCTTCGGGCAGGCCAACTACTCGGCGGCCAAGGGCGGCGTGGTCAGCCTCACGCGCTCGCTGGCCATCGAGTTCGCGGCCAAGGGCGTCACGGTGAACGCGGTGGCGCCGGGCATCGTGGACACGCCGCTGTTCCGCAACTTCGCGCCGGAGGTGCAGTCGCGGCTGCAGGCCTCGGTGCCGGTGCAGCGCATCGGCACGGCGCAGGACATCGCCAACGCCGTGGCCTTCTTCCTGGACCCGGCCGCGTCCTACGTCACGGGCCAGACGCTGTACGTGTGCGGCGGCCGCAGCCTGTCCTCGCCCAGCGTGTGATGGGAGCCGGCATGAACGTTCGATTCGAGACCATCGGCCCCGTGGCGGTGTTGGGCATCGCCCGGCCCGAGGCGCTGAATGCCCTGAGCGTCGAAGCGCTGCGCGAGCTGCGCGCGCACCTGGCGGAGGTGCGCGACCGCGACGACCTGCGCGTGGCCGTGCTCACGGGGGAGGGCCATAAAGCCTTCTGCGCCGGGGCGGACCTCAAGGGCACGTCGTCCTCGCCCGCCACCTACCCGGAAGCGCTGTTCCAGAACTCGGAGCGCGCCGCGGACCTGGGCCTGTACATCCGGCTCATGGACCTGGCGGACCTGGGCCTGTGGAAACCGGTGATCGCCGCCGTGAACGGCCACTGCCTGGGAGCGGGGCTGGAGATCGCGCTGCAGTGCGACCTGCGCCTGGCCTCCAGCGACGCCAGCTTCGGGCTGCCGGAGGCCAGGGTGGGGTCCATTCCGGCCGTGTCCGGCCTGCACCGCCTGCTGCGCGCCGTCCCTGCGGCGCATGCGCTGCAGATGGCGCTCACGGGCGAGCGCATCGGCGCGGAGGAGGCGTGGCGCATCGGCCTGGTCAGCGAGGTGGTGCAACCCGGGGCGCTGCGCGATCGCGCCCTGGCGCTGGCGCAAGCCATTGCCGCCAACGCACCGCTGGCGGTACAGGCCATCAAGCGCCTGTCGCGCCAGACGCCGCACCTCAGCGACGCCGATGCGCAGCAGCTCACCGAGCTGACCTGGGGCGTGCTGCGCGACACGGCGGACCGGCTCGAAGGCCGCAGGGCCTTTGCCGAGAAGCGGCCGCCGCTCTACACCGGCCGCTGAAACCCAACGACATGAAGGAGACAAGCATGGACATCCAAACCCGTCGCCGCACCGTGGTCGCCGCTGCCGTGGCCTGCGCCGCCGCCGCGCTCGCCCTGCCGGCCCTGGGGCAGGCGGCCTTTCCCAAGCACAAGCCGATCACCCTGGTCGTGCCCTTCTCGCCAGGCGGGGGCAACGACATCCTGGCGCGTGCCGTGGCGCCGAAGATGGGCCAGCTGCTGGGGCAGACCATCGTGATCGAGAACAAGCCCGGTGCCGGCGGCAACCTGGGCGCGGAGCTGGTGGCGCGCGCCGAGGCCGACGGCCACACCCTGGTCATCGCCTCCAGCCAGGTGACGATGAATCCCTTCCTGGGCATCAAGGTGCCGTTTCGCATCGAGCGCGATTTCGAGCCCGTGGGCCTCATGGCCTCGGTGCCCATCGTGCTGGTGAGCCATCCCGGCGAGCCTTACAAGACGCTGCAGGAGTTCATCGCCTACTCCCGCGCCAACCCCGGCAAGCTGAGCTACAGCAGCCCGGGCAACGGCACGCCGCAGCACCTGGCCGGCGAGGTGTTCGCCAAGCTCAACAAGACCGAGATGCTGCACGTGCCCTACCGTGGCACGGGCCTGTCGGTCACGGACCTGATCGCCGGGCAGGTGCAGGTCTCGTTCGCCACCTACGCCTCCGTGGCGCCGCACATCCAGGGCGGCAAGGTGCGCGCGCTGGGCATCGCGGGCCAGAAGCGCACGCCGCTGGCGCCGGAGCTGCCCACCTTCGGCGATGCCGGCCTGAAGAACTACGACGCCAGCCTCTGGTACAGCCTGCTGGCGCCGGCCAGGACGCCGCCGGAGGTGGTCGCCCGGCTCAACGAGGTGATGGTCCAGGCGCTGAACGACCCGGCCGTGGCCAAGCAGCTCGCGCAGCAGGGCTTCGAGAAGCAGACCTCGTCGCCCGCCGAGCTCAAGGCCTACATGGCCAGCGAGCTCAAGCGCTGGGAGCGCGTCATCACCGACAACCACATCAAGGTGGCGCCGTGAGGCGCCGCGCGCCACGGGCCGTCAACGCTTCGGGAGAGTGAACATGCTGCGCAACGCGCTGGACGGGCTGACCGTCATCGACTTCACGCAGATCGGCGCCGGCCCCACCTGCACCATGCTGCTGGCCGACATGGGCGCGCGGGTGGTCAAGATCGAGCCCCCGGGCGGCGAACTGGGCCGCGGCCTGGGGCCGGGCTGGATCGGCGAGGACGCCGCACTGTTCCACGGTTTCAACCGCAACAAGCTGGGCGTGTCGCTCGACCTGAAGAGCGCGCAGGGCCTGGCAGTGGCGCGGCGGCTCATCGCCGGGGCGGATGTCATGGTGGAGAGCATGCGCCCCGGCGTGATGGCGCGCCTGGGGCTGGGCGCCGAGGCGCTGATGCAGGCGCACCCGCGCCTGGTCTACTGCTCCATCTCCGCCTACGGGCAGTCCGGTCCTTGTGCCGGCAACGCGGGCGTGGACGGCATCATCCAGGCCGATTCCGGGCTGATGGGCCTGATCGGGCTGGAAGGCGCCGAGCCGTGCAAGGTGCAGGCGCCCGTGGTGGACGTGATGACGGGCTATGTCGCGGCCATGGCCGTGCTGGCCAAGCTGGCGCAGCGCACGCGCGACGGGCAGGGCGGCCACCTGGACGTGAACCTGCTGAACTCGGCGCTGGCGCTGCAGCAGTCCTCGCTCACGAGCTGGCTGGCGGACGGCGTGCTGCCGGAGCGCGTGGGCAGCGCCGCGCCGTACTCGGCGCCGAACCAGGCCTTCCAGACCCGCGATGGCTGGGTGATGGTGGCGGCCTACATGCCCGAGCGCTGGGCCCGGCTGTGCGAGCTGCTGGGCCTGCCGCACCTGGCCGGCGATGCGCGCTTCGCCACCTCGCCGCAGCGTGTGGCCAACCGGCGGGCCCTGGTGCCGCTGCTGACCGAGGTGTTCAGGACCCGCGGCACCGACGAGTGGCTGGCGCGGCTGGGCGTGGCCGACATCCTGTGCGCGCGCGTGGCGACCTACGAGGACGTGGTGGCCCACCCCCAGGTGGTGGCCAACGGCATGCTGGCCGAGGTGCCGCATGCCCGGCACGGCACCGTGCGCATGCCCGGTTTTCCGGTCAACAGCGCGCAGGCCAATGCGCGTGCGCATCGGGCCGCGCCCGCGTGCGGGCAGCACACGCGGCAGGTGCTGCGGGAGTGCGGATTCAGCGACGACGACATCGCGGCGCTGCAGGCGTCCCGCGCGGTGCACTGCGCGGGCGCGGCGGCGGGCGACGCGCTCACGCCACCTTGAACTGCTCCAGCAGCCACAACCGGAACGTGCGCATGCTGGCCGTCTCCTCGCGGTGCGCGGGCGTGAGCAGGTAATAGGTGTAGTCGCCCATGTCCACGACCTTCTTGAAGGGCATGACGAGGCGGCCTTCCTGCAAATCCTTCTCCACCAGGAAGCGCTGCGCGATGGCCACGCCCTGGCCCTCGACGGCCGCGGCGTAGCTCATGGCGGAGCTTTCGTAGGTCATGCCGGCGCGGGCATCGACCTGCTCGCCCGCACCGGCCGCCTCCAGCCAGTAGCCCCAGTCGTCGGGCCGGGCGATGCTGTGCAGCAGCGCGTGGTGCGCCAGGTCGGCCGGACGCTTGAGCCTGGGGCCCGACTTGAGCAGCGCCGGGCTGGCCACGGGCACCAGCACGTTGTCCACCAGGCGGTAGGTCTGGCTGCCGGGCCAGTGGCCGTCGCCCAGGCGGATCGCGCCGTCGATGTTCTCCTTGCGGAAGTCCACCGGCTCGAGCGAAGCCTTGAGCAGCACCTCGATGTCCGGATGCGCGGCATGGAAGCCCGAGAGCCGCGGGATCAGCCAGCGCATGGCGAAGGTGGTGTAGGCGCGGATCTTGAGCTGCTTGCGCTGGCGCCTGCGCTGGAGTTTGCGCGTGGCCTCGCGCAGCACCTCGATCGCCCGCGTCGCCGCGCGGTGGTAGTCCTGGCCCTGGCGCGTCAGCGAGATTTCACGATGGCCGCGGGTGAACAGCTGCACGCCCAGGGTGTCTTCCAGCGTCTTGATCTGGCGGCTGACGGCGCCGGGCGTCACGTGCAGCTCCTCGGCGGCCAGCGTGATGCTCATGTGGCGTGCGGCGGCCTCGAATGCGCGCACGGCGTTGAGCGGGGGGAGTCGGTCCATGGCCGTGACCGTAGGGCTGGATTGAGCAAATTTCAATCGAGGGTGTCCGTACGGGCGCGGCCGGTCCGTGCCACCGCCGGCCTTCGGGAGCAGGCAGCTCCATTGCTCCACTGTCGTGACGCGCCACCCTCGCCGGGCAGCGGCGCCGCCGGCCCTGCCTCGGGAGGGCCCGTGTTGGAAGCCCGGCCCGTCCGCGGGGCGGGCAACCTTTTCCACGCCGTCCACTGGCGAAACCTCACCCGGGGCCACGCAGAGGTCAGCAAGGACAGCAGGCCCGACCCCGCGGACACCTCCCGCGGCAGCGGCGCCAGCGCCGCCCCATCGAACAGCCCGACTTTGCCCGATGGGTGGTGCCGGGAAAGGCCGCGTGGTACGGCGCTTGCCGCCGGTACTTACCGGGCGTGTGTCTCGCCCGGCCGGACTTCACGAGGAGAACACCATGCCCGATCAAGGCAGCGCCGGCGCCAACGCCGTGCAACTGCCGCTGCCCGGCCAGCAGGCGGTGCGGCAGCGCTTCGGCCCGTACCGGCAACTGGGTGCGGCGGCAACCGCGATTCCGAAAAAGCAGCAGATGGGCGTGCAGCAGCCCGCCACAGTGTCATGACACCCGCATCGGCAGTCGAACAGGTGGCGGCGCTTCCCATGGACCAGAAGCCCAGGATCCTCGCCTTCGCGGGCAGCGCCCGCAGCCAGTCGCTCAACAAGATGGTGCTGTCGGTGGCCGCCCTGGGGGCGCGCCGCGCCGGCGCCGAGGTGACGCAGGTGGACCTCGGCGACTTCCCCATACCCATCTACGACGGCGACCTCGAAGCCGGCCAAGGGATCCCGGAAAACGCCCTGCGGCTGCGGGAGCTGATGCTCGGCCACCAGGGTTTCCTCATCGCCTCGCCCGAGTACAACGGCTCCATCGCGCCGTTGCTGAAGAACGTCATCGACTGGGTGTCCCGCCCCGTCAACGGCCAGGACGGCCTGGCGCCCTACAAGAACAAGGTGGTCGTGCTGATGAGCGCCTCGCCGGGCGGCTTCGGCGGGCTGCGGGCCTTGCCGCACCTGCGCACCATCCTCTCCAGCATCGGCTCGATCGTGCTGCCGGACCAGATCGCGGTGCCCAAGGCGCACGAGGCCTTCGCGCCGGACGGCAGCATGCTCAACGCCAAGCAGCAGGCCAGCGTCGAGGGCCTCGGCGCGACGCTGGCCATCACGCTGGCCAAGCTGCATGGGCAACCACTGGTGGACGACTCGGTCGAGCGCCGGCACGACCTCTCGCGCATTCGCTGACGAGAGCGCCCGCCCGGCATCCCCGCCGCGCGGGCCTCACGCGCCGTACCGCGCCTCCACCAGGTCGATCTCGCGCAGCAGCCTTTGCTGCGCCAGCTCCGCCAGCCCCAGCTCGCGGCCGTGGCGAATGATGGCGTCGCGCTCGGCGCGCAGCGCCACGAGCCGCAGCTGCCGCTCGATCCTGTCTGCACTGGCAAGCGCTTCGGCGTCGTCCGGGGCGCTGGCGAGCTTGTCGATGCGCAGCCGGTAGGTCATTTCCAGGCGGGCCGCGGCCTCGGTGCAGAGGCTGGGGTCCGGCACGCCGGCGGCCATGTCCTGCCGTGCCGACTCCAGCGCGCGGATGGCGGCTTGCGCCGCCACCCTGCGTACCTCGTCCTCGGCCACGCGCTCCGAGGGCTCGGCCGGCAGTTGCAGCCCCCGCAGCAGGTGCGGCAGCGAGAAGGTCGCCACCAGCAACGACAGCAGGATCACCCCGGCGGCCAGCGAGATCGCCAGGTCGCGGGCCGGAAACGGCGTGCCGTCGGACAGGGCCAGGGGCAGCGTCAGCACGCCGGCCAGGGTGACGGCGCCACGCACGCCCGCGAGCGACACCACCATCACCAGCCGCCAATTGACCATCGGCCCCGGCTCTCCACGGCGCTGCGCGTGCCAGGCCTGGGTCCTGAGCGAGACCCAGACCCAGGCAAAGCGCAGCGCGGCCAGGCCGGCCACGATCGCCACCACGTAGACCGCCAGCCACGCCGGCGACTGGTGCTCGGCGCTCGTCACCGACTCACCGGCCGCCGAGACGATGGCCGGCAGCTGCTCGCCCAGCAGCACGAAGATGCTGCCGTTGGCCATGGCCTGCACCGTGTCCCACACTGCGGTGCGCTGGATGCGGTTACGGCCGTGCCAGTGCTCGTCGCCGGTGAAGCTCATCGTGATGCCCGCCGCGGCGGCGGCCAGGACGCCCGAGCAGTGCGCGTGCTCGGCCAGCAGGTAGGCGCCAAAGGGCAGCAGCAGCGTGACCAGGATCTCGTTGCCGCCGGCGTCGCCGAACCGGCCGATCGACCACCGCTGGGCGCTGGACACCAGCCACGCCAGGGCCGTGCCGATGGCGGCTCCGCCCAGGCCCAGCCACAGGAAGCTCAGCAGCGCCTGCGGCAGCGAGAACGCGCCCGTCAGCGCCGCGGCCACGGCAAAGCGCATGCAGACCAGGCCCGAGGCGTCGTTCAGCAGCGCCTCGCCTTCGAGCACGTGCATCACCCGCTTCGGAATCGGGGTGCGCGACGCGACCGATGAGACCGCGATCGGGTCGGTCGGCGAGATCACCGCGGCCAGCGCGAAGGCCACCGGCAGCGGCATCGCGGGCACCAGCCAGTGGATGAACAGCCCCATGCCCAGCACCGTGAACAGCACCAGCCCCAGCGCCAGCCTCAGCACCGTGGCGGCGTCGCGGAACAGTTCATCTTTAGGGATGCGCCAGCCGTCCAGGAACAGCAATGGCGGCAGGAACAGCAGGAAAAAGACCTCGGGGTCGAGCACGACCGAGGGCAGCGGCGAGAAGCCCACGGCCGCGCCCAGGGCGATCTGTACCAGCGGCGCCGGCCAGCCGGTGGCGCGCGCGGCAAAGCTGCTGGCGGCGACGGCCAGCAGCATGAACAACATGGTGGTGACGGCTCCCAAGCGTGCTTCCTCCGACTTCAGGGCGACGGGTCCCGTGGCCGGACCGCGTGGGCGGACCTGCGATGGGAATTCGCTCTCCAGCTGGCAACGCGCATTCCCTGATGCCGGCATGGGCCTGGACTCCCAACCCCTTTTGCGCCCCCCGGCCATGGTCGCGACCATGCTCCGCTCGGGCCGCATTTTCCAGTGCCCATCGTCACTTCGTCGCGCGGCCGGCCGGCCGGCCGGCCATACCCTGGCTGCTTGGTGGCTGTCAGCCTGCCAAGCACGGGCGCCAGCTTCATGTAGTTGATGTCCGGAAGGAGGACGCCATGCGAGGGAAGAAGGCCAAGGACGCGTCGATGATGGGTTCGAGCAATGGTTGCGGCTGCGACGAGATGCAGGCCGATGCCACCCAGGGCGACGATTCGACGCGCAACGACGACATGCCGGGCATCACGGAAGTGTTGTCCCAGGGCGGCCCGCGTGTCATGCCGCGCAGCCGCGGCTCGCGGCGCGACCAGATGCCCGGCGGCTCGATGGGCGCCGAGGCGGAAGGCGAGGACGACGGCAGCGGCATGCCCAGCGGCAGCATGAACGGCGACGGTGACCTGCCCCCCGCCGGCGGTGGTGGTGGCGGCGGGGACGGCGGCGGCCCCACGCCGCGCGCGCAGGTGCGGCACGATGGACGTGCACCGGCGGCTGCTGGCCACGTCGCCGGAGTACGCGCGGGCGCGCAGCGCGATCGAGAACATGGCGCGCCAGTACGAGCTGGACCCTTCGGCCGCGGCGCAGCGGCCCGGCGTGACGCGCATCCCGGTGGTGGTGAACGTGGTGTGGAACACCCCGCAGCAAAACATCTCCGATGCGCAGATCACCAGCCAGATCGACGTGCTCAACCGCGACTTCCGGCGCACCAACCCGGACGTGAACAACACGCCGGCGCCGTTCCTGCCGCTGGCCACGGACGCGCGCATCGAGTTCTTCCTCGCCACGGTGGACCCGGACGGCGCGCCCACCACCGGCATCCGGCGGCGGCAGACGACGGTGAGCTCGTTCTCCCACAACGACGCGGTGAAGTCGCAGGCCACCGGTGGGCTGGATGCCTGGCCGTCCGACCGTTATCTCAACATGTGGGTGTGCCAGCTCGGTGGCGGGCTGCTGGGCTACGCGCAGTTTCCCGGCGGCCCGCCGGCCACCGACGGCGTGGTGATCACGCACACGGCCTTCGGCACCACCGGCACGGCCGCGCCGCCGTTCCACCTTGGACGCACCGCCACGCACGAGATCGGCCACTGGCTCAACCTCAACCACATCTGGGGTGACGACGGCACCGGCTGCAACGGCACCGACAACGTCGCCGACACGCCGAACCAGGGCGGCGCCAACACGGGCAAGCCGACCTTCCCGCGCTTCTCGTGCAACAACGGCCCGAACGGCGACATGTTCATGAACTACGTCGACGACGAGGCGATGTTCATGTTCTCGGCCGGCCAGGTGGCGCGCATGCAGGCCTGCCTGGACGGGCCGCGGGCCACCATCAGTCCGATCCTGGCCGCGTCGATCCGGCCCAGCTCCTCGCCGGTGGTGGCCTGGGGCGCGAACCGGCTGGACGTGTTCGTCACGGGCACGGACAGCGCGCTGTATCACAAGTGGTGGAACGGCTCATCTTGGGGCCCGTCGCTGACCGGCTACGAGGGCCTGGGCGGTGTCATCACCGCGTTCCGGCAGCCTTCACGGCGGGTACCGCGCGAGGAGCCCGTGTCGGTGGAGGCGATGCCCACGCCGCTGCCGTTCCAGCATGAATACGGCGGCGGCTCCGCCGCGTACCGCTCATGAACGGCATGGGTGACGCCCTGGCCCTGGGCGGCAGCTGGCTGCACTCCTTCGAGGAGGACGAGGCCGGCGGCGTCCAGGTCTACCGGCCACAGGACTTCGCCTTCCCGCCCAGCCGGCGCGGGCGGGAGTCGCTGGACTTCAGCGTGCCGGGCCAGGTAGCCATGGGCGCGCCTGGCCCGGATGACCGGCCGCGCTCGGCGACCTCGGGCCTCACGGCCCTGGGCATGAACCGCTACCAGCTGGGCGACGGCCGCGTGATCGAGGTCGTCGAGGCCCGGCCGGAGCTGCTCAAGGTGCGCCAGGTCTGATGCGCGGCGCCCGTCCGCCCTGAAGTCCGCGGGGCCCCGCTGCCCGGCAGGGTCCCGCGCACTCGCCCGGACGGGACCGATTCATTCAACCGTCTGGAGGACCTCTCATGACACCCCTGGCTGTCGTCCCCGCGGGGGCGGACGCGCAGGCTCGCAAGCGAGCCGAGAGCGATGGCGGCATCCGTTGGTGCCGCTTCAACGACGAGACCCTGTACTGGCGCCCCGGTGGCGAGGCCGAGGGGCTGCCCGCCGGGCTGCTGCGCCACGCCGGCCCGCCGCAGCAGGCGCGCGGGAAGCTGTATCTCGTGGTGCAGGTGGGCAACGCCTTCATCGACGAGTTCCCTGCCGCCCGCGTCCTGATCAACAAGGGCCGCTACCTGGCGGTGGACCTCACGCCGGCCGAGGTCCGCGCGCTGCGGGCGCACGAGGACGCCTGCTTCTCCTTCTGCCCGCTGCCCGAGGACGCGGTGGTGCTGCGCACGCTGGAGGCGGGCCAGCGGCGCGAACCCGATCCGGCGCTGGCGCCGTTCGTGGCCGAGGTCTCGGAGGCGGAGCTGATGCGCACGCTCTCCGCCCTGACCGGGTTCCGCACCCGGCATTCCTTCAGTGCCGACTTCAGCGCCGCGGCCGACTGGTGCCGCGCGCAGCTGGAAAGCAGGGGCTTCACCGCGGTGAAGACGCCCATCGCGGTGGGCGCGCAGCGCAGCTTCAACGTCGTGGCCGACAAGGCGGGCACAGGCAGCGGCCGGCGGCTGGTGCTGGTCACGGCGCACCTGGACTCGGTCAACCTCTCCGGCGGGGCCGGCGCGGCGGCGCCCGGTGCGGACGACAACGCCAGCGGCGTGGCCGGCGCGCTGGAGATCGCGCGCGTGCTGGGGCCGGCCGCCGCGGCGCACGACCTGCGCATCGTCCTGTTCGGTGGCGAGGAGCAGGGCTTGCACGGCAGCAGGCAGTACGTGGCGGCGCTGCCGGCGGCCGAGCGGGCGCGGGTGGATGCCGTGATCAACATGGACATGATCGCCACGCTCAACACCGCCGCGCCCACCGTGCTGCTCGAAGGCGCCGCGGTGTCGCAGGCGCTGATGGACGAGCTGGCCGCCGCGGCGCGCGACCACACCGCGCTGCAGGTGCAGACCTCGCTGAATCCCTTCAACAGCGACCACGTGCCCTTCATCGACGCCGGGCTGCCGGCGCTGCTGACCATCGAGGGCGCCGACAGCGCCAACCACGACGTCCACACGGCGGGCGACACGCTCGACAAGATCCACGCCGGCTTGGCGCGCCAGATCGTGCAGACCAACGTGGCCGTCGTGGCGCGGCGGGTGCAGGCCCAGGCTCAGACGCAGGCCGCCACGGCCCGCCCGGCGTCGTCGCCGGTGGTGGCGTGAGGCGCGAACCGGCTGGACGTGTTCGTCACGGGCACGGACGGCGCGCTGTATCACAAGTGCTGGAACGGCTCATCGTGGGGCCCGTCGCTGACCGGCTACGAGGGCCTGGGCGGCGTCATCACCGCGTTCCGACAAGCGTCGCGGCGAGTGCCGAGGGCGTGGGTGGCGATGGCGCCCAGCGCGCAGGCGGCGGCTGCGGCGGTTTGAGCGCGGCGGTACTGCCGAAACGGCATCACCCGCAGCGCAGCCACTGGTAGCCCCAGGGCCCCAGCTTCAGCCGGCACTCGCCCTCGCCGGCCGAGGAACCTTCCAGTGGTCGGCCGGCCAGCAGGTCATGGATCTCCCCGCGGGCGCCCTCCAGCGGCAGCGACAGCTCCAGCGGCTGCGAGCCCAGGTTGTGCAGCGTGAACAACACGTAGCCGAAGCCCTCGCAGCGCTGCGCCAGCAGCGCCGGCGGGCCGATGTCCAGGAAGCGGCAGGCGCCTTCGCCGAAGGCATCGCACTCGCGCCGGATGCGCAGCATGCGCTCCACGCGGTTGAGCAGCGACTCCGGGTCGCCGCGCTGCGCCTCGACGTTGACGCGCTCGAAACCGAAGTCGCCGCCGCTGATCACCGGCAGCGGCAGCCGCTCGGCCGGCGCGCTGGAGAAGCCGCCGTTGGGCGCGTCGCTCCACTGCATCGGCGTGCGCACGCTGGCGCGCTCGGCCAGCGACAGGTCCTCGCCCATGCCGATCTCGTCGCCGTAGCGCAGCACCGGCGCGCCGGGCATGGTCAGCAGCAGGCTGTGCGCCAGCAGCAGGCGGCGCCGGTCGTTGCCCAGCATGGGCGCCAGCCGCCGGCGCAGCCCGCGGTCGTAGAGCTGCATGGACGGATCGGGGCCGAAGGCTTCGAACACCTCGTGGCGCTCGTCTTCGGAGAGCCGGCCCAGGTCCAGCTCGTCGTGGCTGCGCAGCAGGTTGGCCCACTGGCACCAGGGCGGCAGCGCCGGCAGCTCGGCCCAGGCCTGGCGCAGCGGCGTCGCGTCGCCGCGCGCCAGTGCCAGGAACAGGTGCTGGTTGACCCAGAAGTTGAAGGACATGTGGATGCGGTCGCCGTCGCCGAAGTAAGCCGGCACCTCGTCGGGCGTGATGTTGGCCTCGGCCAGCAGGCAGGCGTCGCCGCGCAGCAGCTGCACGTGCTGGCGCAGCTCGCTGAGGTAGTGGTAGGCCATCTCCTGCTCGGCCTGCGGCAGGCCCTTGAGCTCCAGCAGGAAGGGCAGGGCATCGACGCGGAAGCCGCTCACGCCCAGCTGCAGCCAGAAGCCGGTGATCTTCTCGATCTCGCGCCGCACCGCGGGGTTGGCGATGTTGAGCTCGGCCTGGTGGCTGTAGAAGCGGTGGAAGTAGTAGGCCTGCGCGGCCTCGTCCCAGGTCCAGGTCGTGCGCTGCGTGCCCGGGAAGACCACGTCCTCCTCGGCGTCCTCGGGCTTGTCGTCGCGCCAGACGTACCAGTCGCGCAGCGGGGACTGGCGGTCGCTGCGCGCGGCCTGGAACCATGGGTGGTCGGTGGAGGTGTGGTTGACCACCAGGTCCACCAGCACGCGGATGCCGCGCTCCCGCGCCAGCCGCGCGAACTCGACGAAGTCGCCCAGGGTGCCCAGGCGCGGATCGATGCCGTAGTGGTCCGTGATGTCGTAGCCGTTGTCGCGCATCGGCGACGGGAAGAAGGGCTGCAGCCAGACGCAGCTGACGTTGAGCCCGTAGAGGTGGTCCAGCCGCGCGCTCAGCCCGGCGAAGTCGCCGATGCCGTCGCCGTTGCCATCGGCGAAGGTGCGCACGTCCAGGCAGTAGATGGCGGCGTTCTTGTACCAGTGGCGGGCCATGGTCGGCGGAGGGGAGGGGGGGGCGCAACGCGCGTGGCAAGTGGGGGTCCTGGGGCACATGGCTGGCCGGACATGAGAGCCAGCCCCGCACCCCTCCGTTGCCCCCGCACCCAATCCCCACCAAGCCCGGCCCGCGCACCCCGCATTGCTAGACTCCCGCCCCTCATGCGCCGTTTCCTGCTCATCGTCCTGATGTTCGTCCTGCCGCTCCAGTGGTCCTGGGCCGCGGCGGCGAGCCTGTGCGGGCACGAGGCGGCGGGCGCTGCCACGCGGCATTTCGGGCACCACCAGCATGAGCACCACGGCGCCGAGGCCGGCCACGACGCGGGCAAGTCCGCCAAGGCCGAGGGCGCCGACAAGAAGGCCGGCCTGGGCAGCCTGGGCGCCGATGCCGACTGCGGCGTGTGCCACGGCTTGGGCGCCGCCTTCCTCGCCACCGTCGATGCCCAGGCGCCGCCCTGGATCGGCACCGGCGCCTTCCCTCGCTACCAGGCCGCGGTCCCGGACCGCTCGCCGGACACGCTGCTCAGGCCACCCCTGCCCCTCGTCGCCTGACCGGGCCGGCGGGGCGGTTTCTTCATCGAGCGCACCAGACGCGGTGCGCCGCCCCTCGTCGGCATCGCATTCCGCGGGCCGCTGCGCCCGCCATCGCGACGAGAGGACCCATGAGACAACGACGCTGGGGCATCCCCAGCGGGCTGGCGCTGGCCTGGATGGCCGCCTGCCTGCCCGTACACGCGCAGCCAACGGCCGCGTTCCACCACGACATCCGGCAAGGCTTCGAGGCGGCCTGGGCACGCCAGCCCGAGGCACGCGCCGCCGCGTTGCGACAGGCCGCCGTGGCTGCCGCCTCCCAGGCGGCCCGGCGCTGGTCGCCGCAGCCGCCAGCCCTGGAGATCAATGCCCGCAGCGACCGGCCGCACCGCAACGAGGGCGCCCGCGAAGTGGAAGCCACCGTGGCCGTGCCGCTGTGGCTGCCCGGAGAGCGCTCCGGCACCCAGGCCGTGGCATCGGCGGAGGCCACGCTGGCGCAGGCACGCATCCACGCCGCCCGCTGGCGCGTGGCCGAGCAGGTGCGCGAGGCCTACTGGGCGCACCAGCGCGCCCGGCTGGAACGCGAGCTGGCGCAGCAGCGCCGCGGCAACGCCCTGCAGCTCAGCGCGGACGTGGCCCGGCGTGTGGCCGCGGGCGAACTGGCCCGGGCCGACGCCCACCAGGCCGAACTGGCGGTGGCCGCAGCTGACGCGGCCGTGTCCCAGGCCGAGGTGGATCTGGCCCAGGCCGCGCAGCGCTGGGCGGCCCTCGTCGGTGCGGAAACCGTCCCGGGCGACACGCCTGCTCCGGAACCGATGCCGCCGACGCTGGAGTCCGAGGCCCTTCATCCGGCGCTGGGCGAGCTGGCGGCGCGGGCGGAGTCCGCGGCCCGGCAGCGGCGGCTCGCGGCGGCGCAGAACCGCGCGCATCCCGAGTTGGTGCTGGGGACCGTGCGCGAGCGCGCCGAGCGGGCCCAGCCATCGAGCCAGAGCCTCATCGTCGGCCTGCGCGTGCCCCTGGGTACCCAGGGCGACAGCGCCGCGCGCGTGGCCGCGGCGGGCGCCGAAGAGCTCGAAGCCCAGGCCGCGCTGGCGCTGGAGCAGGACCGCGTGGCGGCCGAGGTGCGCGCGGC
>Ga0065721_10049869_pt1 | contig 26074 bp, 19 predicted proteins | sample Mesricmetagenome_FD_59108 | JGI IMG/M metagenome (GOLD analysis project Ga0065721, IMG submission 59108) | Mesophilic microbial community from rice straw/compost enrichment Sample: eDNA_1 v2 (version 2) | ecosystem: Engineered > Solid waste > Grass > Composting > Bioreactor | place: USA: Davis... | reverse complement strand
ACATTCTGGTCACGATGGCCATGTATGCCGGGATGATCCTGACTCCGATCTACATGCAGAACATCCTGGGCTTGACCCCGATGAAATCCGGTCTCGCCTTGCTGCCGGGCGCCATCCTGATGGGCATTATGTCTCCGGTCACGGGAGCGATCTTCGATAAGATCGGCGCTCGTTGGCTGTCCGTCGTAGGTCTGCTCATTACCGCCATCTCGACCTACGAATTCACCCAGCTTACGGTCGACACGTCGTACGGGCATATGATCCTTATCTATACGATCCGGATGTTCGGCATGTCGCTGCTCATGATGCCGGTGCAGACGGCGGGCATGAACCAGCTGCCGCAGCGTCTCAACCCGCACGGCTCCGCGATGTCGCAGACGCTTCGTACGGTCGGCGGCGCTCTCGGCACGGCTTGGCTCGTTACGGTCTTCTCCAATAAGACCAAAGACGTCGCGACGGAGCTGGCGATCGCCGGGCAAGTCAATCCGGAAGACAAAGCGGCCATGCTCGACGTGACGAATCACGCGACGGTCAGCGGCATCAACCACGCCTTCGAATACGCCCTTTGGCTGACGATCGCGGCGCTCGCGCTTGCCTTCTTCATCCGCAAGACGAAGCCGGGCAAGGACTTTGCCGTGAGCCCGAACGCGAACGCCGAAGCGCCCAAAACGGCGAAAGCCTAATTCGCAACGTTTCTCAACCGAATAGTTTTGGCCTTAAGCCTCGTTTCTCGACCCTGATCTCAGGGGAGAGAAACGGGGCTTTTTGCTGCGTTCGCAACGGACGGAGATAAGCTAGCCGATTACTCGACATATCTCTTAATTGCCCCTTACTCCCTCACCGAACACCCAAATTATTGGCGATTCCCTCTAAATAAGTGTCAATATATATAACATTAACTCCTGAAATTTACGTGCACGACAACCAACAAACCATGAATGGCGTTATTAAATCTAACAAAAACTCCTTCCTCTTATTGAACCGATAAATTAGAAGCCTATACAATGAGCTCAAGGCTAACCTACAAAGGTTTAAAAGGCTGGCGAATACGAGCGATCGAACGAAGCCTTTCTTGAATCCGCGCTGTCAGGTTCGCTTCCATCCGGGTGGAGGAAGACGAAGGGGAGCGTCGATTCGGTCTTTGACGAAGAGGAGGTTACCTGTTTGGGAACGTTATTGATCCGCAACGCGAAGAACATCATCACGATGGACGGAGAGCGCCGCCGATATCCGGGAGGCAGCTTGTACGCGGTCGATCAGCAGATCGTCGCGATAGGGTACGACTTGCCCTACGAGACTGCCGATACGGTGATCGACGCTCGCAACAAGATCGTTTACCCCGGCCTTATCAACACTCATCACCACCTCTATCAGAATTTGACCCGCAACATTCCTTTTGTTCAGAAAACGGAACTGTTCGATTGGCTCATCACCCTTTACGACATCTGGCGCTGCTTGCGTCCGGAGGATATTTATACGAGCGCGGTCGTCGGTCTTGGAGAGCTGCTCAAGAGCGGCTGCACGACGGCGGCCGACCACTTCTATTGCTTCCCTAGCGGAATCAGCGGGGAGCTGATCGACGAGGAGATCCGCGCCGCGCGGGAGCTCGGAATCCGCTTCTTCCCGACAAGAGGCTCGATGAGCCTCGGCCGATCCAAGGGCGGTCTGCCGCCGGACGAAGTGTGCCAGACGGAGGACGTCATTCTCCGCGATTCGCGCCGGCTTATCGAGACGTACCACGATCCGAAGCGGTTCGCGATGGTGCGCGTCGGCGTCGCTCCATGCTCTCCCTTCTCGATTACCGCCGACCTGCTGCGGGAATCGGCCGACCTGGCCAGAAGCTACGGCGTGCGAATGCACACTCACCTTGCGGAGACCAAGGACGAGGACCAATTCTGTCTCGAGAAGCTCGGGATGCGCCCTCTGGAGTTCATGGAGCAGAACGGCTGGGTCGGCCATGACGTCTGGTACGCCCACGGGATTTACTTCAACGACGACGAGATCGGGCATCTAAGCGCGCATCAATGCGGAGTCGCCCACTGCCCGACGAGCAACATGAAGATGGGCTCCGGCGTCATGCCGATCGTCAAAATGCTCGAGAAGGGCGTCAAGGTCGGGATGGGAGTGGACGGATCGGCTTCCAACGACGGCTCCAACATGCTGCTCGAGGTGAGAGTCGCTCACCTCCTGCACAATCTGATGCACGGAACGACGGCGCTCGGAGCGGAGGATTGCCTGAACGTCGCCACTCGCGGCTCGGCTAGGGTGCTCGGTTGGGAGGACGACATCGGATCGCTCGAAGTCGGCAAGGCGGCCGACCTGTTCATGATCGATACGCGCCAGCTCGGCTTCGCCGGCGCGCTCCACGACGACGCGGCGCTGCCGGTGCTGACGGGCTTGTCCCAGACGGTCGACATGACGATCGTCGGCGGCAAGATCGTCGTCAAGGACGGCAAGCTCGTGAACGTGGACGAAGAGAAAGCGGCGCTCGCGGGCCAAGCGGCTTCGTTCCGATTGCTTAACGAAGCGGCGCTGAGAAGCAAGATCGACTACGGACGCATGCGCAGCGAGAGGCGTTATCCGAATTTCTAAGCAATGAGCGCCAGACAAGGAAAGGAGGTAGGCCATGTGCACGATAGGAGCGCTCGTTATCGTTGACCCATCCGATCAACTGCGCGTCTACGGCTTCAAGAACGCGGACAATCCTCCCGTCGGGTATTGGCATGGCGTGGCCGGCAGCGGGGACGGTTATTCCTCGCTTGCCTTCGGCCTTCTGCCCCAGACGGGAATCAATTCGGGAATGAACGAGAAGGGGCTGCTGCTGATCAGTTCTTTCTTCGGATTCAGTTCCGCGGATAAGGAGAAGAGAGACGGCTTCTGGCAAGGCGATCTCAGAGGCAAGGTGCAAGCGGAAGCGCTGGCACGCTGCGCGACGGCGGAAGAGGCGCTTGCGCTGATGCAGGAGCGCTTCGACCGGTCCGCGGAGATCAGCATCGGAGGCAGTCACGTCATCGTCGACAGGCGGGGCGGACTGTACGTCTTCGAGCACAGCGAAGGCTATACCGCCTGGCAGGATGCGACCGCCCAAGGCTGGGCGGCGAGGAGCAACCAGTCGTTCGGCCTGTTCCGGGCCGAGCAGGAGCTTCAGCACTCGGATATCAGCAAGGATCGCGCGCTGAGGCTGGAGCGGGCGGAATCGGTGCTGAGCGGGCTCGGGAACAAGAAGCTGGACGCCTCGGAGGCGATCTCGGCGATCCAGTATTTGCTCCGCATGCACGAGAATGCGGATGGCAGCGCGATCGGCAGCGTCTGCGCGCACGGCGTGCTCAGCGGCCGGTCGAACGCGCCGCTGCCGCACGATACGGTAAGCGGGATGATCTGGGATTTGGCGGAAGCGGAAATGAAGTATACGCTTGGACAACCGTGCCGCAACGAATGGAGGCGGCTTGGATTTGACAGAGAGGAGTGAGCGCATGTTCTCGTACCGAGGCAAGAAAGTGCTGATCGCGGGCGGCGCGTCGGGAATCGGCGCGGCGACGGTTAAAGCGTTCCGGGATGCGGGCGCCGAAGTCATGGTATTCGACATTGCCTTCAAGGAAGCGAGGGAGGAGGAAGGGCTGCTGGAATTCCCGGTCGACCTGTCCGACTCCGTTCGGCTGTCCGCCGCTTACGCCATGTTGAAGGAGCGTTGGGGAACGCTTGACGTGCTCGTCAACAATGCGGGAATCGAATGCGTGGCCACGCTGGAGGAGACGACGGAGGAGGCTTGGGATCGCGTCATGGGCGTGAACCTGAAGAGCGTCTTCTTAAGCTGCAAGGAAGCTTTGCCGTTGCTTCGGGCGACCGGAGGCAGCATCGTCAACACCGCTTCCCAGCTCGCCTTCGTAGGAGCTTCCTCCTTCACGGCATATACGGCTTCCAAGGCGGCGGTCGTGAACTTCACGCGCAGCCTCGCGCTGGAGACGGCGAAGGACGGAGTCCGGGTGAACTGCGTCTGCCCGGGGGCGATCGACACGCCGCTCCTTCGAAGGCAGTTCGAAGGCAGAAGAGGACCGCAGGGAACGATCGACGATCTGATCGGCATGCACCCGTTAGGCCGATTGGGCGATCCGTCCGAGATCGCCGGCTGCATTCTTTTCCTCGCCAGTCCGCTTGCTTCCTTCGTAACCGGCAGCGCGATGCTCGCCGACGGCGGCTACACCATTCAATGAATAAGTTGGGGGAGAACATCGATGAACGACAGCTTGCTGATAACCGGCGGTACCGTCCTGACAGTGAACGAGACGAACGAAGTGATCGAAGTCGGAGCGGTGCTTATCGAGAAGGGGAAAATCGCCGACATCGGAGAGGCATCCGTGCTCGAAGCGAAATATTCGAACGTAGAGAAGCTTGACGCGACGGGGCAGGTCGTTCTTCCGGGACTCGTCAACCTTCATTTGCACTCCGGCCTTATTCGCGGCACGGCGGAGGATCTGCCCGTCTTCGAATGGCTGACCAAATACGTGGACCCGAAGCACCGGGCGCTGACCGACGAGCTGGCTTACGCGGCGGCGCGACTCAGCTATACGGAAGGGCTGCTCGCGGGAACGACTTGCGTCATGGACATGTACCGCTTCATGCACCGCTGCGCGGACGCTGTGGAACAGCTCGGCTTAAGGGCGACGCTGGCTCCCTACGTGGTCGACAAGCCGGGAATGGATTACTTCGAGTCGCTTGACAAAAATATCCGACTCGTCGAGGAGCGCAATAAGACGGCGAACGGAAGAATCCAAGTGTGGTTCGCCTTGGAGCACCTGACCTATTGCACCGAGGAGGCGTACCGCCGCGCGGCGAAGCTGGCCGAGAAGTACGACACCGGCATTCATACGCACGGCGAGGAATCGATCGAGATGGCGCGTCGGCTGCATGCCGAGACCGGCCGTTGGCCGGTGGAGCTGTTCTACGATCGCGGCATCCTCGGGCCGAAGACGGTGCTGGCCCATTGCGTATGGCTGCAGGAATCGGAGATGGAATTGCTCGCGAAGACGGGAACGTCCGTCGCTCACTGTCCGGTCAGCAACCTGAAGCTGGCGTCCGGCATCGCGCCGATCAAGGAGCTTCTGGATCTGGGCGTGAACGTCGGCATCGGGACCGACGGAGTGAAGGAGAACAACAACCTCGACATGCTCGAGGAGATGAAGTACGTGCCTCTGCTTCAGAAGGCCAGGCTGCTCGACGCCACCGCCATTCCGGCGGAGATCGCGCTTCGAATGGCGACAATCGACGGAGCGAAGGCGCTCGGCCTGGATAAGGAGATCGGCTCGCTCGAAGCCGGCAAGAAGGCGGACCTGATCGTCGTCGACTTCCGCAAGCATCACCTGACTCCGATCATTCGCGGCAAGTACAACAACGCGGTCAGCAACCTCGTCTATTCGGCCTCCGGCTCCGACGTCAGCCACGTGTTCGTCGACGGCAAGCCGATCGTAAGAGAGCGCAAGCTGCTGACGGGCGACGCGGAAGCGATCCGCCTGGAAGCCCAAGAGGCCGCGGAAAAATTGTTCGAGCTAAGAGAGCCGTTCATTCCTGTTTGACGCAGCGCCGCGAGCATGAATCTGCCAACTACAGTAAAGAGGGAGGAACTATCCATGTCCTACAAGCCATCCGAAACCGTCGTCTCCATCTTGAACGATCTCGGCCCGTCGCTGATCGAATCGAAGGAAGCCCGTTCCATGCCGCCGGAGGTCTATATCTCGGAGGAGTTCTTCGAATTCGAGAAGCACGCGATCTACGGCAAGAGCTGGCTGTGCGTCGGCCGCCAGGAGCAGGTGCCGAATCCGGGCGACTATTACTCGATTACCGTCAACGACGACCCGCTTATCGTCACCCGCGACAAGAAGGGCGAGATCAATGTCATCTCGGCGGTATGCCAGCATCGCGGCCACCTCGTCGCCGAAGGCTCCGGCAACTGCAAAAACTTCCGCTGTCCGCTTCACTGGTGGACGTACGGGCTGGACGGGGAGCTGATCTCCGCTCCGGAGATGATCCGGATCGAGCCGTTCGATATTTTGCGCCATGACCACAGCCTCCCCCGGCTCAAGACGGAGATCTGGAACGGCTTCATCTTCATCAACTTCGACGAGAAAGCCGAGCCGCTCGCTCCGACGCTGACCAAGCTGGACGAGGAGATGAAGAATTACCGCCTGAACGATCTCGTGTCCATGCCGTTCGTCGACATCGACGATTGCGAGTGGAACTGGAAAATCATGATCGAATCCTCGCTCGAGCCGTACCACACGAACTATCTGCACAAGGGTCCCCACGACTTCGCGCCGAGCCAGCTGGCCGGGTTCGTCGACTTCGACGAGGACGACGGCCAGATCATGCACCCGACGGGCTTCACGCACATGGACGCGGGCTTCTCCCCGGACATGACGGCGAACTTTCCGCCGATCTCGACGCTTACCCCCGAGCAGCGCCAGAAGATGACGATCGCTTCGGTTCCGCCGATGCTGACGCTCGGGCTGATGCCGGACCAAGTGTTCTGGAACATCATCCTGCCCAAGGGTCCCGGCAAGATCCTGTTCCGGTCCGGTCTCATGTACCCGCCGGAGACGGTTGCCCTGCCGGACTTCGAGGAGCGCTACAAGCGGGCGAACGACAGCATTCAGGAGATCAACGAACAGGATCTCGCGGCGAACGCTTCCTTGCAGAAGGGGCTCAAGTCCCGGCTGTCGCGGCGCGGCCGTTACGCGGCTCTGGAGAGAACGCTGCCGCAGCTGAACAAGTGGCTGGCGAAGCGATACTTCAACTACGCGGAGCAGTTCGGCTATAAGCCGGAGTTCGCGCAGCCGGAGAAGGCATGAGCCCGATGGGAGGAACGGGCGAGATGCGAGACATTCGGGTAACGGGAGCGGCGGGCGAGCTTCGCCTGCTCGCGGCCGGCAACCCGCAAGGAAGGCCCGTTCTGTTCCTTCACGGGATAACGGAGAACGCGGAAGCTTTCGTTCCGATCATGCGGGAGCTGCCGGACGATCTGTACGTTCTGAGCCTCGATCTGAGAGGGCGGGGGCAATCCGTCAAGCCTTCCGCAGGCTACGGCGTGCTCGAATACGCGCAGGATCTTCTCTACGTCTGGAACCACTTCTCCGGCAACGCCGAGAAGCCGGTGCTGGTCGGCCATTCCATGGGAGGGCGCGCGGCGTGCGCCTTCGCCGCGCTATACCCGCAGCTGGTCGGCGCCGTCGTGCTTATCGATCCGCCGATCTCGGGACCGGGCCGCCCGGCTTTTCCGCTGCCGATCGGCCGGTTCCTGGAGCCGAAGAGGGCGCTGGAGGCGGGGGATATGAAGAGTTTCCGCTCCTACTACGCCGCTCCGGGCTTCGACTACGAACGCAAAGCCAATGAGCTGAGGGAATGCTCGGAGGAAGCGATCCTTCACTCGTACGAGGCGATGAACCGCGATCCTTTTCACGCTTATTACCGAATGCTGAAGGTTCCGGCTTTACTGATTACGGCGGGCGGGTCTCCTCTCATTCCCAAGGAAGCGGAAGACGAGTTGAGGAGCATGAACCCGCTCGTGGCCGTCGTCCGCTACGAGGACGTCGGGCACGAGATTCACAAGCTGGCGCCGGAGCGCCTGACGCAAGAACTTATCCGATACCTGACTTCATTGACCTAACCCTGGAGGTGCGCAACCATGCATGACAAGAAAGTCCAAGTCATCTGGCCGGAAGGCATGCCGAAGCCGGCAATCCCCTATTCTCCCGCCGTAAGGGCGGGAGATTGGCTGTTCTTCTCGGGCCAATCGGCCTCCGACCTCGTCACCGGCCTGGCGCCGGAAGCGGTCGTTCCCGCCGCCTTCCCGCATTATTCGAACGCCATCGGCAAGCAGGCGGCCGTCCTGTACTCCCGCGTCGGAGCGATAGCGGAGGCGGCCGGACTCGATCCGAAGCAGGTCGTTCGAGTCAATCAATGGTACGGCGCCGACATGAAGTCGGACGCGTACAAGAAAGGCGATCTGACGGTCAACAACAAGCGTTACGTTCAAGAGAAGGGAAAGTTTTTCCAAACGGTCAGCCCTCCGAGCACGGGCATCGGCGTTCGCGGCCACCTCGTCGAAGGGGCCAAGGTGGAGGTCGATTTCACCGCGCGTTGGAGCAAGGACGGAAGCCTGCCGGTCAAAGTGTCCGCGCCGGACGTGGCGAAGCCTGCCGCCGGCCACGCGGAAGGGGTTCGTTCGGATCACTGGCTGTTCCTCTCCGGAGATCTCGCTTCCGATTGGAAGGGCAATTGGGGCTCGGAGACGCATGAAGGCGAATTGACCGCGCTCGCTCCAGAAGCCCGCGCAAGCGGCTTGTTCTGGGGCGACGAGGCAGTCGGCAAGCAGACCGACTATATCCTGGGCCGTCTGAAGAAGGTGGCCGAAGCGGCCGGGACGAGCTTGGACCATGCGGTCAAAGCCTACGTGTACCTATGCGATCCGGCCGATTATTGCGCGTTCGAGGATGTCTGGGCCAAGTGGTTCCCGGATTCTTCGCGGGCTCCGGCGCGGGCTCTCGTGCCGAGCGTCGAGATCGGCGCCAAAGGCTGCCTGGTGGAGATCGGGATGGAGATTCTGATGCCGGAAGCGGCGCATCTGAAGCAGCCGGTCACCGGGGGATGGGCTCCGAAGAGCAAGGAGCCGGCGGCGATGAGGGCGGACGACCTGATCTTCTTCAGCGGGCTGATGGCGACCGATCCGGCGACGGGGCTGGCGAAGGAAGCGGCGCCGACGCCGGGGCTGCCTTACTTCGGCAATGCGGGCTACAAGCAAATGGCCTACATTCTTCGGAAGGCGAAGCGAATCGCCGACGCGGCCGGCGCGGACTTGAAGCAGATCGTCAAAGGCACGCTGTATTTCACGGATTTGAACCTGTACGCGGGAGCAATGGAAGCCCTGCGGGAAACGTTCGAGGAGGCGGATCACTTCCCGGCGATTACGGCGGTCGAGATCAACCGGGAGCTGTGGGTTCCGGGCTGCGGAATTCTTGCGGACTTCGTCCTCTACGATCCGCGGGAAGGGTGAAAAAATCATGGCGCGGATCGGCATGCTTACCCCTTCCTCCAATACCGTACTTGAACCAATAACATGCCGGCTGCTGGAGGATCTTCCGGGAGTGACGGCTCACTTCTCCCGCATTCGAGTGACGCAAATCTCTCTGGACGCCAGCTCGGACAGCCAATTCGCCGAGTCTCCGATGCTCTCCGCCGCGCATCTGCTGGCGGATGCGAAAGTGGACGCGCTCGTCTGGAACGGAACCTCGGGGAGCTGGCTCGGACTCGAGCACGATTATGCGTTATGCGGGAGCATGGAGCGGGAAACCGGCATTCCGGCCACCACCTCCGCTCTGGCGATGAAGGCGAGCTACGAGCTTCTCGGCGTTCGCCGCTTGGCGCTTGTCACCCCGTATACCGACGACGTCAACGAGAAAATCGCGCAAGGCTATCGGCGCTTCGGCGTCGAATGCGCAATCGCTCTCGGCTCCGGACTCGCCGTGAACGAGCAGTTCGCAAGCGTAGCGGAACGGGAAATCGCGGCGATGATCGACGAAGCGGCGAGGGCAAAGCCCGATGCGGTCGCGATCGTGTGCACGAACATGAACGCCGCCGGGCTCGCCGCGAGCAAGGAACGGGAATACGGCATTCCGATGCTGGATTCCGTGTCCGTGACGGCTTGGAAGTCGCTGAAGATGCTGAAGGTGGACGCCAAGCCTCTCGCGAAGCGGTGGGGCCGCATTTTCGAATATTGAGCGGGAGGGGATGAGGCGGCATGAACGAATTGGATTGGCTTCTCCGAGGCTGCCGCGACGCCGCGACGGGCGAGACGGTCCGGATCGGAATTCATGACGGGAGAATCGCGTTCGCGGAGCCCGTGCCGGAGCGGGGCGCCGGCGATCGGCATGAAGTCGTCAAAGCAAAGAACGTGTTCGATGCGACCGGCTATGTCGCGCTTCCGGGCTTGATCGAGACCCATATTCACCTGGATAAGGCGTTCCTTGCCGATCGCATGCCGGGCGAAGCGGCCGACCTGAAGGAGGCCATCTCGATGACGGCGGCGCTCAAGACGAGTTATACGCCGGAAGATATCTCCGCCCGGTCGCGCCGGCTGCTCGACCGGGCGTCCCGGTTCGGCGTCACCCGAATGCGGACCCAGGTCGAGATCGATCCGATCTTAAGGCTCATGAGCTGGCATTCGGCCGTCGAATTGAAGAAAGAGTACGAAGGCAAGCTCGATCTTCAATTGGTCGCCTTTCCTCAGGAGGGGATCTTCTGGCAGCCGGGCACGGCGGAGCTGCTGGAGGAGGCGGCCCGCGCGGGAGCGGATGCGATCGGCGGGGTTCCCTACAACGACAGAGACTCGCTGGAGCATCTGGAGTACGTGTTCCGTTTGGCCGAGAGCTGCGGGCTGCCGGTCGATCTTCACCTCGATTTCTCGGACGATCCCGAGCAGCTCGCGATCGAGGACGTCATCGCGCTGACGAAGAAGTACGGCCTTCAAGGCCGGGTGGCCGTCGGCCATCTGACTTCGCTGGGATCGGCGGAGCCGGAGACGGCGAAGCGAATCGCGGCGGGGATGGCGGACGCCGGCATTCACGTGTTCACGCTGCCGGCGACCGACCTGTACTTGAACGGGCGTCAGGATAGCTGCCGCGTACGGCGAGGGCTTACGCCGGTAAATACTCTGCTGGAGGCCGGCGTGAACGTCTGTTTCGGATCGAACAACGTACGCAACGCCTTCACCCCTTTCGGCACGGGCGATCCTCTCGACATCGCGCTGCTGCTCGCGCAAACCGCGCATATGGGCTCGGCTCGCGAAGCTTGCTTGCTTGCCGACATGTGCACCGTGAAGGCGGCCGAAGCGCTCGGCGTCCGCGGCACCGGAGGTTTAAGCGCGGGCGAGCCTGCCGATCTGGTGCTGGTCAAGGCGGACGGGATCCTTGACGTCGTCTACGACCGCCCGAGAGAGCGCGCGGTCTGGAAGTCGGGGGCTCTCATTCATGGGCAAATGGCACAAATGGTGGAAAATAACTAAAAAACAGGCGGCAATTCATCGGAGTTGCCGCCCTTTCTGAACTATTTTCACAATATTATTTTGCTTTTGCGTCATGAAACGTTACATAAGGTATTGATAATACGGTTGTATCCCTCTAAAATGTTAAATAAACTAACGCGAACGGAATGAGTTTTCGGCTTAATCCCTAATTCATTCCTGGGGGGGATACCTATGCATCTTACCGTCGAGCAAGCACTATCCGTATATCCGTTGTCGGAAGCGAAGCTTGTGGCCGGCAAAGCGGGGGGCAACCGCATCGTGAGGTCGGTTAACGTCATGGATGCTCCGGACATAACGGATTGGATCAAGGAAGGCGAGATGCTGTTCACGACCGCCTACCTGATCAAGGACGAGCCGGAAGCGGCGGCCGACCTGCTCGCCAAGCTGGACAAATGCGGGGCATCGGGCTTCGGTATCAAGCTGGGGCGCTTCTGGAACTCGATTCCGGACGCTCTGATCGCCCGCGCGGATGAGCTTGGTTTTCCCCTGATCGAGCTTCCCTTCCAATTTACGTTCTCGGACCAGATGAACGGCTTATTTAACGAAGATATGAAGAGAAGCACCGGCATTCTGCAGGAGGTGCTCGACAAACAGGTTCGGCTCATGCGCTTCGCTCTGCAGCCCGACCATATCCGGCAGCTGTTCGATTCGGTGGCCGAAGTGATCGGGGAGCCCATGGCGATCGTCGGCTCCAGAGGGCAGATGGTGTACAATTCCTCGGCGATTCCGGACGAAGAGCTGCTTTTTCAATGGCCGTGGCATCAGCATCATAGCTGGGTGAAGAACAAAACGTGGCAAGCGTTCCGCGTTCCGTTAATGAAGCAGTCCCAGTGCACGGGCTTCGTTTTGTTTTTTACGCCGAGGGTCATTCTATCCGCTATTGAAGAGAGCTTGTATTCGCAGGCGGCGGAGCTTCTCTCTTATCATCTTAATTTTAATTACGAGGATTATTTCGAGCTGTCCATGCAGAAGGATTTCGGCTTGCTCATCAAGCGCCACTTGAAGAACGGACTGGCGATCGAGACGGTGAAGGACTATGCGGAGCGTTGGGAGATCGACCTGATCGACCAGCCGTACGTGGCGGTCTTGATCGACTATCCGAAGCTGGCGAAGGCGGAAACGCGGCTTGAGAGCCTGGAAACGCTGAAGGCGGAAGTGCTCGGCCATTCCAAGCTGCAAGAGCTAAAGGGCCTGCATTTGGTCGTAGACGAGGGGCTCTTCTCCTTGTTTCCGAATCCGAACGGCGAAGAAGCCGATCGGATCGAGGCGGCGCTGACGTCCTGCTTGTCGGGCCGGAAGCTGGGGGCGTTCGGAGAGGCGAAGGTTGCGCTAAGCGGCAGGAAAAGAAAGCCGGAGCAGCTGGCCGAGGCGTGGAACGAGTGCCGGGAGACGATGCGCTTGGCGGAAGAGTGGGGCGTCGGCGACCGCTTCGTCCGTTACGAGACGCTCGATCTTGCCTTTCTGTTCGAGCAAGTGACCCGGGAGAGAATGCAGACGTATTGCGATCGCTGGCTGGGCGGGCTGATGGGCAAGGATCCGGAATACGTCCAAGAGATGATGCGGACGCTGGAGACCTACCTCGATAACGACGGCCAGATGAACGAGACGGCCAAGAAGCTGTTCATTCACCGGAACACGGCGACCTACCGGATCGAGAAGCTGGGCGAGCTGCTCGACGTCGACTTCAAACGCATCAACGACTTGCTTCGGCTTAAGCTGGTTTTCCTGTTCCGCAAAGCCCTCCACCGGGTGGATTACCCGACATCGCGTTAATGAACTCCTGCCTGCTTATATAGATTGAATAATATCGCGGTTAAACCCAATCGGAGGTGCGCCATATGGCCGTCAAGCTGATTCGCAACGCCATCATCATGACGATGAACGAGAACAACGATATCGTGACGGGGGATCTGCTGATCGAAGGGAATCGCATCGCGAGGCTCGGCGAGAGCCTGCAAGTCGATCCTGCGGACGATGTCGAGATTATCGACGCGGGCGGCAAGGTGCTGCTTCCCGGCTTCGTTCAGACGCATATCCATCTGTGCCAGACCTTGTTTCGGGGGCGCGCGGACGATCTCGCCCTCATCGATTGGCTGAGGGACAAAATCTGGCCGATGGAAGCCGCCCATTCGGAGGATTCCATCTACTATTCCGCGCTTCTCGGCATCGGGGAGCTCATTCGCAGCGGCACGACGACGATTCTCGACATGGAGACCGTCCATTATACCGATGCGGCGTTCCGGGCGATCGAGAGCAGCGGCCTTCGGGCGATCTCCGGCAAGGTGATGATGGACCACGGGACCGAGGTTCCGCTTCCCTTGCAGGAGAAGACGGAGCGTTCCCTCCAAGAGAGCGTCGATCTGCTGGAGAAGTGGAACGGGGCGGCGAACGGCCGAATTCATTACGCGTTCTGTCCGCGGTTCGTCGTCTCCTGCACGGAAGAGCTGCTCGTCGGAGTCCGGGATTTGTCCGCGCAATACGGGGTTCGGGTGCACACCCACGCTTCGGAGAACCGGGACGAGATCGCGATCGTGGAAGCGGAGCGCGGCATGCGCAACGTCGTTTACCTGGACCATATCGGACTGGCGAAGCCGAACCTGATTCTCGCCCACAGCGTCTGGCTGGATGAGCAAGAGAAACGAATCATCAAGGAACGGGGCGTGAAGGTCACCCATTGCCCCGGCTCCAACCTGAAGCTGGCATCGGGCATGGCGGAGATTCCGGACCTGCTCGGACGCGGCATTCCGGTGGGCATCGGCGCGGACGGAGCTCCCTGCAACAACAACCTCGACATGTTCCAGGAGATGCGGTTGACCGCGTTCATCCAGAAGGTCCAGCACGGGCCGACGGTGATGGACGCGAGGAAGGTGCTGCGAATGGCGACGATGGGCGGAGCCGAGGTGCTCGGTCTCGAGAAGGAGATCGGCAGCATCGAAGTCGGCAAGCTGGCGGATCTGCAGATTCTGGATTTGGAAGACTTCCACGTCTATCCGTCCTATGATTCCGATCTGTTCTCGCGGGTCGTCTATGCGGCGACGAGGGGCGATGTCGATACTGTTCTGATCGACGGTCAAGTCGTCATGTCCGGCAAGCGGGTTCGAACGATCGATCGCGGTTCCGTGTTGAAGGAAGCGGATAAATCGCTCAAGAGCCTGCTGGCTCGGATCGGATAAAGAAGCAGGATTTCGGTTAGGGAAAATAAAGCGGTGCTCGGCACGGCTGAAGCGGAGGGCGAGTCGATGGACGCTTACGAGATATTGCGATATGCCGCCTTGGACGGCGGCCCCTCCGTCTTGGCGACCGTCATCGGAGCGGAGGGCCACTCTTATCGGAAGGCCGGAGCGGCCATGCTGTTTCTTGAGGGAGGCGGGGAGCTGGGGAGCATTAGTCCCGGCTGCCTGGAATCGGATTTGAGGGAGAGGGTGCCGGAGGTGCTTGCCTCCGGAGAGCAGGAGCTGATCTCTTACAACATGGAGCCCGAAGAGGACGCGCTATGGGGAGAGGCGATCGGCTGCGGCGGCAAGCTTCTGATTCTGCTGGAGCCGCTCGCGGGAGAGCTGGCGGAGCGGTTGAAGGCTGCCTACCTGGCGAACGAATCGGGAGAATCGGTCGTCTTCATTAGAAGGAAAGCGAACGGCCGCATTCATTATCGGTTGAAGCTGGCGGATGAGGACGGCGACCTTGGGTCATCGGAGGAGGCGGGCGAACGGCTCTTGGAACAGCGTTTCGAGCCGCGGGCTCGCCTTATTCTGTTCGGCGCCGGCGACGATATGGATCCCGTCTACCGGATCGCGCTCCGGATCGGCTTCAAGATAGCGGTTGCCGACTGGCGGCCGCGACTAGTGACGGCCGATCGGTTCCCGGGGGCGGAGCTTGCGGCCGGCGGCGCGGATGCCATCGTTCGCGGGCTTGGGATCGGCAGCCGCGACTACGTCCTGATATGCGGACATCAGATGCAGAGGGACCGCGAGATGCTGGAGCGGGTGCTGCCGCTGACTCCCGCCTACTTGGGCGTCATGGGCTCGCGCAAGCGAATCCGAATGCTGTTCGAAGGTCTCCCGATGCCCTCGTTCGTCCGAGCTCCCGTCGGCCTCGACATCGGCGGCGAAGGGCCGGACGAGATCGCGGTGAGCATCGCGGCCGAGCTTATCGCCGTCAGGCAATTTCGCGCGAAGAAACGCGCGCCGGGAGGGGATCGGGTTGCGGGTAACGGCGATTTATTTGGCGGCGGGACAGAGCCGCCGGATGGGGCGACCCAAGCTGTCCCTGGAGCTTGCGCCTGGTAAGCGATTGGGCGGAGCCGCGCTTGCGGAGGTACTGGGCTGCGTAGAAGTCGAACGAGTCATTGCGGTCGTTCGCACGGAGGATGAATTGGAGTGGTGCAAGGGGGCGGCGATGGCGCGCTCCGGCGATCGCCTCGCGATCGTCCGTTGCCCGGATGCGGCGGAAGGCATGTCGCGGTCCATTCTCTGCGGCCTTAGGGAGGCTTTGAAGGACGAACCGGACGCGCTTCTAATCGTGCTGGCGGACCAGCCTTTTATTGATTCTTCCAGGCTGACAAGTTTGATCGAAGCAGGGGAAGAGAAGGCGGAGCTCGATTATGTCGCGTTCGGCAGGGGCGGAACGGCGCATCCGCCCGTGCTGATCAAGCGCGGGATGTACGGAGCGCTTGAGGAGCTCGAAGGAGACGAAGGCGCGCGCCGGCTTCTGGCGAACGGGAGTTGGCGCGGCCGGCTGCTGGATCCCGAGGCGGCCGAATTCTTCGCGGACGTCGATACCCTCGAGGATTGGGAGAGAGCTTCGGCCGTAGCGGAGCTTAAATTCTCCGGATGAGGCGGGTTTACCTGAGTCGCAGCTCCGTTATAAGCTTATTGAACCCGGTTTATTGCGAGTTATGTTATATAAATTGACGCATATTTTAGGCAAAAGGTGCATCATGCACAATCGAAACCCGTACAATTCATTACAAAGTCCAATTCAATGTAAAGTAAGTTGACGCTAAATACCCCCGAAAGTATATTGTAGATAAGTCATTCGAGCTTCGGTCCGAAAATCTCGCTTGAGAGATTTCGAACGAACAGAATGATCGGGAACGGCCTTCAACCGGTAGATGGAAGCGGGAGGTCAACCGATCGCGATGACAAAAACATAGGGAGTCGGGGAGGAAAAGTATGAAAAGAGTAAAAAGGTCATGGTCTCTGAGTTTGGTTCTGGCGTTCCTGATGGTCGCGGTTCTGTCCGCTTGCGGCAGCAACAACAACGAATCGGCCAGCGAGTCCCCATCGCCGTCGGAATCGGCGCCGGCCTCGTCGGCGGCAGCTAGCGAATCCCCGTCCGCATCGGTTTCCGGCAACGGAATCGCGAACCCTCGCGTCGCGTTCGTGTACATCGGGCCTCCGGGCGACGGCGGTTGGACGTACCAGCACGAGCAAGGCCGCTTGTACATGGAGAAGGAGCTCGGCATCAAGTCAGATACGGTCGAGAACGTGCCGGAGGGCGCGGACGCCGAGCGGATCATGAGCGAGCTGGCTCAGAATCATGACATCATCTTCGCTACCAGCTTCGGCTACATGGACTACACCCTGAACGTAGCCAAGAAATTCCCGAACGTGAAATTCGAGCACGCCGGCGGGTACAAGACCAACGACAACATGGCGACCTACTTCGGCAAGAACTGGGAAGCCAGCTATCTAAGCGGCATCGCCGCAGGCAAGACGACCAAGAACAACACGCTCGGATACATCGCGGCATTCCCGATCCCCGAACTTGTCTACAACATCAACGCCTTCACTTTGGGCGCTCAAAGCGTAAATCCGGACATCAAAGTAAACGTGGTATGGTCGAACACCTGGTTCGATCCGACGGCGGAACGCAATGCCGCGATCAGCTTGCTCGACAAGGGCGCGGATGTGCTGCTGGCGTACCAAGACTCTCCCGCCGCGCTGCAAGCGGCCGCCGAGAAGGGCAAGATGGCGGGCGGCAACGACTCCGACATGACGAGATACGCGCCCGAAGCCTATCTGACGAACCCCGTCTGGAATTGGGGCCCGTACTACGTGAAGAAGGTTAAAGCTCTTATGGACGGCACTTGGACGAACGATCAATATCTGGGCAGCTTCCAGGACGGCATGGTGGACATCGCTCCCGTCGGCGTCAACGTTCCCGCCGATGCCAAGACGCTCATCGAAGAGACGAGAACCAAGTTCGTAAACGGCGAGCTGAACGTCTTCACCGGACCGATCGTCGATCAGAGCGGAACGGAGAAGGTGGCGGCCGGCCAATCCTTGACGGACGCAGAAATTCTTGAGATGAACTGGTTCGTCAAAGGGGTAGAAGGCACGATTCCGAATTAATCTTCCGGCTCCTATCGCCCCGCAATTCCATCAAGAAATCCCTTCTCCGAGGGATTTCTTGATTTATCCCCCTGGAAAGCGATCCGTCGCGGGCCCGCGAGGGAACGACAAGCCCCCAAGCCCCCGCGGCACAAGGAGGAAGCAAACATGAGAGAGACGTTTTCTCTGGAAATGAAACAAATCGTGAAGCAATTCGGCAGCGTCATCGCCAACGACCATGTCGACTTCAATTGCAAGCCGGGCGAGGTGCATGCCCTTCTCGGAGAGAACGGCGCCGGCAAGAGCACGATCATGTGCATGCTCTCCGGCGTATATCGGCCGACGAGCGGGGAGATCTACATTCACGGCGAGAAGGTCAAGATCCGGTCGCCCAAGGATGCGACGAAGCTGGGAGTCGGGATGGTATTCCAGAATTTCCGCCTCGTCCAAACGCTGACCGCGGCCGAGAACATCGTGCTCGGCGAGAAATCCTCCTTCTGGCGCGGCCCGAGATGGATGAAAAACAAGACGGAAGAGATCGATTCGATCGCGAAGCGCTTCGGGCTCGCTTTCCCGGTGGATCGCCCGATCTGGCAGCTGTCCGTCGGCGAGCAGCAGCGCGTCGAGATCGTCAAGACGCTTTATCGCGGCGCCGAATTCATCATTCTGGACGAACCGACCTCCGTGCTCACCCCGGGAGAAGCCGATCAATTGTTCTTGACGCTGGAGCAAATGAAATCGGAAGGCAAGACCGTTATCCTGACGACTCACAAGATGAAGGAAGTCATGGCCGCCGCCGACCGGATCTCGGTCATGCGCAAGGGCCGCATGATTCATACGATCGATAAGTCCGACACGAACGAGAAGGATCTGGCCAGGCTGATGGTCGGCAGCGATATCGCGCCGGTAGAGATCCAGGGCAGAACCCGGCCGAGAGGCGAATTGCTTCTGAACGTCGAGAACCTGGACGTGTATGCCGAGCACGGACGCAAAGCTCTTAACAATCTGAATCTTAAGGTTTACAAAGGCGAGATCGTAGGCGTGGCCGGCGTGGCCGGCAACGGGCAGAGCGAATTGGCCGAAGTGCTGAACGGCCTCTGCACCTGGAAGAAGGGCAAAATCACCTTCAATGGCGTCGAAATCAAAACCGCATCTGTGCGCGGAGCGATCGAAGCCGGTATCTCCCACGTGCCGGAGAACCGGATGAAGAGCGGCCTCGCGGGCAGCCTCGGTGTTGTCGATAATTTGCTGTTCAAATCTTACCGTTCGGAACATCGTTCCAAATACGGGTTTTTGAAAATCAAGAGCAACCGCGAATGGTCGCAGAGGCTCGTCGAGCAGTTCGACGTGAAGACGCCGGGGATTGACGCTCCGGTTCGGCAGCTGTCCGGCGGCAACCAGCAGAAGCTGCTGTTCGCCCGGGAGATCGATCGCAAGCCGGAGCTGATGGTCGCCGTTCACCCGACGCAGGGGCTGGATGTCGGCGCGACCGCCGGAGTTCACCGATTGCTGAACGGATTGCGGGACGAAGGCAAAAGCGTGCTTCTGATCTCGGAGGATCTCGAAGAGGTCATGCAGCTGTCGGACCGCATTCTCATCATCTACAACGGATGCGTCGTCGGCGAGATGAGGCAGGAAGAAGCCAATCGCGAACGGATAGGCCTTTATATGGCCGGCATCAGAGAGAAAGAGGAGGAAGCCGTATGAGCGAACAGCCTGCCGCCGGCACGGTGTCTTTGGACAAAACGGCGAGCGAGACTCGCCGAAGATTTTCCTTCCGGTTCGAGATCGACCCCGCTCGCAAGGAGAGCCCTTGGTGGATGACGATCGTCTCGATCGTCCTGGCGCTGCTGGCCTGCGCGATCTTCATCGCCGCGAACGGCAAGAATCCTTGGCTCGTCTACGAGAAGATGTTTCGCGGGGCGTTCATGTCCGAGTTCGGAATCACCGAGACGCTCGTCAAGGCCATTCCGCTTCTGCTCTGCGGTCTGGGCGTCGCCATCGCCTACCGGATCTCCGTATGGAATATCGGCGCGGAAGGGCAGTTCGTGGCCGGCGCGATCGGCGCGACCGCGGTTACGGTCTACTTGCCGGAGATGCCGATGTCCCTCACGATCCCGATCATGATCGTATTCGCCGTCGTGGCGGGCGGCATCTGGGGAGCGCTCACCGCGCTGCCGAAAGTTTATTTCCAAGTGAACGAGCTGATTACGTCGCTCATGCTGAACTACGTCGCACTGCTGCTGCTCGACTATCTCGTATTCGACCCATGGAAGGATCCGAAAGGCTTCAACTTCCCGGGCACGCCTATGTTCACCGATGCGCAGATGCTTCCGGTATTGGGAGACACCCGCCTGCATCTCGGTTTAGTCTTCGCTCTAGTCATTGTCCTTATCTATTGGTTCACGGTGAAGTACACGCGCTGGGGCTACGAGCTTCGCCTGATCGGCGCCAATCAGGACGCGGCCAGGAACGCGGGCATCAACATCAAGAAACACATTCTTATCGTCATGGTTATCAGCGGCGCGGTCGCCGGCATCGCGGGAATGAGCGAAGTCACCGGCGTCACTCACCGTCTCATGTACGGCATCTCGCCGGGCTACGGCTATACCGCGATCATCGTCGCGTGGATCGCCAAGCTGAATCCGTTCGGCCTCGTCATCTCGTCCGTCCTGTTCGGCGGACTTATCGTCGGCGGCTACAGCGTTCAAACGATGGGGCTGCCGTCCTCGATATCCAGCATGATCCAAGGGGCGATCCTGTTCTTCCTGATCGCCGGCAATATGGTTAGCAAATTCCGGTTGCGCCGCAACGGTTAAGGAGAGGTCGGACTATGGACTTAATTACGCAACTTCTCGTCGCCGCAATCTCGTCCGGCACTCCGCTCCTGTTCGCGACGCTCGGCGGCATCCTGATCGAGAGATCCGGCGTCATGCAGCTGGGAGCCGAGGGTTTGATGCTCATGGGAGCCGTCATCGCCTGCACGACTTACATTCATACGGGAAGCTTGGGGTGGACGCTGCTGGCCGTCTTGGTCGTCGGCGGGGCTCTCGGCTTGATCCATTCGTTCCTGACCGTCACGCTTCGGGCGAATCAGGTCGTCAGCGGGCTTGCGATGACGCTGTTCGGCTCCGGGCTAAGCGCTTATCTGGGCAAGTCGATCACGGGTACGCCGATTCCGGGCTCCGTGCCGAAGATCGACCTGAACTTCCTGGACGGCATTCCGATCATCGGAGACATGTTCGCGCACCTCGACATTCTGACGTGGTTCAGTCTCATTCTCGTGATCCTGGCTCATCTGTTCATTCATCGCACGTCCTGGGGCCTGCACCTGAGGGCGATCGGAGACAACCCGGCAACCGCCGACGTGATGGGCATCCCCGTTCAGATTTTCCGTTACGGCTACATTATTATCGGCTCAATGCTGATCGGCTTGGCCGGAGCGGACTTGCTCCTCGTCTACTCGCCGACCTGGATCGAAGGCATGACCGCCGGACGCGGCTGGATCGCCGTCGCGCTGATCATTTTCGCCCGTTGGAATCCGCTTCGCGCCTTGTTCTGCGCTTACTTCTTCGGAGCGATGGATACGATCGGCTTCAAGATCCAGTTGATCGGAAGCGCGATTCCGTCCTACTTCCTGAAAATGATTCCGTACATCATTACCATCCTCGTTCTGATGTACCTCGGCTGGCGCAACCGCAACAAGCCGTCGGGCTCTCCCGAGGCGCTCGGCGCTCCGTACATTCGCGAGCAACGTTTCTGATCGATTGAAAACGACAAACGCATGATCAAATGAGGAGGGAAGAGGGATGGCAATGAATCAAGAGGAACTCCTCCGATCTCCGGCCGTCTGGCAGCCTCGCAGCATAGAGGAAGCGACCGGCATGAAGGAAGCGTGGGGTTCGGCCGCCGTCTATACGGCGGGTTCGACCCTGCTTCGAACCCAGTGGGAAGCCGGAACCGCCGCCATGCCGCGCCATCTGATCGATCTAGGTTCGATTGCGGGCTTATCCGGAATCAGGGAGGAGGAGCGCGGGATCGCCATCGGCCCGATGACGACTCTTACCGATTGCCGTTCGAGCGGCTTGCTTGCCGAATATGCTCCGCTTCTCGTCGATGCCGTCCGCAACATCGCCGGCTGGTCGGTGCGTAATCTGGCTACCCTGGGCGGCAACGTCGTTTACCGCGTCGGCGACGCGGTTCCCGCGCTGATCGCCCTGAACGCGAAGCTGGAATGGCACGACGGCTCCCGTCTTCTCTTCGAGAGCGCGGAAGAGTGGGCATCTTCTTCTTCCGCGGTACCGAGGCTGTTGACCTCCATTCGAATTCCTTGCGAAGAGGACGACCCGACATCGAATACGAAGCGATTTTTCGCTTTCCATAAAGTAGGACGCAGAGAAGCGTTTACGCCGTCGTTGGTAACGGTGGCCATCCAGGGCGAGGCGGAAGAAGACGGCACCTTGACGAAGCTTCGGATCGCCGCCGGAGGAGGCCAGACGACGCCGGTCCGGATGACCCGCGCGGAGGAGCTGCTTCTCGGAGCCAAGCCAGACGGGGCCGGACTCCAGCGGGCGTACGAAGCCGTCCTGGAGCAGTACGAGCCGAAGACCGACCCCTTCGCGACGGACCTGTACCGCAAGCGGACGGCGGCCAATCTCGTCGTTGCGGCTCTCTGGTCGCAATCTCCATCCAACGCATCCAAGAGGTGATACGAATGCTGCTGAACCGGCGAACGAGCGGGGATCGCTGGCGCATAAGGCCGGACGGTCCCGGGAAGGTCACGGGGGAGATGCCCTATCTGACGGACATGTCGGCTCCCGGCATGCTCCATGGAACGGTGCTGAGAAGCCCCTATCCCCATGCGAGAATCGTCTCGATCTCAACGGAAAAGGCGCTTGCCTTAACGGGCGTTCGCGCCGTGTTGACTTACGCGGACGTGCCCGGGCTGAACCGATTCGGAATCGCCCATCCCGATCACCCTGTCTTCTGCGAGGACAGGACGCGTTTTATAGGCGACGCCGTCGCCGCGGTGGCGGCGGATTCCATGGCCTTGGCGAACGAGGCGCTTAAACTCATCGAAGTCGAATACGAGGTTCTTCCGGTCGTGGACGACCCGGAAGAGGCGTTGGCGGAAGGCGCTCCCCAGCTGCACGAGCAAGGGAACGTCCAGCACCGCAACGACTATCGTCACGGCGATCTGGAAGCCGGGTTCGCGGCCTGCGCTCATATCGTCGAGGAAATCTACCAGACTCCCAGACAGATGCATACGTACATGGAGACCGAAGGCGGCCTGTTCATTCCGGAGGAGAATGGCAGGCTGACGGTATATTCTCCTACCCAGCACGGCTTTATGGACCGGATGCAGCTCGCCCGCATTCTCGATCGGCCGGAAACGGACATCCGGATCGTCTCGAGCCCGATCGGAGGCTCCTTCGGAGGCAAGGACGAGCTGAACGTTCAGCCCTACGGGGCGCTGCTCGCGCTGGCGACCGGCAGACCGGTCAAGCTGCACCATTCCCGCTGGGAATCGGTGCGGGCCGGCCTCAAGCGCCATCCGATGAAGATAACGATGAAGACCGGCACGGATGCCGAAGGCAAGCTGCTCGCGCATCGTGTTCGCATCGTATCCGACGCGGGGCCTTATTCCACGCTTAGCGCGGAGGTGCTCAACTTCGCGGTCGAGCACGTGCTCGGGCCGTACCGGTTCGGCGCCGCGGAAGTGACTAGCGTATGCGTGTTCACGAATAACGGCATGTCCGGCGAATTCCGCGGCTTCGGCGGCAACCAGGCGGTATTCGCGATGGAAGGCCAGCTCGACCGTCTGGCGGAGAAGCTGGGGATGGATCCCTGGAGGCTGAGGGAGATCAATCTCCGCAAGCCCGAGGACCCGGGGCCGCTCGGCCAGCCGATCTCCCGGACGGACGGCGTCCGCCAGGTATGGGAGGCGCTCGGGGACAGCCGATTGTGGCGGGAGCGGGAGAGCCTTAAGGCGATAAGCGCGGATGCGGCAGCGGCGGCCGGGCTTCCCGTGCCGCCGTGGATCAAGATCGGCTACGGCGCCGCGTTCGTCATGCACGGCGCCGGACTCGGCGTCGGCATCCCGGACCCGGCCGGAGGCCGGCTGCGGCTGGCGAAGGACGGGAAGATCGAGGCGGCGTTCGGCTACGAAGAGTTCGGCCAAGGCTTGATCGCTTCGCTCGAGCAGATGCTTATCGAGCAATACGGCTTCGCCGCGGACGACCTGCGGATCGTCATCGGCGACTCCGACGTCGTGCCGGACAGCGGCTCGAGCACCGCTTCCCGGGCGACGAGCATGATGTGGCAGTCGCTTCGCCGCCTGCGGGCTCCGTTCAAGGGGAAGCTTCGGGCGGAAGCGGCCCGGATTCTCGGCCGGCCGGACGAAAGCCTGAAGCCGCTGAACGGAGGGGTTCGGGACATCGAGAGCGGGGAGCTGCTGCTCACCTATGAGGAGCTGGCGAGCCAAGCGGAGGAAGAGATCGTTGCGGAGACGAGCTTCTTCTATCCGACCTCTCCGGTCGAACGGGTTGGCTCGCACTTCATGTACTCTTATTCCTCCGTCGCGGTCAAAGTCGAGGTCAATACGCTGACGGGCCGGGTGAGGCTCTTGGATCAGTACCATGCCGTCGCCGCCGGTCCGGTCGTGAATCCTCAAGGCTACCTCGGCCAAATCGAAGGCGGCAGCGGCATGGCGCTCGGGTTTACGATCACGGAGGATGCGGTCATGGACAAAGGAATCTACTTGACCCGGAATCTGGATACCTACCTGATCCCGACGATCGCGGAGTTGAAAGGGACCTTCGAGGTCGAGCCGATCGAGAAGCTGCCGGAGGGCGACGAATACGGGCCTCGCGGTATCGGCGAGCTGGGATCCGTCGGCCTGGCTCCGGCCATCGCGCAAGCGATCTTCGACGCCGCGGGCAAGAGAGTGGCGAAGCTGCCGGTGGATCCGCAGCTGCTGCAAGAGAGAATCTCGTTCGAGTGAGCATTTCGATAAAAGAACTTCATTGCCGCGACTAGAGGGGGGAACGAGATGCTGAACCGGGCTTCGTCCGGAAGCCGCTGGCGGGAAAGGCCGGACGGCAGAGGCAAGGTGACGGGAGAGCTGGCGTACTTGACGGATAGGTACGCGGAAGGGAGCTTGATCGGCCGCATTCTGCGGAGTCCGCATCCCTATGCCCGAATCAAGAGCATCGATACGGAGGCGGCCAAAGCCGTCCCCGGAGTGCTGGCGGTTCTGACGCACGAGGACGTTCCCGGCGTCAACCGGTTCGGGATCGTCATTCAAGACCAGCCGGTTCTCTGCGAGGATGTCGTGCGGAACGTCGGGGACGCGGTCGCCGCGGTCGCCGCCGAGACGGACGAGGCGGCCGAACGCGCGCTGGGGTTGATCCGGGTCGAGTACGAGGTTTACGAGACGATCTCGAGCCCCGAAGAGGCTCTTCGGCCGGACGGCCGCAAGCTTCACCCGGACGGAAACGTGCTGAAGCACATCCAATATTCCAAAGGGGACGTCGAAGAGGCTTTCGGGCGATGCGCGCACATCGTCGAGCAGACCTACAAGACCCCGAGGCAAATGCACGTTTACATGGAGACCGAAGGCGGCTTGTTCGTTCCGGAACCGGACGGACGGCTGACCGTTTACTCCCCTACGCAGCATGGACTCAAGGACCGCGTGCAGATCGCGAACATCCTCGCCGTTCCCGAGGAGAACGTAAGAGTGTTCTCCAGCCCGATCGGCGGTTCGTTCGGAGGCAAGGACGAACTGAACGTTCAGCCGTACGGGGCGCTGCTCGCTCAGCGCACGGGCCGGCCGGTTCGCATCCATAATTCCCGGGCGGAGTCCGTGCGTGCAGGCATCAAGCGGCATCCGATGACGATCCGGATGAAGACCGGGATCGACTCCGGGGGCCGGATTCTGGCCCATAAGGTCTCGGTGCTGGCCGACACGGGCGCCTATGCCACGTTGGGGGGAGAGGTGCTCACCAACGCCCTCGAGAACAGCTTGGGTTGCTATGTATATGAGAACCTAGAGATCGAAGGCAAGTCCGTTTTCACTAATAACGGAGTGTCGGGCGAGTTCAGGGGCTTCGGAGCCAACCAGGCGATCTTCGCCCTGGAGGGTCAGATGGATCGGCTGGCGGAGCTGTCGGGCATCGATCCGTGGAAGCTTCGGGGAATCAACCTTCGGAAGGAGAACGACCCGGGCGCCTATGGACAGGAGATTTATCCGACGGACGGCGCCCGGCAAGTCTGGCAGGCGGTCGTGGCTTCTTCCCTCAAGCAAGAGGAGTCGAGGAACCGGCAGGAAGTCATTCCCGATAAACCGTGGATCAAGACCGGTTACGGCTCCGCGATCGCCATGATGGGGACCGGACTCGGGAAGGGCATTCCGGACCCGGGCGGAGGCCGAATCTCGCTGGCCCCGGACGGCAAAATCGAAGTCGCGTTCAGCTACGAGGAATTCGGGCAAGGCCTGCTCGCCGCGCTGGAGCTGATGCTGATCGAGCATTACGGGTTGTTCGAGGAGGATTTACGCCTCGTGATCGGAGACACCGACAAGGTTCCCGAGAGCGGCTCCAGCACGGCGGCCCGGACGACGACGATGATGTGGCTGGCGCTCGGCAAGCTGGTGCCCGAGTTCAAGGGCAAG
>Ga0065721_10049867_pt1 | contig 26075 bp, 33 predicted proteins | sample Mesricmetagenome_FD_59108 | JGI IMG/M metagenome (GOLD analysis project Ga0065721, IMG submission 59108) | Mesophilic microbial community from rice straw/compost enrichment Sample: eDNA_1 v2 (version 2) | ecosystem: Engineered > Solid waste > Grass > Composting > Bioreactor | place: USA: Davis... | reverse complement strand
AACGGTCGGACCGATTAATGGCGATACTGATCGCGCTGCAGCAGAAGCCGGAAACCGCTCAGCGGCTCGCGGACAAGTTCGAAGTGAATAAACGGACGATTCTGCGCGATATGCAGGCGTTATCCGAGATGGGCATTCCTCTGTACGCGACTTCAGGCCCGACTGGCGGCTTCCGGCTTATGGAAGGGTTTCAGCTGCCACCTCTTCAACTGGACGCCAGCGAAGCGCTTGCCGTATTGTTCGCCCTGCACAGTCTGGCGAAGCTGGCTGATACTCCGTTCAAGCAAGCGAGATGGACAGCCATGGATAAGATCAAAGCCGTTCTGCCGGAGACGACGCTGAAGCAAGCTCTGCCAATGCTGGAACGCGTGGAACTGGCCGTGCCCGAGCGCATCGTAAAGACGCCGCATCTAGCAGCACTCTTAGCCTTTACAGCCGAGTCTTCATGGGTATCGGCTATGTACCGCTCCGAGAATCATCGTCGTTCGCTGCTGCTGCAACCGCGCAAAATATACGCCGCACACGGGTATTGGTACTGCGAAGCCTATTCGGCGACCCATGGCGAGCAGCGGACATTTCGCGTCGATCGATTCGATTCATTGGAGGCGACTGAAGCGCCGAACGGATCGACCAGTAATGCAAGCGCGTCTATTGCTGCGACTGCTTCGGACGAGCCGTGTACGCGCATCGTGGCCAAGCTGACGTATCGCGGGGCGCTGTTGGCGGAGCAAGATATCCATATCGGAGATAGCGTCAAGCAGATTTCGGATGATACGTGGCATCTCGATATTCAATTGCCTCTCTCGGAGTGGAAGTGGGCTGTGCGGTTTTTCTACGGTTTAGGGAACGACGCCGAAGTGCTTGAGCCTGCTGGGCTGCGCCAGGAGATTGCCGTTATGGCGAGACAGGTCGTTGAAAAATATATGGAGGCTGATGGTTCATGAACAGTCGAGATCGCGTGTTGGAGCGTGCGAAGTCGTTCCTCTATAAGAATGGCCGTTTACTCGATCGGAGAAGGTTCGAATATCACTTCGAAGGCGGTTCCGCACAAGCCGTGCTGGACGTATTACGTGCCTATCAGAACCCCGACGGCGGGTTCGGCAACGCGCTCGAGCCGGATATCCGCTGCCCGCAGAGTCAGCCGGTTCCGACGGAGATGGCGTTGCGCATTATGGATGAGATCCGTGCATTCGATTCGGAAGTCATGGACGGAATCGTACGATATTTGCGCGATATCACTTTGCCGGATGGCGGATTTCCGTTCGTGTTCCGCAGTGCACTCGAATATCCGCATGCCCCTTGGTGGGAGGTCGAACGGGATGACGTTCCTTCGATCAACCCCACGGGTACGGTAATCGGTATGCTCTATAAACAGAATGTGAATCGTGAGATTTACGAGGAAGCATGGTTTAAGAAGTGCGTTGATTATATATGGCGGTATATGGAGGAAGCCAGACCTGACGGTTACCATGACGGAATCCAATGGGTTGAGTTTCTGCGCCATACGCCCGACCAAAGCCGCGCGAACCGCTATTCTACTGTTGTAGACGAATGGCTGCGCAAACCCGGCACGATCGAGCGCGACCCGGATGCGCACGGCTACGTGCACAAGGTGCTGGATTGGGCGCCAGCCCGTGACAGCTACGCGGGTAAGTTCGTGACATCGGACGATTTAAACGTGCATTTAGACGCTGTCCTCGATCAGCAGCAGAACGACGGCGGTTGGGCGATCAGCTGGCTCGCAGTCGGTCCCGGCGCGGAATCCGAATGGCGCGGCTGGTTGACGGTCGAAAGGCTCAAGACACTCAGATCATATGGAAAAATATAAGTCGGAAATGCACGGGAGGAAAATGAATTGGCAATCGTTCAAGTGACAATCGTCCCTCTAGGGACCGGATCGACGAGCGTTGGCGAGTATGTAGCGGCTGTTCATCGAGTGCTCGAGCAAGAGGGAGGAAGAGTCAAATACGAGCTTACGCCGATGAGCACGATTATCGAGGGCGAGCTGGACGATCTCATCGCGATCGTCAGGCGTATGCACGAGGTACCGTTCGAGAACGGCGCCATGCGAGTGTCGACGACGCTCACGATCGATGATCGTCGCGATAAAGTCGGTACGATGGAACAAAAGTTGCGCTCGGTCGAAGAAAAGATTAATGAGGTTAAATAAAATCTTCCGAAGTATGTTTTCGTAACAATAATTATGTAAACCTATGAAGGCAAGGAGATTCATTCGATGCCAACGGCCATCACAATCAAGCATTACGAAGATGCAGTAGAGGCAATCAAGGAAATCGGCATTGTGCCGTTATCCCCGCTATTCCCGAATTATCCCTCCTTGGAAAGTCTCACGAACAAGGCGGAATGGTATACGGATACCGAACGCGACCCGTGGCTGTGGCGGGCGCGATTCCCGGCGGACGGTGTCGCAGCGTACGGTAAATTCCTTAAGAAGAAATCGATCTTGATCGCAAGCGAGCTCGTACCTGCCATGAAAGCCGTCATTGGGCATGCCTCTGGCATCGAGCAACGTTATGCGGACGGATTGATCTCAACAACCGCTAAGGATCTATATCAGCTCATCGAAGAGAATCCGGGCATCGAAACGCGCGCTTTAAGGAAGCTTAGCGGATTAGCCGCCACTGAGCAGAAGAAATCGTACGATCAAGCGATCACGGAGCTGCAGGCCAGCATGGATATTGTTATCTCAGGAGTGAAGCAAAGACTGAACGAGAACGGCGACAAGAACGGCTGGAACAGCACGTCATTCGAAACCGCCGAGCATTGGATGAACACGCATCGGATAGATACGAACCCGATAGACCGCGGCGTTGCCGCACGAATAATAGAAGATTGGCTGCAAGTAAGATGTAGCGCGGATACGATGAAGTCTTTTGCGAAGCTGCTACAACGATAAGAAGAATGAAGGCCGACCAGAATGCATCTGGTCGGCCTTTCGTATGCATCGGATGGTTAATTGTAGAGCGATTGCCAAATAATAAACCACCGAAGCGTAATACCCGGGTGGTGATCCGATGCTGAGAAGACCGAGAAAACCGAGGAAGTCAGCCTCCTCCAACGTTCAAGACCATTCTCTCGACCAAGCGCTTGAACAAACGCAGGACAAGCTGCTTGGGAAGGAATTAGCACAAACCGAACATTTTTTCACGAATTTGCTCGGAATTAACAACGACTTCGTCATTCGCCGGTTTCACGTCTTCGGGCGTCATCCGGCGGTCATGTGCTATTACGCGAATATGGTAGATCAAGCGCTGATCAACAAAGACATCCTGAAACCGTTCATGTATGTGCCTTCGCATCTAGAGGGTAAGGATTTCGGGCTCGAACAGTTACCCGAAGTGCTGTTGAATGACGCGATCTACCATAGCGCCTGTAAGCTGGAGCGTTCAATCGAAGCGCTTGTGAATGCCATCCTCCAGGGCAACACGATCGTCATCGTAGACGGTCTGGAGGAAGCGTTCCTGATCGATACTCGCAATATCGACAAGCGATCGATTGACACGCCGGCGACCGAGCAAGTCATTCGCGGGCCGCGTGAAGGCTTCATCGAGCTGCTCGGAACGAACATCTCATTGCTCAGATACCGGCTTCAGACGAGCGATCTACGAATTCGAACGATGGAAATCGGCCGAAGGACGAAATCCAAGGTCGCCGTCTGTTATATGGAGGGAATCACGAATCCCGATCTCGTTGCCGAAGTCGATAAGCGGTTGTCCAAGATCGATATCGACGCGGTGCTCGACTCGGGCTATCTCGAGCAATTTATCGAAGACAATCACTATTCTCCTTTTCCGCAGGTTCAATATATGGAACGTCCCGATAAAGTGGCGGCTAACTTATTGGAGGGTAGGGTCGCGATTATGGTCGACGGTTCGCCGATGGCGCTCGTCGTACCGACCGTGTTCAATCAGTTCTATCAGACGGTAGAGGACTTTACGGAACGCTTCTTGCTCATGAGCGCTCTGCGCCTAGCTCGGTTAATCGCGCTGATGTTCTCGCTTGTCTTCCCTTCGTTATACGTAGCGATTATATCCTTCAATCCGGAGCTGATTCCGACGGAATTCGCGGTAGCTGTCGCTGGCGGCAGGGCGGGAGTACCGTTCCCTGCCATCATCGAAGTGCTTGTCATCGAAATTTCGATGGAGGTGCTGCGGGAGGCAACGATCCGGTTGCCTCAGCAGGTCGGCGGCGCCTTGTCCATCGTCGGCGTGCTTGTCGTGGGACAGGCGGCAGTATCCGCCGGCTTCGCGAGTCCGATTACCGTCGTTATTATCGCGCTCACGACGATAGGATCGTTCGCGACGCCGGCATACAATGCTGCGCTCGCGCTTCGTCTACTCCGATTCCCGTTGATCATAATGGCGGGAATATTCGGTCTGTACGGCGTCATGATTGGCCTAATCGTCATCGCGAACCACATTCTTTCTCTCAAATCGTTCGGCGTGCCTTACATGTCTCCGCTCGTGCCGGGTAACTTTGAAGGGATGAAGGACACGGTCATTCGCGCACCGTTCACGTGGATGAGGAAGAGACCATCGTTCTTATTCCCGCAAGATCGCACGAGGCTTAGCAGTCAAACGGCCAATGATCAAGCTGCTTCCAAGGGCAGCCCTCTGAACCCTCTGAAGTTCAAGGAAGAGCGAAAGGACACAGAAGAATGAAGGACGAAAGGCAGATTACCGCCATTCAAAGCGCGGCGATTCTCGTCAGCACGATCATCGGGGTCGGCGTTCTGGCTTTGCCCTTGTTCGCCGTCCGTGCCGGGGAGTCCGGCGCGCCTCTCGTGACGGTGGTCAGCGTTCTGCTCGCATTCGTCGGGCTTGCGGTCATCTCGCTGCTCGGTATGCGGTTCCCGAACAAATCGATTACCCAGTACAGCGAAGACATCATCGGCAAGTGGCCTGGGCGGATTGGAAGCGCGTTGATAATCGCTTATTTCGCGGTACTAAGCGCGTTAACGGCTAGGGAATTCGGCGAAGTCGTCATTACTTCGGTATTGACTCGCACGCCGCTCGAAGTCACGGTCATCGTTATGCTGTTGCTTGCGGCGTTGGCAACGAGAAACTCAGTGACTACGTTCGCGTATATTCATCATTTCTACTTTCCGCTATTGCTTTTTCCCGCGCTGTTGATCGTAGCACTTTCCTTGAAGAACGCCGAAGGACTTAACCTTCAGCCGATGTGGGGGAACGTGTCGTGGGTAAGGCCTGAAATGGTGGAAGGTATATTAACGATCACTGCCTTGTTCCAAGGCTCGTTCATTATGACGACGGTCATTCCGGCGATGCGCCGCCCGGAGAAGGCGCTCACGGCAAGCGCCTGGGCCATGCTGATCGCAGGCGGGTTATACGTGACGATCGTTGCGGCGACCGTCGGGGTGTTCGGATCGGAAGAGATTAAAAATCTGCTATGGCCGACGCTTGAGCTGGCCAAAGGAACTTCGCTGCCCGCGAACGTGCTGGAGCGGCTGGATGCCGCTTTTCTAGCCGTATGGGTTACCGCCGTATTCACGACTTTGTTCTCCAGCTATTTTTTTACGATCAAGGAAGCAAGCAAGCTGTTTCGTCTGGGAGACCACAAAATGTTCTCCTTCTTCCTCCTGCCGGCCGTCTATGTGATGGCTATGCTGCCGAGAAGCATTCTTCATATGTACGAGATCATCGAGAACTTCGGGCGCATCGGTCTGATCTTTACGATCGCCTACCCGCTGATGCTGTGGTTGATAGCCCTTGTTCGTCGTAAAAGGGGGAGCCAATGATGTTCGCGGCACGAACTGCTAAGACGATAAAGCTGCTTCTGGTTATATTCATGGTCGTTCCCGTTCTGACTGGTTGCTGGGATCGGCTTGAAATCGAGGAACGAGCCGTCGTGCTCGGTATTTCGGTCGATCTTGAGAAACCAGAAGCGGCGAAGGAAGAGTCGGACGTATCTCATCTGAGAGGGGCTTTTCCTGTTCCCCATCAACGATTGCTGCGCGTAGCCGTGCAGATCGCGTTGCCTGGCCGAATTCCGCTCGGGCCTGGCGAAGGCGGCGGGGGCGGCGGAGGCGGCTCCGAGGGAACGGTATGGGTTATCGACGTGGTCGGGCACACGTTGGATGACGCGCTCATGAATTTGCAGCAGCAAGTATCGGGCAGAATTTTCTTCGGACACCTTCGCGTAATCGTCGTATCGGAGGCGTTCGCCCGTCATGGCATGCAGAATTTGAACGACTACCTTCGTCGAAATCCGGAGGTTCGTCGAATGGCATGGATGATGATCTCCAAGGGGAGCGCGTTGGAGGTGATGAAGGCGGCGCCGGAGCTGGAACGCGTGCCCTCGTTGTATTTGATGTCTACGCTGGATAACGCCGTCAGACTGGGTAAATTTCCGGTTAATTACGTGGGGATGTTCTGGAGCAATACGTCGAAGAAAGGTCAGGAAGCTTTCCTCCCTTACGTGGAGATCCACAAGGAGCAGAATATCCAGGTGAAAGGAATGGCGATATTCAAGAATGATAACATGGTCGGTTCGACGATGCCGTTCGATATTGCTTCTTATATGGTCGTGAAAGGAATAAATCCTGCCGGTTATCGCGGCTTCGTCCCTATTGGCAGCAATCCGGAGCAGACCGTTACGATCTACGCGACTTCTCGCAAGTCTTCGATTAAAGCATCGATTCGTAACGGAAAACCGTATTTCAAAGTATCTGTCTTTACCGAGATAAACATGGAAGAGAAGATCAGCGAGCAATTCTCGGTCAACTCCTCCGAGGTTCTTAAGGAGATCGAGGATAACAATCGCAGAGCGCTAACGAAAGCTTGCGAGAATCTGATCGAGAAGACGCAGAAGGCACAGTCTGATATTTTCGGCTTCGGTGAATATGTTCGCGCCAAATTGCCTAATTACTGGAATAAAAAGGTAATCACAAAGGAGGCGTGGCAGAAGATGTACCAGGACGTTGATGTGGAAATCGCCATAAGCACAAGAATGCGCCGAGTCGGAATGAAAGCGAAATAACAACGGCACGAATGAACGAGGCTGATCAGGAGGAATTCGTGTGGGCATTAACGAATATGCCGGCTCGGTCGGATACGTGATTCCGATCTGGATTATGACGGGCATACTGATTCTAACTTTGGACAGCAGCATCTACAAAGAAGCTAACATGAATAAAGAACAAAAGCTGTCCAAAGTTTTAGGCTGGGTGAACATTGCGTTAGGAGTCGCGATATATGTAGCGAATTACGTAGTGAATCGGATGCAGTGATGTGGATTGATGTATAGCGCGGATTGTAAGGATTGTGAGCTGAAATTCCGACCGAAAAATGGTCCTTGATAATTGCCGTATAACATTTTCACAAAACCCGTATTTTGTACATATGTCTATAGCGGAAGAAAACGCCGACCCTTAATGAGTCAGCGTTCACGCATCATTCAACCTTACCGATTATAAAGATTTCGAATGTACAAACGAATTTGATCTCGTTCTTAGCCACTCACTTCCCCAAAGTATTGATAATAGGAATAAAACTGTTGTTGAGATTGTGTAGGTGGTTGAAATCCCGAATGATCGTTCGGCTAAAAATCCTAACACTGGACCGAATGCTGCTCCGATATCAGATACAATAACGAATGTCGTCACTGCGGCGGCTTTCCATTTACCTTCAATGACGTCCGTAATAAATGCATCCATAATAACGATGAGAATTGAAGATGTAAGTAAAATGGCAAGTATAACAGTAAGCCAAACATATACGGGAAGATCAAGTTGTACAATGGATAAGAAAGTAGATGAAAGAAATAGTCCTACGATTAAGAAAATGATTCTCTGCCCTCTTCTATCCGATTTTTTCCCGATCCAGGGTGATAAAAAAGTTGAACATAAAATACGAGACGCTTGAAGAATTCCGGCTACAGTAGCTGCACCTAGAACAATACCAAATAGATTGATGTTGGATTGTCGAATGTCAATCAAATGGCTTAGTGTTGCCGTTACCATACTATCTAAACAAAACATAACGAGAAATACGGTTAACAGTAACATGGGTAGTTTGGGCAGCCTTAATAAAGGCAAGCTGAATAGTGCTGTCCGGCCTATTGCAGCTCGTTTATTGGATCTTGGAATCAGAGCAATTACTGGCAATATCATGAATGTTCCAATTCCAAATACAATAGCTACCACCTTAATACCATACCACTCAACGAAAACTCCACCAGCAAGCATCCCGACTAGAGTTCCGATTTTCGAGAGCCCATTATAGGTCCCCATCAAATGTCCACGATTATTATTTTCCGATAGATCAAGAATCAAATAATTAGACCCCAGCCGAATGATTGACCAAGCCAAACCCCAAACACAGCGTAGAAATAGCCAAGCCGTTAGCAAATCCATACAACAATGTTGTAGATCCAGCAATGAAGATGGCAAGGGTTAAGCCGCTACGTACACTCATCATGGTGTATAACCTTGAAATCAAGGGATTCAGCGGTAATCTGATGAATCGATTTGCTGACAGAAGTATGCCTACCTCAACCAGCGAGGCCAACCCGACCTCTTTCCAATGGATCGGCAATACAATGTACAGCATAGAATCCCCAAACAAGGAGACAGCCGTTATTAGGGCCATCAGTATGACCGGCTTATGACGGCTGTCTTTCTGTCTAATACGATACGAGTTTAACCGCAGCATGAAGACTTCGTGGCGACATTATTATTGGAGGGTTCTCCCGAGCAGCAGCTTTGCGAATCGACACTGCATACTCCAGTTTCCGGCAAATCCAGTTCGACTTTCTCTGCTGCTTCCCAATCACCCGTTAACGCTGCAACGATCGAACGCACTTGCTCGTATCCCGTAGCCAGTAGGAAAGTTGGCGCTCGGCCGTAGCTTTTAGATCCGACGATATAAAAGTTGGATTCAGGCTGCCGTAACTCTTTTTCCCCATGCGGCCGCACGGTTCCACAGCTATGGATATTGGGATCGATAAGCGGGCCGAGTACGTTCACGCTTTCTAAGGCTGAGTCGATATCCATTCTGATTTCTCTTAGAAAACTCAGATCCGGTCTTGATCCTGTATTACTGATGATTTCATCGATGCCTTCGATTTGATGAGTGTCCCCATTCTTACTGCCGGTAACCGTGATACGTCCCCCATCATTGTTAAAACTCTGGATGTTGAAAGAGGTCTGTACGTCTACTTTACCCGATTCCACGAGCCTCTGAAGACGAATGCCAAGCGCCCCGCGTTCCTGAAGACTGTCACTCTCTTTACCTCCGTATACCTCTTCTACTCGAGGTTTCCGGATGATCCAAACAATACCGGTTGACGGTTCCTGCTCTTGTAGACGTTCAAGATCAAGTAAGGCATGGATAGCGGAGTGACCGCTGCCGACGACAAGGACTTTCTTGTTGGCGTATCGATCTCTATGATTTCCCACAACGTCAGGGATGCTGTAAGTAATTTTCTCGTTCAACGCAAGTTCATCTTCCGTCCAAATCCCTTCGGAATTCGCCGGATTGGGGCTGGACCAGGTTCCAGAAGCATCGATTACCGCTTTTGCCTCGAATGCGATTCGCTTACCATTCTTATCAACATACAGGACGAACGGCAATTTATCGCGACCTGCTGTTTTCACTTTGCTTATCCCTTTACGGCCTACGGCGACAACCTTGGCATCGTAATGCACGTAAGGTTTAATTTGAGGTAATTGAGCAAGAGGATCAAGATACTGTTTCACCAGATCTTCCCCTGTTGGTAGATCCGTATCCAAGGGTGCTTTCCAACCATGAACCTCAAGCAGCTTCATAGCTGCCTTATCGATGTTATACTGCCATGGAGAAAAGAGACGAACGTGACTCCATTGTTGGACATTCCCCGCCACTTGACTTGCCGCCTCGAAGAGCACGAATGATTCTCCCTTAGTCACTAGGTGGGCAGCAGCGGCTAATCCAACTGGTCCACCGCCGATAATGGCGACAGGTAACTTTCCGTTGTCATTTACCAGAGTCGATTCACTCATCATTTTATCCTCCAAATATTATTAATTATATATCAATTTATTTTGATTTATTGGGTGTAAAGATATAACCTAGCAGCAATTGCAGCATGGTTGAGCAGCTGCGATCCTTACATTCGAAGGCTCTCTATTGAATAGTTTCGCGATGCTCGACAACCTTGAGACTTTTTCATTGCTTACGGCCGAGAAGTACCACGCTCGACGAGATTCCTTTTGAATCTCGAGTTCCCTTTCAAAGATAAGTTTCTCGACAACATAAGGGTTAAAATTCATGTAATGCCCTCCTTTAATCAATAAAATTTGATTTATTCGACAGGCGAAAGCTTTAACAGCAATCGCCTGGGAGAATACTGTCCTTACGGAAGATGCAGCATAGTTCCGGAGAGAGCAGCGCGTTTACCTCAGAGGAATTGAGCTCGTAATAGCTCCAGGTGCCTCTCGTTTCCTTGGTGATAAGACCTGCATCCAGCAGAATCTTCAAATGATACGACAGTTTGGATTGCGGCATATCCACGATTTCGGATAAGTCACACACGCACGTATTCCCTCTTTGAGTGAGTTCAAACATGATCTGTAGTCGCTTCTGGTCAGCTAAAGCTTTGAACTTCGCCTCGTATTTAGAAAAATCAACAGGAGTTGTTCGAGCGATAACTGGGAGTTCTTTCATCATGTATTCTTCACTCCATTCGTTGCATCAATTTATTTTGATGTACTTATCCTAACATGGTAAAATGATGAAATCAACCTATTCATCAAAATAAAATGATTCAATGTGGGTTGTTCTGGAGCATTCTCTTCGGCAGCAGCAGTCCCGGTGTAAGTGTTGATAAGCCCTTATTAAAGAGAAGTCGCGAAAATGATAGACACGATGTTGACGTTTCCGGCCGATAGACCGATATGCCATTCATCACTATGCATTTCAAGTAACGGCCAAGACGGCAGATCTTTAGGTTGAGTCGCGTTCGCCGGCCTAAACCCAGCCAATTGAAGACGTCGAATCCAATAAGAAGTTCGTTCATGCCTCTCTACGCGATCCGTTTCAGGCATTCCGAGAACGTCTTCGATCTCCCTGCTGAAAAAGATTTTGAGCGATCGCTTCTCTTGTACCGAGATGTCGCACTGGTCGATTAACCGAAATACGGTCGAATAGTGGCGCCAACTTTCAGCAAACCGTTGTCTAACGTCAGGTACGAAATGGTCGGAATCCGGTTCGCATAGGACGACGAATGTCGGCTTAAGCGATTGTATCAGCGACAATATGTGGTTGCGCGCGGCATCGGGAGCCCCGCCGTGTACATGATGAAGCGCGAACGCCGCATTGACGAGCAGCCGCCCCTTAGTTTCATTGATGCGACTCCAGAATTCCACCTCTACAGCTTCCACATTCCGCGCTAAGCCGTGAAAATCTAAATGGATACCCGCTTCTTTCGCCGCTTCCCTCACGTTCGCCTCTGCGATGCACAGACTGGTAGAATCCGGTTCGATAGCATGTATGGTTAGGAATGTAGGCGGCTTGTTCATCGCGGCCAGACCCTGAATCAAATGGACAATCTGTCTTCCCGTGCCTATTCCGATCTCGAGAAGCTCAAGCGTTTCCGCGCCTTCCGCTGCGTGAAGCAGACAGCGATTTGCAATCGTCCCGGCCGCCATGGCAACTGGAAATTTGGAGGCCAATAAATTGAATAACACGATCTGAGGCACATCGTACTGGCGAAGATATAGATTCATGACTTCCATTCGAGAATTGTCCAACCTGCTCATGATCGCTTTCCCGAACAGATATGCGATCAGATCCGCTTCCTCTTCTTCTACACGCAGCGTCCCGATTAACGCATTCAATCGGTTGATCACATGTCGCCGCCGACCTTCCAACGCATCCTGCAGAATGGCTAGGAGCTGTTCCCTGCGTAAATCTTCAGGATTGTGAGCTGATATATTGAGCATATTCATCATTTTCTAAGATCCCTCTCTGGATTTATGTAAAGCATTAACATACTTTACACGCTATTATAAGATGACAGTATAATGGAAATATTTTCGCGGGTGAAGTGAATATAGTAACTTGGTTAATGTGAGAAAATACCTATTTTATTAAATATTACTATCTGTTAACAAATCTAATGATTCAAAAGTGCCAGGCAACCAGCCATATAATCGTGGAATACTATCGGAAAAATAAGATGGTTCTTGAATGGACTGAAGACGTAACACCTAACGATAAGCGCGCAAGCTGCTGCTAAATGGGAACGAGGGAGTCCATAGATTGGGCTCTCTCTTTTTTTGAGTCTTGGAATAAGTGTGCACTAATATAATTGTTTACTTATTTCGAGAAATGTGTATAATACGATTTGATCCTAAGTAATCGCTGGAGGAGAATCTGTGTGGAATCAATCGAAGCTATGTCCGAACAATTAAAGCTCATCTCTGACAAGAGCAGGCTTACCATTCTCGCTTGCCTTAAGGAAAAGGAAATGTGTGTTTGCGATATCGTAGAGATTCTCCAAACGACTCAGCCAAACGTGAGTCAGCATCTAAAACGTCTAAAAAATGGCGGATTAGTCAATGAAACTCGGCGAAGTCAATGGATTTATTACTCTCTAAACGTGGAAGACAAACCTCACCTTAAGCAGGTGATCGACCAACTTCCCTCCATGAAAGAACAAATCGACGCGACTCCATCGCGAAGCTGCGATTAATCCGGGGGTTACTATGCTGGCACTTGCCTCAATCCTATTTCTTATTACTCTGATATTCGTTATTTGGCAGCCCAAAGGGCTGAATATCGGTTGGTCTGCATGCGGCGGCGCGGTTATCGCGCTAATCTGCGGAGTCGTAAACTTCCATGACGTATGGGATGTTACGCAGATCGTATGGAACGCTACGCTTGCATTCGTGGCTGTCATCTTGATTTCATTGATTCTTGATGAGATTGGGTTCTTCGAATGGGCTGCCTTGCACATGGCTCGTACAGCTAGAGGAAATGGCACTTTGATGTTCGTGTACGTCGTGTTGCTTGGTGCCGCTGTAGCGGCGTTTTTCGCCAACGATGGCGCAGCTCTGATCTTAACTCCGATCGTACTTGCTATGGTTCGAGCGCTTAAATTCGACGATCGAATGATTTTGCCGTTTATTATGGCGAGCGGATTTATTTCGGATACCGCTTCATTGCCATTAGTGGTGAGTAACCTGGTGAACATTGTCTCTTCGGACTTTTTTGGCATCGGATTCGTTCAGTACGCCGTCAGAATGATCGTACCGACACTGTTTTCGGTGGTTGCAAGCTTGGCCGTTCTTTACTTGTACTTCCGTAAAAGCATACCGAATCAATATGATCTGACTCAACTAAAAAAACCTAGAGAAGCTATTAAGGACGTCCGCCTATTTAAGATTTCGTGGGTTGTACTAGCGGTGCTTCTTATTGCCTACTTGGCGAGCGAGTTCATCCATATGCCAGTGTCGATCATAGCAGGCGTTGTAGCTCTAACTTTCTTGTTCCTAGCTCGTAGAAGCCCCGCCATTCATACATGGAACCTTGTGAAAGGCGCTCCATGGGCCGTCGTTGTCTTCTCCATCGGCATGTATGTCGTCGTCTATGGCCTTCGTAATGTCGGATTAACGGACGAGCTCGGCCATGCGTTCCAATGGACAGCTGATCAAGGTTTGTTCTTAGCCACGGTAGGCGGCGGGTTCATCGCGGCTATTCTATCGTCCATCATGAACAACATGCCGACGGTTATGATCGATGCTCTTGCGATCAAAGGAACATCCACCGAAGGCGTTATTCGCGAGGGCTTGATTTATGCGAACGTTATCGGATCCGATCTAGGGCCGAAAATAACGCCGATCGGCTCGTTAGCTACCCTCTTATGGCTTCACGTTCTTTCGAATAAAGGCGTCAAAATCGGTTGGGGAACCTATTTTAAAGTCGGGATTGTCCTAACGGTCCCTGTCTTATTCATAACCCTGTCCTGTCTTTATCTCTGGTTAAAGGTCATTAATTAGGCGACCAATACAATACACATAAAAAAGGAGAAATAACATGAAACCACTCGTTTATTTTCTTTGCACCGGCAACTCTTGCCGCAGCCAAATGGCCGACGGATTTATGAATGCGCTTGGCGGTGAGCGTTATGAAGTGAAAAGCGCGGGCTTGGAAGCTCATGGTCTTAATCCACGCGCGGTTCAAGTCATGAAAGAAGCTGGCGTCGATATCTCGAACAACACATCTGACGTTATCGATCCTGAGACGCTCAATCGAGCAACTTTCGTGATTACGCTCTGCGGTCATGCAGACTCGCACTGCCCGGTTATTATGAATCCGAATGTCACCAAGTGGCACTGGGGATTCGATGACCCGGCAAAGGCAACAGGTACCGAAGAAGAAATCATGTCGCAATTCCGTTCGACTCGAGATGCAATTAAAGCACGTATCGAACAGTTCCTTCGCGAGGGTAAGTAATTATGACTTCTGCTATGGGTGAACGGTTACGACAGGCGAATCTGCTGTTGATCGATGAAATGAACACGACTTGCTGCTATGCAGTTCAAGATAAGGTTTGGGTTTATGATCCGGCAAAATCTTCATGGGCGGAGCAGCCGATGTTGAGGAGATGGAGAAAAACGAAAAGATCGACGTCGTCGTCGATCTTCGGGCTTGTAGATCCAACAGTTTCTCTTACTGAAGCTTTGAACACTTTTTTGCTTGAAGAGCCTGTCATCGAATGTGTTTGTTTATACGCTCTTGTCTACACAAGCGATAAGCCGTTTTTCAATATCAGCGGCAATGCTCATCAATTCATCGTTCTCTACAAGCCCTATCAATGCTGTTGGCTTCGGCATACCAATTTTTGTTGTACCGTCTTCTACGTATACGGCTATTTTACACGGTAGGAAATAGCCAACCAGTGCATTTTCCGACAGGACCCGCTTAGCCTCCACCGGATTGCAAACCTCCAAGATCTGATACGGCATATCGAACTCTACACCCTTCTCCTGTAGCTTTTCCTTCCTATCCAGCTGCCAAAGGACACCAAATTTCTCCGCTCTCAATTTTTCCGTCAAAACTTCAATCGCTTGTGCAGGCGTTTTGGTGGTTTCAACCGTGTAATGGAACATAGATGACTTCTCCTTTGGTCGAATCTATCAGTTTATTCTTACCTTATGCGGCTGTTACATACCGGATTTTAACTGCGAGTCAATTTACCGTTCCAGCCGCCCAGCCCCCCTTGCAAATGAGTCAGATTGGTGTAGCCGTTCTTGAGCAGGACACGTGCCGCGCTTTTGCTCCGTATTCCACTTCGACAGTAAAGAAGAATCGGCTCATCCTTCGGAATTTCATTCACTCTTTTCGAAAGCTGGGATAAGGGAATATTTCTGGCGCCCGAAATAAACCCCGCCTTATACTCATCCGGTTCCCGGACGTCAATGAGCATCGGGTTTTTGCTGAGCTCTTGCTGAAATTCGCCGGCCTTCAATGTCTTTAATCCACTGGCCGGCTTCATGCGGTTGTAAACGAATAAAGCCAGTAACGCAATCACAATGATATTTATGATTGTATCGGTGTCCATAAGTTGTTCCTCCCGCCCGGTTCATTCTATTAGTTGGTAACAAGTTCGTCGATCCAGGCATTAAGACCTCCCGTCATATTAACCACGTCGAATCCCCTTTCGGCGAGCAGCTCGCAAGCAAGTCCGCTTCGATTGCCGCTCCGGCAGATCACGATGAGTTCTTTTCCCTGCTTCAATTCATCATGACGCTGGGACAGCTGACCCAGCGGAATATGCTTGGCGCCGGCAACATGACCGTCTGCCCACTCTTCCGGTTCTCGGACATCCAGCAGGTTAAGCTGCTCACCACGCTTTAGTTTTGCCGCCACTTCTTGAGGGGTTATCGTTTTCGCTACGTTGAATGCCATGATGTCTCTCTCCCTAGATCAGTTATTTTTAGCCCCCGTATTAACGACTCTTCACGAGCAACTCGACGGCTTCCTTTACCATCTTGCCTGTATCATTGTTTCCCGCAGCCTGTTCGGCCAGAATACATTGCTGCAGGTTTTCCGCTACGATCTGGGCGATGGCTTTGTCCGATGCGTTGCGTACGGCAGAAAGCTGAGCTACAACCTCTTTGCACGATTTTCCTTCCTCCATGAGCCTGAGCACACCACGTACTTGCCCCTCAATTCTGCGCAGACGCGTTTTCATTTCATCCGTGTAGTTGTAATCCATTTTCAATTTCATTCCTCCCCATTAATATACCGGTATGGGTATAGTATAGAGCATAAAAAAGGAACTTCCAATGATTAGATAAACAAATTGACCTTACCGTTCGATGCGTCACCCAGATATGCAGCAACGCCGGCATACTCAATTCCGTCGATAAGCTCTTCCTGTTGTAGGCCTAGCAGATCCATCGTCATTGTACATGCTACGAGCTTAACACCCTGCTCCTGAGCCAGCTCGATCAGCTGCGGCAGTGAAAGCGCATTGTGCTTCTTCATCACATGCTTGATCATCTGCGGTCCTAGGCCGCCGAAATTCATTTTGGACAAGCCCAATTTCTTAGGTCCGCGGGGCATCATCCAGCCTAAAGCTTTCTCCAGTAACCCCTTATTTGTTTGGATCGCTTCGTCTTTTCTCAGCGCATTGAGACCCCAGAAGGTAAAAAAGATTGTTACTTCATGGTCGTATGCTGCTGCACCGTTAGCAATGATGAACGCTGCGATGGCTTTATCTAGATCGCCGCTGAACAGGACGATCGTTGATTTCTCTTTCATTATTAGTTCGGACCCTCTTTCTTATTACGATTTATACTAATACCAATGGGTATAATTGTGGACGAGAATAGGAGCGTCCACAAACCTCTTTCGTGCTTAGCATCCGATGCGCTTACAGGATGCCCGACCAGACTTTTATCGCCGTCAACGTAATCAGGAGAACGAGCCCATAGCGAAGCACCTTTACGTTGATTTTAGCACTTACCTTCGAGCCTATCGGCGCGCCAACTAGGCTGCCTGTCACGGTGAATACCGTTGGCCATAAAGGGATGCTGCCACCACCGAATTTGCCGACAACCCCGCCAATCGCCGATATGAAAACGATAGCCAGTGAAGTAGCAATCGTCGTGCGTGTTGGAATGCGTAGCACCGTCAACATGATGGGAATGAGGATAAATGCACCGCCAGCGCCCACGATGCCAGAGATGATACCGATGAAGAAGGCTGACCCAATCGCGACCATTTTATTAAATTGCAGTACAGCGGCAGGCTGGTCATCCTTCCCTCTGGCAGGAATCAGCATCAGAATAACTGCTAGTACGGCAAGAATGCCATAAATGAGATTGATCATATCTCCACTAAGCCTACCGGAGACGAAACCGCCGATCAGGCTGCCCGCCAGGATGCTGCTGCCCATATACAGAACCAGCCCTTTGTGTTCGACACCAGTGGATCCTGTTTTGCTCTTCTTGCGGAAGGCAATCACGCCGGCCAGCGAAGCAAAAAAGACTTGGAACATGCTGATCGAGGAAACCTCATGTGCTGAAAAATTTGCGGCGCCTAGCAGCGCAGGCACGTAAAGCAACAGTGGATAGTTAATGATGGCTCCGCCGATTCCCAGCAAACCGGAAAAGAAGGAACCGACCAATCCGAGTACAAACATGACGAGAACCAGCAGAATATCCACGTGTATCTCCTTTCCAATCCTGATTGCGGAAACTAAAAAAACGGTATACGAAACGGCCGATCATGCGTATAATACCAAGTAAATTCATATGAACTGAGTGATTACCCATACTTTCCATGCTGAAAAGCTTGTTTACAGATACTTGCCCCGTGTGTTCGGAGCGACTTATTGCGGAAACCGATGCCGCCTGCTGCACCAAATCCTGCCCGGATGGCCATTATAAAGAAGAGAGCTACTGTACCCTCGGCATACGGGTTGTCTATGACGGGTTGAAATAAGCGAATACACCCCACGTGTTCGCTTATTTTATAGCCTTATACTTTCTTTACATAAAACTTGTAGATGCCGTTCCCTTCCTCGTGCTTAATCAGCTCATGCTTCGTTTGTTTGACCCACGCCTGAAAATCGTTCACTGAACCTTTGTCTGTCGACAGCACTTCCATCACTTGCCCGACCTCCAGCGTATCAAGGGCCTTTTTGGCCCGGACAATCGGCATTGGGCAGGCAAGCCCCTTCGTATCTACAATCAAATCTATTTGCATCTTCTTTATACCTCCCTTATTTATCGTGCACAGCGCAGCGGTTCGGACCGATTTCCATTTCGCGCTGTTCGTCTTCGCTCGGCGTTATTTTCCCCATGTTCGTTTGGCGAATTTCTTGATAGGCGTTCGGCTGCGGCGGCAGGTTTTCTGTTACTGTCCGCCGGAACGTATCCTCCTCCCGGATGTTCAACCCGGGGTTATTGCGGTACAGGTCCGACAAACGAGCCATGACACGTCCACCTTCTCCCAGTTCAGTCACTTTGCCGAAGTGAGCCGGCAGTACGATGAGGTCCCCGGACAACTCCTTATACCGGTTGTAGAGCGTGTTGCGAAGGTCGCTCACCCAGTCCTCGGCTTTGCCGGCGAGGTCGGGGCGTCCGATCGACTCGATGAACAGGATATCTCCCGTCAGCAGGTACTGTCCATCCACGATGAACGATGTGCTTCCGATTGTGTGACCCGGTGAGTAAATCGGTTGGATCTCGATTTTCGTCCCGCCTACCATGATAGCGCGGCCCTCTTCCAGCTTTTCGTACGGGAAGGCGACTTCATCGGCATCCTTCGGCGGCAGCCAGTAAGTAGCGCCCGTTTGCTCCGCCAGCTTACGGCCGCCGGAAATATGGTCGGCATGAAGGTGCGTATCGAGCGTATGCTTGATGTCCGCCCCTTGCACTTTGGCAAATTGCTCGAATACATCGGTCATCCGAAGCGCATCAATGACGGCTGCTTCCCCGCCGGAAACGACCATGTAGGATAGGCAACCTTTGCCGATACGAACAAACTGGTACAGCGAGCCGCCGTTCTTCAGGTCACCGATTTTGACCGGCTCCAGATGCTCGCTCCACGACTTCATTCCGCCTTCCAGGTAGTACACATTCTTTCGTCCGACCTCGAAGATCTGCTCCGCTACGAATTTGGACGAGCCCTCTTTCGCACACACGACAAGCACCTTTTTGCCGTCGGGAATTCGGTCCAGCGCCGCGTCGACGCCATCCAGCAGTTCAAAATACGGAATATTGATGATCTCAATGCTCTCGCCTTCGATCTTCCAGTCGTTAAAATCGCTTTCGTTGCGCACATCCAGAATGAACAATTCTTCTTTTGCTAGGATGATTCGGGTGAGTTCCTTGGCTGTCATCATGCTTAGCTGTCCTGTTGTAATGCTCATTGTACGGTTCCTCCTCTTGGTTTTAGAATGTCAGGGACACGTTCGCATCCTTCGCAAAATCCAGGAATGTAACAGCCCCTCCCACTTCAATGCCTTCGATAAAGTCCTCTTTCTTAAGATTCATGACATCCATCGTCATTTGGCAGGCGATGATCTTGACACCCATATCCTGCGCCATCCCGACGAGCTGCGGTATGGACGGAATGTTAGCGTTCTTGAAGCCTTCGGCAAAATGCTCGCGGCCGGCCGGCAGCGTCGAACAGACCGCCGTTGCTTGCAATAATCGTGACTTTCGCACTCATAATGGCTCCTTCTCCGTTTTTTTATTGGTCTTGTTCTACAGGTCCCGTCCATTCAGACATGCCTTGTTCAACGTTTTTCACATGCTTGAAGCCCTTCTCTGCGAGCAACTGGCAAGCCATATCGCTCCGGTTGCCTGTTCGGCACACGACATTAATTTCATATTCTGGGCTCAATTCACCGAGGCGACTTTCCAGTTCGCCGAGCGGGATCGATACCGCACCAGGAATCCGGTTAAAGGCATATTCGGCTGGTTCGCGTACGTCCAGCACCTTTACCTTCTTGCCGCTTGCCAGCTTCTGCTTTAGCTCCTCGTTTGAGATGGTATGCGGGAATTTCTTCGGTTTCTTTATCTCATCGGCTGTCGATTTACGAAGGAAGTGCTTCAGCATATCCCCTTCCTGCACCGTACCCAGGTACTGATGTCCTGTATTCTTGGCCCAGCCTTGAATATCTGCAAGCGAGCCTTTATCCGTCGCCTGCACTTCGATAACCTGACCAGCCTGCAGCTGGTCCATGGCCTTCTTGGTTCGTACGATCGGCATCGGACAAGCCAAGCCTTTACAATCCAGTGTTTGATCTGCTTTGATTTCTGGCATTGAATATCCTCCTTCATTGTCTTAATGTTCACTTTCGGAGCAAACTAATAAGGATTAGCCTGCTTAGTGATTATAGGCGGTTATATATTTTATACGTATACCCCTATGGGTATGATTATAGGTGCGAACGAATCGTCTGTCAACTCATCGACTGACTAGCTTATTTTGCCATCCTACTGCGACCTGGAACATTTAACCGTCTAGTGTTAAGAGTCGATAAAGAGAAAACACAAAAACCTCCGGAAAATTCCGAAGGTCTTTTGTTTCCCCAAATTCATTCCCAAGGATACTTCGTTACCAAGTAATCCGCGAACTTTTTGCTTTCTTCGCGCCGGATTTTTCTAAATTCCTTACGGTGCACGGCGGTCTCGTACAGCTTCTTCTCTTCCTCCGACTCTGGCACAACTTGGGGCACGATGATCGGCTTGTCGTCATCGCCAATGCCGACGAAGGTCATGAACGAGGTCGCGGCAATCCTCCGTTCTCCGGTTCGCAGATCCTCACGGATAACCTTTACGAACACTTCCATCGATTTTGTGCCCGTCCAAGAGACGAACGACTCGAGCGATACCGAATCCGTCGTCCGGATGGGCAACAGGAAGTCTACGGAGTCTGTCGAAGCGGTAACGGCCGTTACCCGGCATAGCTTTGAAGCGGTGATAGAGGCTATGTCATCGATCTGGGACATGAGATTGCCTCCGAACAATGTATTATGACTGTTCACGTCCGTCGGGAACACACGGGAAATTTTAAAACAACGGGTTTCTCTAACAAACTTCTTCTCTCGCTCCAAACCGAACACACTCTTTCTATTCCGTACTTGAATGACTTGGAATAGGATTCCCTGAATGGATAAAAAAATCATGACACTCTTCTATACTATGAGCCTAATCCGACAGTGCTCGCATGATGTTGGATTTCGCCTCTGCAGCAATCGCTTCATTCCCGTCATCGACCGCTTGCATCAAGATCAGTACAGGGATGTACACCGCGATCAGCCGCGCCAGCAGCTTCGTTTCCTCGTCCGCTCCTCCGTAAGTTTCGAAAAAATCGCTGCGAGCGTAAGGTGGTAAAAAGCTGTAAGCAACGCTCAAATCGCAAGCCGGATGGCCTACGCTCAGATCGCCCCAATCAATGATGCCGGTAATGATCCCGTTCTCATTCACTAGCATATTTTTAAAATGAAGATCGCCATGTAGCAGTGCATTCACCGTCTCGACACGGTCCTTTTGCAGACTGCTAATATACGCTTCGAGCACGCCGGACTCTTCCGGCGACAAGTGTTCAACGACCTTCGATAGAAAGCCCTCCAATTTTACTTTGCGCGATGCAATGTCCGTCAAGTTTCGATGATCTTGCTGAGCTCCGCACTTCAGTGCCGTCTGCACCGGAAACTCATGCAATCTCCGCAAAAATATCGCCAGCGTCTCTGCCGATAAAGCTCGGTGATCTTCCGTCAAACCGATGGGGAAACTTCCTGGCACGTATGTATAACCAAGAAATGGTGCCGGGAATTCTTCACTTGTTTCGCCATAAAATAACGGTTTCGGATAAGGGATGGTCATATATGCCTCAAGCTTCGGCAGCAGCTTCCCTTCCATACGAATCGAGCCAACTGCAATCGTTCTTCTTGGAAACCGGAACACGTACTCGTCACCGATGAGAAAAACTGTATTGTCCCAGCCCCAGCCCAATCGCTTCACTCGCTTCGATGACAGCTGAGGGAATTGTCTGCCGATCAGCCTCCGCGCCTGCTCCTCGGAAACCTCCCACTCCGCATCCCATACATTCGTTCCTCCCATGAGGTATCTGCCTCTCTTTCTTGATCTATCTAGCGTAAGTCAGTAAAGTCAGCCTCTCCTAATGATGCCCGATTCCGTGCAGCCCCTATTAGCATAGGAATGGAAATCAGAAGACTGATTATAACAGGAACGATAGAGCCCTCAAGTCCAAAATCGCCCCCTGTGAGAAGTGCGTCACCGTGTACCTTCACGGTAAACAAACCTGCGGTAGAGTGTCCGGATACAGGAATGCCAATCAGGCCCTCAAGCGCATTCCATGCAAAATGCAGTCCCATGGCGAACCACAAGTTCCGCCGCCACATGAAAGCGGCTCCGAGCAGAACGCCTGCTTCCAAGGCTATGGCGAACCCGCTCCATAGCGTAGCCCCTGGATTTCCAAGATGGGCTACTCCGAAGAACAGCGAGGTCACAGCGAGTGCGAGCCAGCTTCCTCCCCATTTATTAAGGGCATGAAATATAAGTCCGCGAAAGATGAGTTCCTCGACAATCGCCGCGCCCAAAGAAGTTCCAACGGAGGATAGGAGAACTGTACCCGTGTCCGAAGAATTTGACCAATGAAAGGAGTAACCTCCCATAGTGGCAATAATTAAAGTGGATCCTGCGATAAAGATTGTCCCGGTCAATACTCCCATGACTGATTCAATTCCTGCGCGTTGCCTTGACAGCTCTGGAGTTGACCGACGGGCTAGGTATTTCATCGTGAGTTTATAGACCATGATGACCGCATAACCCGATGCGAGTGCCAACAAGAGCGCGCTAATCCCCTCTACTCGCTCTGTTAAAGACCGGAATAACGCATCTACGAGAATAATACCGATGGCCCCCGCAATCACCCATACGACTGGAAAACGCCCGAAATTCGTTTTCATGACTTCACTCAGCTCCTCATTGCTTGGTGCTTTGAGTATAGGCCGATAAAGTCATAACGAGACAGTGCGCTTTAGTCATGATTTGTTATTCCATGAACCCCTCATCTCGCGCTTTACGGGCGGCCTCCCGCCTTCCTTTCACATTAAGCTTCGAATAAATCGTTGAGATATAATTTTTTACCGTACCTTCACTAAGAAACAGCGCCTCGGCAATGTCTTGATTACGCATGCCGGAAGCCAGTTTGTGCAGCACTTCAATTTCACGAGCACTGAGCCCATATTCATTATTTTTCGCGGCGGAGGTATGGTGCATGCTTTTGATCATTTTGCTTGCCATCTCCTGCGAGATTAAAGTCCCTCCCGCGTGAACCACCCGTATGCCTGCAGCAAGGTTTCTGGGATGAATCGCTTTAAGCAGATAACCTTCCGCTCCATGGCTTAGCGCCGATAACACATAGTCTACTTCTTTATAGGAGGTCAGCATCATAATTTTGGTCTCAGGTATTCTCTCTTTAATCAGAGCCGTTGCGGCAACGCCGTCCATGACGGGCATATTGATATCCATCAACACAATATCCGGCTTATATTGCTCGCAGCCATGGATGGCTTCTTCCCCGTTCTTGGCTAATCCGACGATTTCTAAATCCTCTTCCATGGATAGAACGATATGTAAGCTCTCCAGAATAAGTTCTTGATCATCGGCAATCAGCACTTTAATCTTCGCCACGCAGCATCACTCCTTTCAGCGGAATTTCGCATCTGACTTCGGTTATTGCTGCAGTTCCCGCCTCAGATGACACGGACAGGCTGCCTCCCAACCGTTCAACCCGATGTTTCATAGTGGTCAAGCCGAAGCCGTATTTTAACGCGTCGATGGGTTTGCCGTTATTTCGAACGGACAAATGCAGAGAATTCTCGGAACATCTAAGCTCCAGATGCAGTTGAGACGCTTTGCCATGTTTTAACGCGTTCGTAAAAGATTCCTGGATGACTCGAAGGATGGTTTGACGCACTTCAAAATGGATTGGCCGCTCTGTTCCCAGTAGATTCAAGGTCAGGGCTGTTCCGGTGTGCTCCCGGAAACTGGTCACAAGGGCTTCAACCTGCGCTGTAAGGTTCGACTCCGCTTCTTCTCCCATTTCATGTACGATGGCTCTCATTTCGTCCAGATTTCGCTCAGCCAAAGCCCTTATTCGAATTAACCGATCTTTGACTTCGGCAGGCTTGCGATCTATTAGGGCAATTGAAGCATCGAGGCTCATGATGAGCGAGATAAAGGAATGCCCCAGCGTATCATGGAGCTCCTTGGACATGCGGTTGCGCTCTTCAAGCAAAGTCATTTTCTCGATCTCGGCAGTGTAGTGGGTTAACAGCTTATTCTGCTGCTCCACTTCGGCTACCAGTTCATTCTTCTGATGATACGCATTGGCTACGATGCTTGCCCACATGCCGATGAAGCAGAACAGCATATTGTCTATCCCGATACTAAGAGTTTGCTCCCAAGAAGACTGAAAGAAAATAGGAAGCAATGCGACCGCTGGAATGATCCAGAATGTTCGCTTAGTTAAGAAGTATCCCATTGTCAGAGCCGGCAGCAAATAGTCCGCCTTGGAGGTCAAAGCCGGATCGATGACGGAATTCACGTAATAAGAACCGCCCAGCAGTAGCTCCAGGATGCAAAACCAGACTTTGTTCATCCGCCGTCCAGGAAACCAGAACATCAAAGGGACGGCAAAAGCTATGATCAGCCATATGCCGTTGAATAACGTTCGGTTCGAAAAGTCACCTTCTGTAAGGAGCCGGGAAGCTAGCAAAATATAATGGTAATTACGAAGAGCGAAGATGCCCCAATCCATGAAAGATAATATTTTTTTCATACCATCATCCTACAGGAAATCGGGATTTTGTGAAATGAATTCCTGATAAAGTTAAAACCATTTTGAAGCTTTTACGTTTATATATGATATGGATCATTAACGTATAGGAGTTGAAAGATCTTGAGTATTGTTGCCGAATGGAACGAGCGTCTACAGGCGTGTAAGGAAAAGATGCAGTTGGCGAAGCTGTGGGAAACACGGCTCGCGTACCTAAGGAAAAAGCTTACGGAGCAGTATTACACCGTTGATCAATGTCGGCTGAGATTGCAGGATGAACAGCAAGATGTGGAGCAACTTCAGGAGCCGTCATTATCGCGCTTCATGATGAATTTGTTCGGCCGGTTGGAGGACAAATTGCGGGAGGAGGAACGGGAGGCCGCCGAAGCGAAGCTCAAATACGACGCAGCTAGCTCCGCCCTGAGCGACATGGAGCTGGAGCAGACAGAACTGATCGCCAAGCTGGCGGATATCGGTCAGCCCGACCGAGAATATGAGCGGCTCCTGACGGAGAAGGAAGCGTGGATTCGCGATCACGATACAACGACGACTGCCAGGCTGGAGGAACTGTCCGAGGAAATCGCTCTCCGGGAAGCGACTAGAAAGGAAATTCGCGAGGCGGTGGGCGCCGGAACGGCAGTCAGCGCTGCGCTAGGTAATGCGGCAGATCGGCTTGATTCGGCCGGCAATTGGGGAACGTACGACCTCATCGGAGGCGGCTTGATCTCAACGGCGATCAAGCATGGCCATATCGATGAAGCTCGTGGATATATCCACGAAGCGCAAAACTCGCTGCGCCGCTTCAACAAGGAACTCCAGGATTTGAAATGGAACGGCATGAATAATTCCGTCCAGATTGGCGGCTTCGCAACATTCGCGGATTTTTTCTTCGACGGGTTAATTGCTGATTGGATCGTGCAAGGGAAAATACGAGACTCGCTCGGGTCCGTTCAGTCTCAGAAAGCTGAAGTCGAGCGATTGATCTCCAAGCTGAAGCAGGATCAATCGGAGCAGGAACGACTAATCAACGAGTGCAGGAACGAATTTCGTCGCATCATCGAACAATTGCAATAAGAGGTTGTTATTAAATCCCTGTTAATGCAAGAAAGCCGTCTTACTGGACAATGTCATTTAGTTAAGCTCAAAGACTAGACTGGGTATAAAAATGTAATGCGAAACGGCATGGGACAAAATCCTGTGCCGTTGGTTTTTTATTTTTAGTCA
>Ga0065721_10049868_pt1 | contig 26079 bp, 19 predicted proteins | sample Mesricmetagenome_FD_59108 | JGI IMG/M metagenome (GOLD analysis project Ga0065721, IMG submission 59108) | Mesophilic microbial community from rice straw/compost enrichment Sample: eDNA_1 v2 (version 2) | ecosystem: Engineered > Solid waste > Grass > Composting > Bioreactor | place: USA: Davis... | reverse complement strand
AAAGCCCTGCTGAAAAGCGCCCAGGTTTATGAAGATATCAAGCACGCAAAAGATTATGGTATCGAAGCGAGCGGAAAGGCTGATTTTGGAGCCGTAGTGAAGCGTAGCCGCGGCGTTGCCGATAAAATGAGCAAAGGCGTTCAGTTTTTGATGAAGAAAAACAAGATTGATGTGATCATGGGTTTCGGTAAACTGAAAGGCGCCGGCAAATTGGAAGTAAAAGCAGCTGATGGCAGTACACAAATAATAGAAGCCAAACACATTATACTGGCCACCGGTGGTCGCAGCCGCGAGTTGCCCGCCATGAAAATTGATGGCAAAAAGATCATCGGCTATCGCGAAGCCATGGTATTGCCCGAACAACCCAAAAGCATGATCGTAGTAGGCAGCGGCGCCATTGGCGTTGAGTTTGGCTACTTCTACAACAGTATGGGCACCAAAGTAACCATCGTTGAGTTCATGCCGCGCATTGTTCCGGTAGAAGATGAAGAAGTATCGAAGGAACTGGCCAAGAATTTCAGGAAGAACGGCATTGAAATTATGACCAGCGCCGAAGTAACCAGCGTTGATACCAGCGGCAATGGCGTAAAAGCGAAGGTAAAAACCGAAAGCGGTGAAGTAACCCTGGAAGCCGATGTATTGCTGAGCGCCGTAGGCGTGTCGGCCAATATTGAAGGCATTGGCCTGGAAGAAAGCGGCGTAAAAACGGAAAAAGGAAAGATCACTGTTGATAAATATTATCGAACCAGTGTACCTGGCGTATATGCCATTGGCGACTGTGTTCCCGGCCAGGCTTTGGCCCACGTAGCTTCGAAAGAAGGCATTATTTGTGTGGAAGCCATTGCTTATGCTGAAAAGAAATACAACCACCAGCCCGAGCCGCTGGATTATGGCAATGTACCCGGATGTACTTATTGTTATCCTGAAATTGCTTCGGTAGGCATGACCGAAAAACAGGCCCGCGATGCCGGTTATGAAATTAAAGTGGGTAAATTCCCGTTAAGCGCTGCCGGCAAGGCTTCTGCCGCCGGGCATAACGAAGGTTTTGTAAAAGTGATCTTCGATGCCAAATACGGAGAATGGCTGGGCACGCATATGATTGGTTACAATGTAACAGAAATGATTGCAGAAACCGTAGTGGCTCGCAAACTGGAGACTACGTATCACGAAGTGCTTGACAGCATACACCCGCATCCAACGATGAGTGAGAATGTGAAGGAAGCGATTGAGGTGGCGCTGGGCGAAGCGATACATATATAATGTTGAATGTTGAATGTTGAATATTAAATGTTGAATGTTGAAGTGGTTTACTTCAACATTCAACATTTAATATTCATTATTTACCCTGTGCCAGGCTGCTTCCAAACACCTTCTTCAACAATTCCGTTACCTGCGCGGCGGGATCCTGCCTGATCTTCTGTTCTTCCAAACCTACCTGGTAAAAAATACCATCCATGGCCTTGCCGGTTACATATCCCGCCAGATCGGGATTGATTTTGTTGGTGGCAAATTTGTTATAGGTATTGAATACATCTGACCAGTATTTGGTGGCGCCTACATTGCCCAGCGATTTTTCAATCACAGGTCTGAATGCTTCTGTTAATGGCGTGGTGGTTTTTGATTTCAGGTAATTGGTGGCCGCCATATCGCCTCCGCGTAAAATGCCCAGGGCGTCCTGAATGGTCATAGTTTTGATGGCATTTACAAATATGGGTGCGGCGCTTTTGGCGGCATCTTCGGCGGCGCGGTTCAGCGAGAGGATGGCTTTATCTACCAGACTGCCCATGCCCAGGTCGCGCAGGGTATTTTCTACTTTTTGCGCTTCGGGCGGTAACAATATTTTGATGGCGGCATTTTTAAAGAAACCGTCCAGCGAGGCCAACTGGTTGGCCGAGTTTTTGGCGCCTATTTCAAGGGCCTGTTTTAAACCGCTGGCAATTTCAGAACTGGAAGGGCCGGCAGCTCCTGCAGGATATTCGCCGAGGCCTTTCAAAATTTGCTGTGTACTTTCACAGGCAGTTAGCATGCTGGTTGCGAGTAAGAGGTAAAGAAGTTTTTTCATAGTAATATTTTACTTATTAAAATCAAATTTAATAAGCATTATGCATATATCTGTGTGGGAAAAGGAAAGTTTTTATGCACCCAAAGATATCATCATCGTAGGCAGCGGGTTTGTGGGCCTTTGGTGTGCCTGGCACCTGAAAAAGAAAAAACCGGCATTGAATATCGCTATTGCCGACCGGGGCATCATTCCCACCGGGGCCAGTACCCGAAATGCCGGTTTTGCCTGTTTTGGCAGCCTTACCGAACTGGTGACTAATATTGCGCATGATGGTGAAGCTGCCATGCTGCAATTGCTGGAAATGCGGTATAGGGGTTTACAGCGTATTCGCAAAGTGTTCAAGGCAGCAGCCATCGATTTCGAACGCTGTGGCGGTTACGAGTTGTTTACCGGACAACAGGATCAGGCGCAACTGCATCAGCATATTGATACATTGAATGTTTTACTGGCCGGTATAACCGGTATCAGCAAAACATTTCGCTTTGCCGATCAAAAGATTGCTGCATTCGGATTGCAGGATGTAACCCACCTGGTAGAAAACAAGCTGGAAGGCTATCTTCATTCGGGGAAATTGTGCCAGCAACTGATGCTGGCCGTTCAATCGATGGGTGTTACCATTTTGAACAATGTGGAAGTAACCGGTATTGAAAAAGCTAATGGCCGCATGCTGTTGCATACCCAACCGCATGTACCCCTGCAGGCCGAACAGGTAGTGGTATGCACCAATGCGTTTGCACGGCAGTTATTACCCGATGTGCAGGTAAATCCCGCACGAGGTCAGGTATTGGTCACCGCTCCTATTGAAGGTTTACCGCTTAAAGGCACCTTTCATTACGATGAAGGTTTTTATTATTTCCGCAACCTGGGTAACCGGGTGCTGCTGGGTGGCGCGCGTAATAAAGCGTTTGAAGAAGAAAGCACGATCCGTATGGACATTACCGATACCATTCAACAGGAACTGGAGCGCTTTCTGGCCCGACATATTTTGCATGGCCGTGCCTATACCATCACCGACCGGTGGAGCGGCATCATGGGTATGGGCAATGAAAAAATGCCTGTGATAAAAGAAATAACACCGCAATTGTTTTGTGCAGTACGCATGAGCGGTATGGGTGTAGCCCTGGCGCCGGTGATTGGCGAGCAAATAGCTGAACGAATGTGTTGATGTGAACCGGATTCCTTCTATATTTAAAAAAATCATAATTCATCGTATAATACGAGTCAATTTTCACATAAATCTTGTTCACAATCATAATACGTTGGCATAAAACCGCGTTAATAAAAACTATTTGATATATTTTTCTAAATTTACATCAGGGTTTTACGGTATATTTATTTGAGCGATCACGGCAACTCTCCAACTTATTTGCACCTCTCTGATTCAGTAGCTAACACATCAAAAGGTTTGTTTTGATTGTACCCGTGCATGCGCACGCAGGTGCCTTTTATTTGAACTTATTATACCATACATTATGCAAACATCTTCTGTTACCCGAAGCGATACCGGGCAGTTGAGAGGTGGCCACAAACAACATTTCGAAATCACCGCAACCCTGCATGCCGTGATTGAAAATCTCGATGGCTATATCTGGACGATCGATAAAAACCGCCAGTACCTTGTCATCAATTCCCAGCTTCGTAAAAAAGTGAAGGAGATATCGGGGATCGATATACGACCCGGCAGTCATGTGGTGGATATTACCAGTTTGCTGCAGGCCACGCCAGTACCAGATTGGGAAGAAATATATCAAACCGGTTTTAATGGCATTCCCCAGCAGTTTACCTGGGAGTTCACCATACAGCAACAAAAAGCCTGGTTTGAAATCTCCGTCACCCCCATACAGGAAGAAGGCAAAATAACGGCGCTCACCTGTTTCCTGAAAGAGATCACCGAAAGAAAAAAAACAGAAGAAGTTTTACAGCAAAGCGAACTGCGTTTCCGGTCGCTGATCGAAAACAGTACCGATATCATTAGTATGGCCACTGCCGAAGGGTATTTTTTTTACGGATCGCCATCGGCCAAAAAAATACTGGGTTACGACGAGGAGGATTATATGGGGCGGCATGTATGTTCATTTGTGCATCCTGATAGTTTACCGGCAGTTACCGGCCTGTTGGGGAATATGCTGCGGCATCCCGACCAGTTGTTTACCATCGATTTGAAAGTATTTCATAAAGACGGTTCGGTACGCTGGGTGCAAGGCCTGGCCTCGAATATGCTGCAGGTGCCCGGCATCAATGCGCTGGTGGGTAATTTCAGGGATATTACCGAACGTAAAAAAGCAGAGGAGCAGGTGCGGGAATCGGAATACCTGTATAAAAACCTGTTCAATAAAGGACCGCTGCCCATATTTGTGTGCGAAACCGATACACTATCGTTCCTGGAAGTGAACGATGCGGCCGTACAGCATTATGGATATACCCGGGCAGAGTTCATGACCATGTCGGCCTATGATGTGATGCCGCCCGAAGAAAAGGAAGCGCTGAAACAGCTTTTGTTGGACGGGAATTATACCTCCCATCATGCCATTGTAAAAGAACATGTAAAAAAGAACGGTGAAACCATTTTTGTGGAAGTGCTGGCGCATGTGATCAATTACAAGGGGCGCAATGCCTGGCTGGTGGTGGTGAACGATGTTACCGAAAAAATACATTTGCAAAACCAGTTGGTGGAAGAAAAAGTGCACCGCCAGCGCGAGATCATCAAGGCTACCATCGATGCGCAGGAAAAAGAAAGGAAAACCCTGGGCCGTGAGCTGCATGATAATGTTACCCAAATTTTAAGTACTGCCAGGCTGTGCATCAATTGCGCCAAAGACAATCCCGCACAGCAGGCCGATATGCTGCAACGCAGCGCCGATAGTATCACCACCGCCATCGAGGAATTGCGGCGCCTTTCGAAATCGATGATAGAGACTTTTCATCGGGAAGTAGGCTTGAAATTATCGGTAACCGATCTTATTGAAAATATTCAACTGGCCAGGAATTGTTATATACGGCTGGCATATGAAGTGCCGGATGAAGAGCAGTTGGATGATAAGTTGAAGACGACCGTGTTTCGAATTGTGCAGGAACAACTGAACAATATCATCAAACATGCCCATGCTTCGGAGATTGAAATTTCAATTGTGCAGAATGAACAGCAGTTGGTGGTAAGCATAATAGATAATGGAAGAGGTTTTGACACCAGTTTGAAACGCAAGGGTATTGGCATTACGAATATGATGACGAGGGCGGAATTGTTTAACGGGCGGCTGAAAATTGACTCGGCGCCGGGTGAAGGGTGTCGCATGCAGGCGGTTTTTAACCTGGCGCAGCGGCAAAGCCTGGAGGCTTAGGGCGGGTGTACAGGATGCCACAATGCCCATTATTCCCTACTTTTGCGGCACGATGGCAAAAGCATTTATATTCGACCTGAACGGCACGATGATTGACGATATGCAGTTTCATTTAAAAGCCTGGTACCATATCCTCAACGATGAACTGGGCGCCAACCTGAGTTGGGAAGCTGTAAAAAAAGAGATGTATGGCAAGAACAGCGAATTGCTGATCAGGGTATTTGGGAAAGATCGTTTTACAGAGGATGAGATGAACAAATTATCTCTTGAGAAAGAAAAAAGATACCAAAGCGAATACATTCACCACCTGCGCCTGATTCCCGGTTTGCAGGCATTTCTTGAAAAAGCCTACGCATTAAACATCCCGATGGCCATTGGGTCGGCTGCCATTCTTTTCAATATCGACTTTGTGCTGGACAATCTGCACATTCGACACTTCTTCCCCGCCATTGTGAGCGCCGACGATGTACAGCTTAGCAAACCACATCCCGAAACATATTTAAAAGCCGCCGAACAACTGGGCGTGGCGCCGGCCGATTGCCTGGTATTTGAAGACGCACCCAAAGGTGTGGAGGCGGCACAAAATGCGGGCATGGCCAGCGTGGTACTGACCACCCTGCATGAAGCCGATGAATTTGCGCAGTATAAGAACATTGTGCAGTTTATAAAAAATTATACCCGGCTTACACCGGAACAGCTTATTGATTTTCCTGCAAATCCAGCCATTCGATGATCTCCAGGCAGGTGCGGCTGTTATGATAAGGGCATTTCCAGAAATTGGCCTTGTCTTCATGCAGCACCCGATAGTGGGCATCCACACCCCAGAACCATTCTCCATGTACCCGGTATACCGAGCAGTACACCTATAGCAGCCGCCGTATCGAAAAAACGCTGGAATATATGAACCATAATTTCGACAAACCCATTACACTGAGCGAGGTGGCCCGGCTGGCCAATACGTCAGACGCGGCTTTTAGCCGGTTTTTCAAACAAAGTACCGGCAATACTTTTATCGACAGCCTTACCGGGATCAGGCTGGAACATGCCTCCCGTTTGCTGATCGATACCACCCGGTCGATAGCTGAAATAGCCTACCACTGCGGGTTTAACAATATCTCCAATTTCAACCGCATCTTCAAAAATAGAAGAATTGTACCCCCAAAGACTTCCGGGAAAGCTTTTCGGGCATCCGTATATTTATATAGTCCTGAAAACTAACTTCTTTAATTTCAATTTTTGTTATTACTTTAACCGGTAAAAGTTTTTCCGTTAGCCATATCATTTAATAGCACAAACCGGATGTTTAACTGTATATGAAACACTATTCCAGGCAAAAACGAATGCTGGTAGCCGTCGATTCCATCATTTTCGGTTTTGACGGGTACGAACTGAAACTGCTCCTTATCCAACGTGGATTTGAACCCGAAAAAGGCAAATGGAGCCTGATGGGAGGCTTTGTACAACCGGATGAAAATTTTGAACAGGCCAGCAGCCGCATCCTGAAACAGCTTACAGGTTTGAAAAATGTGTATATGGAGCAGTTGTATGCCTTTGGCGATCCGGCTCGTGACCCCGAAGAACGCACCATTTCGGTAGCCTATTTCGCCCTGATTGATATTCACAAGTATGAGAAACAACTCAGCGACGATTACCATGCCGAATGGTTCCCGCTGAAAAAAATACCGAAGCTCATCTTCGACCATAGCAAGATGGTAAAAATGGCGCAGGAAAAACTGCGGTACAAGGCTGCCTTCCACCCTATTTTATTCGAGCTGCTGCCCGAACGTTTTACCTTGCCGCAATTGTATAACCTGTATACCGGGGTATACGATACCATACTGGATAAAAGAAATTTTACCCGTAAGATCCTTTCCACCAAACTGCTCATCAAACAAAAAGAGAAAGAAAAAGAAGGATCGAAAAAAGGTGCTTTTTATTACAAGCTGGATAAAAGGCGTTATGACTCGGCCTTTCACTCGTTTTTGAATTTTATTCCCAACCCTGATAATCTGAAATAATATTAAGGCATAGAGTGACTGGCTCTATGCCTTACTTCCAAAACCGGTATTCGTTCTATCCTTTTCAGCTATTTCCTGGGGCGGTATGTACCGGCCTTTTTTTTCGCAAATACGCGCGTGAATTCTGCGCCAAACATCAATATCAATCCCGAGTACGACACCCACAACATAATAAGAATAATGCTGCCGGCAGCGCCATAGGCCGAGCCTGGTTTGCTGGCGCCAAAATACAGGCCCAGCGCATATTTGGCTATCACAAACAGGATGGTGCTGATAAGGGCGCCCACCCATACATCGCGCCACCGGATCTTTGCATCGGGCAGATATTTGTACATGGCGGCAAATAAAAAAGTGATGATGCCAATAGAGATGAGCAGGTCGGCAATATTGAATACAATTAGCAGGGATGAAGATAAGTGCTGCGCCACCCAATTACTCAGCGTTTGTAATACCGCCGAGATCACCAGCGATACCAGCAACAAAAAACCGATCACCAGTATAAGTCCGAAGGAAAACAAGCGGTCGCGCAGTAACTGCAAAATCTTTTGTTTGGTTTTGGGTTTGGGTTTTACCTCCCATATTTTATTGAATATCTGTTGTACATGATAAAACACCCCCGTGGCGCCAAAAATAAGTGTAGCTATGCCCAGTATCGACGATACGATGGTGCCTTTGGATATACTGGCATGGGCGATGATGTTTTGAATATAACCCGCCGTTTCTTTGCCGATCATACCGCCCACCTGGCCCGTTATTTCGTTGGTGACCGCCTCCCTGCCCCAGAAATAGCCCGCAATATTCACCACAATCACCAGCAGGCCGGGCAGTGAAAAAATGGTATAATAAGCCAGTACCGCACTGCTGGCAAAGGGGTCGCGGTCGTTCCAGGCTTTGAAGGTTTCCTTTAAGGAAACAGCGATCATTTTGAGTTGCATACCCTATCCCGATAAAAAATTATACCTCCATAAAATACAATGTGTGGAAATTTATCACCAACCCATTGTATTTGCCCTGGCATGTGCTTCTATGTTATCAAAATATGATATTCGACGACCAACAAAGGGAGGAAGCACATGCTTTTTACCGGGAAGCCCTCACTCTGCTGAAAGAAAGCGGGTCGCGGTTTATGCTGGGCGGCGCCTTTGCCATGTTTCATTATACGGGCATTTACCGCAATACCAAGGACCTGGACGTATTCTGTTCCCATGATGAGTACAGTAAAATACTGAGCTATTTCGGAGACAGGGGATACAAAACAGAGCTAACGGATATACGATGGCTGGCAAAAGTGTATAAAGGCGATTATTTTATCGATATCATTTTTAATTCACCCAATAATATTTGCCGGGTAGACGAAAGCTGGTACGCACATGCGCCGCATGTTGATTTTATGGGTTGTGAAATACAGATACTGCCTGCCGAAGAGCTGATCTGGTGCAAGGCCTATGTACAAAACCGGGAACGTTATGATGGAGCCGATGTAAACCACATCATAGTAAGACAGGGCAAAAACCTGGATTGGAAAAGATTGCTGGACAGGATGCATTATCACTGGCAGATACTATTAGCGCACCTGCTGCTTTTCCAATTTGTATATCCTACCGACTGGCCGGAGATTGTTCCCAAATGGTTATTCGATGACCTGATAGCCCGGGCTAACGACCAATATAAATTGCCACATATGGTAGAGCGGGTTTGCCGTGGACCGGTGATAGATCAAACCCAATACGGCATCGACATCAAAGAATGGGATTACAAGGCGCTTACTTTAAAATCGGTATAATCTATGTCCAATGAAGAAAACAAGGTACGCATAGCCGCCGTGGCTGATATTCATATGCGCGAAGCCGACAAAGGAAAATGGGCAGCCTGGTTCAAGGAACTGCCCCAAAAAGCAGACCTGCTATTGATAGGTGGCGACCTTACCGATACCGGCGATGAGCAGGAAGCCCAGTTGCTGGCCGATGAATTAAAATCGTGCACCCTGCCCGTAGCCGCCGTATTGGGCAACCACGATTATGAGAAAGGCAGGCATAAACTCATTCGGCAGATATTGCAGGGTGTGAAAGTAATTATACTGGATGGTGAATCGGTGGTATTGAATGGCATTGGCATTGCCGGTGTAAAAGGTTTTGGCGGCGGTTTTGATATGCATATGCTTTCGATGTTTGGCGAAGGCGCCATGAAGGCTTTTGTACAGGAATGCGTGGAAGAAGCCCTGCACCTGGATCGTGCGCTGGCCCGGCTTGACCAGGAGTATGAAAACATCAGGAAGGTAGCCCTTATGCACTACGCGCCCATTGCCGACACCGTAAAGGGCGAGCCCGAAGCTATTTATCCGTTTTTAGGCTGCTCCAGGCTGGCCGAACCGTTGAGCCGCCGGCATGTGCTGGCCGCCTTTCACGGGCATGCCCATATAGGGCAGTTTCAGGGCGAGGCGGCCGGCGGCGTAAAAGTGTTCAACGTAGCCAAACATGTATTACACACGAATGGCTACGAAGAACCGTTTTTTATTTACGAGGTGTAGACAGATCCAGGTAGCGTTTGCTGGCCTCAATAAAATAATAATCGCCATAAGTAAGCGGCACATCTACTTCGGTGCCCGCAGGTTTGTGCCCCACACCATGCATGATGATAAAACCACCATTGGTTCCCGGGGCAGCTTTGTAAGCTTCGGATGATAAAGCACGCAGTTGTGTTTGGGCAGCTTTAAAATACCGGGCAGCACTTTTTTTATCAGCATACTGGCACAGTTCCAATAATGCCGAACACATAATGGCTCCTGCCGACGCATCGCGTAAAGTGTTGGGAATATCGGGCGCATTAAAATCCCAGTAAGGAATTTTATCGGCCGGCAGATTTTTATGGCTCAATATAAAATCGGCTATGCGTTGCGCCTGTTGCAGGTAGCGCGGGTCTTTTGTTTCGCGATAGGCTTCGGTATAGCCATACAGTCCCCAGGCCTGTCCACGTGCCCAGGCCGACTCATCGGCATAACCCTGTGCGGTTTTCTTTTCCTTGATGCCGCCCGTAGCGGGATCATAGTTCACCACATGGTAGGAACTGTTATCGGGGCGGAAATGATTTTTCAGCGTGGTATTGGCATGGGTAACCGCAACTTTATAGAAACTGGAATCGCCGGTGGCATGGGTGGTGCGGAACAGGAGTTCCAGGTTCATCATATTGTCGATTATGACCAGGAAATTGCCGGGTTTTGAATTCCAGGAGCGAATACAACCCACCGTATCGCTGAAACGGCTGATGAGTGAACGGGCGCTGTTGAGCAGGATTTCGTTGTATTCAGGCTTGGGATGCAGGCGGTTGGCATTGCCAAAGCTGCAATACATCATAAAACCCAGGTCGTGGGTGCCGGTATTGAATTGCTCCTGTTTCAGCACATCCAGTATGCGCAGGGCTTCGTTGTACAGGGTATCGTCTTTCGTTTCCTCGTATATATACAGCAGCGTACCGGGATAAAAACCGCTGCACCACCAGCCCGATGTACTGAACTCGTATTTTCCTGTTTTGGAATCGTAGGTTTTGGGAAATTTGTCGGGCGGCAGGTTTTTCATCAATAGTTTGTATTGACCGGCCGCATCGATGAAATTCTTTTGTGCAATCTGAACGAGGGCTTTGTTTGTTTTGAACCGTTTTGATTGGGCTACGCATGCCATCATGCAGGGTAGCAGAGCAAGAAGAACAATCGTTTTTTTCATGATTGCAAGATACGGTTTATGAGGTAGTAGGTAGGAAGTAAGAAGTAGGAAAATGCCTGTACCACTAACTTGTAGTAGTATTGTAGTACCCCTCCTACTTCCTACTTCCTGCTTCATTCTCAATAATCCGGGTTTTGCTCCAGCTCTGCGTCCTTATTCAGGTTGATCTCTGATAATGGTATCGGTAATAACAAATGTTTGTTGGTTAAACCACTGATGGGGTTCAGCGGGCTGTTGGCATTCAGGGCTGCCCTGTTTACCAGGGTGCCCGTGCGCATAAGCGTCATGCGCCGGTTTTCTTCGGCCAGCAGTTCCCGCGCCCTTTCATCCAATATAAAATCCATATTCACCTGGCCTGCCGAAACAGCCGATGCATTGGAACGGGCTCGCAGGGTGGTGAGCGTAGCCGCGGCATCGCCGGGTTTGTTGTTCTTGAACTGCGCTTCGGGCAGCAGCAGGTAGGTTTCGCCCAGACGGGTGATGGTAATATCTTTCAGCATGGCATAACCAAATTCATCGGTGGGATCGAACTCGTAATACTTGGTGGTATGCGGGGCAATATTGGTATTGGTATCTGAACCTACATAGGGAACGGGCTGGCCGTAATTGGGGCTGGCGGGATCGTTGTACCAAAACCTTCTGCGAATATTGTATGGTGAGTTGCGCATGTCGCCGGGCTCATACCGGTTGTACAACACATATGTGCTCAGGCGCATGCGCCCAATGCCACGGCTGCCCAGCGAATCGGCCAGTTTCATACCCGGAATATTGTGATAGCCGGTACCCCAGTTGCGGCGTTGCTGCGGGTCGCCGGTGAATCCGCCGGGTACTACCCTTCTGTCTTCTATTTCCAAAACCCATATAGCTTCCTTGTTGCCCTGGCTTCTCCTGATATTGCCTTTGATGAACATATCCGAGAATGCATCGCCGGGCTGGCTGGCCCTGATACCAAAGCGGTCGGTATTCAAACCAAATTTTCCGCTGTTGATGATGGCCAGTGCGCGTTGTTCGGCCAGGTCGGGTTTGCCCATACGCAGATAGGCTTCGGTGAGCACCTGCATGGCCATATATTTATGCGCCCTGCCGGCAGGTTTGCCGGCGGCATTGGTATTGGCATTTACATTGCCTATATCGGGCAATTTATCGGAGGCAAAAACCAGGTCCTCTTCAATCACTTTGTTCACGGCATCGAGATCGGTACGGGTGAAATCGGTTTTGGGCGCTGCCAGTGGCTCGGTAACCAGGGGCACACGGCCATACAGTGTAGCCAGAAAATTATAGGCATAGCCCCTGAAAAAACGGGCTTCGGCCTCTATCATATCTTTTGTACCCTGGCTGATATTGGTAAGGCCTGGGTCGGTAACACCGGCAATAATGATATTGGCATTGTTGATAAGACGATAAGCCCAGGTCCAGCACCAGCTGGCAGCATCATCCTGCGGGTTCAGCAACTCGTATTTGTAATATGGTGTTTCCACACCTTCGGGATTGGCGGCAAAGGCAATATCGGTACCCACATGCCAAACGCTTACCCAGCCCTGCCGGTCGCTTCTTGTATAAAAATTGCTGAAATGATTATATAAACCCACCAGCGAGGCATCAAAGCCCAGTGAATCTTTCAGGGTTTCGGGAGAATAGGTGGAATATGGCTTCTCGTCGAGAAAATCTTTTCCGCACGACGAAGCCAATAGCAAAATTATCAATGCCGATACATATATGTTGATATACTTTTTCATTTCCTGTAACATTTAAGGTTAACGAAGCGTGATATTGGCGCCAAACACCATCGTACGGTTAAGGGGATAATTATTTGTCCAGTCGCCGCTGCCACGGAACGAATAATCGAATTCAGGATCCCAGCCAATCCAGTCGGTAAAAGTGTACAGGTTCCTGCCGCTTACATATACCGTTAATCCGCCCAGTTTGATCTTTTCCAGTACACTTTGTGGCATTGTATAGCTTAAGGTCACATCCTTGATTCTTGTAAAGCTGGCATTAGAAGGATAGCCATATCCCCTGGCAGCGGCCCGTGCATTGGGGTCCAGTGAAGGCCGGGTTTGGCTTTTATTTTCTGGTGTCCAGTAACCGATTTCTTTGGGCAGGTTCAGGCGATAGGCTTCATCGGCATAAAACAGATCGGTATTATTGCGCAATACGCCCTGCACCGTTTGAATAAAAATGTTCAGGTGGAAGTTTTTGTAGTGAAAGGTATTGGTGATACCGCCTGTCCAGTCGGGCAATTGCGAACCCTGTATCACCATATCATTGGCATCTATCTTGCCATCGGGTTTGCCATCGGCGCCACTGATATCGGCAAATTTCAGGTAACCGGGTTTGGCGGCATCATCCCAACCGGTGGGGTCTTCTCCCTCCTGCCATACGCCTACCATTTTATAATCGTATATCACACGCACAGGATGACCAATGAACCAGCGGTTGTTGATATCGTCCTTGCCATCGCCATACAATTCCACGATCTTGTTTCTGTAAGCAGAAAAATTGATATTAGTTTCCCACCTGAAATCGCCCGAGCGGAAATTTTGCGCAGACAGGGCGATCTCTATGCCGGTATTTTTTGTTTTACCCAGGTTGTCGAGGATAGAGGTATAACCCGATACATTGGGTATATTTCTTTTCAGGATCAGGTCTTCGGTTTGTGTTCTGTAAAAATCAATGCTACCCGAGATACGGTTTTTTAGTATAGAGAAGTCCAGGCCAAAGTTCATACCGCGTGTGGTTTCCCAGTGCAGGTCTTTATTGCCAAGATAATTGGAAAGCACGCCCACCCAGCTGGCGCCATTGAAAGGATAACGAACGGTGCTGGCCGTGGTGATGGTACCATTGATAGCGATGGCCTCGTTACCTGTTTTACCATAGCTGGCGCGCAGTTTCAGGTTATCGATAAAGGCAACAGACTGCATAAACTGTTCGCTGTGCATATTCCAGGCAACAGCCACCGAGGGAAATACACCGTATTTATTGGTATTGGCGCCAAACACACTCGATCCGTCGCGCCGGGCCGTAAGGGTAAGCAAATAGCGGCTATCATATGAATAATTGATACGGCCCATTTGCGAGAGGTTGGTTTTTACATCGCGGTAAGAACCAGTGAAATTGCCCCGATCGGAATTGAAGATGCTGCCGGCGCTTACCGTAGAACCGGCGCCCAGGTTATAAAAGCCCAGCACATCGTTGAAGAAGCCGGTGGCGTTTTCGGCCAGGGCATAATATTCTTTTTGCTGGGCGCTGTATAAACCCGTGAAATCGATATGATGTACCCCAAAATCCTTTGTATAGGTGAGGATGTTTTCAATGATCCAGTTTTTTGATTCGGAATAAAAAGAGCTGGCTGCACCTGTATTGTTATTGCCGGCCCGTCCTACGTACTCGCCCCTGCGTACGGGTATGAGCGAATAGCCTGCATTCAAACGAAATTTAAGGCCTTTGAGCGCACGGCCCAGCTTAAGTTCGGCATAACCATTTCCGTTGAAATTCTGGCTGCGGTCTATACGGTCGTTGGTTAATCCCAGCAAAGGATTGGTGTATAATTGTTCGGGAAACATGGGGAATATTTCATAGTCGCCATTGGGCCTGTACACCGTTCCGTAAGGGCTCATTTTGGCGCCAAAGAAAAAGTTGGCCCGGCCGCCATCGAAATTATTATTGGCATAAAACAGCGAGGTACCCACGGTGAGGTAGTCAGTCACATTAATATCGAGGTTGCTCCGTACACTGGCGCGCTGGTACTGGTAGCCTCTCACCACCCCTTTATTTTTCATGTATTCACCACTGATATAGTATTTCACGTCTTTGGTGCCACCCGATACGCTGAGGTTATGATCCATCATCAATCCGGTTTGCGTGGTGAGGTCCAGCCAGTCTACCGGTTCAATGCCTGCATAATAATTATTCCTTTCATACAAATTACCCAATATCGTAGTATCTGTATTGTTGACCTGTTTTTTATAATCCGCCCATTTTTGTACATAGGCTTCCGGGCTGGAGGGTTCCAGCACATGGCCCAGTTTTTCGATACCCGCATAGGAATTAAAACGAATGACCGGTTTGCCCGACAAACCTCTTTTGGTGGTGATGAGTATGACCCCATTGCTGCCGCGTACCCCATAGATGGCCACCGCCGAAGCGTCTTTCAGTATTTGTACGCTTTCAATATCGTTGGGGTTGATATCATTGGTGCTGGCATCCTGGCTCAGGGGCAAACCGTCTACAACAATCAGGGGCGAGTTATTGGCTTCTATGGAATTGATACCGCGAATTTGTACCGTAGCTGTTCGTCCCGGCACTGCCGAGTTTTGGGTGATGCCCACCCCCGCTACCGCACCTTCCATGGCATGCAGTATATTGGTTACCGGCAAATCGCTGAGGCGCGATTTGGGCACCGAAGCCACCGAACCCGTTACATCTGATTTTTTTTGCGTACCATAACCCACCACCACAACCTGGTTCAGGTCGGCAATGTTTTCCTGCAGAACAATATCGATAGTACTGCGGCCATTCACCGGCACTTCGGCCTGTACATACCCTACCGAGCTCACCACCAGTACTGCCCGGTCGCTGGAGACCTTCAGCGAAAATGCACCGCCTTCTTTGGTGGAAGTGCCATTGCTGGTGCCTTTTTCCTGTACGGTTACATTGAGTATGGGATTGTTGCGGGTATCCAGCACACGACCGCTTACTTCAAAGTCCATGGGTATTTTTTCTTCGGCGGTCATTTTTTGTAAAGTAGATATGACAATGAGGTCGTTGCCCACCAACCTGAAGGTAAGGGCCGTATTATCCAGCAGCTTTTTCATGACCGATTGTACCGGCTCGCTTTGTACGTTGATGTTGATCTTCTGATCGGCAGGTAGTATTTCTTCATTGTATACAAACCGGAAATAGGTTTGCCGTTCAATGGTTTTGAATGCTGTTCTTAAGGTAGCATTGGCCAGTTTCAGCGTCACCTTTTCCTGGGCAAAGCCATTATGGGCCATAGCAGTGAGGGAGAAAGCGCAAATAAGCAGAACAGTCATTTTCATCAGCAGCAAGCATTTGATGACAGGGGTAGTGCATTGCAATGCCCTACATCCATTTTTTTTCATAACTTAGTTTTGAATAGTTAAAGGATGAAAAAGTTCGTTGCAGAAATTTTCTGATTTTAACGCTACGGGGAATGCGCCAACATTCTCCGTTTTGTTTTTGGGGAATGGTTATGTAATTCTTTTCATTGCAAATTGTTTTGGTTACACAATCGTTAAACTGTCAATATACCAGTGCCTGTTTTTACCAGATTATCAGCTGGCCATTTTTGATCTCGTAGTGAAACTTCCATGAAAAGCTCAGGGCTTCCATCACTTCGTTCAGCGATTTTTCCTCAAATACGCCTGTAAAGTGCAGGTTTTTTAAGGATTCATTCCTCAACACTACCGTCACATTATACCAGCGTTCTATTTCCCGGAGCATATTGTCGAAGCTCTCGTTTTCGAAGGCCAGTTTGTTTTTCAGCCACATGGTTTCGAAATGGGTAGCGGTATCGCCTTTATAGGGTTTGATTTTACTGAGGGTCATCATGGGTTCGTCTTCCGGTTGGTCGTCGTTGGTGGCGTTGATCGCCATCGTAGAATCGTCGTTGCGTACCACCAGTTTTTCGCTCGGTTTCAGGATGATCTTTTTATCGGGGTTGTTGTGCAGGGTTACTTCTATAGAGCCGTGAATCAGGGCCGTTTGGGTAGTTTTTTCATCGGGATAGGAACGAACGTTGAAGGCCGTGCCGAGTACTTTTACATCTATGGAATGGGTATGTATGATAAAGGGTATTTTTTTACCGGTTTGTTCCGACACCATGGAGGCCACATCGAAATAGGCTTCGCCCGTGAGCTGCACTTCACGGGTAGAGTCCATGAAATTTTGGTTATAGGTGATGCGACTGTTGGCGTTGAGCCAAACCTGGGTGCCGTCTGGCAGTTCTACTTTTGATTTGGAGCCCGGGCGGGTGCTGACCACGTTGTTGGCAACGAGGGCTTTTGCTTTTTGTTTGGCGGGCATCCACAAAAGCAATACGATAATGATGGAAGCAGCCGCACCGGCGGCCATCCATAGCCAGCGGTAGGTATGTTTTTGGGGTTCTTTTTCAAATTGTAATACCGGGGTAGACAGGTGGTTGCTGAGGCGCTGCAGGTGTTTGTTGAAATGTTCGTTGGGTTGGGTTTGCGGGTGTTGGCTGCGCCAGATATTCTGCATGATCTGGGCACGGAGGTCCAGTTCGGGATGTGACTGCAGGATAGCCCGTAGCTCTTCCAGTTCTTCCGGAGAGGCTTCGTCGGCCAGTTGCAGGCTAAGGAGGTACCAGGCGCGTTCTTCTTGCATATCGGGCTAAGACAAGGAGGTGGCGGAAAAAGTACCAAAGGATTAAAAAAAAATTTTTGGGAGGCCGCATGCACCCCCTGGCAGCGGGGCTTCCCGAAAGGTGCACCAAGACGCCAAGCATAGGCGTAAACGGCCTTTCGTTATAGCACTATCCCGGAGGGGACCGTTTTAATCAGTTTCGGGTAGCCTGAGATGCCGTGTTTCTAATATAGGCAGGCAAGGTTTCGCTATTTTTTTTGTGGCAATCGACACCTGGTTACGCACCGTTAACACGGAAATATTCAGTACATCCGCCACCTCTTTGTATTTCATGCCATCTTCCTTCACCATTTGGAATATGAGCCGGCATTGGGGCGGCAGCTGGCGAATGGTTTGGTGAATGGCCTGCAGTATATCTGCCGAGATACAAAGCTCTTCGGGATTGTCGAGGCTGATTACCGCTTCGATATCCATGTCATCCAGGCTGGATACCGGGTTTTTGAAGTGGCGGGTGATGTAGTTGAGGCAGAAATTTTTGGCGATGGAATAGAGGTAGACTTTGAGATTTTCTATTTCCGTGAGTTTGTTCCGGATTTGCCATAATTTGATAAATACGTCGGATACAATTTCTTCGGCGGCTTCTTTTGATTTTACAAAGGAGTAGCAGAATCGCCGGAGGTTATTGAAGAACAGGTTGTACAGGGCGTGGTAGGCCTGCATATCTTCATATAAGGCAATTCGATGTTGGAGTGATTTGATATGGTTGGGATTGGATAAGATGGCAAGTTTGGTTTTATATCATTTCAACTAAATTGAGTAAAAAAAAGGATAGAAACAAAATTGAATGGGGGATTTTGGCAGTGTGGTGGATTGTATGTCCCTTTCTGCATTCTTCTTAGTTTGGTGTGCAGTATAAAGGCTTTGGGGGCTTTGCTTTCCTGCTGTAACCTTACTTAAAAAAAATAGGTGGATAGGTCTTTTATTATCGTCTTGCTCATGGGTACGGTACGGCTCTTGTTGCCTTTGCCTTTGGGAACTATCAATACATATTCTCTTAGTCTTACATCTTCTATGTTGCATTGTACAATGCTCTGATACTCTAAGGCCAAAACAAACCACTTAACTGCGAAAAATCCCTAAAATCAAAAAAGTTCATGGAGATATATGTTCAGTGGATTTGAAAGATCGGTTATCCCTTCTGGCAGATCAAAAGTGGTATTGTACTTTTGTTTGTACTCGTTTTGCAGGAAACGGATCTCGTTTTGCAGGCTATTCTCCTAATTGCTTTTAATGGCATTGATGCGGTTCATGGTCATGGCCAGTACAGCATCGGGATGCACATGTCTGGCCAGTACAAAACACCCCCAAAATTGCTTTTTCCCCCTCATATTGTATTTTTACACCCATAGCATTAATTATGAAGAAAATACAATTATTAGCAGGGATTTTGGTAATCATAACAGCAGCCTGCAACGACAACAACTCCAACAATTCAGACGTGATTTCGCCCGATGCAGGCGCACCGCCGGCCATACAGTTCTCCATACTAAACAAATACCCGCACGATACCACATATTTCACCGAAGGGCTTGAATTCTACAACGGCCAGCTGTTTGAAAGCTCAGGCGGCAATGCCGATGAAAGCCCCTACCCTTCTGAATTTGGTATTGCCGATTTGAAAACGGGTAAGGTAGAAAGCAAGGTGAAGCTGGATAAAACCAAATATTTCGGGGAAGGCATTACGATATTTAAAGACAAAATATATATGCTTACCTGGACCAGCGGACTGGGCTTTATTTACGATGCCAAAACATTCCAGAAAATCGGCGAATTTCAATTACCCGCCAAGGAAGGCTGGGGCCTTACCCACGACTCGGTCAACCTTATTATGAGTTCGGGCAATAATAACCTCTACTACATTAGCCCGGATAGCCTGAAGCTGATGAACATATTGCGTGTGGTGGATAACAACGGTCCGGTACCCAATATCAACGAGCTGGAGTATGTGAACGGCTATATTTATGCCAACCAGTGGGAAACACCCTATATTTTAAAAATAGATGCTGAAACGGGCAAAGTGGTAGGCCGGATGGATCTAACAGCCCTGCAAAATGAAGCCAGCTCGGTATACCCCAACGCCAATGTACTAAATGGCATTGCCTACGACAGTATCTCGGGTAATTTGTATGTAACGGGTAAAAAATGGCCTTTTATATACGAGATTAAAGTGCGGTAGTTATTTGCCTATCACATAAATAAGCGAACTGCAACGCTCCTTGTCCGACAGGGCTTTCAGGTTGCTGATGGCGCCGGTAATACCGCCTTTCAATAAACCGCTGCCCCCTACCCTGTATTTTTCACTGAGCATGCTCACATAAAAGCTGTCGTACCACATGGGTTTGATAGCCCTTAGCTGAAAACCATGCTGTTTCAAAAACAGGCGCATGGCGGCCGGAGAAAAATGATACAAATGCCTGGGCACATCATAGGCAGCCCAGGTGGCACCATAGGCGCCGGCATCGTGAGAAGTATAGTTGGGAACGGCCACAAAAAGAGTAGCCTGCGGACGCATCAGCACTTTCAGCCTTTCCATGTATTCGTTCAGGGTATGCACATGTTCCAGCACATGCCACATAGTAATCACGTCAAAATCGCCAATAGCGGCATCAAATAAATGCCCGGGCGGGTAAACGGCCAGTAGCTGCGCCAATGCCTGTTCGCGCGCCAGGGGGCTGGGCTCTATGCCCTCCACGGTCCAGCCGTTTTTTTTCATATGCGCCAGGAAGGCGCCGGTACCGCAGCCAATATCCAGCAGGCGGGGTGCGGTTTGGCTTTTTACAAACGCATCCAGCAGCTTTCTTTTAGTGTTCAACGAACGTTCCCGCACGCGGTGGTACAGGCGGTTAACGATGCCCTTGCGGGTATTGGAATGCGAGATATAATTTTCCGACTGGTAATAAGCGCCTATGCTGTCCTGCGAGGGCACATCCTGTGTAAAACGCAGGGTACAGGCACGGCATTCCCATATTTCAAAATCCTGTTGCGAAACGGTGTAGTCCTTTGCATTCAGCACGTGCTCAATAGCTGGTGCATGGCATGCGGGGCATGAAGTATAATGTATAAGCGATGTCATGGGGCGATTCAGGGTGCTGCATTGATGGTTTGATGATTACCTGTTGCAGATGGATTGAACCCGTCTTTATAAAACCTGAAAAATATAACAGTTAATGCAATGACGGCCACAATAAGGGCAAATATCCACCAGCCGCCTTTTTTATCCTTTTTCTTTTTGGCACTATCCTCTTCGGTATCGGGCTGCTCGTCTACAATGGGCGGCTCGGGCATTTCAAGTACATCCTGCACCACATCGGTCACCAGTTTGCGGGTAACTTCCTGGTCGCCCACCAGCATTTTGTGCTGAGTATGGGTATGTATAACGCGGTTGGCGGGTGTAGGCTCCTGCAGGCTGTGGATCCGTCCGGCCGATTCAAAAACGATTTCACCGGTAATATCCTTTTTGAGGGTGCCAATGCCGGGCATGTCTACTGCATGGCCTTCGCGCAACTTGCTGCGCAGGGCATAAGCCCACTCATTGTACCACTTAATGGCCTCGTAGTCAGCAATATTATGTTGTTTGGCCAGGTAGGTAAAAAAGTCCTTATCCGGCGCATCGAAATATTTATCGAAACGGAAATGATAATCGGGAGGAAGAATACGGCGGTTCACAAAGTCAGTCTGTGCGGGAATACGCTCAATATACATCGAACCAAGGCCCGGTATGCTGATGCTCTTATGTTGCAGCAGATAACTTACCAGCACATCTGTCATCATATTCTGTTGTTTACTGTGCAAAGAACGGGATTTTACAGTAAGGCGCAAAGGCCAAAAGGCATTCAGCATAAAGCATTAGGCATAAGTTGTTCACCTATACCTTATGCCCTGTATATCTATACCTTATACATTATTTGGTATTGAATGAGTAAGTAATACCACCCAGAATATTGAACCCAAAAACCTCATACTGGTTCCAGCGTTCGTAACGGCTGTCGAGTATGTTATTGAAATTCACCCAGAGGTTGAAATTTTTTGTGATCCTGAACTCGGCGCCGGCATTCAGATCAAAAGCTTTGTCGCCTTTGAAGCTCTCACCATTTTTGCCTTTGTAGCGGGGACCGTTCCAGGCCCAGAGCTCACTGGTCAGCCACAGGTCTTTCAGCATTTGCCAGCGCAATCCGGCATTCAGCTCTACGGGTATCAGCCCCCAGGCCCTTTGTTCCTGTTTTAAACCGGTAAAATTATTGAAGGTAAAGGCGGCGGTAGCGCTGAACTTTTCACCGATATTATAACCAATCTCACTATGCAACTGGATGGAGTTCATCTTGGGTTCGTAAATGATATTGAAGGTTTTTCCATCCAGGGTGTCATTCACAAATAAGGGCATATTGTGATAAGTGAGCAGCCCCAGTTTGGCGCTCCAGCTAAAATGACTGCCCAATGAACCTTTCAGCCCGCCATAATATTCAACAATGCGGGTATTAAGCAATGAATCGGGCTGCGCCAGCCAGGGATTGATGCTGGCAAAACGCTGGTACGAACCCTTGTCGTAATAACCTATCCAGCCCAACTGCACGGTAAATTTCTGGTCGTTGGTAGTGATATCGGCCATGATATTGGGCAGCATGTGAAAAGCCTTCTGGTCCCAGGAGGGCAATATACCTGCATGCACATATAAATTGTTTGTTTTGGCGGTTACGGCAGCCGATACCAGGTACAGGTTGTTCTGGTCGGTCTTTTTCTGATCGCCATCACCCTTCCTGTAATTGGTGAGGTCGGCGCTAGCGCCCAGGTTGAAACCAAACTGTTCGCCAAAAGTTTTCTCCAATGGCAGGTTTAACACGGTATTAGTTTCCTGCGCTTTAGGATCGTGTTTATCATTGAACACACTCACACGAATGCTGGGATGATAGTTCAGTCCGAATTCGGTGGGTTGTATGTTCCGGAAATCGGCTTTGGCCTCAATGGTTTGAAAACGCTGGCGCAGGGAATCTTTTGAAAACTCCAGCGTAGTGGGTTGATAACCGTATAAATAGTAGTCGTCGCTGCGGAAACCTATGCCGCCATTCCATTCCAGGTTTCCGGGCGTTTTATAGGTGATGGCGGCGCCGGCGGCGGTTTGACTGTTCTTTTGAAAAGGCAGATCGCCCTTGGCAGTATAGTGATTGGCGAAGATGTTGAAGAAAGTGCTTTTATTATCGCCAAAACTAAAACCTGCTTTTACAAAGGGCTGGTGCACGGTGCCAATACCGGCTTTGATATAATTGCTGTACTGCCAGGAGCTCAGCGAATCTTTTTGCAGGGCTACCGGGTTCATTCCGGTAGGCTGGTAAGTAAAAAATAAATTCTGCGATGGTATGTTATAATTCAAACGCGGTTTGCTGGTATCTCCGCCCGGCTCGGTGGCGTTGAAGTTGATCTTCGATGCTTCGCGCAATACCGGTTTGAAAGACGAGGTAACGTCGATCGTTTTGTTTTTGTTGCCGGGGTCCTGCGCTTTGGCCAGCACAGCCACCAAACAACAGGTGAATAATGAAGCGGAAATTCTGAGAGATGTATTCATGTTTTGAATTGCTATTAATTGTTAATGGTGAAGGGAATGCTCCTTATATTGGTTACCCTCCTACTTTGCTGTTCTTTCTTTCCTCATCCTGGGTGAGTTTCAACTTGCGTTCGGCTTCCTGGCGCAGGTCTTCCATGTTGGCATTTTCTACAATGCTCTGGTAGGTGGCCTTGGCATTGAACCAGTCTTTTTGTTTGAAATAAATATCACCCAGCAACAGGTAGGCTTTGGTGACCCACAATTCGTAGGAGCCCGATTTGTTCACCACTTCAAAGGCGGCCTTTTCGGCATCATTCAGGCGATTCTGGTTAAAGAAACAGTTGGCTATTTCGTAACGCGCTTCGGCGCCATAGGCTGATTTGTTCAGCGAGGTTACGCTGCGGTAATAGGTAATGGCCTGCTCGCACTGGTTACTGGTTTGATACGATTTGGCAATGGCCATATTGGCAATCACCTTGTCATCGGAGCCTATGCCTTTTTGCGACAACAGGTCTTTGGCATTGGTAACGGCATCGCTCCATTTTTGCAACTGGAACTGGCTGCGCAACAGGCCGCGCATGGCTTCCAGCTTGTTTTCCTGAGAAGTGGAAAAATCTTTCAGTTCGGTAAAATATTGTTCGGCCTTCTCGTAGTTCTTCAACTCGAAGAAATTAAGGCGGGCAGCGCTCAGCAGGGCTTTTTCACCAAACTTGTTGGGTACGCGGTCGCCCAGTTTTTCATAACCTTCGGCTGCTTTGGCCCAGTCTTTCTGATTATAGTAAATCTCGCTTTTATAATACAGGGCTTCCAGCGAATATTTCCCTTCGGGGAAACGCGCCAGGTAGTCTTCAAATTTTTTGGCGGCTGCCGGGAAATTGCCGTTGTTGAACTGCGCTTCGGCTTCCTGGTACATCAGCTCATCTTCCTGGTTGGTAGTGATTTCTTTACCCATGGAGCGGGCAAAAGCTACATATTCATTGGTCTTTCCCTGTTCGACATAGATAATTCGCGAATTTTCCAGGGCGGCTTCTGCTTCCGGTGAATTGGGAAATTGCTGCAGCACGGCTGAATATTGTTTCAGCGCTTCATTGCTGTTGTTGATATTGTAATAGGCAATTCCCATTCTCAGGTACGCCTTGGGTTTGAGCGTAGATACCGGGTCGCTCACTACTTTCTTCAGAAAAGGAATGGCCTCACTGAACTGTTCGTTGGCGATATAGGTAGAGGCAATCTCCATATGGGCATCGGCCAGCAAGTCGGAGTTGGGATAACGGCGGGCAATGGTGCTGAGCAGATTAATTTTCTCTTTATCGTTATTTACACCGGTGATCATGGCTTTCTGGAAAGTGGCATAATCGCCCGATGCCCATGAATAGCCAATCACCTTATCGTACATGTTCATGGCCGTTTTAAAATCGCGTTTCATATAGTAGCAATCGGCTATACGCACATAGGCATCCTGCTCCAGGGGCGATGCATTGATTGTTGGATTGGAAGCCACCTGCTGAAAAAAGGTTTGTGCCTGGTCGTAGTTCTCGCGTTTCAGAAAACAATAACCCAGGTTGTAGCGGGCATTGGTGGCATTTATTTCACCATGCGAAACAGGCCGCTTCAGGTATTCGAAATAATACCGGATGGCATCATCCAGCCTGTTCAGGCGATAGGCAATTTCACCTTTCCAGAACTGGATATATGGTAACACGGAAGTATTATTGGCATCGCTTTCGGCCCTGGTGAGCAGTTCGTTGGCGCTTACCAGCATACCGTCGTTGATGAGCTCGGAGGCGCGGCCATAAAGTATTACCGGGTACAAACGCCTGGCATTGGGCGAGGGCGATTGCACGCTCTCCAGCAATTGCAGGGCATCTTTATAGTTGTTGGTATTGGCCAGCATGCCTACCAGTAGTTCCTTTCCTTCATTGGTATATTCCGAGTTGGGATAGGTTTGCAGGAATTTTTGCAGCTCGGTCAGGGCTACATCCTGATATCCCAGTTCGTACGAAAGTTTGGCGTAATTGAATTGCGATACTTCCTGCTGTCTGGCATTGCTGCTGTTGGAGGCGCATAATAAAAAGGCGTTGCGTGCATTGGCCTTCTGGCCGGTTTTCAGGTAGGCATCGCCCAGCAGGTACATAGCGTTCTGAGCCAGCGAATCTTCTTTGCCACCTATTTGTTTAAAGCCTTCGATGGCCTTATTCCAGTTTTTGGCATGATAATAACAGAATGCCAGTTCATAAATGTCTTCGCGTTTGATGCTGTCGGCCTTGTCTACATAGGTTTGCAGGTAAGGCAGGGCTTTATCAAATTGTTTTTTCTCGAAATAAGCATGGCCTACCATCTGGCGCATTTGCACATCGTTGTACAGATTGCCGCTTTTTAATTTGTCTTCGGCGTATTGCAGGGCCTTATCTTTCTGGCCTTGTGTATAATAAATACTGGCGATATAATAAGGAACGGCTTTTCCGTACTCGGGATGGTTCTCTACCACGGCAAAGGCCTGCTGTGCTTCCTTGTACTTCTTTTCGTTAAAAACAATAAAGCCGTAGTAGTAGTTGGCATCGGCATAATTGGGATCGTCTTTTAATTGCCTGATGGCATCGAACATGGGTTTGGCCTTATCGTACTGGCCCGATGTAAAATAGCCATAACCCAGGTGGAATTTCATATCGGCCACCTCGCGGTTGCTGAGGTTGCTGATGCCGGCTGCTTCGAAGAGCGATTGAGCCGTGGCATAATCTTTTTTGCGGAAATAATATTCAGCCAGGTGAAAATTCATCATTTCTACGCGGGCTGCATTGTCTTCTATTTCGATGAACTCGCGGGCCTTGGCTACGGCGCCTTCTTCATTTTGTTTCAGCGCACACACAATGGTATAGTACTTTACCTCCTGGTAGTTGACGGCCTGCCCGCTGCGGTCGGCCGCACGCTGGTTCAGCTGCAGATCCTTCAATAAAGGATAGGCCAGGCTGTATTGTTCCCGCTGAAAGAACTCTTTGGCTTGCTT
>Ga0065721_10005217_pt1 | contig 26092 bp, 11 predicted proteins | sample Mesricmetagenome_FD_59108 | JGI IMG/M metagenome (GOLD analysis project Ga0065721, IMG submission 59108) | Mesophilic microbial community from rice straw/compost enrichment Sample: eDNA_1 v2 (version 2) | ecosystem: Engineered > Solid waste > Grass > Composting > Bioreactor | place: USA: Davis... | reverse complement strand
GGCCGAGGGCGCACAGGCGATGCTCGGTGACCGCGGCGAGCCGGTGGCGAGCGTAAGTCAAAACAGCGTCTCGCTGCTTGGGGCGGGCTTTACGCGCACGGTGTTCGATCGCTTTACGCAGGGCGAGTCGGTGGAGTGTGGTCGGGTGGAGCAACCATCGAGCGATTCGCTCAATTGCTTCTGGGGGCGCGGAATGCGCCAGTGGGGCCAAACGGCGGGCGGCTCGCGCTATGACTGGACCACCAATGGCGGACAGGTGGGTATGGATCGAAGCTTGTCTTCGGGCTGGACGCTCGGCGCCACGTTCGGTTACGCAGATACGGGTATTCGTGACCTGTCCGGTGGTCGCAACGAACTGCGATCGAAGCTGGCTGGCTTGTACGCAAGCTACGCGCCCGGGCGGTTGAACCTGGGCATGAGCGCGTTCTACAGCGGCAACGACAGCGCGACTCGGCGCAACGTGTTCGTCGGGGCCACCCGGCAACAAGCTCGTGAGGATTTCGATAGCGACAGCTATGGCGTGGGCATCCGTGCGAGCTATCGGCTGACTGGCGATGCAGGCCCGTTGGTTCGTCCGTATATCGAAGCTCTCTATGATCACATCGATGCGGCCGACTTCAGCGAACGAAACGCGGGCGAGGGCAATCTCGCCGGGCACGTGCACAGCCGCGACGGTCTGCGCGGCACGGTTGGTATGCAGCTGGCGGACACCTTTGAAGGATATGGACGGCTGTTTCGCCCGGCGCTCGACATTGGCGTGACGCATCAGTTCGAGGACGACCGTTCCAGAATCGAGCTGCGGCCGTTCAGCGATACGCCAGCATTCCGCACTGTTGGGCCGGCGCTCGATCGCACGTCCTACATCGCGCGCGCATCACTCACGCTGTCACTCAGCGAAAACGCGGCCGTCGCGTTGGGTTATGGCGGAGAGTTTGCGGACAACTACGAGCAGCTGGAAGGGAACTTGAACATCCGCATCGCCTGGTAATAGGCGACCCGCGCGTGGGGAGACGATGACCGCGCGGCAGAGATCTGCCGCGCGGTCGTGAGTCGTCACTGCGGCAGTATCCGCAACACCACGCGACGATTCCGCTCCCGGCCCGCCTCGGTGCCGTTGTCTGCGATGGGCTCGCTCTTGCCGTAGCCGCGAACCGTCAGCTGGTTCGTCACACCTTTCTCGACCAGATACCGTCGGACCGTCTCGGCACGTCGCTGTGACAAGCCGAGATTGTAGGCCTGCGAGCCCATTCCGTCGGTATGCCCGGCCACTTCGACGCGCACGTCCGGGTTCAAGCGCAGCGTCGCGACCGCCTGATCCAGAGTGACGAACGCCTGCGGCTGCAAGCGATCGGAATCGTAATCGAACGTGACCTGCGGCAGTTCGATCTCGCTCTTCAGGTCACAGCCGCGCGCGTCGACGCGTGTTCCCGGTGCGGTGTTCGGACAAACGTCGGGCGTGCTATCCGGGACCCGATCGTTGTCGCTGTCGCGATCGAGCTCACAGCCGTCCCGATCGACGGTCTTGCCAGCGGGCGTGCCGGGGCAACGATCCGCGCCATCCAGAACGCCGTCGCGATCTTCGTCCGCCGGTGGTGGCGGCGGCGGCGCGGCCGGTGTTTGAACCGGTGCAGGCCGCGATCCCGAACCAAACGCATATTGCAGACCCAGGCCAAACAGATAATCGAGGCGGCTGCCAGCATTCGTGTCGTCGTAACGCGCGCGAGCGTCGAGTCGCAGGAACAGCGCGCGGCCGTCATCGTTGGATCGATGTAGCGCGCCGAGCAATCCAAGCCCAGCATCGGCATAGGGATCGGTTTCGGAGTCAGAGCCGATGCGGTCTTTTCGCTGCGCGCCGAGGCCGACCAGCAGGTAGGGTGCAACGCGCGCTTCGCGCCGAAACACTCGCAGAGCGTTGATGCCTGCGGCGTCCATCGTCAGATCGTCACCGATCGAGCTATCGAAGCGGCCACGGAACAGGTTCAGCTCGATATTCCAATCGGGATGGACCTCGAACCCGGCTGCAAAAGTAAACGCGGCAGCGTCGTCGGCGGCGCGGTCGTCATCGAGGCGGGTGCCATTGAGAATGGGGGCGACGTAAAAGCCCGAGCTGGGTTGAGCCTCCTCGGCGGTGCAGGGGAGCGCGAGCGCGACCAGAGCACTGATGGCGATTCGCAATGGCAGGCGCGTGTTGGTGATTCGCAGGGTGTTGTTCATATATATGAGTGAGTCGATCGAAACAGGACCGATGCTGCCGGCATGGTAGCCAGGGCTGCTCGCGAGGCGCCACGCGCCGCGCAACAGACGAATGCAATTTGCACTCAATCATCGCTGCGCTCGGCGGCGTAGCCTGAGGCGGTCAGCCAGGGCGCCAGTTGCATCATGTGGGGCGCGAGCTGCTGCAGGTAGTGTCGATGGCGACCGACCGAGCGTTCGTTGAGGGTTTCGCTCACCTGCGCGTAGCTCGGTGTGGCCGGGTAGCGGCGTTGTTCATGGAAGCTGAGGCAAGCAGCCTCGAACGGCAGCTGCAGATGATCGAGGAGCTGGCGCACTCGTTGCTCCGGTTGGCGCACGAGGTCCTCGTATCTGATGGTGACCTCCTGGAGATCCAGCTCACGGCGATAGTGCTGCGACAGATCGAACATCGCGCACAGGTGTTGCACGATGGTTTCGATGCGATATCCGCAGTTGAAGCCGTGAGTGAGCTCGTGCGACAGCATGGAGACGCACACATCCAGCGGATGGCGCACCACGCGCACGATCTTCGCGTTCGGGAATGCCATACACACCAGCGGCAGCCACAGCTCGTTGAACGGCATCTTGTCCGTGAAGAATACGGCCCCGGGCCGGAGCAACCCGCGCGCTTCGGCACGAGAGAAATAGTAGTCGCGCAGCAGATTGGCCACGTGCCGGTAGTCGGCGCTCCACATTCGGGCCAGGTTTTCCGGGAAGGGCGCGGCGTCCGGACACAGGCGCTGAACGAATTGCGACCACTCGCCGACGAATGTCAGCTCTCCTCCAGCGCGCACGGCGGAGTGACTGGCGAGGATCTGTTCGACCAGTGTCGTGCCCGAGCGCGGCAGTCCGAGGATGAACACGGGTTGCGCAGTATCTCCTCGCAACGTGGCTCGTGGCAGCAGCTCTACATTGGAACGCACGAAGAACTGCTTCATGCGCGCGACCAGCGTCTCGACCACCTGCGACTGATATTCCGCGCCGCCGGCTCGAGCGAGCTTCGACTTGCCCTCGACCCAGTCGCGCCATGCGTCGCGATGACGGCCGAGTCGGTCATACAGGCGTCCGCGTTCCAGCTGCGCGCTGCCGTTGAGATCGGCCGATCGCTCCAGCAGCGACAGAGCTTGCGCATGCTGTCCACTGCGGATGAGGTATGACACTCGCAGCATCTCGACGTCGCGTGCGGATGAAACCGCCGCGGCCCGATCCAGCAGCTCGCCAGCTTTGCGCAGGTCGCCCTGCATCTCGTGCAGCTTCGACCACTGCGCGAGCACCTGGACGTTGCCCGGCGCCAGCGCATCGGCACGTTCGAAGCAAGGCCCTGCTTCGTCCGCACGGCCCTGGCGAATCAGGTTGATCGCAAGATTCGCGAGCCAGGACGCCTGCGGAGCGTCGAGCTCGAGCGCGCGACGAAAGTGCCACTCGCCGGAGGAGAGATCGTTGAGCTCGGACAGCACGATCCCGAGCAACGCATGCGTTTGCGCGCTTCGCGGATTGACTCGCAGCGCGCCTTGTGCAGCCAGATAAGCACCTGGCAGGTCGCGGCACGCCAGAGCTTCACGCGCGCGCTGGAGCGAAGAATTCAGCAGGTCCGACATGGCTCGATAGTGACGCGTTCGACGCGCGATTGTTGAGGACCGGCGCGCAAAAAGCGAATGCGGCGCCGCTGACGAGCGAGATAGGTGCAATTTGAATCCAATCGGGGCTCGCCGCGCACTGCCGTCTGATATAGGAAGCCGAAATCCAGCGGTCTAACAACATCGAGGTACGTCTACGCGCTCAACTGCTGCGCATTTGGGGTGCATCGTCAACTGGTTGCGCAGTCAACTTCATCGCCATCTCCGTGGGCATGTTGTGATCGAACACAAAGAACGTGTGTCGCGCCTGTCCCTACACTCAATCGTTGCGTCAGTTCCAGTAGTCGTGGCTCGCCTGGTCGAGGATGCGGGTGGAGCGCGCCGCTGAGCTGTCGATGACGATGAGGCGAGTGATGGCGCGGAGCAGGAGAGTGCAATGAATCGAATCTATCGCGTCATCTGGTCGAAAGTGCGCAACGCATGGGTGGTTGCCTCGGAGCTGGCGACCTCCCGAGGCTCCAGCCGCGGCGGCACCAGACGTCGCAGCGGGTGCGATCATCGCTGGTCGCCACCGATTTCGCCGCTACGCATGGCAGTGCTCGCGGCCCTCTTCGGGCTGCACGCGCCAGCACACGGCGCCGATCGTTACTGGGATATCAATCGCACTCTGCCTGGCCTCGGCGGCGCGGGCACCTGGGACGTGACTTCGTCGTATTGGGGAGCGGCCAGCGACGGCGTCGCCGGTCCGTACTCGGCCTGGAGCAATTCAGCGCTGGATGACGCGTACTTCACCGGTACGGGCGGCGCGATCACGCTCAACACGCCGATCACGGCGCACAGCCTGTTCTTCACCGCCAACGGTTATTCGCTCAGTGGCAGCACGCTCACGCTCGCCGGCACCAATCCCACGATCACCACCAACTCGAACGTCTCCGTCTCGATCAGCTCCGTGCTCGCCGGCACGGCGGGCCTCACCAAGAATGGCGCCGGCACGCTGGGGCTGACCGGCAACAACACCTTCAGCGGTGGCATCACCGTCAACGCCGGCACCCTCAGCGTCAATGGCAATGCAGCGCTCGGCGCGTCGAGCAATGGCATCACGATGGCGGCCGGCACCGTGCTGACCAGCAGCGGCTCGCTGAGCGGCCGAACCGTGACGTTGAACGGCGGCCTGGTCACGCTCGGCGGAACAGCGGGCTCGGCGCGCTTTACCGGCGCTGGCGGCCTCGATGTGACCGGCAACGGCGTGAGCTTGACCAACGATACCAACGACTACACGGGCCAGACGCGCTTCCGCACCCACGGTTCACGCTCGTTCACTTCCATTGCCGACCTCGGCGTCGCGAGCTCGCTCGGCGCTCCGACGGATGTCGCATTGGGCACCGTCGTGTTCCAAGCGCAAAGCAACTACGCGGATTCGCTGAGCTACATCGGCGACGGCGACAGTTCCAACCGCAATTGGCAGATCTCCAGCGGCGGCGGCGGCGCCTTTCCCGCCACGGCATCGTTCGTCAACTCCGGCACCGGCACCCTGAGGATCACAGGAAGCATCACCGGCGTCGGCGGCATCGCGCCCATCAGCTTCAGCGCCAATACCGCCGATCTCGAGCTGCTCGGCGTGATCGGCGACAGTGCCGAGCGACAATTCAACTTCATCGGCAGCAGCACCGCCCGCAGCATCACTCTCGGCGCTGCCAACACCTATGCCGGCAATACAAGCATTGCTGGCGTGAGAGTGCGCGCTCCGGTGCTGGCGAACATTGGAGAGAACAGCTCCTTTGGCACCGGCGCCGGTACTGGCGGCGGCCGGATCAGCGTCGGTGGCGTCCTGAGTTACACCGGAGGGGCAGCCACTACAAACCGTCGATGGTCATTCGACGGCACCCTCAGCAACGATGGCACTGGCGCGCTGACGCTCACGGGCGATGCCGATCTGGTCGGTGGTGGTGCGACCTTCGGCGGCAGCTATGCAGGTGCCGCGAACACGATGTCGGGGATCATCGCCGGCACGGGCGCGCTCGCCAGCAATGGCGCGGGCACCTGGGTGCTCACCGGCGAGAATACTCGCACCGGCGCCATCAACGTTCGCAGCGGCACTTTGCGCGCCGGCCACGCTTCGGCGTTCGGCACGACCACCGGCATCGACATCGACGGCGGCACGCTGGATCTCGCCGGGTTCGATCTCGAAACAGCGACGTTGACCGGCGACGGCGGCACGCTCGCGCTGGGCACCGCGAATCTCACGTTCAATGCCGCCTCCGGTACCACTGGTTCCTATGCCGGCAGCATCACGGGTGACGGTGGCATCTTCAAGCGAGGCGCGAGCACGCAGACGCTGACGGGCTCGAATCAATATACCGGTGACACGACCATCGCCGGCGGCACGCTGGTGCTCGATTTCTCCGGGTCCGGCCCGACGACCCAGATCATCTCGAGCAATTCGACGCTGCATCTGGCCGGCGGCAATCTCGTCGTCACCGGTGGCGCGAACGAGAACAACATCCAGACATTCGACGGCGTGAACATCACGGCCGGCACCAACAACATCAGCGCCACTTCCGGGACGAGCGGCAGCATCACGCTCAACCTGGGCGCCGTGAATCGCAGCGGCGGCCTGGTCGACTTCGATCTGCCGAGCAATGGCTTCATCACCACCACCAGCGACGCGCTCGGCGGCTGGGCCACCGTCAACAACGGCAGCAGCTACGCCAAGGTGGACGAGGAGGGCCGCATCCTCGCCTTCACCGACTCGGACTACACCATCGAGAACAACCCGACCGCCTGGGGCGAGGGCCAGTTCATCAGCGACGACAGCACGGGCTTCAACTCACCGACCAGCCTGGATATTCCGGACGGCGCGCTGCAACTCGGCGGCTTGCGTTACACGGCGGCGAGATCCACGACGCTGACTATCGCCGCCGGCGATACGCTCGGCATCGACGGCGCCATTCTGGTCACGCCCACCGTAGGCGCTTTCAATCAAACCATCGACGGCGGATTTTTGACCGGCATGGCCGGCGGCGGCACGCTCGGCGTGCAGCAGAACAGCGCCGGCAGGTTCTTCATCGGCTCGCAGATCACCGACAACGGCGGTGCCATCGGCTTCACCAAATCGGGCAGCGGCGAAGTCGTGCTGTCCAATACCGGCAACGATTACACCGGCGCCACCATCGTTACGCAGGGCACGCTGCAAGTGGCCAGCATCGCCAATGGTGGACAGGCGAGCAGCATCGGCGCGTCCTCGGCGGATTCCTCGAACCTGGTGCTGGAAGGCGCCGAGCTGCGCTACATCGGCGGCAGCGTGACCACCGATCGCGGCTTTACCCTCAATCGCTCGGGTTCGATCGCCAGCAGCACCATCGGCGTCGCGACCACCGGCGCCGACCTGGAGTTTACCGGCGTGGTGACCGGCAGCGAGGGCGCGGGCTTGATCAAGACGGGCGCCGGGACGCTTACACTCTCGAACGAAGCGAACAACTACACCGGTGTCACGAGCGTCAACGTCGGCACGCTCTCCATCACGACGCTTGCCAACGGCGGCGAGGCGAGCAGCATCGGCGCATCGAGCAGCGATGCGAGCAATCTGGTGCTCGCCGGTGGCGGTCGCTTGCAATACACCGGCGGCAGCGTGGTGACCGATCGCGGCTTCAGGCTCAGTGGAGGCAGTGGGGGTGTCATCGAAGTCGCAGATGCCAACACTACTCTCACTTTTGGTGGCACCGCCGAGGGTGTTGGCTCCGCGCCGCTGCGCAAGGAAGGCGCCGGCACGCTCGTGCTCGCGGGCACCAACACATACACCGGCACTACCACGGTAAGCGGCGGTGTGCTTCGCGCCGGCTCGGAAACGGCATTCGGCTCAGCGTCCATGATGACTCTTGCGGACACCGCGGGAGTGGCATTGGATCTGGCGGGGTTCGACAACAAGGTCGGCGCGCTCTCGGGCGGCGGTGCGAATGGGGGCAATGTGCTCCTCGGCGACGCCACGTTGACGATCGGAGGCGCGAACGGAACGTACAGCGGCGTCATCAGCGGCGACGGCGGAGTGTATAAAGAGAACGGCAGCACCCAGACCATGGTCGGCTGCAATCACACCTATACGGGCCCGACCACGATCTGGGCCGGTACCCTCAGCGTGAACTGTCTCGCCGACGGCGAAGCGCCGAGCGGCATCGGTGCTTCCACCAGCGATCCCTCCAATCTGGTGATACGCGGCACGCTGGAATACACCGGCGGCAGCGTCGATATCGATCGCGGCTTTCAGGCTGCCGGTGGCACGTTCAGCGTGGCCGATAGCAACGCCACGCTGGAGATCACGGGCCAGGTGACGGGCACGAACTTCTGGAAGGGCGGACCTGGCACGCTCGTGCTCACCAACAGCGCCAATGCGCAATCGGATTTCACAGGCATGTCCGGCGGCACGCTGCGCGCGGCGTCCAGCGGCGTGTTCGGCACTGGTGGCCTGCGATTCAACGGCGCGAACTCGACCGTGGATCTCGATGGTTTCGATAACACTGTGCGATACATCCACACGAACACGGAGGTCGCGAACCAACTCATCGAGCTCGACGGCGCGGATCTCACCATCAGTGATGGCGGTGGCACCTACTCCGGCGCCATCAGCGGAGTCGGCAACCTGATCAAGAACGGCGGCAGCACGCAGGTCCTCAGCGGCTGCAACTCCGATTATGACGGCAGCACGACCATCAATGGCGGCTGGCTGCAGGTCAACTGCCTGGGGAACGGCGGCCTGGCCAGCTCGATCGGCGACTCCAGCGCGGATGCCGCAAATCTCGTCATCGATAGCGGACTGCAGTACAGCGGATCGGGCAGCACGACCGACAGGCAATTCACGGTCGGCACCTCGGGAGCGAGCCTGTCGGCCTCCGGCACTGGCGCGGTGAACTTCACCAGCACCGCGCCGATCACGTACACGGGCACGAATGCTCGTACCCTGACCCTTCGGGGCACCAACACCGACAACAACACGCTCTCGGCGCTGATCACGAATGCAGACACGGGCGTGGTCCGGTTGACCAAAACGGATGGTGGTACGTGGGTCCTGGGCAACGAGAACAATACATACAGCGGCATCACGCGTATCGACGGCGGCGTGCTCGCGGTGACCAAGCTTGCCGACGGCCTGCAACCGAGCAGCATCGGCGCTTCCTCGGGCGCCGCGACCAATCTGGTCATCGGCAACAATTCGACGCTGCGTTACACCGGCAGCACGGAGAGCAGCACCAATCGTCAGTTCACGCTGTCCCAAGGCGTCACTTACATCCAGTCCTCCGGCCTCGGCGCACTCAAGTTCACCAACATCGGTGGCGTGGTCCTCTCGGGCGCCGGAGAGCGCACCATCGCGCTGGGTGGCACCAACAGCGGCGACAACACGATGGGCGGCACCATCGCCGACGCGAGCGCCACTGGCAGAACCACGCTGGCGAAGAACGATTCGGGCACCTGGATTCTCACCGGCAACAACACCTATACCGGCAACACCGTCATCAACGCCGGCAACCTGATGATCGGCAACGGCGGTACCACCGGCAACGCGGGCGCCGGCAACGTGATCGTGGATTCCGCCGCCTCGACCCTGTCGATCAATCGCAGCGATGCCTTCGACTTCAACGGCACGCTCAGCGGCCCAGGCAGGCTGGCGCAGATCGGGACCGGGACCACGCGGCTGACTTCGACGAGCAACAGCATCGGCTCGACCACGGTCAGCGCCGGCACGCTGGAGGTCGATGGCGCGCTCAGCTCGTCGACAATTGCAATGAACGGGGCGTCCACTCTGAACGTGGACGGCACGGTAGAAGGCGCAAACGGTGCCGCCGCGACGTTCATCGGCGACAGCGGTGCGAGCATCATCAATGTGAGAGCCGGCGGCACGCTGGTTGCGAGCGGCGATCTCGGCGATGGTAACGATGTGCTGAGCCTGACCGGCACTCTGAGCACGACAGCGGGGGCGCTGAATCTCGGCGCCGGCGACGATACGTTCACCTTGAATGACGGAGCCGTCATCAACGGCCTGGGCGTGAACGCAGGCGCTGCGACGCTCGGAGACGTCCTGCTGTTGAACAATGCGGGGGCACTCACGTTCAACGGCGGCACGACGATGGGGTTCGAGACCCTGGTGAAACAGAACACTGGTGTCGCGACCATGACCGGCACGCAGACCTTCAGCGCGGGCACGACGATCGATGCCGGCACGCTCGACGTGGATGGCACGTTGCAGACCGGCGCTGTCGCTGTAAACAACGGCACGACGCTGAACGTCGATGGCACCGTGCAGGCCACCACCGCTGCGCTGAGCGATGGCGCCACGCTGAACGTCAATGGGCTCATGCAGGCCGCCGGAGCAGCGCCGACCGCAATTACCGGCAGCGCCGGTGTCAACACGGTCGTGGTCAATCAAGGCGCTACCTTGCGGGCAACCGGCGACCTCGGCGATGGCGACGACGTGCTGGATGTCGCGGGCACCTTGAACACTGGCGGCGGCATCTTCTCGCTCGGCGCTGGCAACGATACGTTCGTCGTGCACGACACGACGGTCGTCATCGGTACGCTCGACGCCGGTGCTGGCGACGACATGCTCAACGTCAACGTGAGCGCTGGCAACGTCGTGCCGCTCGGGAGCACCACGGGTTTCGAATCGCTCGGCAAATCCGGCCTGGGCTGGCTGGCGATCAACGGTGCATCCGATTTCGTGGACGTGCAGGTCCAGGCGGGCGTGCTCGATGTGACATCGACCGGCAGCATCGAAACCCACCTGGCCACCGTGAGCGCGGGAGCGACTCTGAACGTGGATGGCTCGTTCCGGTTCACATCGGCCGGCGATACCTTCACGGTGGCGGGCAATGTCACAGGCACTGGCTCCATCAACATGCTCGATGGCGACGACGTCCTCACGATCCAGGACGGAGCGAGCATCAACATCGCAATCGATGCGGGCAATGCCGTCACCGGCGACATCGTGGCGCTCGATAGCGCGAACGCGCTCACGTTCGATGGGACCAACATCACCGGTTTCGAGCAGCTCGTGAAGCAGAACGCGGGCACGGCGACGCTGGCCGGCACGCACCAGTACGACAGCGCGACGATCAACGGCGGCACGCTCCGCGTCGCGGGAACGCTCAATGCCGACAGTGTCGCGTTGACGGATGGCACGCGGCTGACGGTCGATGGCACGGTGCGCATGGATCCACTGGCGCCGACTACGATCACAGGTTCAGCCGGCGTCAACACGGTAGTCGTAAACACGGGCGGGTACTTGCTCGCCGCGGGCGATCTCGGCGACGGCGCCGACGTGCTCGATGTGTCGGGCACGCTCGATACGGGAGGTGGCACGCTCTCGCTGGGTGACGGCGACGACTCGTTCGTGATTCACGACGGCACCAACGTCATCGGCACTGTCGATGGCGGAGCGGGTATGGACACGCGCGTTTACGACATCAATCTCACAGCAAACGTTGGCGCATTGGCGGGCTTCGAAGGCCTGACGAAGATCGGCACCGGCGTGCTCAACATCAATGGCCCCGGCGCCTCGGTGTTCGAGCAGGTCCAGGCGCTCGGCGGAACGCTGAACGTTGCCGCGGGCGGCGACGTCGATGACGTTTCGAGCACGACCGTGGGTGCGCAAGGCACGCTGCAGGTAGACGGCACGTACAGCGGCACAGCGGGCAGCGACACCTTTACTGTGGACGGTCGCGTCATCGGCACTGGCACGATCGATCTCGGCGATGGCGACGATCTGCTAACCATTCGCGACGGCGCCACGATCAGCATGTCGATCCACGGCGGGGCCGCAAACGACACTGTCGCACTCGACAGCGCAGTCGCGCAGACATTCGCGGGAACTTCCGTGACGGGCTTCGAAAGGCTGCTGAAACAAAACGTCGGCACCGCGACATTGATCGGCGCGCACAGCTACGACAACACTACCGTGGAAGGCGGCACGCTGCAGATCAACGGCAGCGTCGAGACGGACACGTTGCATGTATATGACGGCACGACCGTGTCCATCGACGGCACTGTGCAAGCAGCTGGCGCGACGCAAACAGTGATCACCGGCAGCGCCGGGGTCGACACGATCATCGTGAATCAAAGTGGCAACCTGCTGGCGACCGGCAACCTCGGTGACGGTAACGACGTGCTCGACATCATCGGCACGCTCGATACTGGCGGCGGCACGCTGTCGCTCGGCGACGGCGACGATTCCTTCATCATCCACGACGGCACCATCGTTCTCGGCACGGTGGCCGGCGGAGCGGGTCTGGATACTCGCGTTTACGACATCACAGGCTCCGCACAGCTCGGCGCACTACAGGAGTTCGAAGGACTCACCAAGCGCAACACGGGCACGCTGAACATCATGGGCCCGGCGGTCACGACGGGTCTGCAGGTCGTCGCGGTCGAGGGCGGCACGCTCAACATCGGCGCGGCCGGCAATGTGACAGGCGTGGAGGAAACGACGGTCGACTCCGGTGCGACGTTGAATGTCGACGGCGCTCTCGGCTTCACGGCCGGCGCCGATACGTTCACTGTGGCCGGTACTGTGACCGGCGGCGGCATCATCGACATGCTCGATGGCGACGACCAATTGACGTTGCTCGACGGCGCGGACTTGAGCGGTCTGTCGACTGCGATCGATGGCGGCGCCGGCGCGGACACGTTGATCATCGATGTCGGTACGAGCGCGACATTGGGCGGTGCGACGGGCTTCGAGACGTTGATCAAGCAAGGCGTCGGCCACGGGATCATCGCTGGCCCCGCCGGCTCGATGTTCGACAGTGTGTTCGTGCGCGAAGGTGTGCTGGAAGTGGCGGCCGGCGCGGTCGTGGATCCGGTAACGACTGTGGTCGACGCCGGTGCGACGATGCTGGTCAACGGCATCTACAACGGCACCGCCGATGCCGATACCTTCACGCTCTCGGGCACGCTCGCCGGCGACGGCACGATCGACCTGCTCGACGGCGACGACACTCTGACCATGAATACTGGCTCGGACGTGACGTTCACCGGCGTATTCGATGCCAACGCCGCGAGCTCGGATCGATTCGTGTTGTCGGGCGCCGGTGAAGATAGCTTCGACGCGAGTCTCATCGGTACCGTGTTCCTGAACTTCGACGAGTTCCGCAAGGAGGGTGCGGGCACGTGGCGCCTGACCGGCAGCGGTGCGCAGCACTGGAACGTTGCCGAAGGAACCTTGATCGGCGACAGCACGAGCCTGGCGGGCGACATCGACAACGCCGCGACGGTGATCTTCGATCAGGCGACGGACGGCTCGTATGACGGGGTGCTGTCGGGCAGCGGTACGCTGATCAAACAGAACAGCGGCACGTTGGCGATGACGGCCACTCATGCGTTCGCGGGCGATACGCAGATTCAGAGCGGAACCTTGCAGGTGGACGGCGTGCTTCCGGGCATGATCAGTGTTGCCTCCGGTGGCACGCTTTCGGGTGTCGGCACGGTCACGAACGTGACGGCGCTGGCAGGCGGGGTCGTTGCGCCGGGCAATCCGACTTCTCCGTTCGGCACGCTCACGATTGCGGGCAACTACGACGGCGCTGGCACCGTAAGGATCAACACGGAGCTCGGCGACGAAACGTCCGCAACCAGCCGGCTGGTCATTCGCGGCAATGTCACTGGCGCGTCCACCGTGCTCGTGAATCGAACCGGAGGCGACGGTGCGGCCACAACCGGCGACGGCATCGGCATCATTCGAGTCGACGGCGTGAGCGCGGCCGACAGCTTCCGTCTGGCGCAGCCCGTACAGGCAGGTGCGTATGAATATCTGCTTTATCAGGGGGGCGCCGCGGACGCGAACGACTGGTATCTGCGGTCCGAGTTGATCGGCGGCGCACCGGTCGATCCGGAAGAGCCGCCTCCGCAGGCATTCCGGCCGGGCGTGGCGGGGTATGTGCTCGGCCATCAGGCCAATCTCGAGTATGGCTTCTCGGCGCTCGGCAACTTGCGCGCGCGCGTGGGCGATCAGGGGCGTGTGGGGCGCGGCGAATCAAACAAACATGCGGCCGATGCATGGATGAGAGTCTATGCACACGAGCTCGACATCTCGGGCACGCGCTTCAGCGCCGAGGATCTGCGGATGAATACGGTGCAGTTCGGTACCGACGTATATTCGCGTCAGGATGGCAACGCGAGCGTGCATGTCGGCGTGATGGCGAGCGCTGGCGAGAGCACGACGACCTTCCTGGACACGGCGCGAGCGGCAGGCGGACTGTCGACGCGTGCCGGCGAGGTGGAAGCGGACGTCGTGGGCGGCGGCTTGTACTGGACTCGCCATGGCGGCAACGGTGGCTACTTCGATGTGGCGGCCCAGTTACTGCACTATCGCAACCGCTACCAGGATCAGTATCTCGCGGCGAGTCACCAGAGCGGCTGGGGCGGCACGCTGTCGGCGGAGATCGGCAAAGCGTTCGCGCTTGGCGGCAATTGGCTGCTGGAGCCGCAGCTGCAGCTCGCGTATCAACGGATCGAGCTCGACGGCTTCACGGATCAGGTTTCGGCGGTGTCCGCGGTGAATGAGGACGCGCTGCGCGGCCGCGTGGGGTTGCAATTGTTGCGTGCCCCGAGTCGTTGGCTCGGGATGGACGATGCTTCGCCGTACGTCGCAGTGGGCGCGCAGCGGGATTTCAGGGATGCGGACTCGATCACGGTCGGCAACACGATCCTCGCCGAGGAGCTCCCGGACACCACTGGCGATGTGAGCGTCGGTTTCAACGGCAGCGTGCGTCCGGGCATCGAGTTGCACCTCGACCTGCGGTACCAGAAGTCGAGCGAGGGAGAAAGGGACGGCGTGCGCGGCAACTTCGGGTTCCGGATGTCGTTCTGAGGTCGTGGACGTGGGGCGCCCGTGTCAGGGGCGCCCCAATCGTCTGCAGTCTGCATCAACTACATTCAGATTGAATGCATCTCCGGCCGCCCTGGCCGGCGTCGCGGGCATCATCGTGACCCCGCTCTCATTGGCACGAAATCCCGGCCGTTACTCTTGCGACGTTGGTTCGAGAGATAGCAACTTGCAGCGTCAGCAATTTCAAACTTTCAAGGAGGCGCGCGGAGGCGAGTCGACGGGACCGAATGTGCTGGTTGCGCAATCGGTGCCCGACAGCAGCCTGCGGTTCGCCTCGCTGTTGCGCCAGGCATTCCCGAAGGGCTGGGTCACGGTCAGTGGCTCGGTTCGGGATGCCGTCGCCATTCTGGAGCACCAATCGATCGACCTCGCGGTGATCGATCCACGGCTGCCCGATGGCTCGGGCCTGCATGTAGTGCAGCGATCATTGCGTGCGAGCCCCCTGACCCGAAGCGTCATCACCCTGGCTCACCACGACGAGATCTTGCTGATGGAAGCGCTAGCGGCCGGCGCGCTGGGCTATCTGCTCGAGCATCAGCCCGACGCGGTTCTCATCCGGCAGCTGCAGTTGCTTGCCGAAGGAATACCGCCGCTTGCGCCGCCGGTCGCGGCGCGGCTGTTGCATTACTTCACGGCGCGACCGACGAATGCCGAGGCGATGGTCGCGTTCGGTGCACCGGCGCTCAACGTCGTCCTCACTCAAGCGGAACGACGAGTACTGCAGTTGAGCGCCGACGGTGCCCAGATCAGCGACGTCGCTGAAGAGCTCGAAATATCGACCGATGATGTCTGCGGATACGTGAAGGGCATCTATTTGAAGCGCCACGCCGCGTCGCGCGCGCAGGCAGCAATCGGCTTCCGGTATCCGAGCGTGGCGTAACGCCACACTCGAATGCCAGCGCTTCCACATCGGAATAACGATGCATGGTCGATGATGGAAACCCTGAGATGGCACGTCGTCGGGGACGCGCTGCTTTGCATCGGCACTGAATCGGCTCCGCAAACAAGCCTGGACGCACAACTGTGAGAGTTGCCCGGTTTTGAGCACGTGGGTTTTTTTGGTTGCATTCGGATGTCCGGGCTGATCGACGGACGTGTTTTGTCGAGAGGAGAGAAGAAGATGAGCGGTATCGAGCGGCAGCCATTGCAGGCTGCAGTAAAGCGGGCTTTGCAGATGGCGTGCGAGATGCGTCGGAGATCGTCCGCGAGCGCCGTCGCAATGCTGGCCGTTTCCGCCGTCGTACTCGCGCCTCAAGCGAGAGGTGACGACTATTTCGCGAGCGACGAGACGGAGCTCCGCGACGCCATCGACGACGCAAACCTCGATCCCGAGGCGAGCGCGACGATTACGCTCAATGGCAATATTACGCTCGCGAGCACTACAGCGTTTTCCGCGCTCACCAAGCCGATCACGATCAATACGAACGGCTACACCCTGGCGGGCCAGAGCGGCACGAATCCAGGCGGCACTCTCGAGTTCTCCGGCAATACGGTCTCGGTCACAGGCACAGGTGAACTGAGGGGCGGCAACGGCCTCGCGAACGGCGCCTCAGCGGCTGGCGGGGCCGGGCTCCGGCTGATCGATGGCTCTGCCATCAATACCGCCTCGATCATGGGAGGAACCGGCGGCGACAACGCCACCGCCGGCGCAGGTACTGGCGGGATAGGCGTATGGGTCACGAATGGATCGTTGACGAACGACGGCTCGATCACAGGAGGCGATGGAGGAACGAAAACCGCTGGAGACGGCCCTTCGGGTGGTGCGGGTGCTGGCAATACCGGCGTCTACATCACCAATGGCTCGTTGACGAACAATGGTCAGATCACGGGTGGACGCGGCGGCGACTACACCGGTACCTTCAACTTGGGCAGCGGTAACGGCGGCGCCGGCGCCCAGTTCATCGGTGGCAGCCTCGTGAACAACGGCCACGATCCGCGGCGGCGAACCGGGCACTGCGCCTCAGTTCATTGGCGCAAGTGGTAATGGCGTGGTGCTCTCGAGTGGAGCGACCTTCGTGAACAACCAGGGCGCGCTCGTCGAAGCCGGTTCATCGACAGGCAATTCCCCGCGGAACGGCCTCTCGATAAGCGGCAATGGCGAGCTCACGAATCACGGAACGATTCGGGCTGGTACGGCTTCACAGGTCCCGAACGGCGGTACCGGAGTCACCGTGAGTACCAGCGGAGCGACGACGGTCAAGATTACCAACACCGGGACGATCGAGTCGTTTGGTGCAGGGACCGCAATAAGCGCCGGGAGCTTCTCGAACGTCAACTTCAATGTATCCATCATCAATAGCGGCACGATCCGAACCGGCACGGATGCAGCCACTGCAATCCATTTCCCTCGATCGCCCTCGCAGCGAGCGTTCTCGAACTGCATCCCGGATCGGTCATCGTGGGCAACGTCAACGCCCCTGCCGCCAATGCCGGCGACACGCTCCGCCTCGGCGGCACCGGCACCGACACCTTCGACGCCTCTGGCATCGGCAGCAAGTACACCGGCTTCGCGATCTTCGAAAAGAACAACGCGAGCACTTGGACGCTCACTGGCGCGACGACCGCACTCACACCCTGGCAATTGTTGGGTGGCACGTTGTCGATCTCGCAGGATGGCAGCCTTGGCGACGCGGCCGGCGGGCTCACGTTCGACACCGGCACACTGCAGAACACGGGCGCCTTCACATCCGCGCGCGCGGCGACGCTCAACGCCGGTGGCGGTACGTTCGATACCGTCGCCGATCTCACCTGGAACGGCCTGATCGGCGGTTCAGGCTCGCTCACGAAGACCGGCACGGGCACGCTCATTCTCACCGCGAACAACGGCTATACCGGCGCGACCAACGTGAATGCCGGCACGCTGCGCGTGAACGGCGATCAATCGACGGCAACTGGACTCACGACGATCGCGAGCGGCGCCACACTCGGCGGCAGCGGCACGATCGGCGGCGCGGTCATCATCGCGGATGGCGGTCGCCTCGCCCCGGGCAACAGCCCCGGCACGCTCACCATGGGGCCGCTGACACTCAACGCCGGCTCGGTGCTCGACTTCGAGCTGGGTGAAGCGAATGTCGTCGGCGGTACGTTCAACGATCTAATCAACGTCAACGGCGATCTGGTGCTCGATGGCGTGCTCAATGTCACACCCTCGGCGGGCCGCACCTTCGGCGCGGGCGTCTATCGCCTCATCAACTACACCGGCAACCTGACCGATAACGGCCTCGAGCTGGGCCTGATGCCGGCCGGATCGAACAATTACATCCAGACCTCGTTCGCCAACCAGGTCAACCTGGTCAATACGCAGGGCCTGGTGCTGAGCTACTGGGACGGCGCGGCGGACGCACGTAATAACAACACGGCCGGCGGTGGCAGCGGCGTGTGGCAGGCCAGGAGCGGCAACGACAACTGGACCACCCTCGACGGCTCGCTCAATGCAGGTTATGAGGATGGCTCGCTGGCCATGTTCTCGGGCAACGCCGGCACGGTCGTCGTCGATACCAGCGAAGGCGAGATCCGCGTGACCGGAATGCAGTTCGTCGTCGACGGCTATCGCGTCGAAGGCGATGCCATCACACTGACGAGCGGCCTGAACTCCATTCGCGTTGGCGACGGAACGGACGCGGGCGCGGCGTTCACCGCGACCATCGCATCGGCCCTGATCGGCGATGGCACCATCGACAAATCCGATCTCGGCACGCTCGTGCTGACCGGCGAAAACACCAACTCAGGCGGCGCGAGAGTATCGTTCGGCACGCTGCAGATCGGCGACGGCGGTACGTCGGGCAGCATCAGCGGCGATATCGTCAACGAGGCCGTGCTGGCCTTCAACCGTTCCGACGATGTCACATTCGCCGGCGCCATCTCCGGCGGCGGCTCGCTGAACCAGATCGGCGGCGGCTCGACCACATTGACCGGCGTGAGCTCATACACCGGCGCGACGACGATTACTTCAGGCACGCTCGCTCTGAGCGGCGCTGGCAGCATCGCTGCGTCGAGCGGGGTCGCGAACGACGGAACATTCGATATCTCCGCAACCGATACAGGCGCATCGATCACGACGCTCTCCGGCAGCGGCTCGACCGTGCTGGGCTCGAAGGCGCTCACGCTCACCGCTCAAACCGGAACATTCGCTGGTGTGATCGATGGCGCGGCGGGCGCGCTCAACGTCGCCGGCAACGGCGCCTGGACACTCGAGGGCGCGGGGTCTCAGATCGGCGCGCTCAACGTTCAGCGCGGAACGCTGGAGCTTGCGAGCGGTGCAAGCGTCGTCACGCAAAATGCGACAGTGGCTGCCGGGGCGATCTTGCGCAACGACGGCACGTTGACTGGCACCACTGGCAATGACTCGCTGGCGCTGGCTGGCACATTCGTTGGCACCATGAGCTTCCTGGATGGCGACGATCACTTGCAGATCACCGAGGGCGCGAACTTCCTGGAGGCCGCATTCGACGGCGGCGCCGGGTCCGACACGCTCGAGCTGATCTACAACAGCTCGCTGACCTGGTCGGACACATTCGCAGTGACCGATTTCGAGCAGCTGATCAAGCGCGGCCAGGGTGAGCTGATTCTTTCCGGCACGGTGGATACGTTCAGCGACAGCATCACGGTTGCCGAAGGTAACGTCCGACTCTCGGGTGCGAACATCGTGACGAACGAGTTCCGTATCGAGCAGGGAGTGGGCATGACCGGCTCCGGCTCGCTGAGCGCGAATTTCGTCAACGCGGGCATGCTGTCTCCGGGCAACAGCCCGGGCACGATTCACGTGGGCGGCAACTACTCGCAACCCGCCAGTGGCGTCCTGATTTCAGAGATCAGCCGTGGCGGAACGGATCTGCTCGATGTCGCGGGCAGCGCGAGCCTCGGCGGCACGCATCGGGTCAGCGTGGAATACGGCATGTATCTCGACGGCACGACGCATACGGTGATTCAGGCGGGCGGCGGCATCACCGGCGACTTCGATACGATCGATATGAACACCAGCGCCTTGATGACCGCGGAACGCGAGTTGAGCGCGAACGCTTTGACACTGAGCTTTGCGCGCCAGCCGATCACAAGCGTCGCTGACCCGAACAGCGGGCGCGGGCGGTTTGCGGCTTGGCTGGAAGAGCAGATCGCCGCAGGCACCGTGACGCCCACGATGACCGGCTACATCGATTCGTTGCTACAGCAACCGACGGCCGAGGGCGTGCAGGCGCTGCTCAGCGAGCGCGGCGAACCGGTCGCTACTGTGAGTCAGAACAGCGTCTCGATCCTCGGGGCGGGCTACGCGCGCACGGTGTTCGATCGATTCACGCTGAGCGAGTCCGTGCAGTGCGGCCAGGCACAGCAGGGCTCGGCCGACACGCTCAACTGCTTCTGGGGCCACGGACTGCGTCAGTGGGGCCAGGCGGGAGGCGACTCTCGTTATGACTGGACGAGCGACGGCGGACAGTTCGGTGTCGACCGAAGCCTGGCTTCGGGGTGGACGCTGGGTGCCACGTTCAGCTATGCCGATACGGGCATTCGCGATCTGGCCGGCGGTCGCAACGAAGTGCGTTCCAAGATGGGCGGACTGTACGCAAGCTACGAGCCCGGACGGTGGGGCCTGGGCATGACGGCGTTCTACAGCGGCAATGACAACTCGACCCGGCGCAACGTGTTGGTCGGCTCCACCCAGCAACAGGCGCGTGCGGACTTCGACAGCGACAGCTATGGAGCGGGCATCCGCCTGAGCTATCGGCTGACCAGCGAAGCTGCGCCGATGCTTCGCCCATACATCGAAGCCTTCTACGATCACATCGAGGCCGCGGACTTCAGCGAACGAAATGCCGGCGACGGCAATCTCGCTGGACGGGTGCACGGTCGCGACGGCCTGCGGGGCACCGTCGGCTTGCAGTTGGCCGACACCTTCGAAGGGTATGGTCAGCTGTTCCGTCCGTCGCTGAATCTCGGTGTGACGCACCAGTTCGAGGACGACCGTTCGACCATCGATCTGCAGCCGTTCCGCGACAGGCCAGCGTTCCGCACTGTCGGCGCTCCGCTCGATCGCACGGCCTACATTGCGCGAGCCTCGCTCAATATGTCGCTCGGCAAGAATGCGTCGATGGCGCTCGGCTATGGCGGTGAGTTTGCGGACGATTACTCGCAGCACGAGGGTAATCTCAGCTTCCGGGTGGCCTGGTAAGGGCCACTCGCTCACCTGACTGGAGGAAGTGCTCGCGCTCATTCGCCATCAGGCGTTTGAGCGCGGTCTGCAGCTCGGCAATGTCGACATCCCCGTTCGTACATCGACAGAGCAGCGGCTCCGGGCCAATGTAAGCTACGATCGAACCGTTCTGGTATCCGATCGAAAGAGGCTCATACGATGAAATTCCGCTATCTCTTCGTCGCAGCGCTGGTGTGTGCGCTGGGCAATACGGCGCCCGCTCTCGGTGAGCCCGCGGTGCCTACAGGAGATATTTCCAAACGAGGGCTGACGAAGAGCGATTTTCCGCGCTGGAAAGAGCTGACGCCGAACGTTTATGCATACGAGGACACGCTCGGGCCGATGCACGGCGTCACCATCACGTCGGTGAGCCTGGTCGTGGTGACCACGGACGGTGTCGTCGTGGTCGATGGCCAGAATGATGTCGCGCAAGTGCAGGCGATGGTCCAGAACCTCAAGAAGATCACGCCCCAGCCCATCAAGTACGTCGTGATCGCATCGGACCATACCGACCACGTCGGTGGGAACTCCGCATTCAAGGCGGCCTATCCGGAGGTCGTGTTCATCGCATCGCCGGTGTCGCAGCAGCGACTCCTGAAGCGCAACCATCCAGCCATGCAGACCGTCGCAGATCAACGGACGCTTCGCGTCGGCAAGACCGACATCCAGATTCTGAATCTCGGCCGCGCACACACCGGTGGCGACCTGGTGGCGTACCTGCCGGAAAGCAAAGTGCTGTTCATGGGCGAAGTCTATCTGCACCACGTGTTCCCGGCGCTGACCTCGGCCTACCCGACCGAATGGACGGAGGTCATTCGAAAGACACAGGCGATGGATGTGAGCTGGTATGTCCCCGGCCACGGTTTCATTGACGATGCGGCCACCATGAAGCGCGATCTCCAGCAGTCGCTCGCGGCCCTGGAGTACGTGATCGCCGAGGGCAAGCGACTGCACGCCGCAGGTGAGCCGTGTGAATCGAGAACCAATTGCCCGGCGGTGCAGAAGGCGAATTGGGGGGCCTACGGCGACCTGACTCTGCGTGACATGCAGGCGCCGATTGCGCTGTCGAAGGTGTACGAGGAGATCGAGGGACGGCTGCCGAAGTAATGGGGACGGGCGACGATGAGCTCAGCCGGCGTCATCGTCGCCCGTACTCGTTGCTGGAAAATCGAATTCACCTTGCGTGCGGAATCGCATGCTGTTCAACGTCGTGCCATTGAGCTTGCCCTTCATCTCATACGTGATCGTGCCGGTTCCACCGCGCCGGATCATGTCCATTGCCTGACGCGCCATTCGTAACGCCGACACGGTCATTGGCACGCTGATGATGGCGTCACCGAAGCGCGGCACGCTTCCTCCGGCGTCACTGACGCCGGTAGCGAAGGTCTTTCCCTGCACGTTCATCTCGAGGGCCACGCCGTTGTAATTGACTGGCGAGTCGTTTGGGTTCTGCACTCGTAGCTTCACGAGCATGCGCAGCTCCAGTCCCTGGCCCTGGAGCGGCTCGATGCCAGCAACCGTCACCTGGAGTGGATCGCGACCGCGAAGCGCCGCGCAACCCTCCGACGCCAGCACTGCGACCGCGAGCGCAGAGACTAGTATGAGTCGTCGGACGATCATGCCATGGATCTCTCACCGAATTTCGCCGCGTCGTGAGCGAGTTTGCCCGTCATCGGCAGTTGCTCCAATAGGTACACCGCGAGCCAGTGCTTGCTGAAGTGCTGCGAGAGAAGCCTCGGTACCGCTGATGTCGAGGAACGAAGGCTTGCTCATGCATCGAGCGGCGCAGGAGGCGTATAAGGGTTAACGAGAGGCGAGATGAACGCACTGACCTTTGTAGCTTGCTGTCTAGCAGCGCTGGCCGTGGTGCTTGCCGGTTGTGTCGGTACGCCCCCGCCTTCGCGGGCAGCGATCGACGGCGCCGCCAAGGCGCAGATCACCGTACTCTATGACGCCTTTGGCAAGGTCTCCGCGATGCGCAAGGACTGGGGCTATGCTGCGCTCATCGAGTACGGCGGCAAGCGCATCCTGTTCGATACTGGCAATCGCCCAGACATCCTGGCGCAAAACGCGAGGGCCAAGGGCATCGACCTTTCGAAGCTCGACTTCGTTGTCATGTCGCATCGACATGGCGATCACATGGGCGGGATGGCATACCTTCTGAGTGTGAATCCCAAGGTGAAGATCTACGCACCCAAAGAGAGCTTCGGCATCTATGGCTCTGAGCTGCCCGGTGCCTTCTATCGCAAGGACGCTTCCCTGCCGGCGCAGCAGCGCTACTACGACGGCACACCGCCCGAGGTCATGCGGTTTGGCTCTGCCTGGCCTGATGCTAACTTCGAGTTGGTGGACAAAGACACCGTGATCGCGCCGGGCATCCATCTGATCGCGATGGTCTCAAATAAGCCGGGCACGTTGGAGCTGCGCGAGCTATCGCTGGTCATTGACACGCCCGAGGGAGGCGTGATCGTGGTGGGCTGCGCGCACCCTGGTATCGAGAAGATCGCGGAGGCGGCAGCGAAGATCAACCCGCGGATCCATTTTCTTGCCGGCGGGTTCCACTTGGTCGTGGCCACGGATGACGAGATCGAGAAGATCGTCACCGCCCTGCGCGATACCTACAACGTGGCATACGTCGCGCCCGGACATTGCACCGGCGAGCCCACGTTCACTGCACTCAAGAAGGCCTTCGGTGAGCGTTATCTTTATGCCGGCCTTGGCACGACATTCGCGCTCGGTATCACGCCGCGTCCGATTGGCGACGTTGCTCAGCGTAGTGCTGCCGGTGTCTCTAGAATCTACACGGAGAAGACGAAGCCGACTCTGGGGAGGACGGTTCGATATGGGCCGCATGCGACCGCAATAGGCTTGGGATTGTGAGTCAGCGGGGCACGGCCAGCGGAACGCACCTGAGCGTTCCGCGGCCGGCAATTTGTAAGCGTGAGATGTGCCGCAATCAATCCGCGGCGAAGCAATAGAACAGACCATCGCCACCTGTCGCCTGCAGGTTCTCTTGGCCGCAGCCGCGCGACGGGTGCGAAGAATTCCATGACGTCGGCGCCGGGCCGCCGCCCTGCCGGTCGTGATGGCCGACCAGGGCGCTGCCATCCGCGGCATTGCTGGTCCAGTTGCGGCAGGTCGTGTCGCCTGAGCGAGAGGATGCCCGGCCATCCGCCTCCGAGCCTGTAAGAATGTCGTGTTTGTTCGGCGTATCGCCGCGACCCGAGACGATCTCGCCCTTCTCCGTCAGCGAGTTCTCCTTGCTCAGCTTGTTGGCATCGCTGTGCAGATTGTCCACGTCGGTTGCGACGACAACGCCCTTGGCGTTTTTCCATGGGCCCTTGCCGATTCTGTCTCGCGCATTGACCGCTGCTGTCGAGCCGCTTGCCGTCGTGCTCAGATAGGCGCGCCAAGTGCGTTGACCGGCACCGACTGCTGCGGCCAGTTTCTGACAGTGCGCATCCGCGCCCGCCAGTCCTCCCAAATCAGCTCCATTACCCGATCCCTTGCTCGTGATAAAGAAGCTCAGCGATGCGTTGGTTGCTTGTTCTGCCGCCATCCCCGTGCAGCTCAGCAACGTCAGGCCAATGGCACAAGCGGTGGCTTTCAATTCTTTTTTCATACGCATTTTCAACGATCTCCGGTACAGATGATGGGAGAAGGCCCTCGACGAATATAACCGCGAGCCGCGCCGTTCAGCGAGGCCCGCGGCGCTTGGCCTGCGATGGCGACGGTGGTGTCGCCACCGCCGCCGAACGTGTGGTCGTTACTTTCCGCCAGCGTACATCTGTACCAAGCGATGCAAGAACTCGCGTCCTTCCATCAGGGACTGCACGCGGATGCGTTCATTGAGACCGTGCGCATTGGTGGTGGCGCCGTCGCTGAAAATGCCGGAGACACCATAGGTCGGAATGCCGGCTGGAGTCATGAAGCGACCATCGGTGCCGCCGCTGGCCTGCGCAGGCAGCACGGGCACGCCAGGAAACATCTCCTTGGTCAGCTTCTCGATGGGCCCCAGGATCTCCGCGGTCAGCGGCGGGGGCGGCGAGGCCTGTTCCGGCGGCGCCTGGAAGCTCACCTTCACGCCGGCGTCGTTGATGACACGGATGAGCTGTTGACGAATCTCCTCCGGAGCATGACCCGGAAAGATGCGGCAGTTGATGTTGGCCTTGACGCTCTGGGGCAGGGCGTTGGGTGCGTGGCCGCCCTGGACCATGGTGGGCACGCAAGTCGTGCGCAGCGTGCCGTTGAAGCTCGGATCCTGTTGTACGCGCTGTACCGCGTCCATGTCACCGTTGGCAGCCGCCTGCATGGCTTTGCCCATCTCGCCGCCGACGATGGCGCCGTATTGGCGGAAGTAGCCGCGCGTAGTGTCGTTGAACTCCACCGGGAACTGGAACTCGACGATGCGTTCGAGCGCGCGCGACATCTGGCCGATGGCATTGTCGGGCGTCGGCCGGGACGAGTGGCCGCCCGGGTTGGTGACTTCGAGCGTGAAGTCCTGATACAGCTTTTCGCCCGCCTGCACGCCGTTGTACTGGTATTTGCCGGTGCTGGCTTCATAGCGGCCGCCGCCGCCCTCGTTCAAGGCGAACGCGGCGTCGATCAGCTCGCGATGTTCCTTGACCAGATACTGCACGCCGTTGAACACGTTCGGCGTTTCCTCGCCGCAAGTCAGCGCGAGCTTGATGCCGCGCCGTGGCTTGTAGCCTTGCTTGCCCCAGCGAACCATGGAATCGGTGAAGATGGCCGCCATGGCTTTGTCATCGGAAGCGCCGCGGGCGTAAAAGAAGCCGTTCTCCTCGGTGAGCTTGAACGGATCCCGCTCCCAGTCTTCGGCCTTGGCTTCGACAACGTCGATGTGTGCGAGCAGCAGGATGGGCTTCAACTTCGGGTCCGTACCCGGCAGCAGGGCGACCAGGTTGCCGTCCTTCGGCCGGTTCGGCGGGACGATCACGTGCAGTTGGCTCTCCGGATAACCTGCCGCGGCCAGCCGCGCTTTCATTGCGTTCGACGCGTCGGTGCACGAGCCCGAGGACAGCGTGGTATTGATCTCGATCAGCTCGCGATACAGCTCGCGAAATTCCGCTTCACCGGCACGCGCACTCTTGGACGCTGCCGTTTGCCGACTGGCGGTAATGTCGGCGTGAGCGGCGCTCGCCGCGAGCAGTGCCAGAACGATGCCGACTCGAACCTTCGAACGCATGGGGTCTCCGCATCCACTATGAG
>Ga0065721_10004744_pt1 | contig 26106 bp, 21 predicted proteins | sample Mesricmetagenome_FD_59108 | JGI IMG/M metagenome (GOLD analysis project Ga0065721, IMG submission 59108) | Mesophilic microbial community from rice straw/compost enrichment Sample: eDNA_1 v2 (version 2) | ecosystem: Engineered > Solid waste > Grass > Composting > Bioreactor | place: USA: Davis... | reverse complement strand
GTTCGCTGGTACGCGGAAGACGGCCGCCCCGCGCCGCGTTTGTGCCGGCTGATGATCGAGGCCGGCGAGGCCGGGCAGCCCAATCCCGATTTCCGCCTCCACACCAATCCCGACGCCTGGCTGACCACGGATCTGGTGGAAACGGCGGCGCCGGGCACCGAGGCCGCCAAGTTCTCCGGCCTGCTGGCCGAGCATGTGGTCGGACTCTGGATCCGGTGCTTTGACGCCCAGGGAACGCTGATTCCGAATTTCGATTCCCGCGTCCAGAATCAAATGCCCACCCGGGTGGAGGTGGGGCTGGTCCTTCTGGACACGCGCGCCGCCCGGCGTCTGGACGAAACCCGGGCGGAGGAACTTCGCGCGGCGGTGCGCAACGCGGAAACGGCCGGGGATTTCCTCGCCGCGGTGGCCGGCTCCACCGCCCTCCGCTCCCTGCAACCGCATTTGGTTCCCTACGAAAGCTCCTTCCATCTGAACGCTGCGCCATGATCCCCCGCCGCTCCCTCCGTTCGCGCCCCCGGGCTGTCGCGCTGCTCATGACCCTCGCCTTTCTGGTCCTGATCACCATCGCCGTGGTGGGGCTCACCGTCACAATCCGTCTGGAACGGCTCGCCTCCGATTCCCATCGGGACCGCTTTGTGGCGGAAACCCTCGCCCGGGATGCCGTCGCCGAGGCCTGCGCCAAACTGGCCCTGTACACCGGTTCCAACGGCGCCTGGGTGTCCCAGCCGGGACGGATCATCGGATCCACCGGAGGCCGCATCGACACCAACGTCGTCTCCCATCTCTACTCGACGCCCGACGGATCCGTCCCCGCTTCGACCAACGGAGGAGTGGCCCTCAACGTCCGGGAATGGCTGCACAACAACGAGTCGTATCTGCTCACCGGCACCCAGACCAACACGCCGAATCCCATGCGGGTTTCGTGGATCTACGCCCGGCGGGACGGCAGTCTGAGCTTTGACGAGCCCCCCGCCTACAGCACCACCAACCCGGTGATCGGACGGTTCGCCTACTGGGTCGATGACGAATCCGCCCGCGTCAATCTCAACACCGCCGGACTGCGCAGTCCGACCAACGGCGCCGGCAATCCCGCCAATGTCGAACTCACCGCCCTGCCCGGCTTTTCCTCCGACACCGTGACCGCATTGGTCAACGCCCGGACCCAGGCGCCCTTTCGCACCGTCGGCGACGCCTGGCGGGCAAGCCCCGGGGCGGCTGCGGCAATCGCCACAAACCGATTCTCGGTTTCCGCGTACAATTTTGCCGCCGGCGCCGATCAGCTGGTCCTCACCACCCAGGCCGGTCTGGCCGGCGGCCGGCCCTTCCTCGACATCCTGAAAACCCCGAACACGGATCCCGGCCTCCGCAGCAACCTCGACGGTTCCAAGCTCTCCGCCGCCGTGCAGGCCGTTTACGACCGTCTCGCCCGGACCACCTGGCCCATGCTGAGCGGGGCCAGTTTCGTGACCAAGTATGGATCCGAGCAAACCTGGCAGATCGCCGCGCGCATCGTGGATTTCGTCCGCTGCGCCGAATCCACCAACACGATCGTCGAGCCGGTCCTCTACCGGATCAACGGATCCACCGTGAATAACGACCTCGTCGACACCTCCATGACTCCCCTGAGCGGTCAGGACGGCGACTTTCTCAGTTCCGGCCGCGCCCCGCTGATCACCGAGATGGGGATTTCCTACGATCCCGAGGACGTCTCCAACGCCTTCGGCATTCCCTACTGGCGCATCCGCTATTACATCGAGGTCTACCTGCCGCCCGACTACGGCATCGAGCAAATCGACCTGCTGGCTCCGGAACCCGGCAAACGCCTGTATGTCCACATTTCCCCGGTGGGCGGACCCTTCGGCGCCACCCCCTCACCGGAAAGCACCAGTCCCATGCAATTCGGCGACATCTGGCGCAACAACAACGATCCCAAGGCCGCCCTGAGCGGGGAATCCCGCGGCTGGGCCACCCAGCATTATCACCGGGTGGAGGCGGCGGACATCATCACGCTGAACGGAAGCGGAAATCCCGTGCGGGGAAACACGGTCGGCGGCACCACGGTCCTCACCCCCGGACGCTACCTCACCATCGAGAAGGATTTCTGGGTGAAGATCAACGACGCCAAAAACGGCGTGGCCATGGTCACCACCGAGAACTTCCAACCCGGCAACAAGGTTTTCCTCAGCGCCGGACTCGGCATCGCTCCGGATGTCGGACCGGGATCCGGAAACACCATGCCGTGCATCGCCATGACCCCCATCGTCTGGGCCTCCGGCGCCAATCGTCGCTGGCTCACCCTCGGACCGCCGGGCAATCTCCTACCCAATTTGCTCGCGGGGGCCGGCGCCCGGTCCCTGCAGATCGACGATCCCCGTGCCGGCACCGTGCCCGCCGACTGGAAGGAGGCGCCACCCACCTTTTGTCTGCCCAATGACGTCAGCACCGTGGGCCACGCGCCCCTGTCCGTCGAACCTCCGCAGGACACGGACGCCGACGGTGACATTTCCGACGCCTCCCTGGCCCAGCCCGCCCGCAAGGGTTCCGCCGCCAATCCCGCCGGCGTGCTGCCTTCCGTTGCCCACCTGGGATGGATCCCGACGGGTCTTTCCAACCGCGTCGGCCAGGCCAGCATCCCCTGGCGCACGCTTCGCTTTCAGCCGACCAAGGGCCAAACCGCCCAGAACCTGCCGGATTGGGCGCTCTGCGAACTCTTCAGCGTTCCCGCGGCCCCCTATGCGCCCACCGAAGCCCTGCAGCCGTATTTCGGTCCTTCCGGCGCCAACGGCGGCGGCAAGGTCAACCTCAATACCGAAGTCCTGCCCTTCGGCATGGAACGTCTGGATCCCCTGAAAGCCGTCTTCCTCAATGCGCCCGACGACGCCACCAATCCGAACTCCCGCCTGAGTCCGGCCCAGGTGGACGCGGTGGCCCAAAACATCGTCTCCTTCGCCAAGGCCCAGAACGGTGTGCTTTACGGAGCGCCCAACCTCTATGAGTCGGTGGGGGAAGTTTTTGAAATCAAGGGCGTTGCGGACCGTGGCGAAGCCAGCGAGGCGGTGGCGAGGCAGGTCGCCAACCTGCTCACCACGCGCGGGGGCGTCTATTCCGTCCATGCCGTCGGACAGTCCCTGATCCAAAGACCCAACGGCACCCTCCTCATCACGGGCGCCCAACGCCTTCAAGCCCACATCGAGCGGGTGGAAACTTCGGGCACGGTGCGGTTCCGCCCCGTCTACATAAAAACGGCAAAGTGACCACAATCATGTACAAATGGCATAGTCAACGGGGGGCGGTCCTGTGATACTGAGCCCCATGCGGAACAAGCTACAAGAGGTTCGGGCTCATGTGCTGGATATGCTGGAAAGGGGGGAACTGGACGCCGGCGATCAAATCCCGGCGGCCCGGGATCTCGCCGCGGAGTTAGGCATATCGTTTCTCAAGGTCCAGCAGGCCATTGAGTCCCTCTGCCGCGACGGCGTCCTGGAATCCGTTTCCCGCAAGGGCACCTTTGTGCAGACCGGCTGGCGGGACCGCATCCTGCCCGAAAACCTGAGCGTCTACGACGAAATCCACCGCATGCCCTGGCTCAAGGACATGCTGGAGGTGGCCCGCAAGGACTTTCCCGAACTCCGGATGAGCCACCTCTTCCGGAAGAGCATGCTGGAGCTCAAGGTGCCGCGGCACGTTCTCACCGAGCCGGACGGCTACATGGATCTCCGGGACATTCTCAACGAATGCTACCCCGACCGCTCGATGTTCTTCGAAAAGATGTTCCCCCCCTTCGAAGTCGCGGGCCGCGTGGTGGGTGTGCCCTTCGCCATGTCCCCCCGGGTGGTCTTTTTCAACCCCGAACTCTTTCGGGCCGCCGGATGCAAACTTCCGCGGGCGGGTTGGGAGTGGTCGGACTTCCTGGCCTGCCTCCGCAAACTCAAACGCCTCCTGCCCCGCAACCGCCTCATCAACTGGCACACCCATTCGTTCCTCTGGATGAACTTCGTTTTCCGGGCGGGCGGACGTCTGTTTGATCCGTCGGCCAAGGATCCGGTCTGCGTTGACTCCCCCGCCACCCTCGAAGGACTGCGGCGCTTCTCCGAGCTGGGGGACCTGCTCGGCCGCGTGCCCTATGACGACGACGCCTTCCATCAGGCCTTCTGCGCCGGCGAAGCCGCCATGCTGATCGCTGACCGCAAACAGGTCGATTTTTGCCGCCGTGCCGGCTTCGACGGATGGGATGTGGCCCCCCTTCCCCTCTTCCCCAACGGCCGCGACGTCACCGCCCAAGCCACCGACCTGATCTGTGTGCGCAAGGACTTCACGTCACGCGCCATGGCCGTCCGCTACGTGCGCGTCATGCTCTCGGAAACCATCCAGAACTTCCTCGCCCAGCAACGAAGCGGCATCCCCATCCGCAAAAAAGCCGCCTACGAAAGCCTGGATCTCACCGACCCCCGCGATGCGGTCTTCGCCGCGGAAATGGGAAAAATGACCGCCGACTTCGGCATCGCCCCGCCCTTCCCCGGCTCCCTCGTCATCACCGGCATCGAACAACTGCTCGCCCGCAACCTCGACCTGGAAGCCGGCCTCAAGGAACTCGCCCGCGCCGCCCGCACCGCGCTCAACATCGCCGCCTCCGACGCCGACGGCATCAGTGCCCCGGGCAGCGTCTTCTCCCGCCCCCGGAAGGGTTAGCTCCCTCCCTCCGCGGGGTTCCGCCCTCAGGGGGGAGCGTTCCGGATTTTCATATTGACTTAGTCACTCAAGAATCCCATTCTCCCCACATGAAGACCTCCTCCCCCCTTACCATCTGGAAATACGCCCTGAGTCTGACTATGTTAAGTCTGTCCGGTTTGCCGCCGGTTCAGGCCGCCCTTCTCGTCTACGAAGGTTTTCATGGATACACCGAGGGTTCCCTGGGCGGGCAGACCGTCCAGAACACCACGGGCCTGACGGGCAGCTATTATGCGTCCCATCCGACGGCCATCCAGTATCAGGCGACCGGTTTGACTTTCAGCAACCTGGCGGTGAGCGGCGGCAGCATCATGTCCTCGGTGGGCACTCCGGCCTTTCTCGGCGTCGACCTGAGCGCGGCGGCCACCGGCACGATCTATTCGGCTTATCTCATCCGTTTCGGCTCCGCGCTCCGGGATGACTTCAGCGCCGCCCGGCTGGGCATCAATCCCGATGCGGACGGCCCCATCGAAAACCGGTATTTCAACAGCAATGCGGACGGTCATGACGGCGGAGTTCCGACGGTCAGTTATGACACCACGCCCGTCTCGCCCGTGTATGCCTCCTTCAACGACGCGGGCACTTTTCTGGTTCTCGCCCGCTTCACCAACGTGGGGGCGGAACTTTCCCCCGGCACGCCCGGGGTGGCCACCATGTGGATCCTGACCGAGGCGCAGTTTGATTACTTCAGGGAAAACGGTCTGCTCAACGACTCCGGACTGGATGCCGCCGTCATGGGCACCGGCGAAGCCAACGTGCGTTGGCGCATTTCGGAAACCGTCACCTTCGGCACCTACACCTTCACGGGCAACGCCATGCAGCTTTCCCTGACCGGCCGCTCCGACACCACGTTTGTCATGGACGAAATCCGTTTTGGCGCCACGCTGGCCGATGTGACTCCGGTGCCCGAGCCATCCACCGCCGCCCTCCTCGGCACGGGCGCCCTCCTCCTCATCCGGCGGGGGCGTTCCCGTTCCTGAACCTCGCGGTGGTTTTCCCACCTTTTTCCTTGCTCCCGTCGTCCCCGCGGCGATAGTAGCACTCCCCCTTTTCTGGGGAAGGGTGGCTGAGTCCGGTTTAAGGCACTCGACTCGAAATCGAGCGTGGCAGAAATGTCACCGCGGGTTCGAATCCCGCCCCTTCCGCCATATTTCGCACAGCGGATTTCTCGGCTCTTTCCGCGGGACAGGAGCTCAACCCGGCGTCCGTTCCCAAACGCAAAACCGTCTTCCGTTCGCAATGCGTCCATTGGGGAGACCCGTTCCCTTCTCTTTGTCTCGCGCTGTGAACCCAAGGAGTCCGTGACCATCAAAGGCCCGCTGATTGTCGGGGCGATTCCTCCGTAGAGGAGCGCAACCGGACAAAAACGCTCCAAGGGATTCACGAAACCCGCACCCCCGAAACGCAGGGATGCCCCGACCGGCGTTGATGCGAGGAAAGCCCGTTTCGGATTCAAACCAAGAACGAAAGGAACGCGCGGATGACTTCCCCGGAGGCTGTGACCGGCCAACTTCCCATACGACCGGAGTCGCCCGTCCCCCCTTCCCTCAAGTGCCTTTCGTCATTTTCCCCTTGTCGGCCGCGGCGGCGTTGGCGCGTGCAGCGGCACGGTCGCGGGAAAGCTCCCTGATGGAACGAACTTTCAACCGGGCGGCACCCCTGGTGTTCCGGAGCCGGACCCGCGTTCCCTCCCGTTCGTGCCGGCGCAGGCGCGCGGCTGCGGCCCGGATGACGCCCCGATATTGCGGGAGCCAGCGACGCTGGGCGACGAGCATTTCATCCGCCATCTGCCAGACCTCCTCGGGATTACAAACCGCTGCGGTGAGAGGATCGTGTAGCATCGCCTGCTTGAGAAGGGTCACATCGCCGTGCACCGCGGCCTCCATTCCCATCTCCTGCACGCGTACCGAAGCAGAACAGGTCGCCGCGCAGGCCAGAGGCAGAGCCCCCACGACCGGCATGTTGATGCCGTTGGCGTCCACGTATCCCGGAATTTCCACAACACATCCGTCCGGCAGATTCGTGATGTGACCGGCATTGATGACGTTGAAGTGTCCCCGATACGGGCGGCCGGTTTCCAGCGCCTCGATGATGTAGGACCCGTGCTCCTCGCTGCGTTTCTCGGGCGAAAACACCGGCGGATCCTCCTTGAGCCAGTTCGGAAAGTCGGTCCGGAACCAATTCCGCCCCTCCGTGCAGACCCGCAGGTAACCGCCGGTCTCGCCGTTGATCCAGCTGGAAAGATCGATCCAGCGGCGGACCTCCCGGGGACGCTTGCGGTACCACGGCAGGTACTCGCTGAGATGACCGTTCGATTCTGTGCTGTAATATCCGAAGCGGCGCAGCACGTCGATGCGCACCTTCTCGGTTTTGGCATATTCCGGATGGTTTTCAAAAAGCTCCAGAAGCTGGGGCAGCATGTCATATCCGCGCCACCGCACGCGGATGAACCACGTCTGGTGATTGATGCCGGCGGCAACGACATCCACATCCCTCCGGTTCAGCGTCTCGTCCTTCTTGAGCAGTCCGCGCTGTCTGGCCCAGCGCTCAATGCAGCGCGTGATCTGCCAGTGGGCGCCCTGCACCCCATGACACAGTCCGATGGTGCACACGCCGCCATAGCGATTGCAGGCCCACGTGTTCATGGCCATCGGGTTGGAATAGTTCAAAAAAAGCGTGTCCGGCCTGGCGGTCTCGCGGATGTGACGGCAGAACTCCAGCAGTGCGGGAATCGTCCTCTGCGCATACATTAGACCGCCCGGCCCGAGGGTGTCGCCGACGCACTGGTCGACACTGTATTTCAAAGGAATGTCGATATCCGTCTGAAAGGCCTCCAGCCCCCCCTGGCGAATGAGGCAGATGACGTAATCCGCTCCCGCAATGGCTCTCCGGACGTCGGTGGTCGTTTCGATGCGTGCGGGAACGCGGTTCGCCTCCACGTCCCTCCGGCAGAGCTGTCCGACCATTTCCAGGTTCCGGGGATTAATATCCGTCAGGGAAAACGTCACATCCTGCAGTTCCGGAACCGTCAAAATGTCCTGCATCAACCGCCGGGTGAATCCGATTGACCCGGCACCGATCATGGTGATCTTCCTTCGAGGCATCGTCGATCTGTAAGTGACGAAATGTCTCCTACATGCCGACGAGTTCCGATGGAATCATGGACAATTGGACACATGTGCTGTTTATATCCCATTTGTGAACTGCACTAATTCCCGGCTTGCCCGGCTGCCGAACACACCCGGCGTAACCACCGTCTCGCTGCATGGAAAGGGCGGGCTCACGATGGGGTGCGACACGGTCCACCCGCAGGACCCCTACGTCTGGGACGGCAGGCGCCGGGGCGGCCATCCCCGCCATCCGGTCTGGCTCTTTCAATACACCCTATCGGGCCGGGGGCTTTTTGAACACCGCGGCACCGTACAGGCGGTGGAGGAAGGCATGGCCTTCTGCGCAAAGATCCCGTCGGCGCACCGCTACCGCAACGATCCGGCCTGTCCCGTCTGGCGGTTCTGCTGGATCATCGTCCACCATCCCTATGCCGTAAACCGGCTCGTGCGGCATGCGGGATTGGTCAATGTCGTGCTCCGACTGCCGGCTCAACACCCGATTCCGGACCTTGCCGCAACGCTTTTCGCCCGGGTTCGCGGAGCCGCCGATGACTTCGACACCGAAGCTGCTTTATTCCGGTGGATGCTCGAGCTGGAGCGCCACGCCGTCCAGCAGGACCATCCCCACGGAGAGAGGAGGCAGCTGCTGGAATTTGTGCGCGGCCAAGTGATGAACAACCTGGAGAAATTCCTCGGGGTGAGCGAGCTGAGCCGGTTGTGGGGAACCAGCCGGTCCAATTTCTCCCATCATTTCCGGCGCGTCACCGGACGGTCGCCGGCGGCCTTCGTCCGGGATATCCGGCTGCAGGAGGCGGCGCGGCTCCTGGAAGAATCGGAGTACTCCATCAAGGAAATCGCCGCCCATACGGGATTTGCGGGCGCCAATCATCTCTGCAAGTGCTTCCGCTGGCACTGGCAGACCTCGCCGGGTGATTACCGACGGCTGGTCGGATGGAAAAGGCGCACAGCGACCGATTTTCCGCGGGGAAAACAACGCCGCATTCCCGGAGATTGACGCCGGTGCGGGGTGACTTTTGAATGCTTCTCCCATGACAAACTCCCTTTTTGATCTCTCCGATGCAGTGGCAACCGTAATTGGAGGCACCGGGGTGCTGGGCGGCGGCATGGCCGGGGCCCTCGCCGCGGCCGGCGCCCGGGTCGCCGTGGCCGGCCGAAGCCGGGAACGCGGCGAGGCCCGCTGCGAGGAGATTCGCAAGAAGGGAGGCACCGCGGAGTTTTTCGAAGTCGACGCCTCGTCCCGCGACAGCCTCCGGGCGCTGCGGGAAAATGTCGCCGCGCGATTCGGGGCCACCACGGTTCTGGTCAACGCCGCCGGCGGCAATGATCCGCGGGTCACGGTCACTCCGGAAAACGCCTTCGAAAATATCACTTCGGAGGACTGGGCGGCAAACTTCGACCTCAACCTGGTGGGCGGCGTGCTCCTCCCCTGTCAGGAATTCGGTCCGGCCATGTGCGCGGCGGGCCGGGGCAGCATCATCAACATTGCCAGCGTATCGGCCCATCTGCCGCTTTCCCGCGTGGTGGCGTATTCGGCCGCCAAGGCGGCGGTGCTCAATCTGACGCTTTTCCTCGCCCGCGAGTGGGCGCCCCGCGGCGTACGGGTCAACAGCATCACGCCCGGATTTTTCCCGGCGGAACAGAACCGCCGCCTGCTGTTCAACGAGGACGGCTCCCCCACCCCCCGCGCGGCCTCCATCCTCAGCCACACGCCGATGGGGCGGTTCGGCGAGGCCCACGAACTCGCGGGCGCCACGGTCTTCCTCGCCAGCGACCGGGCCAGCAGCTTCATCACGGGCACGGACATCCGGGTGGATGGAGGGTTCCTGTCGCAAACCATCTGACCCCCCCTTTTTCCCCACGGATGGCACGGATGAAGACGGATGGGAAATCCCTTTCCCGACTCCTTATGTTGTCGCCCCAAAAGGGTGCTTCTTCGGGATTCCCATTGTTTCATCCGTGATAATCCGTGAAATCCGTGGTTAATTTTCCGCAGTCATCATGAACGTCGTCTCTCAAATCGCTACCGCCGGGCAGAGTCTCAGTCCGGACCAGATTCAATCCGTCGTCGACGGTCTGGCTTCCGGCCACGACTGGACCGGCAAGAAGGTGCTCCTCATCGTGCCGGACTCCACCCGGACGGCTCCGGTCGGCCCGGTATTCAAGGCGCTTTACCGCGCCATCGGCGGACGGTGTGCGGTGGTGGACGTGATGGTGGCGCTCGGCACGCATCCGCCGATGACCGAGGAGGCGATTTGCGGACGGCTGGAGCTTTCGCCGGAGGAGCGCGCCGGGGAATTTTCCGCCCCGCGGTTTCTCAATCACGAGTGGGACAATCCGGATGCTCTGCGTTCGCTGGGTCACATCCCCGCAAAGGACATCAGCGAGCTTTCGGACGGGTTGTTTTCGATGGACGTCCCGGTTTCGGTCAACAAGCACCTCTTCGAATATGACCGTCTGATCATCATCGGACCGGTGTTTCCGCATGAGGTGGTGGGGTTTTCCGGCGGAAACAAATACCTCTTCCCCGGGGTGGCGGGGCCGGACATCCTGAACTTCTTCCACTGGCTCGGCGCGGTGATCACCAATCCCATGATCATCGGCAACAAATGGACTCCCGTGCGCAAGGTGGTGGATCGCGCCGCCGCCCTCGTGCCGATCGAAAAGCTCTGCTTCTGCCTGGTGGTGGACGGCAAAAATTTTGCGGGAATGTTTGCGGGTTCGCCCGAGGAGGCCTGGGACGCGGCGAGCAACCTCTCGGACAGACTCCACATCACCTACAAACCGAAACCGTTCCACACCGTGCTGTCCTGCGCGCCCGCGATGTATGACGAACTCTGGGTGGGCGGCAAATGCATGTACAAACTCGAGCCCGTGGTGGCCGACGGCGGCGAGCTGATTATCTACGCGCCCCACATTCACGAGATCAGCGTCATCCACGGACGCATCATTCGGGAGCTGGGCTACCACTGCCGCGACTACTTCCTCAAACAGTGGGACCGCTTCAAGGACTATCCCTGGGGCGTTCTGGCGCATTCCACCCACGTGCGGGGCATGGGGGTTTTTGAAAACGGCGTCGAAAAATGCCGCATTCAGGTCACCCTGGCCACGGGCATTCCCGAGGAAATCTGCCGCGAAATCAATCTGGGTTATCGCGATCCGGCCGGCATCAATCCGCAGGATTACGCCAACCGTGAGGACGAGGGCATCCTCTATGTGCCCAAGGCGGGCGAGATGTTGTTCCGGCTGGAATCCAGCCGGGCCTGACAAACGGAGCCCCCATGGCCGCCGGTCGCCCCGGGGCCGGGGCGGCCGGACCGAAAACTTTCCCTTTCGAAGGGGCGCAACCGGGCGTATTCTGAAACGAATCTTCCCCCCGAACATGAAAACGCTTTTTGTCGCCCTGATCGGTTGCATGCTGATCGGAACCCTCTTTGCCGTCGATCCCACCCACCGCATCACCCCGGACATCCGGCGCCAGATCGATGTCGAGCAAAAGCTCCTCGCCCAATGGGCCCGAAATCCCGTCGTCATCAAGGCCGTACGGGATCAAAACGCCCTCGGTCCGATCCCCGGTCTCACCAACCGGAAATGGCGCGCCCTGAAACCCGACGATCCCCTGATCCGGGCTTTTCGGAAAAATCCCGCCTCGATTTTCCTCGCGCAAAAAATGGCCTCCAGCAAGGGCCTCTTCAACGAGCTTTTCCTCTGCGCAGCGCAGGGGGAAAAGGTCGCCTTTGTCGGAAAACCCACCTCCTACATCCACAAGGGGGAACCCAAGTTCGACGTTCCCATGACCGGCCGTCCCTGGGAGGGCGTGCCGGAATTCGACAAATCCAGCCGGTCGCACGCGGTGCAAATTTCCACGCCCGTTTTTGACAGGGGCCGGCCGATCGGCGTGCTGGTCGGCGGGGTTTCGATGCGGGTGATGAAGAACCATCCTTAGGACGTCCGGGTCGAAGGGGCGGAAGAACGCCCCCGCTCCGCGCTTGGCTGCAAGCGGGAAAAACGCGGCGCAGCGCCGTCCGTCCGCGCCCTGACGCCGCCGTCAATCCGGAACCGGCGGCGCGCCCGGATTCCGTCACTTCCCAATCGTGCGGGCGCGGTCGATGGCACGCATGGCGGCCATGGCCTTGTTCACGCTCTCCTGGTATTCGCCCTCGGGGGTGGAGTCCGCAACCACGCCTCCGCCCGCCTGCACGTAAGCCTTGCCGTCCTTGAGCAGAACGGTGCGCAGGGCGATGCAGGAATCGAGGTCGCCGTTGAAATTGAAATACCCCACGGCCCCGGCGTAGGTGCAGCGTTTGCTTTTCTCCAGCTCGTTGATGATCTGCATGGCGCGCACCTTGGGGGAGCCGGACACCGTGCCGGCGGGAAATGTCGCTCGCATGACATCAAAGGCGGAGCGGCCGCCGGCGAGCTTGCCGGAAACATGCGAAACGATGTGCATGACGTGGCTGTAGCGTTCGATGGTCATGAAATCGGTCACCTTGACGGTGCCAAACTCCGCGATGCGTCCCACGTCGTTGCGGGCCAGGTCCACGAGCATGAGATGCTCGGCGCGTTCCTTGGGATCGGACAGAAGGTCCTCCGCATTGGCGCGGTCCTCCTCCTCGGTCTCCCCCCGCCTCCGCGTCCCTGCGATGGGCCGGATCTCAACGAGGTCCCCGGTGAGACGCACATGCACCTCCGGCGAACTGCCGACCAGCGCGTACCCTTCCGGGAAACGCAGGCAGAACATGTAGGGCGAGGGATTCACAAAACGCAGGGTGCGGTAGAGGTCGAGCGCATCGCCGGTGAATTCCGTCTCGAACCGCTGCGCCGGAACCATCTGGAAGATGTCGCCGGCCCGGATGTATTCCTCGGCGCGATTCACCATCTCGTGATATTCCTCGCGCGAGGTGTTGCTGGAAACCTCGCCCCGCGGCGGTTCGGATCCGGTGAAAATCGGCGCGAAGGCCAGCGGACGCCGGAGTTTTTCCAGAATGCCCCCGATCGCCTTCACGGCCTCGTCGTAAGCCGCCTCCGGTCCCTCCTCGCCGATGAAGGCATTGGCCACGATCTTGAGGCGACGGCGGCGGTGATCGAAAATGACCACGGAATCCGCCAGCAGGAAAAACATGTCCGGCACGCCCAGTTCATCCTTGGGCGGGGGCGGCACGGTCGGCTCGAACCAGCGGACACAGTCATAGGCCAGATAGCCGACGGCTCCGCCGGAAAACCCGGGGATGCCGGCGTCCGGCACCGTGCGATAGCGGGCCATGATGGTTTCCAGTTCCTTGAACGGATCCTGGGCGGCCTCGTAGGTGCGGGTGGTTCCGTTTTCCTGGACGGTCACCGTTTTGCCGCGCGCCGAAATGGTCAGGCGCGCGCCGGCTCCGAGGATCGAGTGGCGGCCGACCTGGTCGTTTTGCTCGGCGGACTCCAGAAGAAACGACGGCGCGGTGCCGCCGATTTTGGCAAAGGCGGATACGGGCGTGTCACCATCGGCAACGATTTCCGTCCAGACCGGAACGACGTTGGCGGTGACCGCCTGCTCCGCGAAGGCGGAGCGGGACGGAACAACGGGGATCATGAAAACGAAACTTTCGGCGCCTCCTTCTCGCCCGGATTTTCAATCTGGAACAATTCCGCGGGGGCAAAGTTGAACATGCCCGCAAGGATGTTCGTGGGAAACATCTCGCGTTTCGTGTTGTAGGCCATCACGGCATCGTTGTAGGCCTGCCGGGCAAAGGAAATCTTGTTTTCCGTCGAGGTCAGCTCCTCGGTGAGCTGCATCATGTTCTGGTTGGCCTTGAGGTCGGGATAGGCCTCGGCCACGGCAAAAAGGCGTCCGAGGGCCCCGGAGAGGCCGCTTTCGGCACCGCTGAGGGCCTTCATGGCATGGGGATCGCCCGGATTGGCCGCCGCCTGAGACCCGGCATTGTAGGCGGAATTGCGGGCCGCAATGACCGCCTCGAGCGTCTCCCGCTCGTGTTTGAGGTAGCCCTTGGCCGTTTCCACGAGATTGGGAATGAGGTCGTAACGGCGCTTGAGCTGCACATCGATCTGCGCAAAGGCATTTTTGAAACGATTGCGAAGGGTGACGAGACCGTTGTAGGCGCCGATGACATACAACACGATCAACGCCACCACGGCGACCAGCACGAGGAGGACAAGCAACGCGGAGCTCATGCCAGGAGAGTGTGCCGGTTCCGGCCCGGAGGCAACAGCGAAAAAGAGGGACGGGGATTGCGGAATGCGGATTTCGGAATTTCCGCGTCAAGACCCTCGGGGCCGGACTCCGCGTTCAACGCTCAACGTCGAACTCCGAACGACCAACTCAACGCTTCCTTTGGAAGTTGGCCAATAGCCGGTCGGTTTCGCGTTGTTGGACGCGTTTTTTGAGGTCGGCGCGTTTGTCTGCGGCCACCTTGCCCTTGCCGACGCCCAGCTCGACCTTGACGCGGCTTTTTTTCCAGTAGAGGCGGAGGGCGACGAGGGTGCGGCCGGCCTGCTCGGTTTCCGCCTGGAGGCGGAGGATCTCGCGGCGGTGGAGGAGGAGTCTGCGACGCCGTTTGGGTTCGTGCTGTTCGTGGCTGGCCCGCGCGTAGGGCTGGATGTCGCTGTCGTAGAGGAAAACCTCGCCCCCCTCGATGCGTGCAAAGGCCCCCTGCAGGTTCACGAATCCGCTGCGAATCGACTTCACCTCAGTGCCTCGCAACTCAATGCCGGCTTCGATTCGCTCGAGGATGTGATAATCCCGCAGCGCCTTGCGGTTGGTGACGATCTCGGCGGACATGTCAGCCCGCTCCGGGCGGAGCTATTCCTCTTCGTTGCCGGGTTTTTCCGGGACGATCTTGCCTTGGGCAATTTCCGCCAGCGCAATATCGGCAAGGCCCATGCGGCCCTCGACCGGGACCAAGGGGTGGCTTCCGGCGGCCAGTTGACGCACGCGCTTGGAAACCATGTTGATCAAAATTTGCGGCTCGTTAATCACTTTGGAGGCTTCGTCGATAAATTGGCTGTTCATAGCACCTGAACCCGGCGAACTAATCGCAGCGGAAGGTTAATTGCTAGAGATTGACCCGTTGATGTCAATCGGAAAACGTCATTTCCCCTTCCGATAAACGGCCTTCAGGGGATGTTCATCCAGGATGTTCGGCGCGATGCCGCCGATCTTCTCCGGGTCGTAGATCTGGATGCCCACATAATAATACAGCGGACAGATCGGGGCCTCCCGGGCGACCAGCAGGGTTTCCGCCTCGCGCAGGATGGCCATCCGCCTGGCCGGGTCGACTTCCCTCGCCGCGTCGGCGATGAGCCGGTCGTAATCCGGATTGCTCCATCCGGTGCGGTTGTTTCCCCCGCCGGTGAGAAACATGTCCAGGAAGGTGTTGGGGTCGGGGTAATCCCCCACCCAGCTGGACCGGGCGATGTCGTAGTCCAGGGTGGACATCGAGTTCAGGTAGACCTTCCACTCCTGCTTGGCGAGGTTGACCCGCACGCCGAGCTCCCGTTCCCACATATCCTGCAACTCCACGGCGATGAATTCATTCAGTCCGCGGTCGTCGTAAAGATAGTTCACGTGGGGAAAATTGCGCCCTTCCGGGTAACCGGCCTCGGCCAAGAGGCGGCGGGCCTCCTCGGGGTCATACGGCAGACCGTCCGGGGGATCGTATCCCTCCAGTCCCGGCGGCACGAGCGCCCCCGCGGGCAATTCCCCGGCGCGGGTGATCTTTTCCACGATGCGGCGTTTGTCGACGGCCATGCCAAATGCGCGGCGCACGCGCGGATCGGCGAAGGGACCCTTCTGGCAGTTGAAACGCAAAAAGTACGTGCCCAGAAACGGCGCGGCGTGAAAGTCCGGTCGTTCCTTCAGCGTGTCGAGAAGCGCCGGGGGGGTGAGTCCCTTGTCCATCAGGAGGTCGGCCAGGCCGCTTGCATAGAAATTGAACGCCACGGTGTCCTTCGCAATGGGCAGCACGTCGACGGTTTCCAGAGCCACGGCGTCCGCATTCCAATAACGCGGATTTTTCCGCAGCCGGATGACGTCGTTGATCCGCCAGGTGTCGAGAAGATAGGCGCCGTTGGTGACGATGTGCTCGGGTTTGATCCAATCGTCGCCGTGTTTCTCGATGACCCGGACCGGCACGGGCGCGAGCGGCGGGGTGGCGCAGAGATCGAGGAAAAACGGCGTGGGATTTTCCAGCGTGACCTCCAGCGTGCGCTCGTCGAGGGCCTTCACGCCCACCTCGGAAAAATCGGTGATTTTTCCCTCGGCGAAAGCCTGGCCGTTCCTGATGTAAAAGAGCTGGTAGTTGTAGGCGGCGGCCGTTTCCGGAAGCAGGGTGCGCCGCCAGGAATCCACAAAATCCTGCGCGGTGAGCGGGGTGCCGTCGCTCCAGACAAGACCGGAGCGGAGCGTGAACGTATAGACCCGTCCGTCCTCGGAAACCGTCCAGCTCTCCGCCATGCCGGGAACCGGCCGGGCCTGGGCGTTGAAGGTGGTCAGTCCCTCGAACAGCGTGTTCACGATGCGGCCCTCCGGCTGGCCGGTGATCAATCCGGGATCCAGCGTTTCGGGTTCGGCCCCGTTGATGAACACAAGGTCTCCGCGCCGGACCGCCGGACCACACGACGTGAAAAAGACAAGCAACCAGAACAGGGCCAGCAGGCGAAGTGTCATTGCCCTCATGAAAGCAAAAGCCCCGCTCGCTGCAATGCTCATCGCCACACTGGCCGGATGCGCCACCCCGCGTCCGCCCTCCACCGTCGCCTCGGTGGACCTGCAACGCTATTCCGGAAAATGGCACGAAATCGCCCGGTATCCCAATTGGTTCCAGCGCGGGTGCGCCGGCGGAGTCACCGCGGAATACACGCCCCGGACGGACGGTTCGTTGCGGGTCGTCAATTCCTGCCGCAAGGCCGACGGCACCCGGGAACGCATCGAAGGCCGCGCCACCGTGGTGCCCGGCAGCGGCCATGCCTGGCTCAAGGTCCGCTTTTTCGGCCCCTTCGCGGGCGACTATTGGATCCTGGCCCTGGATCCCGATTACCGTTGGGCGCTGGTGGGCCATCCCTCGCGGAAATATCTTTGGATCCTCGCGCGGGATCCGGACATCCCGTCCGGCGTGTACGATCGCATTGTCCGTTACGCCGTCTCGCAGGGCTACGACGCCGGAAAAATCCGGCGCACCCCAAAATAAGGCGGTCCGCCGTGTCCACGGCGCCACCCGGGATGGCGACGACGCCTCCCGGGAAGGCTGCTGACCATGGGGGCCCGGGTTTTCCCGGCGCGCCATTTCCCGTACTTGCGTCCCCCCTCCTGATCGGCGAAAAACGCCGCAATGTCTCAACTCACTCTCCTTGTTCTGGCCGCCGGCATGGGCAGCCGCTATGGCGGTTTGAAGCAACTCGACCCCATGGGACCCTCCGGGGAAACCCTGCTGGATTATTCCGTCTTCGACGCCCTGCGCGGCGGATTCAACCGGGTGGTTTTCCTCATCCGCCGGGACATCGAGGCCGAGTTTCGCGAAAAGATCGGCTCCCGCTACGAAGGCCGGATCGCCGTGGACTACGTGTTTCAGCAACTCGAGCTCCTGCCGGAAGGGTTCGTCGTGCCCGAAGGCCGCCAGAAACCATGGGGCACGGCCCACGCCATCTGGTGCGCGCGCCATGCGCTTTCCGGTCCGTTTGCAGCCATCAACGCCGACGATTTCTACGGCGCCGCATCCTATGCGCGCCTCGCGGAATTCCTCGCCGCCGGCCCCTCCGACGCGACGCGTTTTGCCATGGCCGGATACCGCCTCGACCGGACCCTTTCGGAAAACGGCTCCGTGGCCCGTGGCGTGTGCGAAGTGGATGCGAACGGCCGGCTTCGCCACATCGTCGAATGCACCGGCATCGAGCGCGGTCCCGAAGGCATCTTTCAGAAGGAGGCCGACGGCAGCATCCGCAGGTTCACCGGAACGGAATCCGTTTCGATGAATTTCTGGGGACTGACGCCCGCGGTGTTTCCGCTGCTCGAACGGCAGTTGATCGAATTCCTCCGCGAAAAATCCGGCGATCCGAAGGCGGAGTGCTACATCCCCATGGCCATCGGGGAAATGGTCACGCGCGGGGAGGCCAGCGTGGACGTGCTGCCCACGGACGCCACGTGGTTTGGGGTCACCTACCGCGAGGACAAGCCGACCGTCATGCAATCCCTGGCCGCCCTGCACGCGGAAGGCGCCTATCCCACGCCCCTGTGGAAATAAATCCCATTCCGGAATCCACCCCGCTGCACGCCGCCCTGCAGCGGGCCCGGTTGTACGGCATTGTCGACCTCGGCTATGTGGCCGTGGGGCACGCGGAACGCGTCATCCGCCGGATGCTGGAGGGCGGTGTCCAGATCATCCAGCTGCGCGCCAAGTCCGTTTCACCCGCGGAAATCGCCGCCCTCGCCAAGGATCTGGCCCCCCTCTGCCAGGCGGCGGGCGTGCCCTTTCTGCTCAACGACCACCCCGCCCTGGTTCCGGAAACGGGGGCCGACGGCGCGCATGTCGGGCAGGACGATCTGAGCGTGGCGGAAGCCCGGGCGCTCGCGGGTCCGGGCAAGCTCATCGGCAAATCGACCCACAGCATTGCGCAGGCTCTGGCCGCGCAAAAGGAAAAGCCGGACTACATCGGGTTTGGCCCTCTGTTTGCCACTCCGACCAAGCCGGATTACCCACCCATCGGCCTGCAGGACATCGTTTCCGTCCATGCACAGGTTTCACGGCCGATCTTTTGCATCGGAGGCATCAGGCGCGAAAACCTCCCCCATGTCCTCGCCGCCGGAGCACACCGCGTCGTCATTGTTTCCGGAATCCTCCAAGCCGCAGACATCGCGGAATACTGCCGCGACTGCCTGGACCTCCTCTCCGGATAAGGTCCCGGCGGCTGCCCCGGGTATCCCTGCCTCAGAAATTCCTTTATCAACCGAAATTCAAGGAGTACCATAGCAGCCAATGGCTCGCTGGATGGTCATTGCTCTCACCCTTGCCGCACTCGTGGCACCGGGCAACGCCATGCTCTACTACAATCTCGGGAACGCGGCGAATACGACCGACCCGGGGACGGGCGTTCCCTTTGATTCCGTCGGCAAGATCACGACCGCCGATGGATCCGGCATTTCCGGCTCCGCCATCTATTTGGGTGGCGGCTATGTCCTGACGGCTCACCACGTCACTACCAACGCCACCTTCAGTCACGTCACCTTTGGTTCGACAGTCTATCAGGTGGACATGACCGCATTCAGCGGTTCGATGTCGATCCAGGTCGAGCCGGGTGTGGACATGAAAATCCTGAAACTCACGACCGCCCCGGACATCGCACCGGTGAACTTGCTCTCCGCACCCATTGAGAACTTCTCGGAGGCAGCCACGCTGGTCGGCTGGGGCAACGGCCGGGATCCCTCGGCCGCCCTGGGGGAAACTGTCGTCCCTTGGGGAAACACCACCACCTCCGCCCACCGCTGGGGGCTCAATGTACCCCGATTCACGGAGACATTGAGCTACGACTCCTACTCCTGCGTGGACCTCATCATCACGATCCTTGGGGGCCCCGCACCGACTTATGATCCGCCCGGGGTCGGTGACGCCGAAGCGGCCCTGGCAGTCTATGATTCGGGCGGTGGACTGTTTCAGGAAATCAATGGAACCTGGTATCTTGTCGGGCTGGCGGTCGCGACCGATATCAACGGCGTCTCCACATTCGGCGACGACCAGCCATTCGTGGAGTCCCAGGGGGACTTCAATTACTTCGTTCGCATTTCCTCCTACTACGATTCCATCCTCGCAATCATCCCCGAACCGTCCACAGCGACCCTGCTGGGGATGACCCTCTTTTCGGCCGCGCTGGTCTTCGGGCGCGGAAGAAGAAACGCACGGTAGGCCGCGGTTTCTCCGACCCCGCCCAAGACTTCCAATGGCCGGCTCCGCGACCTGCAGCACCGCTGCAGCTTTGACTTCGGTTTCCCGCTTCGCGCCGACCGGTTGATGGATCCTTCGGTTTGCCGGCCCTTGATTTTCCGGACAGGCCCGTATGGACGTGCTGCCCACCGACGCCACCTGGTTCGGGGTCACCTACCGGGAGGACAAGCCGGTCGTCATGCAGTCCCCGGGCCACCCTCCACGCACAGGGCGACCACCCCGACACCCCAGCGGAAATAGACCCCGACCGGCCGTCCCCCCTCTCTGCACGCGGCGCTGCAGCGCGCGCGGCTCCACGGAATCGTCGATCTCGGCTACGTGACGGCAGACAACGCGGTGCATGTCACGCGTCAGATGCTGGCCGCAGGGGCTCAAATCATCCAGTTGCGTTCAAAGACCGCCTCCCCCGCGGAAATCGTCACGCTCGCCCGAAAACCCGCGCCGCTTTGCCGGGCGGCGGACGTTCCCTTCCTGCCCAACGACCATCCGGCTTACGTGCCTGAAACGGGGGCCGACGGGGCCCACGTGGGAGAGGACGATCTCAGCATGGCGGAAGCACGGGCGCTCGCGGGTCCGGGCAGGCTCATCGGCAGACCGACCCACAGCATTGCGCAGGCCCTGGCCGCGCAGGACGAGCGGCCGGGCTGCATCGGATTTGGCCCCCTGTTTGCCGCTCCGACGAAGCCGGACTCATACGCCGACCGGGGCTCAGGACATCCTCTCCGTCCACACCCGGGTCGCGCCGCCCGTCTCCTGCATCGGCGGCATCAAGCGGGAAAACCTCCCCGGGGTGCTCGCGGCGCGGGCGCGCTGCATCGTCATCGTCTCCGGCATCCTGCAGGTCCCAAACCGAACAACCTATTGCAAAGATTGTCCAAAACTACCTAATTCCTAAGTGAAAACAACCCATTGCAAGAATAACTAAGAGTTTTGATCACTTAAGAAATATTCAAATCTCTTTGACTCCGAGGGATTTCCGGACTATTAGTTAGTCATGCGCTGTATTCGCATGGCCGGAGTTGCCTTAGGCCTTCTTATGTTGCCGGCCGTGTCACATGCGTTGGTCGTGAACGGGGAAAACGCCGAGAACCATTATCGTTTTGAAGCGGGCACCTATCCGTCCAACCCCGTTCCCAACGGGAGTCCGAACTTCATTGCCGCGGGGTTTGATCTTTCCGGCGTGGGCTGGGGATCCAATCCCTCGCAGAGCTTCACGATGATCTGCGACCAGTATTTTGTTTTCGCGACGCACTATCCCCCGCCGAACTCGACGATTTATTTCTACAGTCCGACCAAGGGCGTGGTGTCCTACACCATCGACACCTCCTTCAATCTCCCCCTGGAGTATCCGCTGGCGGCGGAGGGCAACCATCTCAAATCGGACCTCTCCATCGGCCGTCTGACGACGCCGCTGAATCCCGACGACGAGATCACCTTCTATCCGATTCTGAACCTTCCCGACCAGAAGGACTACCTGAACCTGGATCTCCTCGTGTATGGGAAGGATGCCGCGGTGGGAACCGGCCGGCTCGGAGGGATTGTTTCGCTGAACCTGTATTCAAACGCCGGAACGCCGGGGAGAGCCTCGGATGATGTCCTGAACTCGGGTTCGAACTCCGACAACCTTCCCGACACCCTGGCGATGTATTACATCCGGGGCGCGGGAACCAACAGCGCCCTGCTGGAGGTTGGTGATTCGGGCAGCCCCACGTTTGCCATCGTGGACGGCTCGCTCGCCCTGGTGGGGATCCACTCGGCGGTTGCCGGTTCGATCAACTACGACGTGTTCCTTCCGGCTTATCTCGGCAGTCTGCAATCGGCCGGCATATTCAGCACCGTGCCGGAGCCTTCCGTGATCTGGCTCGCCGGAGGCGGCTGGCTGTTCATGGTTTCCAGGCGAGGGCGCAGAGGCGCACGGTAACGCCGCTTCTGGCCGGTTTCAGTTCGATGGTTTCAATGGCCGGTTCGGTGGCCTGCAGGGCGGCCACTTGGGCTTCCACCTCGGTCTCCAGCTCGGCAATCTGCCGGTCGATGGCTTCGACGCTCTGTTGCGCCACGCTGACGTCGGCCCCCTCCTTGAGGGTCCGGCTCACCCCGCGCATCGCGGTGGCCGCCTTGCTGATGTTGGCGCTGCTGACCGCCTTCCGGCCCAGCAGAACGCTGAGCACGGACGAGCCGACGGAAATCAGCGTTTGCAGCCGTGCGTGGGAGGCCTGTTCCTTTTCACGCTGGACGGCCCCTTCGGCGCGGACGCGGCGGGCCTGCAGGGCGGCAAGTTTCGGCGCAAACTTTTTGCGCAGTTCCTCCACCTGGGCATCGCGTTTTTCCCGGATGGCCAGGGCGATGCGGGCCTTGAATTCGGCCTCCGTTTCCCCGGGCTGCGAGACGGCCTTCAAATCCGGACACCGGAAAATCTTCACCCGCTGGGTCCCGACGAGATCCTGGACCAGTTCCTTTTCCCATCGCGGATAGTTTTTTGCCTGGGCCGCCGCCGCCGGCGGCGCCTCATAGCGCGCCCCCTCCTCCGGGGACTTCGCGAGATCCTGCAGGGAAAGCCCGAGCGGCTCCGCCTCCCCCCATTGCACCCCCGCCAATCCGTCCGGAAACGGCGCTGCCAGCATCACGTCGCGGGTGAGATCCACGCCCAGCTTGGCGTCGCTGAAACGGACCGTCGCGGCGCCCAGCAACACCGGGCGATAAACCACCTCCCCGCCGTCCGCCGGCAGGAAAACCTGCCGGATGTCCGGCGGCAGGGTCGGACGGGTGGCTGCGGAATCGCGGACGGGCCCCGGCGGGACGGCCGCCGGTGCGGCCGGGGCCTCATTTTGCCGGCCGTTCATCAACACGCGGATCTGGTCGCGCGTCAGCGGACCCCGCAGGTAGCTCATCACCCAACGCGTCTCGAAGACGACCGGTCCGTCGTCGTGAACGTTGTTCATCAGGAAAATGCGGTTCCCCAGCCCGGCAAGCGCCGTCTCCATGGCCTGGCGGTCGAATTTTCCGCCGGCGGCGGCCCCCTGCAGACCGTCGAGCATGCGCGCCTTGTCCCGTTCGGTCTGCAGGCGTCCGATAAACCACGTGCCGCAGTTCGACAGCGCCTTGTAATCGAGATCCACCGGATTCTGGGTGGCCAGCACCACGCCGACCCCGAAAGCGCGCGCCTGTTTCAGGAGCGTCAGCAACGGCCGTTTCGACGGGGGATTTGCGGTCGGCGGGAGGTAACCGAAAATCTCGTCCATGTAGAGGATCGCGCGAAGGCTTGTCGTCCCGCTCTGCGCACGCGTCCAGGAGAGCACCTCGTTCAGAAGGAGGGCCACAAAAAACATCCGTTCGTCGTCGCCCAAGTGCGCGAGCGAAAAGATGGAAAGCCGCGGTTTGCCCTCGGTCGTGTGCAGAAACCTTCCGGCATCCAGCGCCTCGCCCTGACGCCAGGCGGCAAACCCCGGGGCGGCCAGCATGTTGTTCAATGCCATCACGAGCGCGAACCGGTCCTTCGCCGGAAAAAACGTCTCCAAATCCAGCACGCCGATCTTTTCGAAGGGAGGGGTCTGAATGCGTTCGATCAGTCCCGGAAGGTCCAATCCGCGCCCCTGCGACCACTCATGATTCAGCAGGGCGGACACCAGAATGAATTCCCGGCTGGAAACCGGATCGGCGTCGATTTTCAACAGTCCGAGCAGGCTGGCGGCCGTCGTTTGCACCCGGTCGGCCAGGGCCTCGGCATCGTCCGTTTCCGGAGCGTCAAAGGACCCCAGCACATTGACGGGCAGGCCGGAGGTACTGCCCGGCGTGTAAATGGCCAGATCCACCTTCTCCCGAAGGGCCCGGATGCGGTCCGGCCCCTGTCCCCAGGAGGCCAGTCCATTCCGCCACAATTCCGCCTGCTGCGCGGCATAGGCCTCGGGATCCAGGCCCTTCCGGCGCGCATCCTCCTCATTGATCCATGGCCGGAAATCCTCCGCCCGCAGTTCGGGAAAGGTCAGGAGAAGGTTCCCAAGATCGCCCTTGGGGTCGATGATGATGGCCGGAATGCCGTCAATGGCCGCCTCCTCGAGCAGGGCAAGGCAGAGGCCGGTCTTGCCGCTGCCGGTCATTCCCACACACACCGCATGGGTGACCAGATCCCGGGAATCGTAAAGCAGGGGGACGTCCGCGGGGCGTTTTTCCGAGAGGTCGTAGGGCCGGCCCAGATAAAAGGCGCCCAGTTTCTCAAAGACAGAGGGGTCCAGAGCCATGGGTTCAGGATAGACAACCCGGCCGATTTGGCGAGAAATCCTCTTGCACAAACGTCCGGCGTGCGTTTTCTCGAAGGTCATGAAGTCCCTGGTCCGCGCCGTCCTTCTGCTTGTGCTCTGCTCCGCTCCGCTTCTTGGGCAGGTGCAAAAGGAATACATTCTCGTGAGCGGCGGCCCCTCGCTGGAGGAATGGGAAAAATACAAGGCGGCTCCCCACGACCGCTGGTGGGGCAACTTCATCCGCGCGGCCCGCGTCCGCATCGAACAACTCCGCAAGCTCCACGGACCCGACGCCCGCATCACCTGGCTGGTTTACAAGCCGGGATACGTCCGCCGCGCCCAGCGCCAGGACCACGCCGACCTCATCGGCAACATCGTGAGCGTGCGCGACAAATACGGCGTGAACCTGATCTTCTTTGACCGCACCGACCAGCTCATCAACTACCTCAACGCGGGACAGCCGCGGGACCGCGTGAAAATCGCCAACTTCGAATTTTACGGACACTCCAACCGCGCCTGCTTCATGTTTGATTACAGCAACGAAATCGACAGCGCCTCGAAGGTCTGGCTGCACGAAACGGAACTGAAAAAGATCCGCCGCGGTATTTTCAGCCGCGACGCCTTCGTGAAGAGCTGGGGCTGCCACACCGGCGAGAGCATGAGCAAATACTGGCGCCAGGCCACCGGCACGCGCATGATCGGCGCCATCGGCAAAACCGACTATTCCAACGGACACCTCCGCGGATGGATCCCCGCCCTCAGCCCCGGGGGACGCTGGGGAGGCTAGCCGCCGCCGCGCTGGGGCGGCGGGATGAAAGGGGGGAGGGAAAGTGAAAAGGCGATTTCCCTGCGGCGGCGGGGTGGGAATTGGGGGGCCGCGGGGGGCCGCCGGGAGTCTGCAGCCTGGCAGGGCTTTTTTTCGGCCACGCCGGGAATGAGGACTTTTCCCAGCCGAGCTTCAAATCATCCGCGGAAGAACGGCGGAGGAATGTCTCCGCGGCTCAAGCGGCAGCATCTTCCCTCACCCTCACTGTCCCTTTCACTCCCACGCTCAAAGCGTGGGCGCCGTGCGAACCCGGCTCTCCCAGCGGGTCAGGAGGTGGATGACGACGTTGATTCCAAAGCGGTACGAGGTGGCGAGAGATTCCGGGGTGATGTTGCGGAGGTAAACGGCCCGGTTCTGGTAAATCACATCATTGATGGCGACATACCGGCCGTTCCGGTCCCTCCGGGTGTCGATCTTCCCGTCCTCCAGCAGGCCCACCTGCCACATGTCACCGTAATCGTTGGCCGTGTAGATGATGCCGATCTCGCCATAGATCTTCATGGCGTAAATCGGCAGGCGGTAAAAATTGAGTCCCGCAGGCACCGTCTTGATTTCCGGAAAATAGGCCTGCGTGAAAATCGGGTGGTTGTCCGGTAGCGGCTCAAAATCCTTGTCCACATCCGGGATGACGCGCTTCATCTCGCGGCGGAAGGCGATGTCAAAACGCGAACGCAGTCCGGGCAGCGAGCTGTCGCCCCAGATGCAGCCGCCCACACGGACATACTCGCGGAGGGTTTCGACCTCCTTCTCGGTGAGCTTGAAATCGCGCGTCCCCGTCAGAAAAATGAACGGAGGCTTGATGGTCATGATCTCGTTGCGGTCGTCGAGACGGATGGCTTTGACGTTTTTGTAGTTGGTCTTGATCTTGTCCCGCGACCACTTGCTCATCAGATAAAGCAGATTCGGCAGGCTGCCGGTCTCGATCCGTCCCTGGACCACACGCACCGTGGAATTCCAATCCCCGCCCTGATACTGGCCGATGTAGGCGGTGAACTCAAATTCCCGTGAGCGAATGCCCTGACCGGGCCCACTGCCCTTGCCCCATCCTGCGGTGAACGCCTTGATCTGGGCCGCCTGGGCAGTCGTCAAACCGTCCGCGCTGACGCCGGTCGGAGCCGCCACGGTGGTGGTCGTGGTGGTGGTCTGCGTCGGAGCGGTGGAAATGGGCGCAATGATGCTCTCCGGCATGGTGAAGTTGGCCGGATTGGGCGCCGTGGTCTGGATGGTCTGCAGCGGGTTGGATGTGGTCGGGG
>Ga0065721_10002337_pt1 | contig 26130 bp, 23 predicted proteins | sample Mesricmetagenome_FD_59108 | JGI IMG/M metagenome (GOLD analysis project Ga0065721, IMG submission 59108) | Mesophilic microbial community from rice straw/compost enrichment Sample: eDNA_1 v2 (version 2) | ecosystem: Engineered > Solid waste > Grass > Composting > Bioreactor | place: USA: Davis... | reverse complement strand
TTTACCGCCGAGAATGCCGCCGAGGAACTGGCACAGCGTAAATAATAACTACCAGCCCTGCGACGGGCTGCAGGTCGGATCAGCCGCAGAGCGGCGATCCGACTTTCAACCATTACAGAAATCTGACGGCGCCGGATAGCTCCAACAACAATCAACAATGTCCGGGCCGATTCTTCTTTAACACATTGTCGGAATGCGCCGCTGCGCAGATAATCCGATCTGAAGGCGAAGATCGATTTATGTCTAACGCTACTGCTGTTCTCCAACTGCGGGGAATCCATAAAAAATTTCCCGGCGTCCATGCATTGAAGGGCGTTGACTTTACGCTGCGCCCGGGTGAAATCCATGCACTGCTGGGTGAAAACGGCGCGGGTAAATCCACGCTGATCAAGGTGATGACCGGTGTATACACCCGCGATGGCGGCGATATATTGCTGGACGGCCAGCCTATATTTCCCGCCAGCACCGGCGATGCGCAGGCACTGGGTATCAGCACCGTGTATCAGGAAGTCAATCTGCTGCCGAATCTCACCGTTGCGCACAATATCTACCTCGGCCGTGAACCTAAACGCTGGGGCCTGATTGACTGGAAGACGATCAATCAACGGTCGCGTGAACTGTTGAAGAATTACGACCTGGATATTGATGTCACGCAGCCTTTGTCCAGTTATTCCATCGCCGTACAACAACTGATTGCGATTGCACGAGGCGTTGATATGTCAGCCAAGGTGCTGATCCTCGACGAACCCACCGCCAGCCTTGACGCCGATGAAGTGCAGTCGCTGTTCCGCATCATGCGCAGCCTGAAAGAGCGCGGCATCGGCATTGTCTTTGTAACGCACTTTCTCGATCAGGTTTACGCGGTGTGCGATCGCATTACCATACTGCGCAATGCGGAGCTGGTCGGCGAATTTGAGGCCGCAACCCTGACCCGCCCCGAACTGGTAGGACACATGCTGGGCAAAGAACTGGCAGCGCTGGAAGATCGGCTGCATCAGACCACCAGCGAATCGGCGGCAGCGCCGGCTTTGACCCTCACCCAGGTTGGCAGACCCGGCACACTTGAACCTGTTGACCTGCAGGTTGCNCAGGGTGAAGTGGTAGGCCTGGCCGGTCTGCTGGGCTCCGGNCGTACGGAGCTATGCCGCCTGATCTTTGGTGTCGATAAAAAGCAGAGCGGCACCATGGTNTTTCAAGGCAAGACCATTCATTTGTCATCCACAAAAGAGGCCATCGACCTCGGCATGGGTCTGTGCCCGGAAGATCGCAAACACGATGGCATCCTTGGACCGCTGTCGATCCGCGAAAATATTATCCTGGCACAGCAGATCAAGCAGGGCTGGTGGCGATTTATTCCGCGCAAACAACAAAATGCCATCGCAGAAAAATATGTAAAAGATATCAATATCGCCACCTCGGATATTGAAAAACCCATTGAACAGCTCAGCGGTGGAAACCAGCAAAAGGTTATCCTCGCCCGCTGGCTCGCATCCAACCCGAGCCTGCTGCTCCTCGATGAACCTACGCGCGGCATCGACATAGGTGCACACGCCGAGATTATCAAACTGATTCGCCAATTGTGTGAGCAGGGACTGTCTCTGATTGTCGCTTCCTCCGAACTGGAAGAGCTGGTTGCCTTCAGCGATAAAGTCGTGGTGCTGCGGGACCGCAGAAAAGTCGCAGAGCTGACCGGCAGCGATATCCAGCCTGACACCATCATGCGCGCAATTGCATCTGCATAACTTTCAGCCGAGACGTAAACGAGCCCCGATATGAATGCATTTTTATCCAACCCGCAGCTGCGCCGCTATCTTTGGCCGGTAGCCGGACTGCTGCTTCTGTTGCTAATCAACCTGATTATCTCACCGGAGTTTTTCAACCTCACCTTTAAGGACGGCCGCTTCTACGGCAGCCTGATTGACGTACTGAATCGTGCTGCACCCATTGCGCTGCTGGCTATCGGTATGACACTGGTGATCGCCACCGGCGGTGTCGACCTGTCTGTTGGTTCGGTCATGGCTATCGCCGGTGCGGTGAGTGCTTATCTCATTGTCTCCGGCGTCGACAGCCTTACGGTAATTATTGCCGGCGGTCTCGCGGCCGGTCTGGTCGGCGGGATGATCAACGGACTATTGGTTGGCTACATGAATATCCAGCCTATCGTTGCCACCTTGATTCTGATGGTGGCCGGTCGCGGTGTAGCGCAGCTGATCAATGAAGGACAGATCGTCACCTTCCAACATGAGGCGTTCAGTTTTCTCGGCACCGGTTATTTTCTGGGGCTGCCGTTTCCGATCATCCTGGTCATCATCACTTTCGTGCTTGTCCAGTTGCTGATGCGTCGTACGGCCCTGGGTTTATATGTAGAAGCAGTGGGTGCGAATGCCTCTGCGAGCCGTTATCTCGGCATCAATGCCCGCGCTATTAAATTAAGTGTGTACTGTCTCGCCGGCCTCTGTGCCGCACTCGCCGGCATGATTGCTGCCGCCGACATTAAAGGTTCTGATGCAAATAACGCGGGGCTGTGGCTGGAGCTTGATGCCATTCTGGCAGTGGTCATTGGCGGTGCGTCACTGATGGGCGGACGTTTTTCTCTCGTGCTGTCGATCATCGGTGCGCTGATCATCCAGACGCTTACCGTCACCATCATCATGAGTGGCATTCCACCGAAGTTTAATCTCCTGATCAAGGCTTCCGCCATCATCCTGGTGTTGCTGATGCAATCTCCGCGGTTCCAGCAACAGTTGTCCAGCCTTATGCTGTGGAGAAAGCGTCATGGTTAATCGCAAGTTTATTCCATTAATCGTTACCTGCTGCCTGTTTTTCCTGTTATTCGGCATCGGCTCGATTCAATTTGAATCCTTTGGTACATCGCGCGTATTTTTTAATTTACTCACCGACAATGCCTTTTTGATCATCGCTGCCGTGGGCATGACCTTCGTGATTTTGTCCGGCGGTATTGATTTGTCGGTCGGTGCCGTCATTGCACTGACCGGCGTTATCAGCAGCGTTCTGATTTCACAATACAACTGGCATCCCCTGGCAGTTTTTCCGTTTGTCCTGCTGCTCGGTACCGGGTTCGGTGCGGCCATGGGTGCGCTGATTTATTTCTATAAACTGCAGCCGTTTATCGTCACTCTTGCAGGGATGTTTCTTGCGCGGGGACTGGCGAGTGTCATCAGTGAAGAATCCATTCCTATCACCCATGAGTTTTACGATGCAGTCTCNATGTTCGGTTTTGAACTGCCCGGTGGAGCCTGGATAGGAACCTCAACAATCATTTGCCTGCTGGTGCTGATTGCCGCTATCGTCGTGGCTCACTATACCCGTTTCGGCGGTCGCGTNTATGCATTGGGTGGCGATAATAACTCCGCNGCCCTGATGGGNGTTCCTCTCGCCAGCACTACCATCTCTATCTATGCCACCAGCTCTTTTCTCGCCACGCTTTCCGGAATTGTGTATTCGTTCTATACCTTCTCCGGCTATTCACTCGCTGCGGTGGGCGTAGANCTGGATGCGATTGCGGCGGTCGTGATCGGTGGCACNCTGTTGACTGGCGGTTACGGTTACGTGATTGGAACATTGGTGGGCGTGCTGATCATGGGGGTAGTACAAACCTACATCTCTTTTGACGGCACTTTGAGCAGCTGGTGGACCAAGATTGTCATCGGCATTCTGCTGTTCTGTTTTATCGCTATGCAGCGAGTACTGAGCCGAGGTCGCTAGTCAGAAGTTTTTGTCGTTTCTGAGGGATGCTTGTGCTCCTTCAGAAACGCGTAAACTACACAGGGTTTATTCCTCACGCTCCTCAGTGGGTACTGGTTCCGTATCCGCTGGTGCTTCGGCTTCCTCTTGCGGAGCAATTTCCGCTGCACCTTCCCGACTGCCCGGATGCTCACGTGGAAAAAGCTTGGCCGGTAAGAACTGACGCATAAGATCCACCACATCCTCTTCATCCTCAGGCGTAGCTTCACCCGGCGATTCCACAACGCGGAAGCGCAGGATACCGATAACCTGATTGGCNTCGGTAACGACATGAATCTGCCAGCGTCCNCTGGGGTACNGCGGAAAGTTCATCTTATGCGTCCACGCCCGGTAACCCGCTTCGCGACCACCACTGATGTCGAGTGCAATCTTATCGACGGTGCGTCCGTTGCGGCGCCAGACATGGTAAATACGCTCGTTCAATCCGCGCGGTGCCCGGATCGCTGTATATGCATAAAGACCGGAGCGCAGCTGATCCACTGTCAGCACTTTCAAGGAATTTTCCGGCGAACGGCTCCGGTCATTCATTTGATCTGTCACTGCTACTTCCGTCAGACGCAGCGTTGCCGGTGGTATCCATCCCCGCACAAACAAGCCGATTGCCACCACCACCAGGATACCGACAAGTGTAAGCACGCTGCGCTTCCACCAGTTAAACGGCAGCGCGCGCACCACCCCCGGCAACGAAAGCAGGATGGCGATACCCAGGGATAACACATACGTTTTTGGTGTAGGCAGATGGAAGATGATCGGCAGGGCCGTCAACAGAACAGCGAACAGCGTGACGCCATGAAAGATAAAATACAACCAGCGTTTTGCCGCCAGCCAGGGGTAGTAGATGGGGTCGACGATGGAGACAAACGCAGCGATGATCAGCAGTGTGGTAAACACCACCTGGCCACCATTCCAGACGGTAGTGATGACGAAAAAGGGCACCACGAAGAACAGACTTTCCTGATGCACCAACTGCGTAGCAAAACTTAATAACGGTGGCGGAAGCTTAAAGCCGAACCAGGAAGATACGCTACGCTGTAACAGATTCTCCAGCGCAAGCCATACCCAGCTCACCAGCATCAGGGCTGATACCAGCTGCGCGAATTTTTCCTGTTCGCGCTCCACCAGAAAAAAACTCGCCACGCCCGATACAAAACCAAAGATAGCAACAGCCCAGGGGTACCGGGTAATCAGTGCGATGCCCCATAACACCCATTTTTTCGCGACGGCGGTTGCCTTAGGTATGAACCCTTGCATCATCAATGGTAAAAGTTATTCCGGTCAGTGATTCCCATCATCACTCCACTTGTTGAGGAGAAAGATCTGAATACATTAAGCGGAGCGGTTACATATTCAGAATAGACGTCAGCTTTCGGTTGACGCTCCCGCGCCTGAAATAGTTCGTACGTCTGGCAGAAATGTGTCGATGGCACCAAGCCTTTATCCAGAATTTAGAACCAGTTTACATTTGAATAATCTGTACCAGCTTTAGAGCCACGCCCGGCGTTCACACATCCATAAAAAAAGAGCGATAGCATATCAAATGCTATCGCTCTTCTTCTGTCATTAAGCGCGCTTAACTCAGCGCATTGAATTTACTCCGCCGTGTGGACGTGGCGTTTAAGTTTGTGGCGCATGAAAAACAGCAGACCAAAAGCGATGATCAGAAACGCCGGGAACAACGCCAGATTCTGCAAGGTTGCCTGTCCTGCTGCGACTTCAACCGCTTCAGCAGTGATGCCACTGGCAATCGCTTCTGCCTTGGCATCATCCAGCCAGCCACCAATAACCGGGTTCCAGATCGACATGGAGAACATTCCTGCCCCACCCAGCAATGACATCCCCAGGGCACCGGTCTTGGGCTGGTACTCGCTGATAAACCCGATCATGGTCGGCCAGAAATAGGTTACGCCCAGCGCAAACACCACCGCCGATACGTACACCATCATGCCTGATGCCTGGCTCAGTAAAAGAATGCCGATGGTGGTGACGATGGCAGACATCCACAACACACCCGCTGCGTTGAAGGCTTCAACAATCGGCCCGGCAAAGTAACGGCCCAGCGCCATCACGCCAGTTACCAGTGCAAGGAACAGCATGGGGTGTGCGCCTGAAGCGCCGAAGATCAATTCGGCCCACTGGTTGGTGCCGAATTCAGACGCTGCGGTGAGCGTCATGCAGAAGAACATAAAGATAAACAGCGGTGAAAAGAGCGCACGGATATTAGTGCTGGTTGAGGTTTCAATATTGGCACTGGCCGGGAACGGCTGACCGAAGATCATCACGCCATAGATGATGGTGGGGATAATCATCACCGCAATCTGCAGCTGCCAGCCCAGNCCCATCTTGGACATGGCTGCCGATACCAGCGCACCTATCACAATACCGCCGGGGAACCACACGTGGAATTTATTCAGCATGGTGGTTTTCTTGGTGTGGTAGATATCGGCAATCAGTGGGTTACAGGCCGCTTCAACAGAACCNTTGGCAAAGCCGATGAAGAAGCTGGACAGCAGCAGCGTCCAGAAGCCACTGGCACTCATGGTCAGCACAAGTCCCAGCAGATGGCAGATAAACGCCAGGTACATGAGTTTTTTTGCACCCAGGTAGTTATAGATCAAACCACCAAACATCATCGCTACCGGAAAACCAAAGAATGCCATCCCGTTGATCCAGCCAAGCTGCTGGTTGGACAGATCAAAACTGCGGGAGAGATCATTGAGGATGCCGGCGCGAATCGCGAAAGTCATAGCCGTAACAATCAGTGCGATACAGCTTGCATTAAAGATTCTGGATGGATTAACGGTATTACCCATAGCGTTTACCTGATTATTGTTGTGAGAATTTATTGTGTTATTGATCACGGCCCGCGCTGTGGCGAAGTGCCTCGTGGCAGCTTCGCCTCGGCGGCCCGGTTACAGTGCCGTCCAGGTACCGTTGGCACTGGATGAGTGTAATACGGCCTGGATAAAACGCATACCCTCTACGCCGGTTTCAATCCCCGGTACCCATTCCTGCATCTCGTGAGTCCTGCCCTCCTGGCGTGCCAGCAGAATGTCCGCAAAATCCTGGTACAGGTTGGCAAAACCTTCGAGGTAACCCTCAGGGTGTCCGCCCGGTGTGCGCATACCCCGCGCAGCCACATCACTGCCGATATCACCGCGGCGAGTAATACGCTGACGCGGTTTATTCAACTCAGCAAACCATAATTCATTTGGATTTTCCTGGGCCCATTCAATACCGGCTTTTTCGCCATAGACACGGATACGCAGGCCGTTTTCACACCCGGGCGCAACCTGACTGCTCCACAGCATCCCCTTGGCCCCCTCAGCAAATCGCAACATGACATGCACGTTATCGTCCACGGCCCGGCCATCAACAAAGCTGGCCAGGTCGGCGCAGACGGCCTCCACTTTTTGCTGGGTAATGAAACGGGCCAGCTGAAAAGCGTGGGTGCCGATATCACCAAGGCAACCGGCCAGCCCGGAGCGCGCCGGGTCAGTGCGCCAGGATGCCTGCTTGTTGCTCTCATCTGCAGCTTCCGTCAGCCATTCCTGCGGGTACTCCACCTGTACAACGCGCAGTTTCCCCAATTTGCCCTGAGCCACCAGCTCGCGGGCATAACGCACCAGCGGATAGCCGCTGTAGTTGTGGGTAAGGCCAAAGAAACAACGGGAGGACTGCACCAGTTTTTCCAGTTCCAGGGCTTCTTCCAGTGTGCGGGTCACCGGCTTGTCACAGATCACGTCCATACCGGCTTCAAGACAGGCTTTGGCCACTGGGAAGTGCATATGGTTTGGCGTAACAATGACGACGACCTGTGCACCATCGGGACGATTTTTTTCCGCCCGGATCATGTCTTCATAGGAGGTGTAAGCGCGATCACTCGCAATGTGCAGATCTGCTGCCGAAGCCTGCGCAACATCCGGTTTGGAAGACAAGGCACCGGCTACCAGTTCAAAACGATCATCCATACGTGCGGCGATACGATGCACCGCACCGATAAAAGCACCGCGACCGCCGCCAACCATTGCATATCGAATCTTGGGAGTTGTCATCGTGAATCTTCTTCTGTCTGGGTGGATGAAGCCTGCATGAACAACGTCATGCAGGACATGGACACATTACACTTTCAAACCGAGAACACGGCGATTGGCCACTTCGTCGGTGCCGCCTTTGGCAAAATCATCAAAGGCTTTTTCAGTCACGCGAATAATGTGGTCCTGAATAAACTTCGCACCCTCTTTCGCACCATCTTCCGGATGCTTCAGGCAGCATTCCCACTCCAGCACCGCCCAGCCATCGAAATCATAAGCCGCAAATTTGGAAAAAATTTGTTTGAAATCCACCTGGCCGTCGCCTAATGAACGAAAGCGTCCGGCGCGGTCTACCCAGTTTTCATAACCGCCATAAACCCCCTGCTGCGCAGTAGGATTAAATTCCGCATCTTTGACATGGAACATCTTGATGCGATCGTGATAGCGATCGATAAATGCGAGGTAGTCGAGCTGCTGTAAAACGAAGTGGCTGGGATCAAACAGAATATTACAGCGCGGATGGTTTTCTACCGCAGCCAGGAAGCGCTCGAAGGTTGCACCATCGTGAAGATCTTCACCGGGATGAATTTCGTAACACACATCAACGCCAGCTTCATCGAAGGCGTCGAGGATTGGCAGCCAGCGCGCCGCCAGTTCGCGGAAACCTGTATCGACCAGACCGGCGGGACGTTGTGGCCAGGGATACAGATAGGGCCACAACAAAGCCCCGGAAAAGGTTGCGTGAGCATTCAGACCAAGATTTTTACTCGCCTTGGCTGCCAGCATCATCTGATTAACCGCCCACTTCTGCCGCTCAACCGGATTGCCGTGTACAGAGGCCGGTGCAAAACCATCAAACATTTCATCATAGGCTGGATGCACTGCAACCAGCTGCCCCTGCAGATGCGTGGACAGTTCGGTGACCACGAGGTTGTGTTTAGCGAGGGTTGCTTTAAATTCTTCACAATATTCCAGACTGGTTGCCGCACGTTCCAGATCAAAAACACGGCTGTCCCACGTCGGAATCTGCACACCTTTAAAACCCAGACTGCTTGCCCAGGCAGCAATGGTATCGAGGGAGTTGAATGGCGCTTCGTCACTACAGAATTGCGCGAGAAATATTGCGGGACCTTTGAGGGTTTTCATGGTCGTTCTCCAAGTGATCCTAGGATGTGAATTTATTCTAATCAGTGCCCTGGCAGGCAAATGGTCTGTCAGACTTTATTCGAACTGGTATAAGGGTGCGACAGCTCAAACAGTAATTTACACAACTTAACGCTGCCCCGAAATCTCCCTCAACCGCAGGCTTTATATACCCGCGAGGAAGAGGCAAAACCAGAAAAAATACGCGCCAAACTTATTTTACTGATAAAAGAAAAAGAGGCGAGTAAGGTTTTGTGAACGCAGAGCCTGTGACCGACTTAGGCTCTGCTTGTCCCTCAACAGCCAAAGCTTTTTTTGGCGCTAAAGCTTCGCTTGCTCGGCTTTGACATGTTTCATGATATTAAGAAAGGTATCTGTCCAAGTAAATATTTTTATTCTCGGCCAGATACTTCAACAATTCTTCGTGGGCCTCTTTCGAGACAGAAAGATGATCGCCACCAATACCGTGGAAGGTGAAGTTGGCCATGGTGCCCTTATCCGCAGCTTCCTTGACGATGTCAATCAATTGCTTGCCGGTCACATTCTCTGGAACAGCGACTGTCACAGCATAAGGGTCCAGTGTAGTCATATCGGGAATGACGCCACCAAATGCAGATTTAACGGCAACAAATTCTGACTTAACAAGCGGCAGGTAATCTTCACCACCGGCTTTCAGATCACCGCACGGCGTTGTGTAAGTACGTTCCCGTTTACCATCGATAGAAAAAAGCACCGTGTTGGCAAAACGAATTTGATCCGCCAATGCTGCAGCACTCATCTTGTCCAGATCGCGGTGAGGAACCACCCAGCTTTCACGACCGGGAATACCGCCGGAACATTGGTGGAAGATGGTGTGGTTTGCCAGCTCGTGACCATTGGCGGCGGCAGCTCGCCAATCCTCGAGACGCTTATCAATGGTGTCGCTGGCCAGCGTCAGATAAAAACTGCCTTTGAGCTGATACTTGTCCAGCGCAGGAATCGCGTTATCCAGCTGCGAATTCAATGCGTCATCATAAGCAAGATTTACCGCAGCCTTGGCACCATTGGGCCAGGTGAAGGTTTTTTTCTCTGCCGCAAAGCCGGATGGAACTGTCACTGCGACACCCAGGAGTAAGAACGCTTTAAGAAAAGTAAACTTCATGGTTTCCCCTCGTTATTGTTAGTTGTTGTCATGCATGTGCGGATAAACAAAAACGGGCTGGCCCATGCGAACCAACCCGTTTATTAATCAACCCGATGGCGAGTCATAATCAGATTTTCATATCGCCAAAGAAGTTTTTCATCCCGTCAAACCAGCTGCGCTGCCTTGGCGAGTTTTTGCCACCGTGCATGGTAGCCTGGAACTCACGCAGCAATTCTTTCTGCTTGGCGGTGAGATCCACCGGTGTTTCCACTACCACCCGACAAAGCAGGTCGCCCGGCTGGCCACCGCGCACCGGGGTTACCCCCTTGCCGCGCAGCCTGAACATTTTTCCGGTCTGGGTTTCAGCGGGCACTTTCAGTTTTACACGACCATCGAGCGTGGGCACTTCCAGCTCGCCACCCAGAGCGGCATCGACGAAATCAATCGGTACTTCGCAGTACAGGTCATTGCCTTCCCGCTCGAAGATATCGTGTCGACGCACGCTGACCTGAACGTACAGATCACCGCTCGGACCACCGCCAAATCCGGCTTCACCTTCACCGGACAGGCGAATGCGATCACCGGTGTCCACGCCCGCAGGCACTTTAACAGACAGCGTTTTGGTCTCTTCCACACGGCCATGGCCATGACATGCCTTACAGGGATCCGCGATTACCGTACCGCGACCATGACAGGTGGGACAGGTTTGCTGAACCGAAAAGAAGCCCTGCTGCATGCGTACCTGACCGCGTCCGCCACAGGTGCTGCAGGTCACTGGCTTGCTGCCGGATTTTGCACCACTGCCATCGCAGGTTTTACAGGAAACCAGCGTGGGTACCTTGATCTGTACCGTGGTGCCTTTTACGGCTTCTTCGAGGCTCAGTTCCAGGGTGTAGCGTAAATCTGAGCCGCGACTTACTCCGCTGCGGCCACCGCGCCCACCACCAGCGGCGCCGAAGATATCGCCGAAGACATCGCCAAAAATATCACTGAAATTACTGAAGCCGGCACCAGCACCGCCCATGCCTGACTGCGGATCAACCCCGGCGTGGCCGTATTGATCGTATGCTGCACGCTTCTGCGCATCAGAGAGTACTTCGTAGGCTTCGTTGGCCTCTTTGAATTTTTCTTCAGCGGATTTGTCATCCGGATTACGATCCGGGTGAAACTTCATCGCCACGCGGCGATAAGCTTTTTTCAAATCCGCGGCAGACACGTCGCGAGAGACGCCCAGCACTTCGTAGTAGTCGCGTTTTGCCATGCTTGCAGCTTTCCAAATAAATCAATACTAAAAAATCGTGGATGTCAGACTTTCGTTCTAAAAATACGATTTGCCTTAACGTGACAAATGCGGGACCGGCCCGCATTTGTCATGGTTCATCTACATAAGCGGATGATGATTACTTTTTATCATCCTTCACTTCTTCGAACTCCGCCTCTACTACGCCGTCGTCGTCCGGCTTGCTGCTGTCCGAGGCTCCTGCACCGGCTCCACCTTGCGCCTGGGCAGTCTGCTCAGCGTAGAGTTTCTGCGCGAGCGACCCGGATGCTTCCGTGAGTTTAGTCGTTGCTGCCTGGATTTTCTCCAGATCATCACCCTTCACGACTTCTTCCGCTTCCTTGATGGCCGCCTCAATCGCGGATTTCTCGTCAGCAGTGGCTTTATCCCCCGCTTCTTTCAGGGTTTTCTGAGTTGCGTGGATCAAGCCTTCAAGGGTGTTACGCGCACCAACAACTTCAGCAAACTTGCGATCTGCCTCGGCATTGGCTTCGGCGTCTTTCACCATTTTTTCGATTTCTTCGTCGGACAGACCAGAAGAAGCTTTAATTACAATGGATTGCTCCTTGCCGGTAGCCTTGTCTTTCGCGCTCACGTTCAGAATACCGTTGGCGTCGATGTCGAAGGTTACCTCAATCTGCGGCATACCGCGTGGTGCAGGCGGAATATCGCTCAGGTCGAAGCGACCCAGGGACTTGTTCTGTGAAGCCTGCTTGCGCTCACCCTGTACCACGTGGATGGTGACCGCCGTCTGATTGTCTTCTGCAGTCGAGAATACCTGCGATTTCTTGGTAGGAATCGTGGTGTTCTTTTCAATCAGCGGTGTTGCCACACCACCCATGGTTTCGATACCCAGTGTCAGCGGGGTAACGTCGAGCAGAAGTACGTCTTTTACGTCACCGGCCAGTACCGCACCCTGGATTGCCGCACCGATAGCAACAGCTTCATCAGGGTTAACATCTTTACGCGGTTCTTTGCCAAAGAAATCTGCTACTGCTTTCTGCACCAGAGGCATACGGGTCTGACCACCCACCAGGATCACATCATCGATTTCACTGATGGACTTGCCTGAGTCTTTGATAGCCACTTTTACCGGCTCCAGCGAACGGGTAACCAGCTCTTCTACCAGCGACTCCAGTTTTGCACGGGTCAGTTTCACGACCAGGTGCTTCGGACCGGTTGCGTCTGCGGTGATGTACGGCAGATTCACTTCAGTCTGCTGGCTGGAAGACAGTTCAATTTTTGCCTTTTCAGCCGCTTCTTTCAGACGCTGCAGGGCCAGCGGATCGTTGTGCAGGTCAATGCCGGTATCTTTCTTGAAAGTATCGGCCAGGAATTCGATCAGACGCAGGTCAAAGTCTTCACCACCGAGGAAGGTATCACCGTTGGTAGAAAGTACTTCGAACTGGTGCTCGCCATCCACATCCGCAATTTCGATGATAGAAATATCGAAGGTACCACCACCGAGGTCATACACTGCGATAGTGCGGTCGCCCTTGCCTTTATCCAGACCATAGGCCAGCGCTGCGGCAGTAGGCTCGTTGATGATACGTTTTACATCCAGACCAGCGATGCGGCCGGCGTCTTTGGTTGCCTGACGCTGTGAATCGTTGAAGTAAGCCGGAACGGTAATAACGGCTTCAGTCACTTTTTCACCGAGATATTCCTCGGCGGTTTTCTTCATCTTTTTCAGGACTTCAGCAGAAATCTGTGGCGGTGCCTTTTTGTCACCCTTCACTTCTACCCAGGCATCCCCATTATCGGCCGCGACAATTTTGTAGGGCACCATCTTGATATCTTTCTGCACAACATCGTCTTTGAACTTACGGCCGATCAGACGCTTCACTGCAAACAGTGTGTTGCTCGGGTTGGTTACTGACTGACGTTTTGCACTCTGTCCCACCAGAATTTCATCGTCGCTGGTAAATGCCACGATGGATGGGGTTGTGCGATCGCCTTCAGAGTTCTCAATAACCTTGGGCTTGCCGCCTTCCATAATGGAAACGCAAGAGTTGGTGGTACCCAAGTCGATGCCGATAATCTTACCCATGTGATGTCTCCTGAATTTTTCCCGGCGTAAGCGCTGCTCACGCACGTCAATCTCTGTTAAATGTTTGCCGTCTCACCGGCACCCGGCCTGTTGTTGACACTTGGTGATCTATATTGGCCTGCCCGGGTAAATTTCAAGCTGAATAAGCAACAAATCCCGACAACAGCCCACTTTTTTCAGCGGCTTGATCACCCAGCCGCCTTGGCTACTACCACCATCGCCGGACGCACCAGCCGCCCGTGCAGGGTGTACCCTTTCTGGAATACGTTAATCACGGTATTGGGCTCGACGTCCGGATTAGGGACCACGGAAACCGCCTCATGCAGCTGCGGGTCGAAGGGAGCCCCTTGAGGATCGACCACCACAACCTGGTGACGGGCCAACGAATCCAGGAACGCCTTCAAGGTCAGCTGGATACCTTCCGCCATGGGCGCCAGGGCCTCATTAGCGGGATCGACCGCAGCCAGTGCGCGCTCCAGATTGTCGACCACCGGCAACAGATCATTGACGATCCGCTCCAGACCAAATTTATGGGCTTTTTCAACATCCTGCTCCGCGCGGCGGCGAGCATTCTGGGCATCGGCCTGAGCGCGCAGCACACTCTCCCGCGCCGCTTCCAGGTCCGCCGTCAGGCTGGCTATCTGCGCCTGCAGGGCTTCTACGGACACCTCAACGTCTACATCAGCAGCCGGCGTCTCAACGGTGCTGGCTTCGGCTGTTGTGGATTCTTGCTGATTCTCTTCGTTGTTAGCCACGCTGGCCTCCATCTTCTATAACATTCTCTACTTGGGCTTTATCAACCGGCTGACCATCGCGGTGGCCGGTTAAGCTGTGCGGGGGTATATGGGGCTGGCGATGCGGGATTCAAGGTAATATCCACAATTTTGACCGGGACTTTAACCGCGCCTCTGGCTGCCGGAAATTAAATACTGTATAAATAACCAGAATTTGACCTTATGCCGAGGACCCTATGCTCACTCATCTCAGCATTCAGAATTTCACGCTGGTAGACCATCTTGATCTCGACCTGAAACCGGGAATGACGGTTATTACCGGCGAAACCGGCTCCGGGAAATCCATCATGCTGGAAGCTCTGGGCCAGACACTGGGTGATAGGGCCGACGGCCAGCGGGTACGCCAGGGCGCGCAGCGCGCCGATATCAGTGCCAGCTTCGATATCAGCAAGATCCGCCTCGCCAGCAAATGGCTTAAGGAACATGACCTGCAACTGGAAGAAACACCTCATGAATGCCTGTTGCGTCGCGTCATCAATGGCGATGGCAAATCCAAGGCGTACATCAACGGTCAACCGGTAACCCTGCAACAACTGCGCACGCTGGGTGAGATGCTGATCGATATCCACAGCCAGCATGAGCATCAGTCGCTGCTGCTGAAAGACACCCACCGCCGCCTGCTGGACGACTTTGCCAACCAGGCNGAACTGGCCCGTCAGGTACGCCAGGCATTCCGTGAATGGCAGAGCCGGCTGGATCATTACCTGCATCTGCGGGATAACGCCGCNGAAGTGAGTGCTCGCTTTCANNTNCTCAGCTATCAAGTGCAGGAGCTGGATCAACTGGGCCTGAAAGCAGGGGAGCTGGAGGCACTGGAGGCAGAGCAGCGCACACTGGCCAATGCCGAAGATATCCTTCGCGGCAGCCAGCAGCTGGCGGCCATCTGTGGCGATGAGGAACTGGGGCTGTCCATCAGTCTGCACCGCGCCCTTCACATCCTGCGCGCCATGCCGGAGAAGACAGCAGCCCTGCAGGAGGCGGAGCAATTACTTGCCAGTGCCCAGATTCAGGTGCAGGAAGCCCAACACGAAATAGAACATCATATCGACAGCTTTTCCCTGGATCCGGAGCGTCTCGCCTTTGTGGAAGAGCGCCTGTCCGCCATCTACGACATCGCGCGCAAACATCGCATTACCGCCGAGCAGCTGCCGGAGCTCATCGCCCAGCTCAGCAGCGAGCTGGCCGAGCTGCAGGGCGGCGATGCCCGTCTGGATGTGCTCGAGCAACAGGTTAATGAAGCAGAACGACAGTATCGCCAGCTGGCAGAAACTCTGTCCGCACAGCGCCACAAAGCGGGCCTGAAGCTGGCGAAGCAGGTTAACGCCCAGCTGCAGAAGCTGGGGATGGANAATGCCCATCTTTTAGTCAGCCTGATTCCGCTCAGCGAAAAACCCNGCCTGCACGGTCTGGAGGAAGTGGAGTTTTTGATCAGCACCAACCCCGGTCAGCCGCCCCGCCCACTGAACAAGGTTGCCTCCGGGGGAGAGCTGTCCCGCATCAGCCTGGCTATCCAAGTGATTACAGCTCAGACTTCTGCCACCCCCACCCTGGTATTTGACGAAGTGGATGTGGGTATCGGCGGCGCTACCGCCGACGTGGTCGGCAAGCTGCTGCGACAACTGGGTGAAAAAGGTCAGGTTATCTGCGTTACCCACCTTGCTCAGGTTGCCAGTAAAGGCCATCAGCATCTGCAGGTCACGAAAACCGCACGCAAAAACAGCGCAGAGTCCACACTGGTGGAGCTGAATGGTGATGCCAAGGTGGAGGAGATTGCGCGGATGCTGGGAGGGGCAAAGGTCACCGAACAATCGCTGGCCCATGCGCGGGAAATTCTGGCCAGTTAGCGAACCCCGTCTTTTTCATGCAATATTACCGGGGATTGCTAAACAGCGTGCCGCTCAGATCAGGAAAGATGTGGTTCGACAGAAGGACAGCTTGAGGGGGCATTGACAGGCAGGGTTTTGAAAACCCGCCGCTCCCTGCCAGGTTTCTTCGATGATTGTTACTTTTTTATTGGTTTAACGTAGAGCACCAGACTGTGATCAGTAAGCTGGAAACCATGCTCGGCGGCAATACGTTTCTGGAGTTCTTCGATTTCCTCGTTGTGAAACTCAATCACTTCGCCAGTGTCTACACGGACCATATGATCATGATGGTCACCCCGTGCAATTTCGAAAACAGAATGGCCCCCATCAAAATTATGACGCACCACCAAACCTGCACTTTCGAATTGGGTCAACACGCGGTAAACCGTGGCCAGGCCAACATCGTCACCTGCTTCCATCAGCGCCTTGTACACATCTTCGGCGCTCATATGGTGTTGCTCTGCAGATTCCAGCATTTGCAGAATCTTTACACGTGGCAAGGTAACCTTAAGGCCGGCCTTGCGCAGTTCCTGATTTTCGTCTGCCATTTTTCCTCCGAAATCTTCGCAGTATCCCCGTTGATCGGGTATTATCCCCATTCTTTTGCCAAGTGGAAGCCCTAATATGAAATTAGCCAGTCGCCTCATACTGGTCGCTGCTGTAATTGCAAGTATTGCCGGTTGTACCAATTTCCGTTTCCCTGGCGTGCACAAGATCAATATTCAACAAGGCCATATCATCACGGAAGAAATGGTGCAGCAACTCAAGCCAGGCATGACCAAGCGCCAGGTACGCTTTGTCCTGGGCAACACGCTGTTGCCTAATACATTTGATGATGACCGCTGGGATTATTACTACAGTTTACGGCGGGGCGCAGATGGTAAGTTTATTGAGCATTTGCTGACGGTTTACTTTGAAGATGACAAGATGGTTCGCTGGGAAGGGGATTACCTTCGCGGCCCAACGCCTATGGGGCAGGAAAAATCAGAAGATTATCTGGAAGACAGGAAGCTCGATACACCATTGCCAACCAATATTGATGAGCCCTCGCCACCGGAATCGGACGACTAGCAATCTCGTCGAATCCGGCAGTTCCCAAGGCTGCGGCTTATCCAGCCAGCCGCAGCTTCTTGATGATTTCCGAGATAGTGTAGGGCTTGGCGATGAATTGAAATTCACCAAGGGCTGCATTGTCGGTTTTCAATGCTGGCTCCGCATAACCGGAAGCCAGGATCACCTTGATCTCCGGATTAATGAAGCGCACACGCTCTCCCAGATCGATTCCACTCATACCGGGCATGACTACATCGCTGAACAGCAGGTGAATATCCGGTGTCCGCTTGATTATCTCCAGCGCTTCCTCACCACTGTTTGCAGCAAATACTTCGTAGCCCAGACTGCGAAATAACTCGACGGCCATATCCAGTACATCCGGCTGATCATCCACAATCAGCGCCTTGTCGTGACCCTCTGCTTCAACGCCGGGCATGCTGGCATCGCCCANTAGTGCTGGAAAATAAAGTGATACGCAGGTTCCTACNCCCGGGNTTGATTCGATCATCATCTCACCGCCGGACTCCTGGATCAGCCCGTATACCTGACTGAGGCCGAGCCCCGTCCCCTTGCCTACCGGCTTAGTAGTGTAAAAAGGCTCAATCACATGGGTAATAATCTCCGGCTCCATCCCGTGACCATTATCGATGATGGAAACCTTAACGTAGCGTCCCGCCGGCAATTGTTTGACCTGATGATGGCCAAGATCAACTGCCTCCGTGGTTATGGCGATGGCGCCGCCCTCAGGGATTGCATCCCGAGCGTTTACCACCAGATTCAATAAGGCTGCTTCAAATTGAGAGGAATCCACCATGACGGAAGGAAGGGAAGCTGCGAGGCTTACATCGAATTGCGCGGAACTTCTGTTGGCCCGCCGCAATACGGCTTCGAAGGATTTTATGATGCGGTTGAGGTTGTGTTTGTCCTGTTTAAACGGCTGGCGGCGTGCAAACGTCAGCAGTTGCTGCGTGAGCGTTGAACCGCGGTTCGCAGCACGCTCCATACTGTCCAGCATCTTCACGGCCTGGTCGTCGCGCACAATCATACGCAGCACTGCAAGACCGTTAACAATCACGCTCAACAGGTTATTAAAGTCGTGGGCAACCCCACCGGTTAATTTACCAATGGCTTCCATCTTCTGTGCGTGGAACAACGCCTGCTGCGCATTCTCCAGCGCTTGCTCGGCTTCACGCCGCTCGGTGATATCGCGCGTAATCTTTGCAAAACCAATCAGCTTGCCGGCTTCATTATAGATGGGATGAATTAACGCATGAGCCCAGAAGCGCGAACCATCCTTGCGTATGCGCCATCCTTCGCTGACAAATCGCCCTTCCAGCGCGGCGGTTTCCAGCGCTTTCACAGGGATGCCCGCCGCCCGATCCTCTTCAGTGTAAAACCGTGAAAAATGAGTGCCGATCACCTCATCCTGCTCATAACCTTTGATGCGTTTTGCTCCGGCATTCCAGTTACTGATTTCGCCTGAGGGCGAGAGCATATAAATTGCGTAATCCGTGACACTGTCTACCAGCAGACGAAACTGCTCCTCGTGTTGATACAGTTCAGCGGCGGCTTTCTTGCGCTCGGTGATATCTCTCGTAATCATGGCAAAACCAATCAAGGTGCCCTCGGTGTCCCGGATGGAATCAATAACAACCGTAGCCCAGAATCGACTGCCACCTTTGCGTATGCGCCAGCCTTCATCCTCAAATTTTTCAGATTCGAACGCCGTTCTCAATGCAGCTTCAGGCACACCACTGGCCTGATCTTCATCGGTATAAAAGCAGGAACAATGCTGGCCGATAATCTCGCTGGCGGTATAGCCCAGGAATCGCTCCGCACCGGAGTTCCAGCTCGTGATAATGCCTGCCGGTGAAAGGAGGCAAATGGCGTAATCAGCAACACAGGCTATGAAGTATTGGAAACGTTCGGCTTCAATAACAGCCGCTGATGTATCTGAGGAAGACGATCCTGAACTCATAAATGACCATCCCATTCAAGGCAATCGCACCACAAAGTAAGAACAAAGATAACAGTCACGGCTTTGTAGCCGTAATAGCTATTGTCACCTGAGCACGCACTGATAGATACCACTAAGATGCCCTTCTATAATGCATATGTTATTCAAATAACATAAACTCACTCGCGCAGATGCAGCCGAGCTAAAGAAGACAGGGCATAAGACTCTCGCTATAGCTCGCGAGCTGCAAGTACAGGATGCGAAGAGCGGAATCCACTCGAAATAAAATGGCCGCAGATACCACAGAAAAATAATGGAGGGATTTTTTAAAGGCAGGTCGCAGAAAATCAGCAACAGGCGCCGCTACTTTTCGCGGCGCTGCGCATAATAATACCTACTTTAGCGGAGTGATTCCGAGGCGGGAGCTAGAACCAACTGGCCGTTCTCAACGGGGATACGCTGGCCTGGGTCATAACTCATCCGAACCTTGCCCTCTTCGTCTTTTAAACGATAGGTTACCTGATAACCGGTGATCTCTTCGCGGGTTTCATAAACCGTGTTACATACCCTTTCTGTTGTTGTATACGTGTTGTTCTTCTGCAGATTGTCCTGCACGCGATCACCGGCATAACCGCCGGCAACGGCACCGGCTACCGTAGCAACTTTTTTACCGCTGCCACCTCCTACCTGATTGCCCAGCACACCGCCCACCACGGCCCCAATTGCCTTACCAGCAATACGATTCTCATCTTTTACAGGCTTTTGCCGCACCACCGTTTCGTCATGGCATTCCTCATGTGGAATCTGAATCTGCTTGGTGAGCGCCTCCGTCTTTACTACTTCAGCGTAGCTGGGTTCTTTCAACATTTGATAGCTGGCAATAGTGCCGCCAGCGGTAGCAATACCAATACCTAATACGGTGCCGAGGATCATGGATTTATTCATAGCGCTGTACTCCTTTGACCTGAAATAGTAAACCGGAGCATCTCGAAAAAATGGCGTCATCAATATAGATTACCGCGCAAATTGCTTTCAGAGCGTCCTGTTTAGGATCATTTATACAGGCGGAATCTTAATGAAAACTGAATAGAAAAAATAAACCCCATTCGCTTTTTACAGTCAGAATGGGGTTTATTTTTTTACGATGAAATAACTTCAGAAAAAACGTGATCAGCTTAACACTAGGTCCTTGATTCAACCCTCAGCGTTTTCATCCTTACTCTTCTCCGCCCTTTTGCGCCGCGCTTCTTTGGGATCGGATTTCAACGGACGATAGATCTCTACCCGGTCGCCGGGATGCAACTCATAAGTGTCTGGTGGATTTAATCCTTTGGTGCCAAGTGCCTGTCCAAAGATTCCCATCTTGGCACTGGCAATATCAATTTCCGGAAAAAATTTGGTAATCCCTGAGCGCTCCACAGCCTGCAGAGCCGTGGTACCCGGCTCAACCAGCAACTCGATAATTTTCTGCTGGTGGGGCAATGCATAGGCCACTTCCACCGTGATTAAATCAAAATCTGCCATATATCTTCTCTACTTATTACGACCGTAAACCTGCTGCGCCCGTGCACACAGGGCATCTACCTGACGATTGGCGACAGCCTCAAATAATTTTCCAACTGCCATGCCCAGCAGGCGGTTTTTTAGTTCAAAGTCCAGCTCAAAACTTACCTTGCATGCGGTATCGCCCAAGGGAGCGAAATGCCAGCGACCATGCAGCTTGGAAAAAGGACCATCCACCAGCGTCATGGTCATGGTGGTGGGAGGCAGCAACTGATTGCGCGTGATGAAACTCTGCGTTACCCCGGCTTTATGCAGATCGAGCCGCGCTTCCAGCCAGTCAGGTTCGCGGCGCAGAATTTTTGCACCAACACAACCATCCATATATTGAGGATAAGCTTCAATATCATTGACCAGATCAAACATCTGCTGCGCGGAATAATGTACCAGCGCAGAACGCTTTACCGAATGGGACAAAAATTATGACTCCCCGAGAAAATTTTTTAATACCGGATATAAACCACCAAGTAGCACCGCCAGCACGGCTATGGGTGAAACATACCGCAGCAGCCAATACCAGATACGCACGAAACGGGCGGAATCCAAATGTAATTCATGGTCAACCAGCTCGCGCTTGACGCGCCAGCCTACGTAAACAGCCGTCAAAAAACCACCCAGCGGCAGCATGACATTGGTGGTTATAAAATCAATCAAGCCGAAGAAATTCATATCCCACAGAATTTTTTTATCGACCCAGATATTGAACGAGAAGACGGTCCCTAAGCCCAGCAGCCAGGCAGCCAGTGCAACGAGGAGACTCGCGCTGATGCGGTGGAAACGAAACCGTTCAGTAAGATAGGCCACTGAAGGCTCCAGGAGCGAAATAGTCGAACTCCAGGCTGCGAGCATTACCAGCGCAAAGAATGCACTGCCAAACACCGATCCCCAGGGCATTGCACCAAAGGCTATAGGCAGGGTGACAAACATCAGGCCCGGCCCTTCACTCGGGGTAATGCCTGGCGTAGCGAACACCAGGGGAAATATAGCCAGACCGGCCACCAAGGCTACCGTGGTATCCAGCAACGCGACAGTGACCACTGTTTTACCAATGGCAGAGGTACTCGGCATATAGGAGCCGTAAGCCATAATCGCCGCCATCCCAAGACTTAACGTAAAGAACGCGTGACCCAGCGCAATCAACGCACCGCGTGGGGATAGGTCCTGAGGCTGAAAGCTGAACAGAAATTTTACGCCCGCTGCAAAATCACCGGCATAAAACGCGTAGGCCAACAGCAACAGCAGAAGCAGGAACAGCATCGGCATCATAATCCGGACGGCGGTTTCGAGCCCCTTGTTGACCCCGAACATCAGAATCAGTGCCGTCATGAAGATAAACGCGGTTTGCCACTGGACCAGCTGGCTGCTGTTGGCCAGCAGTTCATCAAAGATATTGCTCGAGGTCTCGCCATCCAGCCCGCCAAAACCGCTATTAAGAGCAAGCTTGAGGTATTCCAGGGTCCAGCCCGCAATTACCGAGTAATAGGACAAGATCAGGAAGGCGGCGATCACCCCCATCCAGCCGATCACGTTCCAGGTGCGTAACAGGCCACTCTCACGGGAGATATTCTGCACCGCNACAATCGGGTTGGCGCGAGCACGCCGCCCCAGCAGAACCTCGGCAATCATGATAGGAATGCCGATAATTGCCACGCAGATAAGGTACATCAGGACAAAGGCTCCGCCACCGTTTTCACCGGTGACATAGGGAAACTTCCAGATATTACCCAGTCCTACTGCCGACCCGGTGGCAGCAAGGATAAAGGTGCCCCGGCGGCCCCAAATCGCATGTTGTTTTAATCGCTTCACTGACGTGGCTCCGTGTAGCTGCTAGATGATGAAGCACGGCTCCCGAGGAGTGCTGGGCCGGATTGTAGCGGTATTAGCACGACAGCATAAGCCCGCAGTCGAGACAGGCCGCACTCTTTATCGATATAATGCCGCCCTTTTGGCGTTATCAGGACTGTTTTATCCCATGGCAAAAAAACAGAACAAAAACAGCGGCAATACCATTGCCCTGAACAAAAAAGCCAAATTCGATTACGAACTGCATGAGCGTTTCGAAGCAGGCGTTGCGCTTCTGGGCTGGGAAGTCAAAAGCCTGCGCGCGGGTAAAATCCAACTCACTGATAGTTACGTAATCTTCAAAAATGGCGAAGCCTGGTTGCTGGGGTCACAAATCATGCCCTTGGCAACTGCATCAACTCATTTCGTGACCGACCCCACCCGCACCCGAAAACTCCTGCTGAAACGGCGTGAGCTTACCCGTCTGCAGGAAGCGGTGGAACAGAAGGGGTACACCATCGTCGCAACTGCTATGTACTGGAAAGCCCATCTGGTGAAGTGTGAAGTCGCTATCGCCAAAGGAAAGCAGCTGCACGACAAGCGTGAGACCGAGAAGGAGCGCGACTGGGCACGTCAGAAACAGCGTATCTTCCAGGCTGGCAATAAAGAATAATCACAAGGCAGCTGTCGGTTCTGGCTGCCGGTAAGGACGGCTCCTTATGGCACAAGCTCGCGGACACTTCACCTCCCGCTTTGGTTTCCTGATGGCCGCTGCCGGTTCAGCGGTGGGTCTGGGAAATATCTGGGGCTTCCCCACCCAGGCTGCCAGTAACGGCGGCGGCGCTTTTGTTCTGGCGTATCTGATCCTTGCGTTCTTACTGGCTTATCCCGCCCTGATGGCGGAGTTGATCATCGGCCGTCACAGCAACGCCAATATCGTTACCGCATTGACCACCCTGAGTGAGCGCCCACTGTTACNGCGGCTCGGCGGTGCTGTGGGTTATTACGGGGTGCTGGTTGTGAGCCTCATCCTCAGNTTCTATTCCATCGTCGCCGGCTGGATGCTTGCCAGAGCCATTGCCCCTTTTCTGGAGCTGCTGGGATTCAGCGATGCAGCATTCTGGCTGACCGAGAGCAGCCTGAGCCGGGATCTGATCGCCTGCTTCCTGTTTTCCATGATCAGTATCTGGATTGTTGCGCGTGGCGTCAGCCAGGGGATTGAAGCCTGGTCTACCCGGCTGATGCCAACGCTGGCCATCCTGCTGATAGCGCTTATTGTGTATGTTCTGAACCAGCCCGGTGCCGGAGAGGGGCTGCGTGTTTATCTGTTGCCGGAATTTTCGCGTGTCCTGGATCCGGCCCTGCTGCTGAGTGCTATGGGGCAGGCTTTTTTCTCATTGTCCCTTGGGGTAGGCACCATGCTGGTTTATGGTTCTTATCTGGGCCGGGCTCTATCGGAGAAAGATCAGCAGGATAAATTACCGCACATAGGCGCAACCCTCACCTTGCTCGACGCCAGCTTTGCTTTCGTCGCCGGTTTATTGATTGTCCCCGCTATGTATGTGGCGCAGGCACAAGGCATTGCCATTTATGGCGCGACGGGCGAGCTGCTTGCGGGACCGGGGCTGGTCCTGCAGATTCTGCCAACGTTGTTCGACAATATGGGCGATGCGGGTATCTGGGTATCCATGGCCTTTTTTGTATTGATGGTCATCGCCGCGCTCACCTCGTCGATCTCTATGCTGGAAGCGCCCGTCTCCGTCTTCTCTGAGAAAACCGGTCTGCCGCGCACCAGGATCACGATGATTGTGGGAGTCGTGATCTTTCTGATCAGCAGCACCATCATCCTGAATTTTTCTCAACTATTTGATGGTGTGGTGGCCTTCACAACAAAATACAGCCAGCCACTGCTGGGACTCGCATTATGTTTATTTGCCGGCTGGGTGTGGCACCGTGATAAGAAAATCCAAGAAATAGTTACAGAACAAGGCATAGAGCGGCGCGGCTTTTTCTGGCGTATCTGGCCAACCTATGTGCGCATCCTATGCCCCCTGTTGATTTTCATGACCTTCATGCAGAGTCTGCGCGGCTAAGTTTGTGGCGCCGCCCGAGTGGCGGCGCAGATGAACAACNAATATGTTATTGACACAACAGAGCTGGCGATGGATTTAGGCCACAGTAGCTTTTATTTGAAAGGAATGATCATGATGGCTACCCGCTTCCGCTTCCCTGCAGTTGTGTTTTGCATCATCAACCTGCTGTTATTTACCGGCTGTCAGCAGACTGGGCCGCGCATTGAANCCCGCAAAGCCGAAGCCGTTGATTTTTCCCGTTATCAAACCTATGCACTGCTGAAGAGCAGTCGCGCCGCCACNCCGGATAATGAAATCGCGCAGCACTTCGTCAACAGTATTCGCTCGCAGATGAACGCGCTCGGCTATACCTANGATGAGCAACAACCGGACCTGTTAATCAACTACCAGGTTAATATTCAGAACCTCTTGAAAGAAACCGGTAACGCAGAGCCTGCTCGTGTTACTGAGGGCGGTTACTACACACATTCCCAGGAGATCTATCAGGGCATGCCTGCAGCAGAGGAGCGGACGCATTTATTTATTGAGCGTAAGGGCGCTGCGCGGATTGATATTATCGATGCCCGGAAACGCGAATTGATCTGGCAAGGCGACGCCGAAGGGCATCTCACCGAAGATACGCTGATTCAACCGGAAGCGCCCATCCACAATACTGTCAGGAGCCTGCTGCGCGAGTTTCCCAAACGCCAGCTTTAACAGCGGCTTGATTAAAGTGGCGATCAGGCCAATGCGACCAGATAAACCAACCACAGCGGCTGATTTTCGCTGGTTTTGCGGATACGGTATCGTCCCTCATCCTGCCAATAGACAATGACATCAGCAAATCCACTCTCCTGCAGCAGCTCGCGAATTTCCGCGAGACTCCAGAAACGCCAGTGATAAGTAAAGGCGTTAGTCAGGTGCGATCCATCTCTAAATTCAAAATGGATTCGATTAACCACATTATGCGTAATAGGATCGACTTCGCCCTGATCCCACACGTATTTGCATCCACCGCCGATAGCGCGCTTGGTGCATACCGCTTGGTGCGCCTCCCAGCCGCCGTACAAATCCAGCATAAATATGCCGTCTTTGACTAGAGACCGCCTCACGCTGGAAAAATATTTCCGCAGCTCAGCGCGCTCTTTGAAAACCCAGTAACTGAAATTAAATGCGTTGATAAGATCAAATTTTTTGCGTGTGGTCCGGCGCACATCCTGTTGAAGAAACGTAACTCGCTTTGCGGCCTCACCCAGGGGCGTAAGATTATTCTGCACCCCCCAGTTCAACACACCCGCATCAATATCCACACCTGTCGCCAGACGCTCTCTATGACTGGCTGCCCAGGTGCAGCTGAGCAACGCAGTTCCACAGAAATCTTCACGCAGCGTATAGGCTTTTCTTTGACGGCATTTCCTGAATACTCTATCGATAAATGCAATTTCCACATCCGGAGCTTGCACACTGCGCTGGTACAGATCGTGACGATCAGCTTTGTCGGCAGACAATTTTTTCTTCGCCATTGTCAGTCTCCAAAGGTTGAGTTGATATCGTTTGAGAGGGCGGAGGTTATCATGAGTGACAACAATTGATAACACCGCAACTGGAGACTGAGCGTTAAGCGGTAAAAAGAAGATTAACGGCTGATGGAGGAAG
>Ga0065721_10049866_pt1 | contig 26131 bp, 25 predicted proteins | sample Mesricmetagenome_FD_59108 | JGI IMG/M metagenome (GOLD analysis project Ga0065721, IMG submission 59108) | Mesophilic microbial community from rice straw/compost enrichment Sample: eDNA_1 v2 (version 2) | ecosystem: Engineered > Solid waste > Grass > Composting > Bioreactor | place: USA: Davis... | reverse complement strand
AGGGTGAGCGCTCCCAGGGCCAGCTCGCCCGCGACCCGCCCGCCGATGCTCGCCGGCAGCGCATGGTCGTGATTGCCCGTGATCCAGACCCAGTCCCGGCCGTTCTGGACCTGCCCGAGGACGGCACGCTCCTCCTCGCCCAGCCGGTCCGGCCCGCCCACGTCATGGAAGCTGTCGCCCAGTGCCACCACCATCCGCGGATCGAAGCGGAACACGGCCTCCCGCAGGGCCGCCAGGGTCTCGCGGGTGTCGTAGGGCGGCAGCATCATGCCGCGGCGCGCGAAGGAGGAGCCCTTCTCGAAATGCAGGTCCGCCACCAGGAGGGCATCCTCGTCGGGCAGGTAGAGGGCCCCGGTCAGGTCCAGGATCGCCGCCCTTCCGCTCAGGCCGATCTCGGTTGTTGTCTGTTTGTTCTTGAGCAAAGCCGTCACGCCAAAGCCTCGTCGAGAAGCGCCGCTTCCGCCTCGGCCAGAATCTCGTCCGCATCGTCGCTATAGACGCGCTCGCGGCCGATCTCCAGCATGACGGACACGCTTAAGGGAGAAACCCGGTCGAGCGGTTTGTGGATGATTCGCCCCCGGATGCGCGAAAGCATCATGCCGAGGCGCCTCACGTCGAGGAGTCCTGTTGCCGCATCGGCCCGGGCGGCGCGCAGGAGCACGTGGTCGGGCTCGTGCTTGCGCAGCACGTCGTAGACGAGGTCGGTCGAGACCGTCACCTGCCGCTGGGTCTTCTCCTGGCCCGGAAAGCGGCGCTCGATGAGCCCGGCGATCACGGCGCAATGGCGGAAGGTGCGCTTCATCAGCGCCGCCTCGGCGAGCCAGTCCTCCAGGTCGTCGCCCAGCATGTCCTCCGAAAACAGCTCGTCGAGGAAGCCGGGCTCGCGCCCGACCCGCGCGGCGATGTCACCGTTGCCCCAGACCGCGAGGCCGTAATCGTTGGCCACGAAGCCGAGCGGCTTCAGGCGTGCCCGCTCCAGGCGCCGGGTGAGGAGCATCCCCAAGGTCTGGTGCGCGAGCCTTCCCTCGAACGGGAAACAGGTCATGTAGAACCGCCCGCCCCGCGGAAAGGTCTCGACCAGGAGGTCGCGCGGGCCCGGCACGATGGAGCGGCGGCGCTGCTGCAGGAGATATTCGGTGAGCTGCGCGGGCAGCCGGTCCCACTCGAAGGGATCGGCCAGGATCTCTCGGACCCGCGCGGCCAGAAACGTCGAGAGCGGAAACTTGCCGCCCTCGTAAGAGGGGATCTTGGGGTCCGTCCCGGCGCTCGCCCGCGTGACCAGGGCCGCGTCCTCTCCGATGCCTTCGAAGCGCAGGACTTCGCCTGCGAACAGGAAGGTGTCGCCGGGCGTCAGGGTCTCGGCGAAATATTCCTCGATCTCGCCCAGGATTTTGCCGCGCGGCACCACGGTGCCGGGTCGCGTGCGGCTCGTCCGGCCGAGGCGCACCTTGATCATGGTGGATTCCACGATGGTGCCCACATTCATCCGGTATTGCTGCGCCACGCGGGCGTCGCGCACGCGCCAGAACCCGTCCTTGCCCTTCACGATCTTGGCGAAGCGTTCGTACGCACGAAGGGCGTAGCCGCCCGTCGCCACGAAGGCGACGCAGGCCTCGAAATCCTCCCACGACAAACCCGCATAGGGCGCGGCGGAGCGGACCTCCTCGTAGAGTTCCTCCGGACGGAAGGGATCCGCGCAGGCCATGCCGAGGATGTGCTGGCAGAGCACGTCGAGGGCACCGGTCCGCGCGTCCGGCGTGTCCTGCGCGGCCTCGTGCACGGCGTCGAGGGCGGCGCGGCATTCCAGGATCTCGAAGCGGTTCGCCGGCACCAGATAGGCCTGGGACGGCTCGTCCATGCGGTGGTTCGAGCGCCCGATGCGCTGCATGATGCGGGACGCTCCCTTGGGCGCGCCCACATTCACCACGAGGTCCACGTCGCCCCAGTCGATGCCGAGATCGAGGGTCGCGGTGCAGACCACGGCGCGCAGCTTTCCGGCGATCATCGCCTCCTCGACGCGCCGGCGCTGGGACACGTCGAGGGAGCCGTGATGGAGCGCGATCGCGAGCCCGTCGTCGTTGAGGTTCCAGAGCTCCTGGAAGGTGTATTCCGCCTGCATGCGGGTATTGACGAAGACGAGCGTCGTCTTGTGCTTTCGGATCAGGTCGTAGATCGCCGGCATCGACAGGGCCGCCGTGTGGCCTGCGAGCGGCAGGCGCTCATCGAGATCGAGCATGCGGATGTCCGGCCGGGCGCCGCCCTCCACCACGACGAGATCCGCGAGGGCCGTTTCCTTCACCTCCCCCTTGAGGGGGGAGGTCGCGCCAAAGGCGCGGGAGGGGGTGGGAAGCGCAACCTCTCCGAGCGTAGCGCTGCCACCCCACCCCGACCTGTCGGTCGACCCTCCCCCTCCAGGGGAGGGTGATCCCTGCGGCATGAGGTATTTCCGCAGCTCGTCTGGGTCGCGCACGGTGGCGGACAATCCCACGGCCGTCATCTCGGGCGCGAGGGCGAACAGGCGGGCGAGATCCAGCGAGAGCAGGTCCCCGCGCTTCGACGTGACCAGGGAATGCAGCTCGTCGAGGACGACCCGCCGCAGACCCCGGAACAGCTCCCGCGCCTCGCGATGAGCGAGCAGGAGCGCGAGCTGCTCGGGCGTGGTCAGCAGGATGTCGGGCGGCCGCTCGATCTGCCGGGCGCGCTTATGGGCGGGCGTGTCGCCCGTGCGGGTCTCGATGCGGATCGGCAGGCCCATCTCCTGCACCGGGATTTCGAGGTTGCGTGCAACGTCCGTCGCCAGGGCCTTCAGGGGCGAGACATAGAGGGTGTGAAGCCCGCGCTTTTCCCTAGGCTTTCCGGCGCCGCGCTCCGACAGCTCCACGAGGCTCGGCAGGAAACCCGCCAGGGTCTTGCCCGCCCCCGTGGGCGCCACGAGCAGGACGGAGCGCCCCGCCTGCGCCTTGGCGACCAGTTCGAGCTGGTGCGCCCGGGGCGTCCAGCCACGGGACTTGAACCAGTCACGGAAGATCTTGGGGAGAATCGTCGCGGAGGGTTTCGCCATCGAGTTTCAAGATAGGTGCCCATGAAAATTCCGCCATGGCCATGTTCGGTCATGTCCGGTGTGGATCGTCGATACCGCACGGCTTGCCCCGGTTCCTGAGCCGGGTCACCTTGTCGGCCCGATCCTCAAGCAAGCAACAAGCTCCGCCATGCCGCAGAATGCCCAATTCCAGAACGCCGTCGCCATCGTCACCGGAGGCACCCAGGGCCTCGGGGAAACCATCGCCCGAACCCTCGCCGAGCGCGGGGCCGCAGGCCTCGTGATCTGCGGCCGCAATGCCGATAAGGGAGCAGCGGTCGCGAAGGACCTGTCGGCGAAAGGCTGCCGCACGGAATTCGTCCAGGCCGACCTCGCCGACGTGGAGCAGGCCCGCGCGGTCGCGGCCCGGGCGGACGACGCCTTCGGCCGGGTGGACGTGCTGGTGAACGCGGCCGGCATGACGGATCGCGGCACCATCTTCGATACGAGCCCGGAACTCTTCGACCGCATGTTCGCCGTGAACGTGCGCGCGCCGTTCTTCCTCATGCAGGAAGCCGCCAAGATCATGCGGCGGGAAAAGATCGAGGGCGCCATGGTCAACATCCTGTCCATGTCGGCCCATGGCGGCCAGCCCTTCATCTCGGCCTATTGCGGCTCCAAGGGCGCTCTCGCGACCCTGACCAAGAATGCGGCCTTCAGCCTGATGCCCTGGCGCATCCGCGTGAACGGGCTGAACATCGGCTGGATGAGCACGCCCGGCGAGGACCGGATCATGCGCACCTATCACGGCGCCCAGGACGGCTGGCTGGAACAGGCCGCGAAGGAACAGCCCTTCGGCCGCCTGCTCGATCCGGCGGAGGTCGCGCGCTCCGTGGCCTTCCTGGCGAGCCGGGAATCGGGCCTCATGACCGGCGCCATCATCGACTTCGACCAGTCGGTGGTCGGCTGCTACGAGGCCGCCCCGCACCCCTCGATGCCCGCCGCCTGAGGCGGGCGCCGGTGCCGGCGCGCTGACATCCCGCCGCCGGCCCCTATATTCCCGGCACCATGGCGCTGCGCTCCACCGACATCCTCACCCAGACCCCGCAGGGGCTCTTCTGCCCCCTCGGCGACTTCCACATCGACCCGGTCAGGCCCGTGAAGCGGGCCCTGATCACCCACGGGCATTCGGACCATGCCCGCTCCGGCCACCGGGCGGTGCTCGCCACCCGGGAGACCCTGCGGATCATGGGCGCGCGCTACGGGGAGGACTTCGCCGGCACGACCCAGGAGGCCCCCCTCGGGGAGGATATCCGCCTCGGGGACGTGACCGTGCGCTTCACGCCGGCCGGCCATGTGCTCGGCTCGGCACAGATCACCCTGGAGGCGGGCGGCACGCGCATCGTCGTCTCGGGAGACTACAAGCGGGCCGAAGACCCCACCTGCCTGCCTTACGAACTCGTGCCCTGCGACGTCTTCATCACCGAGGCGACCTTCGGCCTGCCGGTCTTCCGCCATCCGGACACCCGCGGCGAGGTGCGCAAGCTCCTCGATTCCGTCCATCTCTTTCCCGAGCGCGCCCACATCGTCGGCGCCTATGCGCTCGGCAAGGCGCAGCGGATCATGGCCCTCCTGCGGGAGGAGGGCTACGACAGGCCGATCTACCTGCACGGCGCCATGGAGCGCCTGACGGAGCTCTATAAGAGCGAGGGCATTCCTTTAGGCGAGACGCCCAAGGTCGTGGCGGCGGAGCGCTCCCGGCTCGCGGGCGCCATCGTGCTCTGCCCGCCCTCCTCGGTCCAGGACCTCTGGTCGCGCCGGTTTCCCGATCCGGTGACGTGCTTTGCGTCCGGCTGGATGCGGGTACGCGCCCGGGCCCGGCAGAAGGGCGTCGAGCTGCCCCTCGTCATCTCGGACCATTCCGACTGGGACGATCTCTGCCGCACCATCCTCGAGACCGGCGCCGGCGAGGTCTGGGTGACGCACGGGCAGGAGGATGCCCTCGTCCATTGGTGCACGGTGCAGGGCATCCGGGCACGGCCCCTTCACATGCTGGGCTATGGCGACGAGGGCGAGGCGGAGGAGACGCCCCACCCTCCCGTCGAGGAAAAGAGCCCGGGAGGCGCCGCATGAACCGGTTCGCGGCCCTTCTCGACCGGCTGGCCTACGAGCCGCGCCGCAACGCCAAGCTGCGGCTGCTGGTGGATTACTTCAGCCACACGCCCGATCCCGACCGCGGCTATGCGCTGGCGGCGCTCACCAATTCGCTGATGTTCAAGGAGGCCAAGCCCGGCCTGATCCGGGGCCTCGTGGAGGAGCGCACCGACCCGGTCCTGTTCCGCATGTCCTATCACTATGTGGGCGACCTGGCCGAGACGACCGCCCTGATCTGGCCGGGGCCGGCCGATCAGCTCCCCGCCGCGCCCGGCCCCGGCCACAACAACCCGCCCCTCCACGTCCCGACGATCTCGGAGGTCGTCGAGACACTCGCGACCACGGGCAAGAGCGAGCTGCCGGCCCGGGTCGCCGGCTGGCTCGACGCCCTCGACGAGACCGGGCGCTGGGCGCTCCTCAAGCTCATCACCCGGGAGCTGCGCGTGGGCGTGTCGGCGCGCCTCGCCAAGACGGCCGTGGCCCAGCTCGGCGGGGTCGAGGCCGACGAGGTGGAGCTGATCTGGCACGGGCTGGAGCCTCCTTACGAGGACCTGTTCGCCTGGGTGGAGGGGCGTGCCTCGAAGCCGGAAAGCAGCAACCCCGCCCCGTTCCGCCCGCCGATGCTGTCGCATCCTCTGGAAGAGGAGGACATGGCGAAGCTCGATCCGGCCGAGTTCCTGGGCGAGTGGAAATGGGACGGCATCCGCCTCCAGGCGGTCTCGGGCCGCGCCGGGGACGGCCGCCTCGTCCGGCGCATCTATTCGCGCACGGGCGAGGACGTGTCGGGGGCCTTCCCGGACCTGGTGGAGGCCCTCGCGTTCGAGGGCGCCATCGACGGGGAGCTCCTCATCGTCCGCGAGGGCCGGGTGCAGAGCTTCAACGTGCTCCAGCAGCGGCTCAACCGGAAGGCCGTGACGCCCAAGCTCATGGCCGAGTTCCCGGCCCATCTGCGGGTCTACGACATCCTCACCGAAGGGGACGAAGACCTGCGCCACCTGCCCTTTTCGGAGCGGCGCCGTCGCCTCGAGGCCTTCGTGGCCCGCCTGGACGATCCGCGCATCGACCTCTCGCCGCTGGTGGAATTCTCGTCCTGGGAGACCCTCGCGGCCGCCCGGTCCGATCCGGCTTCCGTCGGGGCGGGTCCCGATGCGGACGCCATCGAGGGCTGCATGGTGAAGCGGGCCGACAGCCCCTATCTGCCCGGGCGCCCCAAGGGCTACTGGTACAAGTGGAAGCGCGACCCCTACCTCGTCGATGCCGTGATGATGTACGGCCAGCGCGGGCACGGGAAACGCTCATCCTATTATTCGGACTACACGTTCGGCGTCTGGCGCGACGGACCGGACGGCGAGGAGCTGGTGCCCGTCGGCAAGGCCTATCACGGCTTCACGGACGAGGAGCTTCTGCAGCTCGACCGCTATGTCCGCAACCACACGGTCAACCGCTTCGGCCCCGTGCGGGAGGTGGAATACGGCCGGGATCGCGGCCTCGTGCTGGAGGTCGCCTTCGAGGGGCTGCAACGCTCGACCCGCCACAAATCCGGCGTCGCCATGCGGTTTCCCCGGATCAACCGCATCCGCTGGGACAAGCCGGCCGCCGAGGCGGACCGGATCGAGACCCTGGAAAGGATCCTCGAACGGGGCGAAAAGGAGATCCACCCGCTCGAGGAACCGAAAAGCCTCGGCCGGGAAACGGAGGACCAGGAGCCATGACGGTGCTGTCGGTGGAAACCCTCACGGAGGGCAGCGTGACGCAACAGGCCCTGGGGCGCCTGGTGGTCGAGACCCGGGGTCAGGGCTTCACCGAGCTGACGGAGCCGGCGGCCCGGTGGGTCTTCGGGACCGGGATCCTGCACGGGCTCCTCACGGTCTTCTGCCGCCACACCTCGGCCTCGCTCCTCATCCAGGAGAATGCCGACCTGGACGTGCGCGAGGACCTGCTCGCCGCCCTCGACCGGCTGGCCCCGCGCGACGGCTCCTATGTCCATGCCACGGAAGGCCCGGACGACATGCCGGCGCATATCCGGACCATGCTCAGCGCCTCCAGCCTGACCATCCCGGTCACGGAGGGCCAGATGGCCCTCGGGACCTGGCAGGGCCTGTTCCTGGCGGAGCACCGCGACCGGCCGCACCGGCGCGATATCCTGTTTCACCTGATCGGCGCCTGAAGGCCCACATCCCGTTTCCGGCTCCATCGAACCGGCATTTCGCGGTAGAATGACCGTGCGGCCATCCGTTCCGTGCCTTGCCAGGGCGGGCGGGAAACGGATAAGGCTCGAAGGGTTGCGTGGGAGAAGACGAGTGCAGGGTCAAAACACCACGATCATCATTGCCGACGATCATCCGCTCTTCCGGGGCGCGTTGCGGCAGGCGATCGGCTCCGTCATGCCGAAGGCGCGGGTCATCGAGGCGAACGGCATGGACGAGCTGAACGCCGTGCTCGGACACGAGCGGGACATCGACCTGATCCTCCTCGACCTGACCATGCCGGGCGTCCAGGGCTTCTCGGGCCTCCTGTCCCTCAGGGCCCAGCATCCGGAGCTTCCCGTGGTGATCGTCTCGGCCACCGAGGAGGCGACCGTCATCCGCCGGGCCATGGAGTTCGGCGCCTCGGGGTTCATCCCGAAATCCATCGATATCGACAGCATCGGCGGCGCCATCGGGGCGGTGCTCGCCGGCGACGTCTGGACCCCGCCGGATGTGGACCTCTCGGCCGCCGAGGACAAGGAGACGGCCGATCTGGTGCGCCGCCTCGCCACCCTCACGCCGCAGCAGGTCCGGGTGCTGACCATGCTCTCCGAGGGCCTGCTCAACAAGCAGATCGCCTACGAGCTCTCGGTCTCGGAAGCGACCGTGAAGGCCCATGTCTCGGCCATCCTGGACAAGCTTGGCGTCGACAGCCGCACCCAGGCGGTGATCGCCGCCTCCAAGATCGGCGTCACCCAGCGCCCCTCCCCGGCCAGCGCCGATTAGATGACGGCCCATCCGGGCGACGTGCCCTCGGTCTTCGGTCCCTACCTGACCCGATGGACGCTGGCTCCGGACGGTTCGCCGTTCGCGACGCACAGCAGCGATCTCCTGCCGGTCCGGCGGTCCGACGGCACCCCGGCCATGCTCAAGATCCCGCGCGAGGCCGAGGAGCGCCGCGGCAGCTTCCTGATGACGTGGTGGCGAGGTGACGGAGCGGCCCGCGTCCTCGCCCATGACGGCGACGCGCTGCTCCTGGAACGGGCGACCGGACGGCTGTCCCTCTCGGCCATGGTCCGGGAGGGCCGCGACGACGAGGCGACACGCATTCTCTGCGCGGTAGCGGCCAGGCTCCATGCCCCGCGCCCGCACCCTCGGCCAGACCTCGCGCCTCTCGACCACTGGTTCCGGCAGCTCGCGCCGGCGGCGGCCCGTTACGGCGGGATCCTGGCCAAGGCCGATGTGCTGGCGCGGCACCTGCTCACCTCGCAGCGGGACATCGTTCCGCTCCACGGGGACATCCATCACGACAACGTCCTCGATTTCGGCCCCCGGGGCTGGCTCGCGATCGACCCGAAGGGGCTCGTCGGCGAACGGACCTTCGACTTCGCCAACATCCTGCGCGACCCGGAGGATCAGCCGGACTTCGTGGTGGAGAATGTCGGCCGACGCTCCCACGTCCTGGCCCAGGCGGCGGGCGTCGAGCGCACGCGCCTCCTCCAGTGGGTCCTGGCCTTCGCAGGCCTCTCGGCCGCCTGGATCCTGGAGGACGGGATGACGCCGGACCTCGATCTCGCAGTCGCCGAACGGGCCGCAGCCGAGCTCGCGCTGCCCTGACTCAGAGCCCGTTCACGAAGGCGTCGATCCGCGCCAGGGCCCGCTCGGCCATGGCGCTCTCGTAGCGGATGAACACGTGGCAGCCGCCCGGCCAGATGGCGAGCTCGGTCCGGTTGGCGAAGGACGCCCAGCGTGCTGCCATGAACAGGGTGTCGTCGAGGAGGAGATCCCGGGTTCCGACCGAGAACAGGGCCGGCGGCATCCCCTCGAGGTCGGCATAGAGGGGCGAGAGATCCGGATCGCGCCGGTCCGCGTGCGGGCCGCACAGATTGTCGGCGAAGATCCGCACGTCCCGGGTGTTGAGGACCAGCTTGTCGGTGCCCCAGTTCACGACGCTCGGGGTCAGGCTCAGGTCGTAGCAGCCCGCGAAGAGGTTGGCGCCCCGGAACGGGGTCAGCCCGTGCCGGTCCCGCAGGCGCAGCAGGGTCGCGGCCGAGAGATGCGCCCCGGCCGATTCGCCGCCGATGAAGAGACGGTCCGTCCCGAAATTCGCCTTGGCCGCGCGGACGAGCCACAGGGCCGCGGCCTCGCAATCGTCATGGGCGGCCGGATAGGGGTTCTCGGGCGCGAGCCGGTATTCCACCGAGACCACCGCCAGGCCGCAATGGTCGGCCATGCGGTCGAGATAGGGATCCTGCTCGTCGGCGGTGCCCCAGGTCCACCCGCCGCCATGGATGTGGAAATAGACCCCCTTGGGGTTCTCGGGCACGATCAGCCGCAGAGGCAGAGGGCCGGCGGGCCCGTCGATCTCGACCATCTTCGCGCGCGGGCTCTTCGGCAGCGGCGGGAAAGGGCCGAGGCCCTGCCGCCGGCGCTCGCGCACGGTCTCGACGGGGACCGACCAGGGGTCCGGCAGCGCGGACAGCCGGGCCAGGATCTCGGCATTCTGCGCCTCGATTTCCTCGCTGACGCTCGAAGGGTCGAAAAGAGTAGGATCGATCATGCCACGCTCGCGTGAGGTTGCCTTAGCGGCTATCCCTTGCGATGAAGCACACGCAATGGCCGCGGTCCAGACCCGCGAAGGGATGAGGAAAAGGGACGATGTCCAACATGAACCGGTTACTCGGCGGCGCTCCCGGCTCCGTGCTGGTCAAGCTGATCTTCCTGTCCCTCCTGGTCGGCGCCTTCATGGCGTTCCTCGACATCACGCCCTTCGCCCTGGTGGAGGGGATCTACAACTGGCTGCGCTCGCTTCTGGGACTCAGCCTGGATACGGTGGTCGAGATCGGGCGCTGGATAGCCTACGGGGCGATCATCGTCGTTCCGCTCTGGCTGATCGCGCGGATCTTCGGCCGGCACTGAGGATATTTCCCATGGAAGGTTCCGTTTCGGCACGGCGGATCGCGGTCACGCATCGGCGCATGCTCGCGCTCGCGCTGCCCATGACCCTGTCCCATGTGACGACGCCGCTGCTGGGCCTCGTGGACGCCACCGTAATCGGACGGCTGGGACAGGCTCATCTGCTGGGAGCTGTCGCCCTGGGCGCCGTGATCTTCGACTTCGTGTTCTGGAGCTTCGGCTCCCTGCGCATGGCGACCGCCGGCATGACCGCGCAGGCGACGGGCGCAGGCGACCGGCACGAGGTGGACCGGACCCTCGCCCGCGCCCTGCTCGTCGCGGCCGTCGCGGGTCTCCTGCTGATCCTGCTGCAATGGCCGATGGCCCTGGTGGCCTTCCGGCTGACCGGCGCCAGCGACGCCGTGCAGGGAGCACTCGCGACCTACTTCTACATCCGCATCTGGGCCGCGCCCTTCACCCTGGCGAACTACGTCATCCTCGGATCGACCCTCGGACGGGGACGCACGGATCTCGGCCTGTTCCTGCAGGTCGCCATCAACGTGGCGAACATCCTGCTCACCTCCGTCCTGGTCCTCGTCTTCGAGTGGAGCGTCGCGGGCGCGGCCATCGGCACGGCGATCGCAGAGGTCTTCGGCGTCGGCCTCGGCATCCTCGTGCTGCGGCGGCTGGGCTCGAACCCGTTCTCGGTCGCCTGGCGCGAGATCCTCAACCGCGCCGCCATGATGCAGACCCTGAGCGTGAACCGGGACATCATGATCCGCAACGTCGCGCTCATGATGGCCTTCGGCATCTTCAGCGCCATGGGGGCCCGCACAGGCGACGTGACGCTCGCGGCCAATGCGGTGCTCTACAACATGTTCCTGATCGGCGGCTATTTCCTCGATGGGTTCGCGACCGCGGCCGAGACCCTGTGCGGCCAGAGCATCGGCGCCCGCGATGGGCGCGGCTTCCGTCGCGCTGTCACCTTGAGCCTTGGCTGGAGCTTCGGGTTCGGCCTTGCGGTTTCGGCCGTCTTTCTCGTCGGCGGCGGGATGTTCATCGACTTCGTCACCACGAGCCCGGACGTGCGCGCCTATGCGCGCGACTATCTCGCCTATGCGGCGCTCACGCCCCTCGTGGGTGCGGCCGCCTTCGCGTTCGACGGGATCTATACCGGAGCGACCTGGACCAAGGCGATGCGCGACCTCATGCTCCTCGCCCTTGCGGCCTACGGCGCGGTGATCTTCGCGGCGGGCTCGCTCGGGAATACGGGTCTGTGGATCGCGCTCCTCGTCTTCCTTGGCACCCGCGGCCTCGGCCAGGCCGCGCTCTGCCCCCGGCTGACCCGCAGGACCTTCGCGGACAAGGCCTGATCCGCCCTTACAGGCGTCCTTCCGCCATGGCGGCGGCATCGCGCCCGAGCGCGGCGTCCAGGGACGTGCCTTCCCGGTCGAGGATCTGCGCAAGCCCCCGCTTGATCTCGGTGACGAGGCCAGGGCCCTTGTAGACCAGCGCCGAATAGAGCTGCACGAGGCTCGCGCCCGCGCGGATCTTGGCCCAGGCGGCCTCGGGAGAATCGATACCGCCGACGCCCACCAGGGGAAGCTTCCGCCCGACCCGCAGATAGGTCTGCGCCAGGAGGATCGTGGAGGGCGCGAAGAGCGGCTTTCCGGACAGCCCACCCGTCTCCAGGGCCAGCGCCTTCTCGTTCAGGCTCTCAGGGCGCGCCACGGTGGTGTTCGACACGGTCAGCCCGTCGACCCCACGCCGCAGGGCGGTCGCCACGATGGCATCGAGGGTTTCCAGGGAAATATCGGGCGCGATCTTCAGGAGGATCGTGGTCTTTCGCCCGTCCCGGTCGGCCTCGTTGCGCGCATCGATGCAGCGGGCGAGAAGATCGTCGAGGAAGGCCTCGCCCTGGAGGTCCCGCAGGCCCGGCGTGTTGGGCGACGAGACGTTGATGGTGAGAAAATCGACGAGGCCCGCGAGAGCGCGCACGCACTCGGCATAATCGGCGATGCGGTCCGTCGACTCCTTGTTGGCCCCGATATTGACCCCGACGATGCCCGGGCGTCCGCGCCGCGCGACAAGGCGGCGGCGGATGGCGTCGAGCCCTTCGCTGTTCAGGCCGAAGCGGTTGATGACCGCCTCGTCGCGGGTGAGCCGGAACACCCGCGGCCGCGGGTTCCCCTCCTGGGGCTTGGGGACGACGCCGCCGAGCTCCACGAAGCCGAAGCCCAGCGACAGGAGCTGGTCGGGCACCTCGCATTGCTTGTCGAACCCGGCCGCGAGACCGACCGGGTTGGGAAAACGGCGCCCGAACACTTGGACCGCGAGCCGCGGATCGTCCGGTGCCGGAGGCCGCTGCGGCAGCAGCGAGAGGCTGCGGATCGTGAGGTGGTGGGCGGTCTCCGCATCGAGCGCATGGAGCACCGGCTTCGCGAAGGGGAACAGGTTTGCGATCATGCGACGAGATCCGGAAAGACGTGGCGACCATCGGCCGAGAGGGGCAGCGGCTTTACCCACAGCACGGCCGAAAGGAGCAGCGGCGCGTAGAGATGGGGAAAGAGATCCCCGCCGCGTGACGGCTCGTAGCGCAGCGCATCCCCGAGGCGCTCCGCCTCGACCGCCACGAGGACGAGGTCGTCCTGGCCGGCGAAATGCTTCGCGGCCGTCTCCCGCGCCTGCGCGGCCGTGGAAAAGTGGATGTACCCATCCTGGAGGTCGATGGACGCCCCTTCGAAGACCTTTGCGGTCTCGGCGGCCTTCCAGAGCGGTCGGGAACAGATTTTATAGATGATTGCCATGGCGCTTTTGAGTAGCGCCGGGCCCGACCGAGAGCAACCGGGAGATGGACGCGTTGTCGCTAGCCCTTGTTCTCCATCGCGCGAGCCATAGAACAACCTTAATTCCTAATCATAGGTTCGGTTTCCAGTAGAGTTTTTGGCACCTCTCGAAGGTTCATCATATGCTGTCCCATGAGCGCGTTTGGGCCGCTATCGATGCCCTGGCTTCCCGCCACGGCATGACCGCATCGGGCCTCGCCCGCAAGGCCGGGCTCGACGCCACCAGCTTCAACAAGTCGAAGCGCACCAGTCCCGAGGGCCGGGATCGCTGGCCCTCGACCGAGTCGATCGCCAAGATCCTCCGCGCGACGGGCGCGACCTTGGAGGATTTCCTGCGCCTCGTGGAGCCTTCGGGCTCCTTGCGTCGCTCGACGATCCCGCTGGTCAGCCTGACCCAGGCGGCCTCCGGCGCCAAGCTCTTCACCGAAGAGGGCCTGCCGGTCGGAGGACCGGGCTGGGACGAGATCGACTTTCCGGATTTCGGCCAGGAGAAGGTGTTCGCCCTCGAGGTGACCGGCGACGCCCTGGCGCCGCTCTACCGCGACGGCGACATCCTCATCGTCTCGCCCACGGCCAGCATGCGCAAGGGCGACCGAGTGGTCGTCCGCCTGAACAGCGGCGAAATCCTCGCGAAGGAACTCCGCCGCCGCTCGGCCAAGACCTTGGAAGTCGGCGCCTTCGAGCCCGGACAGGAAGACCGGGCGATCCCGGCCGAAGACGTCGCCTGGGTCGCCCGGATCATGTGGGCCCGCCAATAGGGCGCGTTCAGGCCGCGCGCTCGGCGCCCCTCGCCTTCAGGAAGGCCTCGTGCTCGCTCACGAGCTTGCCGTCGAGGGCCTTCTGGATCAGCTCCCGCGTCTCCTTCACGCCGAACAGGGCCACGAACGAGCCGAAGCGCGGGCCGCGCGGCTCTCCCAGAAGCACCTGATAGATCGTGTTGAACCACTCGATGGAGACGCCGGGCCGCTCGGGCGTGGCGCCCTTCGCCTTGAAGTCCTGATAGCGCGGCTCCGCACGGCCGACATTGTAGATCTCTTCCTGGATCGCCTCGGCCGTGACGGGACGCTCGCCCCGCTCGAAGGCGCCAAGAACATCCCGGAGCTTGCTCAAGGACGCGGCCTCGACCTCGTCGGCCAGGCGATAGGCCTTCTGCGGCTTCACGAAATCCTCGAAATAGCGCGCCGCGCGCTTCACGAGACCGTCGAGGCGGGGATGCGTCTCGGGCGAGACCGCAGGTGCATAGCGGCGGATGAAGCCCCAGATCACGCCGGGATCCTCCGAGTTCGCCACCGCCACGAGGTTGAGCAGCATCGAGAAGGAGATCGTCGTGCCGGGCTGGTTGCCGCCGCCCGAGGAGACGAGTTCCGGCGCGGGCGGATGGCCCGCATGGAGATGCCAGACCGGGTTCATGAGGCGCGCCTTGGCGTCCTGTGCCGGGTACTTCTCCAGGAAGGTCAGATAATCGTCCACCTGCCGGGGGATGACGTCGAAATAGAGCTTCTTGGCCTCGCGCGGCTTGTTGAACATGAACAGACCCAGGCTGTCCGGCGTGCCGTAGGTGAGCCACTCGTCGATGGTCAGCCCGTTGCCCTTGGACTTGGAGATCTTCTGTCCCTTCTCGTCCAGGAAGAGCTCGTAGTTGAACCCTTCGGGCGGCAGGCCGCCGAGGGCCCGGGCGATCTCGCCCGAGAGCTTCACGCTGTCGATCAGGTCCTTGCCGGCCATCTCGTAATCGACGCCGAGCGCAACCCAGCGCATGGCCCAGTCGGGCTTCCATTGCAGCTTGGCATGGCCGCCCGTCACGGGTGTCTCGAAGCGCTCGCCTGTCTCCGGATCGCGCCAGACGATCGTGCCCGCATCGAGCTTGCGCTCGTCGATGGGCACCTGCATCACGATCCCGGTCTTCGGGTGGACGGGCAGGAAGGGCGAATAGGATTGCTGCCGCTCCTCGCGCAGGGAGGGCAGCATGATGGCCATCACGGCATCGTAGCGCTCCAGCACCGTGAGCAGGGTCTTGTCGAACCGGCCCGACTTGTAGCACTCGGTCGCCGACAGGAACTCGTACTCGAACCCGAAGGCATCGAGGAATTCGCGCAGGCGCGCATTGTTGTGATGCGCGAAGCTCTCGTGGGTGCCGAAGGGATCCGGCACCTGGGTCAGGGGCTTGCCGAGGGAGGCGCCGACCAGCTCCTTGTTCGGGATGTTGTCGGGCACCTTGCGTAGGCCGTCCATGTCGTCCGAGAAGGCGAAGAGCCGCGTCGGGATGGTGTCGCCGGTCAGCACCCGGAAGGCGTGGCGCACCATGCTGGTGCGGGCGACCTCGCCGAAGGTCCCGATATGCGGCAGGCCCGAGGGGCCGTAGCCGGTCTCGAACAGCACCTCCTTCTTGCCCGTCCGTTTGAGCCGCTCCACGAGCTTGCGGGCCTCCTCGAAGGGCCAGGCGGTCGCGGTTTGAGCGGCATCGATCAGAGCGGGGTCGAGTGAAAGCGGTTGGGACATGTGACCAGAAGCTGATGGGAAACGCAGTAACCTAGAGCGGTTTTCGTCCTGATGGAACCGAAACCCGCCCGGACGGAGGGAAAGCCGGCTCGTCCGGACACAAGGTCCGGCAGCCGCTTGCCCGAACAGGGACCTCTAGGGACCGCGCCGCCCGGGGTCAATGCGGCTTAACGCGGCTCAAAAGATGCCGACCGGGAAGAAGCGCAGGTAAAGCTCCGCGTATTTGCCGTCCTTCCAGAGCTGCTGGAGTGCATAATCGAAGGCCCGGCGCAGGTTCTCCTCGTCCTGGCGGACGATGAAGCCCACTCCCTCGCCGAAGAACCTGCTCTCCAGATAGGGGCCGCCGGTAAAATCGCAGCACCCGTCGGAAGCCTCGCCGCCGATCCACAGGGCGAGGCCCAGGCCGTCGGCGAAGAGGTAGTCGACCTGCCCGTCCTTGAGGGCGCCCTGCGCCTCGGCCAGATCCGCGAAGGGCTTGAGGACCGCCCCCGGCATGAAGGCCTTGGCATAGGCCTCGTGCGCGGTGCCTCCCAGGACACCGACGGTCTTGCCGTTCAACGCCTTGGCGTCGGGCGGCGGCAGGTTGCGGTCCTTCCTGACCGCGAAGCGGGCCGGGATCTTGAAATAGGGCCCCGTCACGGCGAAGCGCTGCCGTATGGACGCCGTGATCGGAATGGCAGCCGCCACTACGTCGCCCTGCCGGTCCGCGAGGGCATCGAGCAGGGTATCGAAGCGGCGGACCTGGACCGTGCAGGCGATGGCCAGCCGCTCGCAGACCGCCCGGGCGAGCTCCACCGAGAAGCCCGTGGGATTGCCGTCGAGGCCGGCGAAATGCAGGGGCGGGAAATCGTCGTCGACGAGGAAGCGGATCGGGCGCAGGCCCGTGAGGTCCGGCCGCTCGAGCTGCGCCTTCGGGTCCCAGAAATTCGGAATGGCGACATCCTCGGCCGCCGCAGGCATCGGCGCCAAGCCGAAAGCTCCGCCAAGAGACAGGCCGAGCCCCAGCAGGAGCCCTCTTGGGGACGGACGCTTGATCTTGCGGACGAAGCGGGCGATGGTCGAAGCAACTTTGTATCTTTTTGGCACGCACCGTCCTCTTGCAAGCAGCCCCGCCACCGTCGTCACGGCCGCCCGTCTCCTTGCAGGTTTCCTGGCAGGAGGGTCTAGCGGAGGTCCGCCGACAGTCAACTCTCGCGGATGCTGCCCTGCCGGCCGAAACCGCGTTTCTGGCGACGCACGGCATCGCTCCCGGCCTCCTGCGGGACGCCGCCCGCCGCGCCGCAGCCTCGGGCATCGCGGCGGATGCCTTCCTCCTCCGGAGCGGTCTCGTCGACGAGACGGTGTTCTACCGGGCCCTCGCGGCGGAGCTCGGCCTGCCCTTCACGCTCTCGCCGCGCCTGTCCGGGCACGCCCGTTATCCGGAGAGCCTCCTGGCGGGCCTCGCGCCGCTTCACGGGATCCAGGGCTTTGCGACGGCCCCGACGGGGGCAGCCCTGGCCTGGCTTCTGGGGCACCGGAACCGGATCGGCGGAAGGCTCGTGATCACCACGCCCTCCGGGCTGCGCCGCGCCGCCATGCGGGCCTGTTCCCGCGCCATCGCGCATGAGGGCGCGAATGCCCTGTGCGAGGCGACGCCGGGCTTCTCGATCCGGGACGGGCTCAGCACACGGCAGGTGGCGACCTTAAGCGCCCTTTCGGGCCTTCTCGCCTATGGCGGGGTCTCGGCGCCCGGCGCGACCCTGGCGTTCCTGGCGGCGATTTTAAGCCCGCTCTTCTTCACGGGCATAACCTTGCGCCTCGCGGCGGTGCTCCTGCGCATCCCCGTCTCACGGACCCGACCCGATCCGCGCCTGGAGGATGCCGCCCTGCCGGTCTACACGATCATCGCGCCCCTCTACCGGGAGCAGCGGATCGCGACCCGGCTCGTGGCAGCCCTGTCCCGGCTCGACTATCCGGCCACCAAGCTCGACATCAAGTTCGTCCTGGAGGCGGACGATCGGGAAACGCCGGCGGCGCTCGCGAGAGTGCCCATGCCGGGCTTCGTGGAGGTGATCGTCGCGCCGCCGGGGCGGCCGCGCACCAAGCCGCGGGCGCTCAACATCGCCCTGCCCCTGGCGCGTGGGCTCTACACGGTGGTCTACGATGCCGAGGACGTGCCGGATCCAGGCCAGCTGCGCGAGGCCGTCTCGGCCTTTGCGGCCGCTCCGCCGGACACGGCCTGCCTTCAGGCCCGGCTGACCATCGACAACACGGACGACACCTGGCTGACGCGGCTCTTCACCATCGAGTACGCGGTGCTTTTCGACGTGCTCAATCCGGGGCTCGCCGAGATCGGCAGCCCCGTGGCGCTCGGCGGCACCTCCAACCATTTCCGCACCACCCTGCTCCGCCGCGCCCATGGCTGGGATGCCTGGAACGTGACGGAGGACGCGGATCTCGGCATCCGCCTGGCGCGGCTGGGTTGCCGGGTGCTGGACCTGCCCTCCTCGACATTCGAGGAGGCGCCCGCGACGCTCAAGGCCTGGATGAACCAGCGGACGCGCTGGATGAAAGGCTTCATGCAGACCGGCATCTGCCATTTCCGCAATCCGCTCGGAACGGCCGCGCAGCTCGGGCCTTGGCGCTTCCTGAGCGCCCTCGCGCTGACCTGGGGAACGGTTTTGAGCGCCCTGGGCTTTCCGCTCCTCACGGGGCTTTTCGTGGCGGCACGATTGACCGACGACCCTCAGCGCGCCTCCCTGTGGGACCTCACGAGCAGCGTCCTGTTCGTGACGGGACTGGCCGCGATCCTGCTCCCGGCCTGCGCCGCATTGCGACGGCGGCGCCTGTGGCGGTTGTTGCCTTGGGTGCCGCTTCTGCCGTTCTATTATCTGCTCGTGAGCGCGGCGGCTTGGCGGGGATTATGGGAAGTGGCGCGGGAGCCGTTCCGCTGGAACAAGACCAGCCACGGATTGGCGCGCACGTCGCGGAGCGGTTGGCTTCAGAAACACCAGGCGAGTGCCGACGAGACCACGTCGCTGAACACGGCTGCGCCCTGACTCCACCAGAGCAGGCCGCCGGCGCCGACGAGGCAGAGCGCCGCCGCCGCGATGAGGCCGCGGCCGATCAGCCGCTCCTGTCGTTCCGCTTTCGAGATGTCCGATCCGATGCTCATGCGCCTATCATAGGCGGCCTTGCGGCCACAAAAAAGGGGACGCGGAGATGCGTCCCCTTTTGACTTGGTTTCAGCCGGATCAGGCGGCCTTCTTGGTGGGCCAGCCGAGTTCCACCAGGCGGGCCTTGGCGAAATCGCGGATCTCGTCGCGCACGCCTTCCGGCAGATCGTTCAGGATGCGCTGCGTATCCGCGTGCAGCATCAGGTCCGTCACGGCATTGATGCTCTTTGCCTTGCCGATCTTCTGCTTGAGATCGGCCTCGACATCCGCGTCCGATCCGACGATCTCGACCGCGTTCTTGTCGGCCGCGGGAAGCGGTTCCCCATGGACCGGACGACTGTTCTTGAACTCGTCCGCCTCTTCCTCGGAATAGACGAGGCCGTGAAGCTCGATGAGCTTCAGGATCACGCGATCCTTCGCCCGCTTCTCGGCCATGGCATAGACATAGGCTGCCTGCTTGCCCGAGACCCGGTAATTTGTGCCCACGAGGGCCTCGCCGATGGACCATTCCAGCCGCTCGCCCATCCGGCCGGTAACCAGGATGACCGCCTCGTCCCGCTCGGCGCGGACGATGGTCGGCGGCTCGAACTGGATCGCGGCCTGGGCGGCGATGCGCTCCAGCGCCTTGTGGTAGATCACGGCCGTTCCCTGGACCCGCCAGACATTGCCCGCCATCGGCTCTCCGAACTTGGCCAGAACCTCGGCAATCTTCTTGTCGGTCGTATTCATGCTCGTTCCTCATCTCGCAAGGTGCGCGCACCGGCTCCGGAGCCTTCGGCCAGAGCTTTCGAATGGGGCCGCCACGACACGCTTGTTCTATATTTGTTCTATACCAGATCGAGCTTGTTCGATCCAGTTTCAAGGCAGTATTGCCAAGGTTGAAAACCCTTATTTTCCAGTAATCTGCGCCTCAGCGTCGTTTTGCCTCAAGGTCATCGGCAAGATCATGAAAGACCGCATCCTGAAACACTGACCACGAGAACCGCAACGGAGCCGGCTGGAATTGACGGTCCGGCTCTTGTTCTATATTTGTTCCATCGACATCTCGCTCGAAAACCCGGCTCCCGGCCCAGGGGCCGCCGTTCCGGAGGACCGGATGACCGCGCAAGCCCTTCCCGACCTGCCCTCGCGCCGCGTGGCCCGCGCAGGGACGAAGCGCGCCCGCAGCAGGGCTCCGGCCCCGCCTGCCGCACGTCCCGCCCTGATCGCCGATTTCCTCGCCATCTGCGAACTCGATCCCGAGATCGAGGCCCTGCGGGCGCCCGCCTCCGCGGCTACCTTCACGCTGGGGGACGAGACGATCGCGCACATGGCGGATTTCGAGATCGTCCGCGACGGCGCAGCCTTCCTGGTCGACGTGGTGACGGAGGACGACCTGCTGCGGCATCCCTTACGCGCCGCGGCGCTCCACGGCTTCGTGGCCGAGGACGGGCGTCCCTTCGCGTTCGAGACGGCCGCCAGCATCCGCGCGGAGCCGCGCTTCACCACCGTGCGCCTCGTCACGGCCTGCAAGCGCACGCTCGTGACGGCCGGCGACCGGGTGCGCATTCTCCACCAGCTCGACGAATGCGGGACCATGCGGCTGGTGGATTGCGCGGGCGCGGCCATGAACGCGGCCGACGGGGTCGCGGCCGTCCTGGCGCTCGCCTGCGAGGGGCTGGTCGCGGTCGACATCAACCGCCCGATCCTGCCCGAAACGCCGGTGCGGCGCCGCCGCCTGCCCTATTCGGATCCCTTCGCTTTTTAAAGCATCGGACCCAAAAGTGGACCTGCACTTTTGGGATCGATCCGATGCTCTTGAAGTTCGTCAGGCGCGGGCGTGCCGCTCCACCGCCTCGTCGAGAAGCGAGCGGACGATGGCGCGCACCGCATCCGATGCCTCACCGGCAGAGAACCGCGTCTCGATCTCGTCGCGCAGGATGGCACCGTCGCCGCTCCGCTTCAGCTCGGTTGCGGTCTCGGCCTGGAGCAGGGTCACGAAGGCGCTCTCCACCGCCTGCGCCACCGCCGCCTCGTCGGCGGCCTCGACCATGCGTCCCGTGAGATCGAACACGTCGACCTGGAAGGGCAGCGGCTGCGGGCTCAAATTTCCGTCGGCGCCGAGGATCCAGGCGCGCGGCACATGGTCCACCAGATCGACGGATTGGCGCGTGATGTTGCCGGGGTTCATCCAGCGGGTCCGGCCGGCCGTCACGCTCTTCTGCGTCTTGTGGATGTGGCCGTTGACCAGGAGATCGCACCCCTCCACGGCGAAAGGCGGCACTGCGCCCGGGTAGCCGCCCTCGAAGGCGATGTCGTGGTGGCTGAACCAGGCCTGCCAGTCCACATCCGTGAAGGAGCCGCGGATGTCGGTCGGAATGTCCTGTCCGTAGGGCGTCATGCCGATGCCGACCCGGCGTTCGCCGACGCGGTAGACAGCGACCGGCGCCGAGGCCGCAACCACGTCGACCACGTCGCACAGGCCGAGGAGCGCGAGGCTGTCGCCATCCGTCAGGGTCATATGCCGGATGTCGTGGTTGCCGACATTCACGACGGGACGATGTTTGAAGCCCTTCAGGATGCGGACGAGCTGGTTCTTCAACGTTACGTCGGTCTCGACCGGACGGTCGAACAGATCGCCCAGGATGACCACCGCGAGGTCCTGCGCATTGGCGATGCCGACGCAATGTTCGAGCTTCGCCAGGACCGGCTGCGGCCAGAGTTCATCCTTGCGCCGGCCCGGACGGCGGGAGCCCACATGGGGATCCCCGATCACCAGAAGGCCGTTGCAGGCGCGGGGTTCGAGGCGGTCTCCGAAGAGGATCATGCGGTCATGCGCTCCATGGCGGAATGGGCCTGGTGGTCCAGAAGAGTCTCGGCGCTCACAGGCGCGCCGCAGGTCGGGCAGAGGCCACCATTCTCCTCGACGAGCTGCGCTATCTCGGCCCGGAGGGCTTCGGCCTCAGCATCGATCCGGGTCAGGCGTTCGCGCGCATCGGCGCCAGCGCGCGCCAGATCGGCGATGTGCTTCAGGATGTCTTGTGCCGGCGCGGGATTTTCAAGGTCCGGCAATGCGCTTGGCAAAGCCTTTAGGCAGGACAGGCGCGCCTCGCCGCGGCGCAGGCGCTCGGCGGCGTCGAGAACGGTCCGGGCGATGCGCTGCCGTTCCCCGTGCCGCTGCAGCTGAAGGCCGAGGGCCGCGACACTAGCCGGATCGGGCAGCGCCGCCGTGGCCTGCGCCCGGGACCGGGCCCGCGTCAGATGACGCGCGAGATCCTGCAGCAGGGCGTGCATGCGGCCCAGCGAATCGAGGCGCCGTTCCGCGGCCCCGATCGCGACGGCGCGCTCCTGCGCGTCCGCCAGCGTCGTCTTCAGGCTGTCGAGCGCCGCGAGGGATTCGAGTTCCTCCTGCAGGGCCGCGAGCTCCCGCTCGCCGTTGCGCACCAGCGCATTGTCGCGGGTGCAGCGCTCGCGGTGAATCGCCAGCATGTCGCGGATATAGCCTGCCTCCTGCCCGATGGAGAGAACGGCCGAGCGGCGCGAGGCGGGCTCACCCAAAAGGAAGACCGGGAACTTCTGGTGCGCGATGTGGACGTCGAGATCCTCCACCTTCCGGATCTGGAACAGCTCCGCCACCCAATCCGGCACCGCGCGCCCGCCGCTCTCGTAGCGCATGCCCTGCCGCTCCACGACGCTGCCGTCCGCTTCGTGCAGCGACCAGACATTGACGGGCGTGCGGCGCGGCTGGCGCGTGAAGCGCAAGATCCGCCGTCCGGCGACGCCGATCTCGACAATCGCGGCCTTCGCGCCGGCACGCACGAGGCTGTCGCGCGCCTCGCCGTAGAACACTGCCCGCAGGGCGCGGATGAAGGTGGACTTGCCGCGGTTGTTCGGCCCGATCAGCGCATTGACGCCAGGGCTCAGGGGAAGCATCGCATCCGCATAGGCCTGGACATTGACGAGGCGAATGAAGCGCAGGCCCGGCGCCGCATCGTCGTCCCAGAGGGCGGCGCAATCCGCGGCCTCGACCGTGACGCCGGACAGCGGCTCGCCGGCGATGCGCGCGATGTGGAAGCGGTCGGAGAATTCCGACAGGTCGTGATGCGAGACCGCGAAGCACTGCACTCCGAGCCGCCGGGCGCCGTCCTCCAACACGCGGTAGAACGACGCGACCCGCTCGGGCGCGATCCAGCAATCGGCCTCGTCGAGAGCAAGGAAACGCGCGACATCGGCCTTCACGACCGCGATGAGCCGCAACGCCATGCCGACCACGTTGGTGAGCGCGCCGCCATTGTCCTCGAGCACGTCCTCCAGGCTGCCGTCCGGGCGCTTCACGCAGATGTCGAGCGCCGCGAGACCGCGCTCGGTCGACAGGTCGAGAGCCACCGGCTTCTCGCCCGGCAGAACCTCCTGCACCAGGGCCGAGAGAAGCGTCTCGAAGGCCTCCAGGTTGCGCCGGCTGGCGCTGCCGTGAACGGCCTCGATGAAGGCCTCCACCTCGTCCTTTACGGCGAGGCGGCCCTTGGCGAGTTCGATCTCCCGCGTCAGCTCCTCGCCGCGTCCCTTCAGGGCGTCGCGCCGCCCGTCGAGCCGCGCGAGCGCCGCCGCCGCGCGAGCGACTCTCTGGCCGACCATCCCGGCGTCGGTCACGGTTCGCTCCCCAATTGCCGCAGACGGGTCTCGACCTCGCGCAGGACGGAATCGAATTCCTCGACGCGCTTCGCGTTCTCGGACAGGGCCGCGTCGATCAGCCGCCGGAGCTCCGCCTCGTCGTCTGTGCCGAACTCCTCCCGCGCCCGCGTGCGGGCCTGGTCGAGCTCACGCGTCAGCCTGTCGACCTCGCCCTCGGCCCGAATCCGTTCGGCGCGCAGCCGCTCGAAGGTGGCGCGCATCTGTTCCAGCCGCCCGAGGCTGTCGTTCTCGGGGCGTTTCGGGCTCGTCATCGTCAGGCGTCTCCGTTCCTCGGTGCGGCGATTCATCCATCAAGCTGAGCAGTAAAGGCCTGCGAGAATTGTCGTCATCATCTCGCGGGCCGTCAGCACGATCCCTTTAATCCTACGCCACTGTTTCCCACATAATATCCGTTACTCCGAGATTACAGCCCGCGCGAGCGCATTTGCTTGACACCAAATCTCGCAGGCGTATGTTCTCATTTTGTTCCTGTTTCAACTCATGCGCGTCGGTGATGGCGCCTTTATGGCGCCGGCCTTGCCGCCGGAAAAATACCGGGAGGATGTCGGAATGACGGCCGTGGCGGACGAACAATCGATGGTCGAGGACGAGGCGATCTTCGAGAACGAGGACTGGCTCGTGACCGCGAGCGGCCTCGAGCACAAGGGAACGGGCTATTTCATCGGCCAGGAGAGCCTGGGCTCCCGGCGCGGCGACGGGCTCTGGGCCTGGCCGCTGCACATGGCCGAGAAGAGCTGGTGCGCCATGGCGCCCTTCTCGGAAGCCTTCGCCTGCGCGGTGGCTTTTCACCGGATCGAATCGGATATCGACCTCGCCCGGAGCTTCACCATCGCCCGGCGGGACATCGCCTCCTGGCCGCAGGCGACAGAGGCCGAAAAAGCGGTTCCGTCGCCCCTCATGACCTTGCAACGGACGCCCCGGAATCCCATCTATGTGGGACGCAAATATGCTGACAATTCAGAGAATTGCGAGGCTTCCCGGCCCTCCGCGAATCCCCGCTTCCGCGACCCTGAAGGCCTCCGTGCCTCCCCGGTCCGGACGCGCCTTCGTTCCCCCCGCTTCGATCTAGTGCGGGCCCCGAAACGGATCCGCAGGACAGGCACGAAGCTCGTTCGGATGATCCAAGCTGCATGGAACATAAAGTGAACTTATGGCCAAGCTCGCCTCCTGCCCGGCCGACCGAGAGATCGTTTCGTTGGGCCGGCGGAGCGGAAGACACCGTGGCTCCGCCGGAGACCGCCGAGGACTTCGCCGGGCACGTGATCTTCGCGATCTGCCAGGCGAGCGTCACGCCCTCGGTCGGGCGGCGGGCCCATGAGCAGTGCATGCGTGCGCTCGCCATGGGTGCCACGGCCCGGCTGGGCTTTCGCCATCCCGGCAAGGCGGATGCGATCGACTGCGTCTGGCGCGAGCGCGACCGCCTCTTCGCCGATTACCTGGCGAGCAACGACAAGGTCTCGTTCCTGGCGAACTTGCCGTGGATCGGCCCCGTGACGAAGAGAACCCTGGCCCGACGGCTCGGCCTCATGGCCGCGCAGGAGCATCGGGCCGTTGCCTGAAGCCGAAGAAGAACGACAAGAAGAGGTGTCATCGATGTCTAAGGAACGTGCAAGCGATGTGGGATTCTGCGTCGTCGACAGCAATGCCGACGTCATCGCCGATAACCTCATTCACCGGATCCGCGAGAGCGCCGTCGAGATGGAGAGCCAGGTCAACCGGCTCTATCGCGGCCGTCATGCCTATGATCTCGGCGAGGGTGCCAGGGCCGATCTCGGCAAGCTCATCGAGCGGCTGAACTACATGGCCAGGACCCTGCGCGAGATCGAGGGCGCGCAGTCGAACGTCGTCTATCTCCAGGCAGCCGAGTAATCATTCTCCGACCATTCTCCTCCGCCGCGTCCCCGCGGCGGATTTTTTATGCACATTGTCCCTCGCGCATCGCGCCGAAAAGTGGTCCCGACTTCTCCTTCAATACGGCCCTCTGGATCGCGCTGAACGAGAGTAGCTTGAGGAAAAGAGCACTGGAGTCTCGAAACAGATTTGCTCGTTGGATCCGCTGCTCCGGCGCCTGCGGACTCGCGGTTTGTACCGCATTGCGTCTTCCTTTCCGGTCACGGCTTTTCGGCTCCTGTCCCGCTCTTCGCTCCTTCCGCATTGAGGCATCGTGCAGAAAACCGGCCTGCCTTCGCTGACGTGGACCTTCGGGTCCGTACGCTTCTCTAAAGCCGCGGCGTGAAATCCAAGTCACGCCCTTCCCTTCAAGCTTCTGTTCTCGAACATCGTTTCACGCGAAACCGGTTCCCGTTTTCGTGTCCGTTGCTCTGAGCGTCCTGCTGACGGCCCGGCCGTCCGCCTGCGGCGCTCTTGCCATTTCTCAAGAACAAATGTAGAACGAAACCGATGTCCTCGTTCGGGACAGGAGAGCGAAACCGACCTGACAGATGTCAGGAGAGACGAAGTGGAGATGTCCCATGGCGGGCAGTGTGAACAAGGTGATATTGGTCGGGAACCTGGGGCGCGACCCTGAGGTGCGGCGGCTGAACTCGGGCGAGCCGGTGGTGAATCTGCGGATTGCCACCTCGGAGACCTGGAAGGACAAGGCCTCGGGCGAGCGCAAGGAAAAGACCGAGTGGCACTCGGTGGTGATCTTCAACGAGAACTTGGCCCGGGTCGCCGAGCAGTATCTGAAGAAGGGCTCGAAGGTCT
>Ga0065721_10049865_pt1 | contig 26134 bp, 36 predicted proteins | sample Mesricmetagenome_FD_59108 | JGI IMG/M metagenome (GOLD analysis project Ga0065721, IMG submission 59108) | Mesophilic microbial community from rice straw/compost enrichment Sample: eDNA_1 v2 (version 2) | ecosystem: Engineered > Solid waste > Grass > Composting > Bioreactor | place: USA: Davis... | reverse complement strand
CTTCGGGACTACGCTCCAGCCGGCTGAGCAGGCTATTCCTTATGACTAGGCAGCCATTTTCCGGATCGGGCGCCTCTGCGCCGATTTTCAGCCCGTCGGCGTTCAAGATCACCCTCACCGGAAAAGAATTTCCGAGTAGGTAGTATCTATGGCTTTGCCTCTTCGGCATCGTTCCATCTCTGCCGGAATGCCACCGCGTCGCTTTCCCGGGCAAAATAGAAACGCGCGTAATCCACCGGCACCTGACCGGGCTCGTGTTGCCGTTGGCCGTGTTGCGCCCATTCACAGCCGCGCTGCCGGCACCATTCAAGCATACCATCAAGGCGCCCGCCGAGCCCTCCTGGCGGCACGGTCACGTCAACCCGATGCGGATAGATGCGCTCCGCGATCGACTTGTTGCTTTCAGACTTATAACGGGGCATAGCGCGACCAACCCGTGCGTTTCGAAATCGTGACTCAATTAATATGGTACGCTTGGAACAAATGAAGAACAAGTTTTCTCGCATGACGCACTACGCGTGGCTCGCTGCTTCAATTCGCGCTTGCGCAACAGCCGGCCATGATGGGCGCCGTCATCGCGCCGATTTGGCTGAATTGTGGGAACCGCGATTTCTATGCGCAACTAACAGGGTCTATGCGCAACTAAGGAGCGCCCAATGGCCGAGATTCCCTACCCCTACAAAATTGACGACAAAAACGGCGTCGTGGACGGCCGCGATTTCGCACTCAAATGCATGATGCACGCTTATGAGCTGCTCGGCCCGTACGCCCGAGGCGACGCCGAGGTTTACAGGAAGCTCGTGCGCATCACCGAACATCTGGCTGAACTGGAACTGGCTATGAAGAGGGACCCGGACAAGGACGAGGAGATCCCGCGCCTTTCCATCGTCATCGATGAGAAGGATTCCGAGGATGCCGCCCGGAGAATCGAACAGCACCTGATCGATACCGCCGACAGGACCGAGGTCCTTCTCAAAATGGCTGATGGTAGGGGCGTTTAGTCGTCTTCGCGCCGGTAACCAGGTCCCTTGCCGCGGCGCGGACGGCGACCGCGCTGGATTTTCTGAGTCCGTGCCTTCCAGTTCAGAGCGCGATCGTCACCATCCGGATCATCCGCGCCCTCGACAAAACCGCCCGCGTCGTTGAATTCGACGCTCAGCTCGCCCTCCTTGAATTCCCGCTTGCGCCACAGCCCGTCATCGCGCGCGGCGTCATAGAAATCCTGCGCGGCCTTCTGGCCGATCGTGCGGGCCTGCTCCGCCGAACGGCTCAGCGCATTATCGAGCGAGCGCTTTTCCCGCGCTTCAACCTTTTCGAGCCCGCGCCGGCGCCGCTCGATATCAAGCTTCTCGCGCTCGTGCCGCCGGGCAAGCGCCTCACGCTCCAGCACGTGCCGCTCGTTGGGATCGAGATGGGTGAGTTTCTGGATGTGCCCGAGCACCGAGCGCAGACCCGGTGTGCGGGCAATCAGCTCCGCAACGGCGCTGCGCACCCGGAACAGCAGGCGTTTTTTCTCCTCCTCCTGCGCGGCATGCAGGGTCAGCTTTTCGCTTGCCTGGCGCACCAGCATGTCCTGCTCGGCAGCAGCAAGCGCGGTGCGGCGCTACGCCTGCTTGTCGGCAAGCGCCTGGCGTGCCGCTTCGTGCGCCTTTTCGGCAAGCGCGCGCGCTTTATCGCCGCCCTGCCCTTCGCTCTGCTTTTCGCCGCGAGCGCGAACCAACTCCTTGGCCTGATCAACGCTCGGCAGGTCTTCGGGCGCAAGCGCAGCGAGCTTCTGCTTGATCTGCCGGGCGGTGTGACCATCGACGTAACGGGAGAGACTGTGCACATCCGCGAATTTATCGACGACGACAAAGCCCCGCCGGTCGCCACGGGCGAGAATGTAGCCCTGCTGCGCGAGCGCCGCGCGGAACCCTTCGGCGCTATCGGATCGCTCATAGGCGGCGGTGATTTCCTTGCGGCGCTGCTCAGGGCTAATGCCGGTCTTCGCGGCCTGCGCATTCTCGGCGAGTGTGGGCTCAAGCTTCTGCTTTTCAAAGCGCTGCTTTTTCTCCCACGCCTTCAGGCCGGGCGGCAGCTCCAGCCCGTATTTATGCGCAAGCTCGCACGAGAGATCGCACAGCCGGCGACGGTCGTGCGCCATGTGGATCGCCCGCATCTTTTCGGCATCGATGCGCGACCAGACGACATGGCAATGCTCGCGCCCGTTTTTCACGTGAAAGACGATGGCACGCGGCTGCCCGGCAAGACCGAGGCGCTGCTCGATTTCAGCGATCGCCTCGTGGTACTGATCGCGCGTCAGCGGCGCGGATGGATTGATCGACAGGCTGTAGAGCGGCTGCTTCGCCCTGGTGCCGGCCGCGACCGCCTCAAACTCGGCAAAGGCGCCGTGAAGATCGTCCGCGACGGTGCCGTGAATTTCGGCAATTTCGACGCGCTCATTGTCGTAGCCGTTCATCAGGTGAATAGCGAGATCGCCGCCATTGCCGCGCTGGCTGCCCTTGAGGATCATGGCTCGCGCCCCAGCGCTTCGAACAGGGCAACGCGCATATCGGCGATGTCACGGCACGCGGCTTCGATTTCGCGGGCGAGCTGCTCGTCTTCGGTGGCACTGGCCGCCTGCATCAGCGCGGTTTTGAGCGGCCCGATCTGGCCGAGAATTTGCGCGGCCGCCTCGCGGCCCAGCGGCGGCCGGCGGCTTGCGCGCGGCGGCGTCTGGTTGAGCAGCGCAAAGCGGATCAGGGCGGCGATCGACACACCGGCACGCTCGGCCCGCTCCCGGATGAGAGCGGCCTCGCTGTCATCAAAACGCGCCTTCAGGATGATCCGGCGCTGCCGGTTTTCACTGCCGCTGCGTGCCATCTCCTTTCCTCTTTCCGCCGCGTGCAGGGACGGTCCCTGCCCGTGGTCCAGCGCCGGAACGCTGGTCGTCGTCCAGCACCGAAATGCTGGTCGATGGGTGTCCAGAGGGAGAGCCGAATTCTCCCTCCGGTCGAAGCCGGTGCCGAAACACCGGTCGTGGTCCAGGACGCGAAAGTCCTGGTCGTGCTGGAGCGCCGAAACGCTCCGCGATGGTCCAGGAGAGCGCCATCTCCTGGTCTGGTTTCCAAAGGGCACGAAGGCTCTTTGGCGGCGCTTCGAAGTGTTACGCAGAAGGGTCGTTTGCAGCGGCCGCCGGGTCCAGGTCACGTGCTGGACAGGCACGTGAATTAAGGCCGGTCACGGCCTTACGCCGCGTGCGGCGCCGGGCGGCCGGCTGCAAGCGGATAATCCGGGGTCGATGCCCGCGATTATCCGCATCGCCGGGGGATGCAACGGGGGGCGGCATAAGCCCCCCTTGCCAAGATGGCGCGGGGACCCCGCGCACATCTTGTATCCGCTCTCAAGCGACCTTTTTCTATTTTACGACGGGGGGAATTAGGAAGGCGTTAACCTTGCCTGCTGCGCCGCAATAGCAAAACAAGCAGCAATGTCGTTCTGGCGTAGCAGTGTTTTGCCCAGGCCGTCAAGAATTGCTCACGCTATCTTCTACGCCTGCGCCTCCACCGGCGCCGGAGAAAACTCGATATAGAAGTCGCTGGTCCAGTGCGGCGCGATGAACATCCGGCGCAGCGGCGGCTCGTGGCCGGTTCCCGCAAGCGTATAGGGAGGCATCCTGCCTGAAGTTGACAGCAGATACTGCTGCATGTGGACGTAATTCCGCAGCAGCAAAAGGTAACTGGTGACCGGCGGATCGCCGCCGACATAGCGCATGAAGATCCCGGAATAGCGGGCCGGAAGCGGCTCGGTCGCCGTCCTGAATATATCCGGGTGCTTGTAAACCTCACGCTGCGCCCGGTCCCCGTTGAACACCAGCTCCTCGGCGATCAGGTAGTGCGGCTGCCCTGAGTCCCTGAGCGAGAGCACCGAGTAGGCGTGCTCGTAGCGATCCTTGAGAGAAGTCACGCGCTCGGTGCGGAACCGGCCGTGATAGGTGCCGATAAACGTGCTGCAAGGGGCATCGAGGGCGGTTTCCTCCATCAGGAATTGCCCCAGCATGTCCGCGAGCCGCTCTTCGGCGGGTGGCGGCGCCACCTTCATTAAAAAGGTGGCGCAGTGGTGGACCAGCGCATCATCGGTGCGGTGGCTTGCCGCGAGAAAGCGCTGCAAGGACTTGATCGGCACGCGGTCGGGATTTTGGTCGCCGATCGCTTCGGCAATACGGAGCTGAAGCGTCGGCACGCCGACCTGGTGCTGCTCCTTATAGCGCAGCAGCGAGCGCCGGATGCGCTCGCTGCTCGCTCTCGTCATAAGCAGGGCGCCGCTCTGCCATTGGTGACCAGTTCCTGTCCACGACAGCCGCGCCCTGCGCTGCCCATGCTGGCTGCGACGGCGCGTGCCGCGCCAAGCATAGCAAAGGAGCGACTCATGTGGATTCTTATCGGACTTTGCATCCTGTTTTTCTTTCTCTGCGCCTGGCGCATGGAAGGAAGAATCGACGGCACCTACGGCTCGGCCCAATGGTGCAGCCATTGGGCGCTTTTCCGGCGGGGACACTTTAACCGCAAGGGCCTGCTGGTCGGGGACCGTATCAGGCTGCTGCCGGTCTACTACGAGCAGACCCATGCCATCACTTTCGGGGCGACGGGCAGCGGCAAGGGCACGGCGGCTGTGCTGCCGAACCTTCTTTCTTATGAGTGGATTTTCCTGCTCGATCCCGGCGGGGAGAACAGCGCCATTGCCTCGAAGCACTGGCGCGAGGCCGGGTATGAATTCGGCTGCATCAATTTTTTCGGCCAGCACACCGAAGTGCCGTGGGAGCTACCGACGCACGGCTTCAATCCGCTCGACCTGCTCGACCCCGAAAGCCCGACCTTCGCGGCCGACGCGCTCGTGCTTGCCGAGATGCTGATCAAGCGCAGCGGCGGGGAGAAGGAGAGCACGAGCTTCTTCAAGAATACGGCGCGCGGGCATGTGCGGGATTTCATCATCCATTGCAAAACCGCCGAGCCGCCCGCGCGGCAGAATCTCGCGACGATTTTCTCCTACATGAACGCGGATGCGGCGGACTGGCAGAAGCTGCTCACGGCGATGAAGGCGAATCCGGCGTGCGGGTATCTTGCGCGCACCGGCGCGGTCGCGCTGGAGCGCCGCGAGGCGCAGGCGCCGGAAGAGTTTTCGGCGATCCTTTCAACGATGCAGGAGGATTTTAACTGGCTGACCGATCTCCAGGTCCGCAATGCGATCAGCCGCAGCGATGTCGATTTCAACATCATCAAGGGGATCAGGCCGCGCCAGCGCGGCGGCGTCATCAGCGTCGTGCTGCCGCTGCAATATAACAAGAGTCACGCGGCGATCTCGCGCCTTGCGCTTGCCTGCGCGGTTCTCACCATGCAGCGCAGCCCGCTCGCGGGGCACAAGGTCCTGTTCCTGATTGACGAGTGCGCCGATCTCGGCAAGCTCGCGCACCTGCCCGACTGGCTCGCCACCTTGCGCAAATACGGCGTCGTGCTCTGGCCGATCTTTCAGAATATCGGTCAGGTCGCCGATCTTTACGGCCGGGGCTGGCAAACGCTGATTGCCAATTGCGGCCTGCTGCAAATTCTCGGCATCGGCAACGATCTTGAGACCGCCGAGCATACCGAACGCCTGCTCGGCAAGTGCACGGTCAGGACCGTCACAACGAATGCGCGGGGCGAGCAGTCGATCTCGTCCACGGCCCGTTCGCTGGTGACCGCGGACGAGCTGCGCCGCCTCCGGACGGACGAGCAGATCGCGCTGATCGGCAATCTGCCGCCGGTCGGTCTTTTCAAGACGCCCTACTGGGAGCGTCCCGAGCTGGAGGGGCGCTTTCATCCCAATCCGTATTACAGCGGCAAGAGCGGTTCTCCCCGTCATTTCGCCGCGCTGCGCGGCAGCATCTATTACGCCCTGATCTGGTGGATGGCGCCGCACCCGCTCGCGGCCCTGATCATGGCAACGCCGGTCGTGAGCTGGCTCTTGCTGTTCTTCGGTACCCTCCTCGCGGGCGGAGGGCGGTGAATGGAAATCCTGCTCGCCCTCGTCGCCTGGTTCGCATTCTGCAAGGCACTCGAAGAACTCGGCCCGCCGCTGATCGAGGGGCTGGTCTGCGTTGTCCGCTTTCTGCTGCTCGCGCTCGCGGTCGCGCTCAAAAGCGTCGTGCGCGGCTGCGCATATGCGCTGGCTGCTGGGTTCCGGCTTGCCGTGTGCGGGGTGCGGATCACGGGGAGCGCTCTTGCGAGCGCCCTCACTTTCCTTCGCTATTTCCTTCAGGAACTGCGACGCGGACCGGAGCCCGATCCGGAGCCGGATGAAGATGATCTTTACGAGGCCGCGCTCGTGCTCCTCGGGCTCGATGAAAATTACACCCGCGCCGCCCTCGATGCCGCCTACCGCAGGGCGATGAAAACCGCCCATCCCGATCTTGGCGGCAATGTCGATGACGCGCAGGCGCTGAACACCGCGCGCGAGATTCTGATGCGCCGCGCGCCCGCCTCCTGATGTCCAGTCCATGTCCAGGAATTGCGTGCGCGCGCCCTGTATCCCTGAAAGCAGCACAGATGAGAAGGAGGTTTAAATGCTGCCACGCAAGATCAACCAGAGCCCCGTTCCGGCAAGCGCTTTCGGGCGCGCGCTCGCACGCATGAAGGAAAAGCGCGAGGCCGCGCAGCGGCTCGTGCGCATCGGCTTTATCGTCGATGCCACGGGAAGCCGCGAGCATGGCTGGGAGCAGGCGCAGACGGTGCAGGGCCGGATGTTCGATAGCGTTGCCGGTCTTGGCCGCGTTGCGCTTCATCTCGTCCATTTTGGCGGTAATGAGATCACCGACCATGGCTGGAGCGAGGACACAACGGCCCTCGCCGCCCGCATGGCGGCGGTGCGCTGCCGCAAGGGTCTGACGCAGATATTACCGGCGCTGCGCCTCTTCTTTTCCGAAGAGCAGGTGGTCGCCGAAGCGCTGATCCTGGTCGGCGATGCGTTCGAGGAAGACGCACGCGAAATCGACTTCATTGCGCATCACCTGAAGGCGCGCGGCACGCGGGTCTTCAGCTTTTTCGAGGGCGATAACGGCGCGGCCGAAGCTGCCTTCCGGCGCATCGCCGAGGCGACCGGCGGGCGCTTTGCCCGGCTTGGCGATGATCTGCCGCTCGGCGATCTGTGTGCCGGCGTCGCGCTGCTGACGGCCGGCGGCGAAAAGGCGATCCGGCGGCTGAAGAACGAGCAGGCGCGCAAGCTGCTGCTCACCGGTCCCGCAAAGTAAGCCATACAACCAGCAAGGAGAAAGGGAATGGACAAGATCGACAAGACGATCACCGAGCAACTCGATAGCCACAGCGATGAAGCTCTGCGCGAGGTCATCGCTCACGCGCGGCAGATACTTGCGCGCCGGGACGATCAGCGAAAGAAAGAGGCGCTCGCCAGCATCCGGCAAATCGCACGCCAGCACGGGCTTGATGTCGCGGTCAAAAAGCCAGCCCGCAAGCGTGGCCGTCCGGCGAAGAATGCCGCAGACTCTTGAAACGGCTATAGCCGCGCCGGTTGCTAGAGGTTGATGAAGTAGGTGGCAACGCAGCCGTCACGCTCTTCCTCGCTCAGCTCCTCAAGCCGGCGCGGCGGCGTGCGGATCGCAGCCCTCCGGTCCGTGCCCGAAAGATGCAGCGCGAGCGCGTCGGCGAAATTCTTCTTCGCTTCGTCGATCGTATCGCCGCGCGAAACGCAGCCCGGAACATCCGGCATTTCGACCCAGTAGGCCGTGCCGGATTCTTTGCGGATCAGGGCGAGATGTTGCGTCATCGCGGTTCTTCTCCTTTGCGAAGGATAGCGGATACAGGCAGAAAGAGAAGAGAGCGCTTACGCGCTCTCCCCCTCTTCCTTCGGATCGAAGGCCCGCAGGACGATGCGGCCCGAGGTCACCGGGACCAGATCGAGCTGGAGCGTAAAACCCTCGCCGTCCTTGTGGTCCCATGCGGCGCCGATCCGTGTCCAGGGCGCTTTGTCGCGGTCGGGAACATGATAGGCGATCAGGGCCGGTGCCTTCTTCTCTTCGGTGTTTTTCCTCTCGTAACGTGCCATTGGTGGTCTCCTTTCAGGTCAGTTTCGTTTCAGAATGACGAGGGAATAGCGGCGGGGCGGCAGAGCCGGACTGCACCGCCCGGCGGGAAACGGGCAACACGGCCCGCGAAGCGGGGTGGTGCGGGCAGCCCGTTGCGGTCCGGCGCGACCCGCGCAGAACCGATTGTCATTGAAGCGAAACGATGAAAGGAGACGCGGGCACGGCGACGGCAGGACAAATCCGGGAAGAGGTAAACCGGACTTCTCGCCGCAGGTCTGTTGGCCGCTGCGCGCGAGCGCCCCGCAGACCATGATCCTCCGCCCTGCCATGCGATCCACAGATATGGCGAGGCTCAAGGCCCCTGCTCATCGTCCCGGTGGCCGTGGCACCCGGCCTGCCGGGCCATCCCGAAGGAAGCGGGTAATGCAAGGCGCTCTCTTCGCCTTAAAATCCGCATACGCAAAGCCCGCGCCCGCGATGAACACGGGCGCAGGCCAATCGCCGATCAGAACAGGGCAAGCTGCTCGGTCTCCCCCGGCGCGAATTTGGCGGGCGGGCCGCTCAGAATGAATTCGCTTCCCCCATGCCGGACGCGCATGCCGTGATAAAAACCGTTCGGGTCCGCGCGCGCCGCATCGCCGTCGGCGGTCTTCTCGGCGTAGCTGACGCAAGCGCCCGCGAACCCTGCCGGATGGATGAGCCTGTAGGCTTCGGCGCAGACGGCGCCGCCGCGCCATTCGATCCCCACGCAGACCCAGAGGCCGCCCCTCCAGGAAAAGGGCTTGCGCACCGGCTGACCCGTGCCGATGCGATCGGCGCTGTAGGAAGCATGAATATCGCCCTCGCCGAGCGTCCTGTCGGCCCGGTGACACCACCGGCCCGCCGCGAGGCGGGCCGGATCGACGGTGAAGGTTTCGATGCGCTCGGTCATCATGGCGGCCTCCGTCATGCCCGGATCGCGCCATGCAGGCGAGCCTCGTCGGCGTAAGCCGAGAGCGTTTTCGTTGCGCTGAAGTAAAGGTCGCGCTCGACGGGAAGGCCGAGCCGGCCGCGCACGCTTTCCAGTTCCCGAATGCTAACCGATCCCAGCTCGGGACAGCCCAAGCCGAGATCGCACAGCCCGAAGGCAATGTCGTAATCGTCCGGATCGATTTCTGTTAGCAGCCAGGTGCAGTTCGCATCGGGCGTGAAGAGCTTTACGACCGGCAGGAAGTCGGCTTCCGCCTCGCCATTTTCGGCAAGCTCGGCACGGATGCGGCCGTTGCGCAAGAGCTGCTCGTGGATGGTCTTCGTCAAGAGTTTCATGCTCGTCTCCTTCGTTTGCGGTTTTCTCAAGACGCGCAGGGCGAAGGACGGGCGGACAAGCCGGCCGGTCACACGGGCAACACGGCCCGCGCAGCGGGGTGGTGCGGGCGGCCCGTTGACCGGACGGCGCGCCCGGACAGGCTCAGCGTCACATTCAGAGAAAACCGGACGGAGGAGATGCAGCGCTGGAAGGAAGCGCCAGCCTGCGACGCTGCGTCACCAGCGGCCCGCAAAGACGTTCTGTCAGAAGGCAAGACGATTGACGCGCACGGGCGGTCGTGAACGCGCCGGGCGCGGCGCTGACCGATGCTCCTCCATGCCCTTCGCGCAGACTCCTGCCGCGCCGGGACCTTCAGGCCGCGAACCTGGCAGACGGGAACGCCATCCCGACGCAAGCGTGAAGCTCCTCCACTCACGTTGCGGCCGGTGCGGTGCGTCGTGCATTCCGCCTGCCCTTCCGTGGCGGCGAGAAGGTCCGGATCGGCCGGGCCTGCAAAGCCATGGAGGAATACATGCAATCGCTTACCACCGCCTTCGCGCTCGCCGCGTCCATTGCGCCGCAACGCGGCACCGACTGGCACAGCTTCTGGCTGATCGTCTTCATGCTGGTTCTGCATGAAGATGCGCGCCGCGAGCGCAAGCGTCGCAAATGCGAGCGCGCCCGTAATCAGCCTCCGGTCCCTGCCAGGCCGAAGCCGCCGGCAGGTCCGCGCTGAGCGCAGCCGCCCCGCAACGGCGGGCGCGGCATCTCTCTAATCCTGGCAGCAAATCAGCGATTGAGGCTTTCGACTTCGAGCGCGCCGTTGCAGACCAATGCGGCCTGCTCCAGCAGCCGGCGGGTTGCCTTGTCGGACAGATCGAAGCCGCACGGGCTGCCCGCGACAGAAAGCTCGATCCCGGAAACGATGATGTCGATCTCGACCCGGCCGCCGGCGCCGAGATGCTCGCGGAGCGCCGCGTTTATCCTCTTGCTGGTTTGCTGCGACGGTCCGGGATTGCGGTAATTCCGGAAGCGCCTGCGCAAATTCTCCGTCTCGCCGATATAGTGGCGACTGCCGCTCGTGCCCAGCAGACGCAGCCGGTAGAGGGCCGGGACGTTTGGCGCTGCCGGAAATGTCAGCGCGCCGGCCTCCATTTCGAGGGCGCCGAGTTGCTTCCAGCGCATTTTGATCGCAGTCGTAACTTCGCCACCCGGCGCATCCGGCAATCCACCCAAATCGATCGCAACAGCGCCGCGCCCGGAATCGCGACGATGCGAAGCCGTGCGGGGCGTAGCGGCGACATCACGGCGGCGGAATGTCACCATTTCCTTGGCGAGATCGACCTCTTGGGCCATCCAGCCTTCGGACAGCCATGCCTGTGCATGCCGCTTGGGGCTGGCATCGTTCGCCCACCAGGCCGGATACCGGCGCGCACTTGCCGGAAGCGGGAAGCCGAGAATGTTTTCGACCACATCGAAGCCGAGCCGCAGTACATCCGGATCGGCTCCATTCAGAAATCGGGAAAGATTGTCGTACTTGCTCAAGAATTCCCCCTTCTTCTTGATACCGTGATTCGCTTTTTCCTCCAACAAGACGGCCGCGCCCGCCAAAGCGGGCGCGGCGATTTTGATCTGCCTCCTTACGCGGCTGCTTGCGCCTGCCCGGCGGCAGCTTGCTGCAAGCACTCTGCGGGCGGATTCATGCCCTTGGTTTTCTCGGGCGATCCGACCGAATGCAGGTAATCCACGGCCCGCTGCGCATAGGATGCAGCGGTGAAGATCGCGCGCTTGTCGTTCTTCAGCACCTTGAGCCATGAGCCGATATAGGCGGCGTGATCCGGGCGCGGCTCCGGCGTGAGGTCGAGGTCGGTGCAAAGAAAGGCTGAACCCAGCTCCGCGACCAGCTCCTCGGCGGCGTAGCCTTCATCGCCCCAGCGCTTGCGCCCGAAATCACGCTCCAGCCGCTTCGGGTGCCGGGTCCAGTGCGTGCACTCATGGGCGAGCGTTGCGTAATAGCTCTCGGCGTCGCGAAACGCTTCAAAGGCCGGCATCTGCACGTAATCGTGCGTGACGGTATAGTAAGCCTGATTCCCGCCATGCCGGATGTCTGCGCCGGTCGCGGCAAAGAACGCTTCCGCATGCTCGATCCGCCGCACGGGATCAAGACGCGGCTCCGCCTTTGCGTAGTAACGCTCGGGAAGGCCGTCGATCTGGTCAACGCAAAACACGGTGTAGCCTTTGAGGAAGGGAATTTCGCGCTCTTCCTGCTCGCCGGTGTCGGCATCGGTTTCGGTGCGGCGGATGCGGTCGGCATAGACAACAAGACTGCCCTTTTCGCCCTTGCGCACGTGTCCGCCCAGCTCCTGCGCCTTGCCGGAATGTCATCCAGATCGGCGCGGAAAAGCCTTTCGCCATGGCGTCAGCCCAGAGCATCAGCACGTTAATTCCCTGGTAGGGCACGCCGTTAGAACGCAGCGGCCTTGTGATCCGCCCGGCCGCGTGCTCCGCGTTCCACGGCTTCAGCCACGGCCGCACGCCATTTTCCAGCACGGCGACGATTTGCCCGGTGATCCGCTCGTAAACATCCTGCTTCATTGGTCTTGCTCCCTAGTTTTCCGGTTGCGCGCAGCGCTGCGCTGCTGCTGCAACCGGACTAGGCCCGCGCCAATGAGCGGGGGGTCAGGCGGTCAAGGCCGGACGCCGGGAAAGGGGGATCACCCGGCCTGCACGGAGCGAAGCGGAGGAAGGTCGGGGAATGCCTCGCGTCCGCCCCTCGGGCTTGGCCTTGACGGCCCAGGGGCCGCAGGCCCCAAAGTAAGAAAGAGAGTTCGCGGCGTTTGCGCCGCGCCCGCACCAGGCGGCGTCAGCCGCTGTTATGCGCGAGGGATCGTCACCGAATGGCGGAGACGGCCACAGGCGGCTCCGGGAGCGAAGCGAGTAGAGCCCGGTTCGGCTTCAGCCGAACGCGCCAGACCAAATGGAATGGTTCAAATGCTCATTCCAGATGAGCATGGCCGAGTAAACCGCCGGTTCGATACGGTAGCCGCATGTCGGCGGATCAATTCTTGCGCAATAGGTCGAAAATGGTTGCGCATAGGCATCTATACGCAAGATCGCAGGGCGCGGCTCAGTAGCATCGGAGCCGCGCGGTGGAAAACCGTCGAACAAAGGTTGCGTTCGCGATGAGGCTTGGCATTATTGATAGAATTACAACCTACTGATTGATGGAATTCTAACCTATTGATATGTCGTGGAATTTTTTTTGAAAAATCGTTTCCGGTTTTGGAGCGTCCCGCCGACTAACTTTAAAGAAAGGGGGGCAGGATGGCCAAAACCGACACTTCACCACCAAAGGAGGCGCCTGCCGAGGCGGCAGACGAACCGCCATCGGTAGGTCCGCTGACCCGCCGGGGGTATAAACGCACCGCGGCAACGCAGCGGCAAATCAACGACTCCTTGAGCCTAGCGGCGGCGGATCTGATCGCACGCGCACGGCCGAGGGACGAAAAGCACCCGGGCATATTATACTTGACGTACCCAAACGGGGAGATTACATTGGGGTCATAAGGAGATACCCATGTCTAAGTCCATCCTCGACGCCAAGGTTTTCCACGATGAAGCCGCCGCCTATCGGTTCGTTGAGGAACGGGTTTGGCCGGAAGGGCCGGTTTGCCCCCATTGCGGGTCTACCAAGGAGCATGTCGGCAAGCTGAAGGGCAAAAGCACCCGCGTAGGCACCTACAAGTGCTACGGCTGCCGGAAGCCCTTTACCGTGAAGATCGGCACCATCTTTGAAGCCAGCCACGTCAAGATGAACCTGTGGCTTCAGGCCATCTACCTGATGTGCTCCAGCAAGAAGGGCATCAGCAGCAACCAGCTTCACCGGACCTTGGGCGTTACCCTCAAGACCGCGTGGTTTATGTCGCACCGCATCCGCGAGGCGATGAAGGTTGCCCCCTCGGAAGGCCCGCTTGGTGGCGAGGGTGAAGTGATCGAAGCCGACGAAACCTTCCTCGGCCCTGGTCGCGCCATCTTCAAGACTGGTCGCGGTTGGGTTGGCGAAAGCGGCACCGGCGGCGAGATTAAGGTTCTGACCCTTGTGGAGCGCAATGGCCGCGCCCGCTCGATGAAGGCCGAACACATCACCGCGAAGCAGGCCCGCGAGTTTATCACCCTGAACGCAGATACCGCGTCGCGCCTTGTGACCGATGAATCCCGCATGTATCCGCGCATCGGCAAGGAGTTTGCCAGCCACGAGACTGTGAACCACAGCCGCAAGGAATATGCTCGCGGTGACGTAACCACCAACACCGTTGAGGGTTATTTCTCGGTGTTCAAGCGCGGGATGCGCGGCACCTATCAGCATTGCGGGGAGAACCATTTACAGCGGTACCTCGCGGAGTTTGATTTCCGCTACTCCAACCGCTCTGGCCTTGGCGTTGATGATGTAGAGCGCACCAAGCTTGCGATCCGGGGCGTGGTTGGCAAGCGGCTCACCTATCAAACAACTCGTGGGGCGTAAGAAGAAGCGGAAGAAATACACTGAGCGCCAGATTCGCCGGTTCAAACGACTGGCGATGATCAAGCGCATGGAGAATAAGAGATGACCGATAAACCTAAGCCAAAAGAGCCGGACAAAAACCAGATAGAGCGCTTCAAGGAAGCCGCGAGAGCGGTGGAAGCAGATGAGTCTGATGGCGCGCTGGATAAGGCATTTGACCGCGTTCGGGTTAAGCGTCCAAGCACATTAGCTAAACGCTAAGTTATGGGCCGTCACGAAGTATGGGCGCAACTCTACAGTAACTATCGCTCTAACCCAGTTGTCATCAATTTCGCCGGGCTTTGGTGGGTCTAAAAGCACATCCGCTTCAGCGTCGATGTGGGAAATTAACCGGTCATCTTCGAGTAGGCAGTAGAACGGGTCTTCCCCCGCTTGGGGGACATTGTTGCCGAACTGATTTGGAACGCCCGGCATCGTCAGCCCGTCTATCAGGGTCTTAATCCGGTTGTCGATATCCCCTTTGTGAAACACGCTGCCAACCTGGTTGTCGCGTCGGAGAAAGAGTATCGAAATCGAGCAAAGAGTCTGAAGGCGTTCAGTCACCAGAGGTATGAAGTTGAAATCATTCCTCCTGTACTGACCGTACAGGGAATCGTGCAGGGTGATGAGCGATCCCTCATCCACGCCAAACATATCGTCGGACGAGAGTTTCGGCACCGCTGGGTGTCGCAGGGTGTCGGCAGTTTTCTTTGGGTCAACCATATACGATGTCAGAATCCGGTTGGTTTCCCACAACCGCTTAAGCTGCCCGTGGAACTGACGCCTCACCTTAAATTTGTGCTCTGAAAGAGGCTCCGGCTTTGGGGAGTTGGCGGGGTGTGTTTGTGACGGGCGTAAAGGCCCCTCGTAAGTAAGCCGGAAACGCATGGCCGCCTCCCCCCAGTCGGAGTCGTCTTCTGGACCACTCCTGAGAATAACCTTCCGGGGGATCATAGCCGAATACTCATCGGCTGGATACGCGAAATATAATATGCCCTTGAATCTCGACTCGCTGTTGTTCCGTAGCTTTTTCTTATTGCAGAGATGGAATCCGTCGGCATCATTCTGCGCGGGCAATTTTTTAGGGGTGACCATGATGCTGCATAATAGCGTAGTGCTGACTGAAGTGTCGAAGATGCCGATTGGACGATTTGCGCTGCTGTATCCAGTAAGACAGATGGAACCCATTTTGGCTTTCATTGCTGGCGGAGTGCATGCTGCAGATCCGATGCGGTGGACTGTATTGTTGGACCAGCAGCACTGCAGCAAACCTGAAGAAGTTCCGTTTGCGTTTGAGGCTCCAGCCTATGGCGCGCATAGCGGCATTGATATCACCGAGCAAGTTGCCTTGCGCTATGATGTGTCCGCACTTAAGTCAGCGAAGCTGAACATCTTATACCGGCAGAGTGATTTGGCAGGTAGCCTCGTGTTGTCCGGGAATAAGGTGTGGCTTGGTTTCCGCGACCTGTCGCAAGGGCGCGTTGTTAGACTTGTTGACCTTGTTTCAGGTCTCACCTTGGACTCCGGCCTTTTCGACAAGATTTCTGGAATTGTGATTGAGAATTGGGCGCTGGATTACCTGCACAGGGATTCGACTGGGACCCTCGTTGCGTCAGAGGTGATGCGTCGATAGGCCCCAATGGGCGAGGTGAGCACCGGCGATTCCAGCTTTGGGATTGTAATCGCCAGGATGGTCCTCACTTCCCTCCCGCCTTTCGGCTGCTGCGGTGGTATGAGATTTGAAAGCCCGGCGGCATGCCGCAGAATCGGCAGCGCAGGCGACCGAAATACTGCCGCACGGTGGCATCTGGCCCGCAACGGCGCACGGCTTCCTCGACGGTAATTGTCCTGTTGTGTCCGCACCAGGCGCAGATGGCGATTACGTCGAAGTCGAAGCCCAGCCAGTCACCGAGCCGGCGATCGTAGGCAGCCGGATCCGGGCTAGTCATGGCAACCCGGCCTTCGTCGCCACCAGTCGACATAATGACGCGCCTCGGCATATTCCAACACTGCCGGCCATCGTTCGCCTAGTGCGCGATTCAGCAGGGCGCCCTTCCAGATGTAATCGGTCCTGCGCGGGATCGCCTTCTCGGCCTCGGCCAGCACGGCGACGATCTCCTCGATCGGTGGATGCGGTTTTGGCGGCGGACCGATCGCCGGGCCGTGGTTGTGCGCCAAATGGGGATCGTCCGGATGCCTGCGATGATGGGGCTCGTCGGGCCGGGAGCCGTAGTCCGGCCCGTCTACCCAAAAGGGCCGCCGCGCTTTACCTCCGTCATCTGCTCTGGCAACGGGCCGAGCATGGCGAGTAGGTCGTGCGTCGGGCATTCCGTCTCCCCGAGCCAGGCGGCGAAGTGCTCGGCGGTCAAGATTGCCGGCATGCGGTCATGCAGCGGCTCGATTTTCGCGTTGGGCTTCGTCGTAATGATAGTCGCACACAGATCGATCGGCGCGGCCTGGACGCTTTCCGCCTCATCCTCGGTTAGCCTCGGCCGCCAGGTCGAATACAAGCCGGCGAACGCGAAGGCCCGGTTGCTGCGCACCGTGATGGTGTAAGGGACGCGCTGGACCTTGGACTTGGTCTGCGGCGCATCGGGATCTGGCACCTTCTGCCACTCATAGAAGGCGTCGAAGGGGATCAGGCATCGCCTGCCCTTCTCGAAGAGCGGCCGCCAGAGCCGACTGCGACCAACGAATTCAGCCCGGGCATTGATGGTGTTCGGGATCTTCTCGCCGCTCTGGTCGATCATGCCCCAGTGAGGAAATATCATCTTCCGAGCGCCATCCTTGCCTCTGGCAATGACGACCAGGCGGTTAGTCGGCCTGGTGTCGGCGCCGGCCGGAACATTCGCCGGCGCCGGAGTTCCTGGCTGCGCCAGGAACTCGTAGATGAATTGCTGCAGCTCTTGAGCCTGGGCGAGGCGTCCACACATGAAGAGGACTCATAATGCCAGGTGTTCTCCTTTTCCAGAAGAAGATGTTCTCATGCTAGGCCTAATGTCATAGGATGCCTCGATGGCTGACTTTGCATTCTTCACCATACGCCTGCGCCCCGGACTGACCCGCATTCCGGCCGATCCATGGCGCGACCCGTTAGAATGGCTCGAATTCGATGACCGCTATCGGCCCATTCCGCTGCAGGCCGAAACGAAACAATCGGCGGTCGAAGAGGGCAAAAGGATATGGCTGGGTATGCCCGAGCCCGAACTGGGCGACCCATGCGTCGGCTACATCGTGGCGGACGCCGACGACGAGGCAGCGGTGGGTATTTCGATTGTCATGGACCGGATCGCCGAGCTCGTCGACCAAGCGGCTATGAAGCGACTATTTGGAGATGCGTGGCCCTCGGCTCAATGATCATCGGTTCGAGTGGCCACGGCTGTATTATTTCAATGCAAATGCGATCTATGCGAGAGGCTCATCTTGATCGAAACATCCTGACGAGATAGCCGAGCCCCTCACCCCAGGGCACTTGCCAGATGTTGCACCGCGCTTTCTTGACCGCGGATTTAAGATCATCGGCCGCATCACTGATCGCCTCAATCCGTGTTGGGTCAACATTCCGTCCGGCAACCTGGAACGTATCGCCCGTCGCAGCGCGGCGCAATGCGATGATCTTGAATGGCGCGGCAAACCGATAAGTCGGATAGCTATCGATGAGCTCCTGGTTCATTCTCGCCACCACCCCCATCTTCGCCTTCAGCTTGCTCGCGGCGCGCTGCAGACCAGCATCGGTGGGGGCGAGATTCCAGTAATCGTCCGCAAGGTCGACTACGCGATCTATTTCTTGAAGCAATTCCTTGATGGCGGAGTCGCGTTCAGTCCGGCGCGCGGTTATATGACCTGCAATCGCGCCCCCGAAAACGCCCGAGCCAATCTTCAATATTTCTATCCAAAGATCGGCCACTTGCGTTCAGTGTGCAGCCTGGCTCTGGGCGTCATCGACATACGACCAAATCTCATCGATGAGACTCGGATCTTCAGCGCTAACCAGCTTGAGCTTTGCGCGCAATTCAGCACCAGAAAAACCTTCCTTGCGGACCAACCCGCCGAAAGCCTCTTCAAGAAACGACGAGCCGTACCCCTCAGCTTCATCCAGCACGACCACAACCTCACCGGCGCGCAAAGCTGGCGCCAAATACTTCGTGCGAAACAGTTCACCACTAAACGGACCGTCCGCTAAATAGCGGCCGGCGGGCGCATCGTGAAAGTCGCGGGCTATATTGATCTGCATCGTATTCGGCATACCTACAGGTCCATTTCCCATTGGATAAGAGTACCACCCAAAGGCGCTTCCAGGATGCGAAGCTGTTCCTGCTGCCCAGTAATATATATGTACTCTCCTGCCCCGCTCAAGATGCGGAGCGAGGCACCCGGGCGCTGCGATATGACACGTAGCATGTCCGGCAAGCCCTTCCCCTGATGCGGATTTCCTGTCCTTGTCCGCCCCAAGTTCAAGGCGGCCTTGATCATTTTGGCGTCATCATCGGGCGCCAGATTGAATATGCTTAAAATTTGGCGAACCTGCTCGATGCCATGCTCCCGAACTAGGGTCCGCGGAATACCCAATCCCTGATCGTAGAACATAACGCGCAGCCGTCTGGTGGCCGGGTCGAAGGAGCCTGCCATCCACCACCGATCCTTGAGAACCGGCGTTGCCCTCCGCCCCGCTACACCCGTGGGATAGGCGTGGAGGCGCACATTGCTCATCGCCTCAGAAAGAGCGCGATAGAGAACTCTGGTATTCGGCAACCGACCTGTCAGCGCCTCAATGGCCACACGAAGCTGCTTTGCCTCGTCGCCGACTGCCCCGACCTGCGATCGGAACCGGATGAATCGCGTCCCTCCCTGTGCTGCTAGAAGAAACGGTGGATTCTGCACCTCCAGCAGATCGAATAGACCCATTTCATCCAGCAGACGTCGTGCCGTCGGGTCCCAGTGGTCAATGTCGATCACTCGCGGCCGAAACTGCCTTAGCCGTCGCCATCGATCCAACTCCGCTGCCAAAACAAGCGAGGCGGCAGGACTGACATCTCGAAGAGTGGTGAAGTCGAGCCGCAGAGGCCGACCTTCCCTCAACGACCACCGGATTGTCTGCACAACTCGTATTGTCTCTTCGAAATTACGATCCAAGCTCAGGACTGCTGGCAACGCCAGTTCGACATAGCGGCGCCGAGACGGCGGCAGCCATCTATTGCGGGGCTGCGGCGAAGCATTCCGCCCGCCAACTTGCGCCAGTCGGTTACGCCGTTGACGACGGGCCAACTCGCGCCGTGACCGCAACGCCAGCCATCTCTTGTATTTCGGAGTAAGTTTCCGCATCCCCGCCGCTTCGGTTGACCGACCGTTTACGCTTCGTCACTACAGCTGCGACATGGATCCAATGAAGAAGCCAGAGACGTCAGTTAGCTTTCCGCGCCAGAGCACGCCCTGATTCGTTGGAAGCGGCGCACCGCTGTTGTGAAAAATTCGGGCATCTCTCAAGTGGATGAAGAATGGCGGAGGCCTGTCTGCGTCCGCCGTTTCGCCTGCGGCGGGATAGAGCGATGCGGGCATTGAGCAATACTGCCTTAAACTCTCGGCTATCGTCGGCTGGTCCGTAAGTGACGATGCGACCGAATCACCTAGCATTTCGAAATAGCGCCGGCCTGAAATCATCATGCCGGAAATGGTGAGCCCATTTACGCTAAGCGTGATCCCTACTTCGAGCGGCGTCCTGTTCATCAGGTCCACCAGGCTCTGCAGGAATCCATCCACCTGAGGTGCCGGGAATGGGCCCGCCGTTGGGGTTGTTACAGCCTCGGGGGATGGGGCTGCGGCCGGGGAAACTGCATCCATTTCCAAATCCTCTCGGTCGGGAACCAACAAGCCTCCGCGGCGACTCGGTACGTGCTCCGTCGACCGCATGCGATCACGAGGCCCGAGAGACGCGAAGTTGTCAACATCTAGGAGTAGAATGTTGGAGGGGATGCGCGAGCACCAAACCGGGGATAACTTCCTATGGCATATATCCCCTGTATGCTCCTAGGCTTTTGCCACCATACATTGCCATTCGAGAGAGTAAGACATGCCCACCCGCTTTTGGGTTTTCATCATTGCCTGCACCGCTATTGCGCTCATCGTGCATTTCACCGTTCCGGGGCCATTCACGATGAAGACAGTTATTCAGCTGGTGCAGGGTGAGCTTGAGGTGGATCGCCTTCGGCTCGCAATTCTAGTCACGAGCGGCCTGGCGGCGGGCTATATCGCATTTACCGCGGTCCGCGATTTCCTCCTCCGGCTGAACAGCGGACGGCTGTGAATCTCCGTCGCACTAGTGAAAGTGCTTGCGTCTGACCGTCGAGACGATGAACTCGACGAACTGGATATCGGCTACGCTAAGCTGCTTGGCTATGTCCACCGGTGACAGTTTAGCATTCGCGGCCAGGGCGAAAATTTTCGCGATGCATGCATCGGCGGCATGGGTATCAGAGATGAGCTGCAGCAGCTTTTCCTGCGTGGCCCTGAGCGTCGCTTCGAGCTGAATCATTCTCTGCGCGTCAGCCAGCCGCTCCTATAGCGCCTGGTTCTCGGCCCGCATCAGGTGCATTTTCTGCGCCGGGGTGAATTCGACCGGCGCATCAGCTTTCGACTGCTGTCCGGCGTCATAGCGGCCGGTACGGCGGATCGACGGCAGCACCTGAGCCGTTACCCATTTCCGGAACCGCTTCGCCTGTGGTTTCCGGCGTCGCAGGATCAAGCTGTATAGGCCCGACTCGTTAACCAGGCTAAAGGTACGTCGCTGTTCGACGCCATTGGAGCTGACATCGACAATGTCGATCTCGGCCTTCTCGTCGTCATCGAGCCGTGCCAGGACATCACCCGTGTTGCCGATCTCCAAGATTTGGCAAACGTCGACTAATACAAACCAGATTTCGCCGCCGTCATTCAGGAGGCGTACATTCTGCTGCTCGAACGGCAACTTGAGATGCTCTTGACTCTGACTGCCCATAGTTTAACTCCGGCAAATCGAATCGTCGTCTCCACTCGATCGTGGCTAAAGCAGACAATCGGCAGAAACGAAAATAAGCGCCACAGGAATCGTTCTCTCCTTCGGCCGCCTTCTCCACAGAGAGCCGCGCGCTTCTTCTGTGCGCTCAAATAAGCCGCCTCAGCGGCGATTTTCTTCTGCCGCCGTCCGATACTTGTCGTTGGACCTGAGTTCCGTTGAGCACCGAAGGTGCGAATAAGGCCCCTCGCCTCCTGGCGAGCAGGATGTGCGGTGTAACACCGCACCTATCCTGCCATCGTGACGACAGAGAATAGGGGCGGGTCGAAATCAGAGAAATTCAGAGAAACACAGAGAAAGTCAGAGATTTCGAGGCAACACTAATGCGTATGCGGATGAACACAGAGAATGACAGAGAGAGTCAGAGAAACATAGAGAGATTCAGAGAATAATTGAGAGTTTTGCAAAATCAGCACGTATAGCGCGTGCCCCTCTTGCGAATCGTGCGTCAGCTTCAGATAATTGAGGCATTTCAAGGGGGTAGGCAGGATGAAGGTGGCGATTTACGCGCGCCATTCGACTGACAAACAGGAGAACTCGACCCGAGATCAGGTCGCCCGGTGCGAGGCGTTCTGCAGACGGTTGGGTTATACTGTAACAGGGGTGTTCTGTGATGAAGGCATATCCGGCGCCAGCATGCAGAACCGCCCAGGCATACGCAGCCTAATCGAAGCCGCCCTTGACGGCGGCTTTGCGCGCATCGTCACCGAAGACCTCTCCCGCCTCAGCCGGGACCAGGGCGATATCGCCCATTTCTACAAGAAATTACTGTTTTTTAGGGATCACCCTGGAGACAGTAGCGGAGGGTGAGATCTCGGAACTGCACATCGGCCTCAAGGGCACGATGAACGCTCTCTACTTGAAGGACCTCGGCGACAAGACCCGGCGTGGTATGATCGCCGCGGTGCTCAATGGCGTCATTCCGGGCGGCCGATCCTACGGCTACGATATCGTCTACCAGCTCAATGAGCGGGGCGAACCGATACCGGGGCAGCGAAAGATCAACGAGGCGGAAGCCGATGTGGTGCGTAACATTTTCGCCCGCTATGCCAACGGTGAATCGCTCAAGCAGATTTGCCGACATCTGAATGAGGCCGGCGTACTGTCACCTCGCGGCGCCAAATGGCAGATGTCAGTGCTAATCGGCACGGCCGCGCGCCAAACCGGAATTCTGCGAAACACGCTCTACAAGGGCCTGATCACGTTCGACAGAATGGCCTATCGCAAGCATCCCGATACCGGGAAGCGACTTTCGGTGATGCGGCCGGAGAGTGAATGGATCCGTGTGCCGGCGCCGGAACTTGCTATCGTGGGCGAGGAGTTGTTCGATCGCGTGCAGGTGCTTATTGAAGAGCGCTCAAGTGGTCACCGTCAAAAGCTTCTCGCCGCTCAGGTGATGACAAGCCAGGAGAAGCGGAAGCAAAAGCGGGAGTACCTACGCAGCTGGCGTGCTCGGCAATATCAAACGGTCCCGAGAATTCGCGAGCAGCCGCTTTATTTGACGACAGGAAAATTATGGTGTGCTCGCCACGACACCGCGATTGTGTTTCGCCGCAGTCGACTACATGGGTGTCGTGAGCCGAAATGTGCGAATCAGAATCTTCCACTCGACTACATGCTTCCAAAAGTAATTGCGGAACTGCAGCGCTTCGATGCGGCCGCCATAGTGAGGCATTTTGCCGACCTGGCTTCGCGGCGCGCCAATCTCCTGAATGCGATCCAGCAACTTGAAAGCCGCCGCACCACCGTTCAGCAGGAAATTCGAGCACTTTTGCGCTCAATCGCGCGCTCTCAACGTGGGCCAGAAACGATGGCCCACATCCAGGATCTAGAGAAGGACAGTGGCCGCCTCCGTTTGGATATTGAGCAGCTATCTGCGGAGCTACGCGACATCACATCTCCTTCGGACGATGCAATTGCCGCCATTGTCGATTCCTTCCAGGATGCCCTGGCACGGTCTGCTGGAGATCCAGAGGCCATCCGCGCCATTCACTCCTGCATCGAACGAATTCACGTCGTCCCTGATTGGAATGATGCTGAGCAAAGCATGCAACATCGTGTCCGAATTCAGTACGATTTCGCAGCGATCGTCAGGACATTCGGCGCTGCGCCCGGTGGCGCCGGCGATGACACCACTGCAGCATGGAAAAGGTCTTCCGGCGATGCTAAATTGTGTCCCTCCCGACCGACTTATGGGGTGATCATGATCAACTACAGCGCCGAAGATCTGGAGCGGTTTGCCCCGAACGACGAATTGCTCGATAAGCTATTTGACGCGGAGAAGCGCGGCGACGAGGCGGCGGCAGAGGAAATTCGCCGGCAGATTCTCTATCCGGCCGAAACGCTCCTAGCGATAAAAGAGACGCGTGGCGCCGATTGGCTGCGGCGCAGGGGCTGGCGTTTGGATGAAGCGGAGCGGAAGTACGGTAAGGACTGGCTGGACCGTGACATCGCCGAATAATGAGAAGCTGCTTGATCAGCTGACGATCCGTTTATCGGACGAGCGCGTCGCCTATGTCAGCCGAGAACGTAGCCCCGCAGCCAAGAAGTACCGCGACAGCCAAGATCTCATGTTAGAGACGATACGGTCGATCGGCCGGACTGGAGACATTGGACTGATCCTGAGTGCAGAACGCCAAATCCTCCGCAATGAGATGCGATTCTATGGCAACAGCGCTGGAATGCGCGGCAGTTTGAAGTCTGCCCTCCAGGAGCTCGATCAGGCCGAAAAAATGTTGCCGCTGGTGCACGACAGCGGACTGTACCTCGCGGTCGACGCGAGCCACGCCAATCCGAAGAGCCGGGCAAATGGGTTGCCGCGCGATGCAGCGCGCCAGTTTTTCGCAGCTCACAATGTTCGCTTGCTGAATGCCGACAGAACTCGACTGACGGAAACGGAGAAGCGGATCCTGGAGGCGCGGCGCAATAACATCCGCGTTGCATCGATGAGCTACGTCGCACTGCAGGAGAAGGCGCTTGGCGTCGACATTCGACAGAAGCGCGAACTCGGCATGTCGATGTAAGGCGGCAGCCCATGTCGATCGGTGAGGCTGCAACTCAGTTGGCCAATATCGTTAGCAGCGACGGCACTGGGTTCAGCTGGCCTGGTGATAGCCGAAGCATGCCGCCGAGATAGCTTGCGGCCGATCTGATCGGATGGCCGCGGCCATCCGAATGGCGCAGAAGCGCCAAGGCAGCCGCGAGTAGGGCGGTCTCTCGGCCGTGTGCGGCGACAGCGCGTGACCAAGCATCTGGACTGAACAGACTGAGCCGCTGCCTTCTGACAGCATCGATGATCTCAAAATGGCTGTCAGCCTGCGTAAGAGGCGCTCTGGAGGGGTGCAAACGTGCCGCCGCCAGGCGCGCCAACTGCATCGAATCTGGCCTTCGAGGCCGCTGCCGCCGCTCTACACGTGCCTGTTCCGCGGGTCGGACCAGGCTATCCACAGCCGGATTTTGCTCGTCCTCTTTTTTTCCTGTCGTCAAACCTGACGTTGTCCGCCGCTCCAGAGTTGCCGATCGCGCCTCGGTGCGCGCGGCAGCCGAAGGCGTAGCACGCGCGCCACTGCGCGCCGCGACAGCGGAGCTCCTATCATCCTTCGTACAAGAGTTGTTATTTTTTATTTCCGAAGGCGGCGGCATTTTTGTCACCCCAACAGCAGTCGGTCGCGGCGCCGGTCCAATCCGGTTTAATTTGACCCATCCGAGGTCCAGCAACATGATGATGGAGGGCCGGTGGCGGCGGGGGTTGCTGGTCGGCTGCAGGCGCCGTCGCAGAAAGCCTGACGCCTCCAGTCGTTTGAGGCATCGCTGTATCGAACGATCGTCGCATCCAATTGCGCCGGCCAGCTCGGGAACCGAGATCTGGACAATCCCAAGATCGTTCAGCTGCGATATCCGCGTAAGCAGGAGTTGCTCGATTCCGGATAATCGCCTGCCTAGGCCTTCTGTGCATTTGGGCTTCCGGTAGGTCTTCTTGCGGATCTCGGCCTGGACGGCCGGATCGAACTCTTCTTCCCGCGCCCGGCTGGCGGCCAGTCCTGCGGCTAGCGTTGCATTCCATTCTTCCTGTCGTCGCATTTCGTGAACGACAGGATCGAGATCGGAGTTAATTTCGGTGTAGTTCAATCCTCTACGGCAGGCCCGGCCCTGGACAAAGAGCGCAGAAATCCGGCGCGCAAAATGCACGTTCGGCCTTGACTGCGATATGTCGGAGGATTAGGTTCGGAACACGTTTTGATCCGTACCTAATACCAAAAAACCTCGCAGCGCCAACTGCGGGGTTTTTGTTTTTCAGTGCTGGGAGAAGATGATCGCCGCCTCCTGGTAGAGGTCCCAACGATCGCTGGCTTGTCTCTCGGGCCGAACTCATGTATTTCTAGATGAGTTCGACCCGAGAGCGCCGAGTGGTTGCGGGGAGAGGATTTGAACCTCTGACCTTCAGGTTATGAGCCTGACGAGCTACCGGGCTGCTCCACCCCGCGTCAAACTGGAAAAAATACAAGGGCGCCTTTGGGACGCCCTCGCGCAGTCGTTGGTTTCGTGAAGAAGTTCCGAAGATCTGGTTGGTCCGTGCTTAATAGGCCTGGCAGCGACCTACTCTTCCGCGTCTTAAGACGAAGTACCATTGGCGCTGAGGACTTTCACGGCCGAGTTCGGGATGGGATCGGGTGTTGCGTCCTCGCTAAGGCCACCAGGCCAATTAAGCACGGAGGAACCAGCTCTTCAGTAGTATGTATCCTTGGTATCAATGTCTGAGTGCTTGCTTTTCACTGCCTGCGCGGCGTCTGACCGCTGCACATGGCGGGCGCTAAGATCAAGCCTATCGAGTGATTAGTACTGGTTAGCTCAACGCATCACTGCGCTTACACACCCAGCCTATCAACGTGGTGGTCTTCCACGACTCTCAGGGATACCTGGTTTTGAGGGGGGCTTCCCGCTTAGATGCTTTCAGCGGTTATCCCGTCCGTACATAGCTACCCGGCAATGCAACTGGCGTCACAACCGGCACACCAGAGGTACGTCCACCCCGGTCCTCTCGTACTAAGGGCAGCTCCTCTCAAGTATCCTACACCCATGGCAGATAGGGACCGAACTGTCTCACGACGTTCTGAACCCAGCTCACGTACCACTTTAATCGGCGAACAGCCGAACCCTTGGGACCTGCTCCAGCCCCAGGATGTGATGAGCCGACATCGAGGTGCCAAA
>Ga0065721_10049864_pt1 | contig 26149 bp, 26 predicted proteins | sample Mesricmetagenome_FD_59108 | JGI IMG/M metagenome (GOLD analysis project Ga0065721, IMG submission 59108) | Mesophilic microbial community from rice straw/compost enrichment Sample: eDNA_1 v2 (version 2) | ecosystem: Engineered > Solid waste > Grass > Composting > Bioreactor | place: USA: Davis... | reverse complement strand
TTCCGGCCTTCGGGCTCGTCGGCTGCATGGAGAGAGGGATGAATACCTGGAAGCCGTTCGTCTCGTCCTGCAGCTCCCGCAGCTGAATCAGATGCTGCACGCGCTCTTCGATGGTCTCCACCGGACCGTAGAGCATGGTCGTCGGAGTCCTCATTCCCAGTTGATGCGCCGTGCGATGGACCTCCAGATATTGTTTGATGCCCGCTTTTTCCACCCGCATTTTATCCCGGTACTGATCCGACAGAATCTCCGCTCCGCCGCCGGTCAGAGACTCGAGTCCGACCGCCATCAGCTTCTCCAGCACCTCGCGGTAGCTGAGTCCCGAGATGCGGGAATAGAAGTCGATCTCCGCGGCCGTGTAAGCCTTGATGGTAACGTTCGGGTAACGCTCCTTCAGCGCCCGAATGGATTCGACATAATAATCGAAGGATACGTGAGGATTATGCCCGCCGACGATATGGAACTCGCGAGCGGTCGGAGTGATGTGCTGATCGACATACTCGAACATTTCCTCCGGAGTCAGCGTATAGGAGCCTTCTTCCCCTTGATCCTTGCGGAAGCTGCAGAAGGCGCAGTGGGATTCGCACACGTTGGTGAAATAAAGGCTCATCGTCTCCGTGAAATAGACTTTCTTGCCGTTCTTGCGTAGGTTCACTTCGTTGGCCAGCTGTCCCATCGTCAGCAGATCCTCGGTCTTGTACAAGAACACTCCGTCCTCGAAGCTCAGCCGTTCTCCGGCTCTGACTTTATCGGCAATCTCCGCCATCTTCTTGTCGGAAGTCGTCGAGAGAAGAGTCATAATGGGTACCTCCTAATGGTTCGATTGTGGTCGAGATTTGAAGATGATTGTGAAAATAATTACTTAATTGCGCTGCCTTAGAAAAGGGAGTTCGGAGGCGCAGCATCCTCAGACCATCCGGTAAACAACTGTAGTAAGTATAAACTTCTAAGTAGAAGTCATCAACTTAAAAAGTTTGACGGGTATATTTTAGGCCAAAACGGGGAATCAACTTGAATATTAAACAAATTATGGTTATCTTTATGGTAACATTAATTCAGATTAAAAAGGAAGGTGTCCCCTTGAAACCCGAAGTTCTCCCATTGGCGGAGCTGGAACTAATGGAGCAATCCGACAAAGTCGCAACCTTGCAGAAGTACAGAGCTGCTTACACCATAAAAGATCTTAGCAACGCTTGGGGGTTGACGAACCCCATTCAGTATTACATGTGGTTGAAGAAGCAGCATATTTACGAGCAGCTCGTTCGCAAAGCGGACAAGTTCGAGCCCACGAAAGAATGGCGCCGAATCAAGGAGACGGAGAGCCGCGAGGACGACCGTTTCCAAGCCAGAGGCGGGCTGCCGGCCGATCAGTTCCGTTACGGCATCGACACCGATTCGAGCGGACCGGAGCTGGCTCAGGTGTTCCGCAGGCTGTCCGAATTTCTGCACAGCGAGAACGGCCGCTTCCGCTGCCGGATCGAGCTTAAGGCTCTGCCGCATCAAGCTAATGCGGAATGGAAAGAAGAGGAACCCGGCGCTTAACGGCGCTGGGTTTTTCTATGGGGACATTAGGACAAGCTATCCCGGGATATTTGCTTTTCCCGCCGGATGAGAGCCGCATACGACCCTTGAGCGGGATTGACGAGGAGAGTATACTAGAGGTAAAGCGATCGATTAGATCGTCAGCACGAGGGAGGGAACCAGATATGATCTCAATCACCGAAACGGCAGGCGAGAAGATTCAAGAGATGCTCGCGGCAGAGGAGCTGCCGAACCTGTTCTTGCGCATCGGCGTACAGGAAGGCGGCTGCAGCGGTTTTTCATACGGAATGGGCTTCGACGACGAACAGCACGAGGACGATCAAGTGCTCGACGTGCGCGGAATGAAGGTCGTCGTTGACTCGGAGAGCATGCGTTATCTGCGCGGCCTCGAGATCGACTTCAAGGAATCCGCCATGGGCGGCGGCTTCACGATGAACAACCCGAACGCGACCCGCACCTGCGGCTGCGGTTCCAGCTTCCGCACGGCGACCGACGAGGGCAAGCCGGACAGCGACTGCTGATCGCACTGCGTATTTACGAATTCAGCCGATTCTGTGAACCTTCTGATCTCTTCTCCAGGGAGAGAGCAGAAGGTTTTTTTTCGCTCTAGCGGCCGTCCGCATTTGTAACATGGAATTCATGCTTCGTTCATAATCCGGACTTAAGATAGTTGTCGATTCTAGAATCCAAAAAAAAGTAAAGTTAGAATATGAAGGTTGACAATCTCCGGTTAAAAGGGTACGATTTGATTGCTTAAATGATAATGATAATCAATATCATTTAAGTGATGGTTTCGTTGGGAGGGATGCCTCAAATCACCGATCCGTTGCCATTATGTCGCTTTAGATCCGGCTGAAGGATTCATTTTTAATTCCATTTATCAAAGGAGTGTTTTAATGATGTCCCAAGCAATGAAAAGATCGTTTTCTTTCGTCCTTCTGTTGGTGTTCGCGCTGGCGATGGCCGTTCCGGCATTCGCATCCACGTACGCCCGCGATTATCAGTTCAACTACGAAGGGGAATATCACGAGCATTCCAGCGGCTATATCGATGGCCCTGCCGTCATCGACGACTCGGCGAATACCGTAACGCTCAAGCTTGACGGCAACTACTTCCCGGAGATCAAGATCGGCGCCAACAGCTATTTAGGCTCTTACAACGCTTCAACCGGTCTGACGACGTTCGTCATACCGGGAACCGATGCCGCCAACATCGACATCTCGCTGCATGTTCGAGTGACGATCCTCGGCATCCCGGTCCACGACACCTGGTACGATCTGGAGATCGCCTGGTTATAAAGAAATCGCAAATAAACCGTCAGGGACAATTCCCTGGCGGTTTATTTGCGGATTCGGGCGTATCTCCGGCGTCATTCATCCAAGAACCTGTCCTTTTGTCCGAGTATGTATAAGTATAACTTGTGAAAGGAGACCATGCGGATGGATGTGGCTTCGATTGCATCAGGACGGCAGCTGGCCAGCAAGTGGCTGAAGACGAACGCGCTGCTGTCCAACCCCTATACGGCCCGGCATATCCCGCCCTCGCGCCTGTATTCGGCATCGAACCTGCGGGCGATGCTTGCCCATCACGGAACGGTCGTCATCAAGCCGGTTCGCGGCGGCGGCGGCATCGGCGTCATGAAAATCAGCGCCAGCGGCGGAACCTACCGAAGTACTTATATGGACAGTACCCGCTCGTTCAACTCGTTCTCCGGTTTGCTGGCGCACGTCGATCGCAATCGCAGAGGAAGAAGTTATTTGATTCAGAAAGGCATCCCATTGGCAACGGTGTCCGGAAGGCCGATCGATTATCGGGTGAAGTACGTCAAGGAGAATGGGGTGTGGACCTTCCGTTCCATGGTGGGACGGGTGGCTCGCAGAGGCCTGTTCGTCACGAACCTATGCCGCGGCGGAGAACTGCTTACGGCTGCGCAGGGCATAAGCCGTTCCCTGTCTTCCCGCTCGGTGAGCTCTAAAAAAAGAGAAATGAGGCAGCTTACCCGCGTGGCGACGCAGCTGCTGGAAGCTCGCTTTCCGGGAGTAGGGCAGCTAGGCTACGATTATGGAATCGACCGAAACGGACGAATTTGGATATTGGAGGTCAATACTCGCCCGCAATAGCCGGCCGGAATTTACAAAAGTTTTCATAAAGAGAACTATTCGCATAATTCATATCTATCATTTTTTTTTATAATCCTTGCGGATTAACGCGTTGTGCATAATTCCGTCCACATTATCCACTCGGATTAATGCGCGGTAAAGGTTCTTACTCACATTCTGCCCACAAGATATGCACGGAATCCTGTTGATAATGGCGCTCTTGTCCCTCCAAATGCCCCATGCTATGATGCCATCAGCCGACCAATTGCAGGGATGAAAGAGGGATTGCGATGCTTCCGCTGCTGTCCGATGAAATGTTGTTGGAAGCCTATCATCATGCGCTTCGTCTTCAGTTGGAAAGAGATTTCCTGAATCTGCTTCAAGCCGAGATCGAAAGAAGAAAGCTCAAGCTTCCCGACGATCTCGCGGTCTAGCGCCACAGCGCGACGGAATGGGTGAACGTATTCCCGCATTCCGGGCAGTCGGCGAAGTGAAGACAAGCCTCCGGGTCTGCCGGGGAGCTGTCCGAGCTCGCAAGCGGAAGCCCGGGAGAGTATGGGGAGTACGGACCTTTCCAATCGTCGACTTTTCCTTCGTCGGAGGCCGGCGAGCCGCAGGCCGGACAGACCGGGGTTAGAGAGACAAAAGCATTGCAGGCAGGACATAACACGAAGGGCATCCTCCTTGGGAACCGGATCGAGAAATCCGGCATTGTTCCAAGTTAGGATGCCCTTATTGTTTGGATATATAGGGGAAGTCCGGCGATTACAGCTTCATGTTGCTGCTATGGCCTGGAGAAAGCTTCGCTTTCGGATCGACGTACACCTTCGCGTTGTTGATCGCGGTCGGAGCTTCGCCGAAGCCGACCGCGATCAGCTTCAGCTTGCCCGGATAGGTCGTGATATCGCCGGCGGCGAAGATGCCCTCGACGTTCGTCTCCATGCGCGAATCGACGACGATGGAGCCGCCTTCGATGTTGAGGCCCCACTCGCTTATCGGCCCGAGGGAGCTGATGAAGCCGAAGGTGACGATGACCGAATCGACCTCGAGAACGGTCTCTTCCTTGGTCTTCACGTCGGCAAGGGTAACGCTCTCGATGCGTTCTTCTCCGTGCAGGGCGACGATCTCGGAAGGAACGATCACCTTCACGGAAGACTTCTCGAGCAGCTCTACGCTGTGCTCATGGGCGCGGAACTTATCGCGACGATGGACGAGCGTCACCGATTCGGCGATCGGCTCCAGCATCAGCGCCCAATCGAGCGCGGAGTCGCCGCCTCCGCTGATCAGAACCTTCTGTCCGCGATAGCGCTCAAGATCGTTAACGAAGTAATGAAGGTTGACTCCTTCGTACTTAGACGCTTCCGGCAGTTCGAGCCTTCTCGGCTCGAAGGCGCCGACTCCGCCCGTGATAATGATCGACTTCGCTTCGTACGTCCCCTTGTCGGTCGTTACCTCGAAGTGGCGATCCGCCAGCTTGCGCACGGTTTGCACCTTCTCTTCCAGCCTGATGCTGCTGCTGAAGTGGCTCATCTGCTTCTTCAGGCTGTCGACCAGGTCTTGCGCCTTGACCTTCGGGAATCCGGCAACGTCATAAATGTATTTCTCCGGATACAGGGCGGCCAGCTGGCCGCCGAGCTGCGGCATGCTCTCGATCAGGGTGACGGACATTTGGCGCATGCCGCCGTAGAAGGCGGCGAACATTCCGGCAGGGCCGCCTCCGATAATAATGACATCCGACAATGCTGCCGATTCCACTTCGTTGTTACTCATGTATGCACAACCTCCGTTGTTATTTGCAATTTCCACCAGGAAGGAATCCTTCGGAGAATCTTTCTCAATTATAACAGGATTGGGGGAGAGCGGAATAGCGGAGCCCGATTTGTCGAGGATTGTTGGAAGGAGAAGCAAAACAGCCCCCTATTTTTGTGGAGTTGTCCAAACAATTTCGTAGGATGTAAACTTGAAAACCGATGTCAAAGCCTATAGAATTCAAAATGAAGAGGCATATGTTCAGATTGGGTGCGGAGGAATTGTGTCTTTTTTCACAATTGATAAATAGATATAAACACAACCTCGGATTGGATGGGATTAACCATGAGCAGTATTCCAAAAATCGTGATTTTGGGCGCAGGATACGGCGGTATCCTGACTTCCCTTCGATTGCAGAAAGAGTTGAACTACAACGAAGCGGACGTCACTTTGGTGAACAAACACGATTATCATTATATTACGACGCATCTTCACATGCCGGCGGCGGGAACGGATCACCCCGACAACGCCCGCGTGAATATCTCCAAGCTTATCGACGAATTCAAGATCGACTTCGTGAAATCGACCGTCGTTCAAATTCGCCCTCAGGACCGCAAGGTTATTCTTGAAGACGGAACGCTGTCTTACGATTATTTGGTTATCGGATTAGGCGGAGAATCGGAGACGTTCGGCATTCCGGGACTGGCGGAGAACGCCTTTACGATCCGAAGCATCAACTCGGTTCGGCTCATTCGCGAGCACATCGAATATCAATTCGCCCGCTACAAGCGCGAACCGCACCGCACGGATTATCTAACCTTTGTCATTGGCGGAGCCGGCTTCACCGGCATCGAGTTCATTGGCGAGCTGGCGGACCGAATCCCGGATCTGTGCAAGCAGTTCGACGTGGAGCCGTCCCTGGTCAAGATCATTAACGTCGAAGCGGCCCCGACCGCGCTTCCGGGCTTCGACCCCGAGCTGGTGGAATACGCCATGCAAGTGCTCCAGAAGAAGGGCGTCACGTTCCGCATCGGAACGGCGATCAAGGAATGCACGCCGGACGGCGTCGTCGTCGGCGAAGGGGAAGAGATCAAGTCCCAGACGGTCATCTGGACGGGCGGCGTGCGCGGCAACCGTCTGATCGAGGATGCCGGCTTCGAAACGATGCGCGGACGCGTCAAGGTGGATGAGTTCCTGCGCGCGCCCGGACATGAGAATGTATACGTGCTTGGCGACAATTCGCTGATGTTCAACGAACAAGGCCGTCCGTACCCTCCAACGGCGCAAATCGCGATGCAGCAAGGCGTCAACTGCGCCCACAACCTGGTCGCTTCGATCCGCAACCAATCGCCGAAGCCGTTCGCGTTCCAGAACAAGGGCACGGTCGCATCCCTCGGCAAGGGCGAGGCGATCGGCATCGCGTTCGGCAAGAAGTACAAGGGACGCGTCGCCGCTTGGCTTAAGAAGGCGATCGACCTGCGCTACTTGTTCATCATCGGGGGGATCTCCCTCGTGCTGCGCAAGGGCAAGTTCCTCTAATGAGACACTGCAGCGTACAGGTCAGAGGCCTGCTTACCCGCAGCGAGCTGGATCGCTACAACGCGCTGATGGAAGTCGGGAGCTATCTCGAATCCCAGGGCCGCTACGACCTGTCCGCCATCGTTCAGGCCGAGGTGGATCTGCTCATCCAGCCCGGCATCGAACGGCTCAAGGAGAAGGGCCGCGAGCGCGACCGGATGACTCAGGAGTACCTGGAGGAGCTTCGCCGCGCAGAATGGGAAGCTCAGATGAAGAAGCTTCAGGACGACGAGGATTGATGCATAGGAACCGCCCGGTTAGCCCTTCTCGGCTGGCCGGGCGGTTTGTTTTGCGTGGCTGGGAGAATGGATAAATAAGCATGAAATTTCATGTTCGTTTTTTGGATTTGAGGCTGATTTTATAAATAAGCATGAAAAATCATGTATAAATCGAGACGGCGGACTCGTACTCAAGAAATAAACATGAAAAATCATGTTTATTTTGAGATTACACTCCATTCCTGAGAAATAGACGTGAAAAAACATGTTTATCTCATTATGGAGGTGAGCGGGAACCGTTCGGAATCCAATGCGGTCGGGTCAAATCGATGATAGGCGAAGAGGGAGAGGGAGGGGGCTTGAGAGCAGAGCCTGTGGCGGGAGGGTTCCGCGATAGACGGCAGCGGGCTCGATAGGCAAACTATCGGACAAAAGCGATATAGAGTCCCGAACGAGGCACCTTACGACGCAGTCTTCGGCAGTAAGCATAGGGTACGCCGCCTCGAACGGATCTGCTCCCTGAGCAGCTCGTATAGCTGCTGATATAACGGCTTATCGTCTTGTAGAGGATGGCGCGGCGGGCGGCAAGCAGAACAAGACGGACGCACGCGAAAAAAAAGGAGCTAAACGACAAAGAACCTCCGCCCCGTACGGGGAAGAGGTTCTTCCATACTTGCCTCTATACCTTAAGCAGCTCGCCCAAGGAATCGTTCGTCAGTCGGTTGCCGACGAAGAATTCGCCGAACTCGCCGTAGCGGGCGCTCACTTCGTCGAAGCGCATCTCGTATACGAGCTTCTTGAACTGCAGAGCGTCGTCCGCGAACAGCGTGACGCCCCACTCCCAGTTGTCGAAGCCGACCGAGCCGCTGATGATCTGCTTGACCTTGCCCGCATAGCTGCGGCCGATCATGCCGTGGCTGCGCATCATCGCCTTGCGGTCTTCCATCGGCAGCATGTACCAGTTGTCGCCGAGCAGGCGGCGCTTGTTCATCGGGTAGAAGCAAATATGCTCGCTCTTCGGAAGAATCGGCTTAAGGCGAGCGACGATCTCCGGAACCTGCATCGGGTCGACGCCCGGCTGCCCCATGTAGTTGCTCAGCTCGACGACGCTCACGTAAGAGTGAACGGGCTTCGTGAAGCGGGCGAACGCCGATTTGTTGAAGGAATTCTCGATCGCGTTCAGCTCCCGAAGCGTTTCTCTCAGGTGCATGAACACGAAGTCCGCCTTCTGGCCGACGATGCCGTACAGCGCCAGGCTGCCTTCCTTGCGGGCTTCGGTTTCTTCCCATTCGCTAATCAAAGCCAACAATTCGCGGGTCGCCTTGGCGCGGTCGGCTTCCGACGCGTCTTGCCAAGCGGCCCAATCCATCGTGCGAAAATCATGCAGGACATACCATCCGTCCAGCGTTTGTGCGGCTTCACTCATCGCTTATTTTCTCTCCTCGCCATTGCTTGGTCTCCGCGTTTCTCCTATATATTTTAGCGGATATCCCCCAGAAGGGGCAAACCGATCAAGTGAACATAGAGTGAACATCAGGTGAACATTGACTATAGAGAAAACGATCTTGTAAACTGGAAGGGATATGATGCCGGGAGGAAAGCAGTCATGACTGAATTGATCCAAGAAGTGGTCGGTACCCTGCTGTTCTACGTATTGTTCTTCGGGATCGGCTTTATTCTCAATATGCTTATCAAGACGACGTGGATGCCGACCTGGCTCTATGTCTTTATCGTGCTGCCGCTCGGCGTGTGGCACTTCTGGGATCCGGAGCTGAGCTGGCTCGCCTTTATCGGGGTATTCCTGTGGCCGTTCCTTGCCGGAATCGGCGGAGCACTGTCGAGCGGATGGGCGATTCGTTCCCTTCGCAAGAACGGTTACCGGATGTTCTGATGGGGAATCTGTCGAAGGCGGCCGTACAGCCCCAGGGGAAAATAAAACAGCTTGCGAAGTTCGCTACGGTAGGCGTCATGAACACGGCGGTCGACTTCGTTGTTTTTACGACGTTGGTTTACGGGCTCGGCGCCGCGTCGGCTCTGGCCCAGACGATCTCCTATTTGTGCGGCTTCCTGAACAGCTACGTCATGAACCGAAAGTGGACGTTCCGGTCCGAGAAGCGGGCGAATGCGGGAGAGGTCGCGCGGTTCGCCGTCGTGAACGCGGTCTCCTTCGGCGTCTCCATGGCCATCCTTCTCGGTTTGGAGAAGGGACTCGGATGGAGCCCGCTAGCCGGCAAGATCGTGTCGGTCGTCGGTTCGCTCGCGGTCAACTACATAGGGAGCAAGCTTTGGGTTTTTAGAGAGTCGGCACGGAATCAAGAGGTATGAAGAGGAAGAGGGCATGGAACGCTAACGGGGACAAAACCGGAGGTGGGACCGTGCCCTTATTGCATATGAACGGAGTCGAGACGCATTATCACCTTCAAGGCCGAGGCCGGACGGTCGTTTTTCTGCATCCGCCCTGCATGGGGAGCCGAGTGTTCACCTATATGCGCAATGACCTGGCCCGGGATCATCGCGTGCTGACCTTCGACTTCCGGGGGCATGGACGGAGCGCTTCGTCCGGCGAGGAGCTCACGATCCCCGTGCTAGCGGAAGATATTCGCCTCTTGATGGACGAGTTGGATCTTCATCAAGCGTACCTGGTGTCGTATTCCCTGGCTTCGATGGTCGCGCTGGAGGCGATGCTCGTTTATCCGGATCGAATCCGCGGGGCGGCTTTGCTGTCGGGCATGGCGGAAGTGAGCGACCGTCGGTCCCGCTTGGAAGCGATGGCCAAGAAAATCGCCGCCGCGTTCATGGCGAAGGAGCTTATCGCGCTAACGGGGAGCTGGAAGCATGCGGACAACGCCGAAGCTTTCTACCGCCTGCGAACCGAGACGAAGGCCGGAGATCCGGAGAAGTGGAAGGAATACCTGGCGGCTTGCCTCGATTATCGGGCAACGGACCGGCTGTCCCGTATCGAGAAGCCCGCTCTTCTGCTCTTCGGGGAGAACGATCGGAAGTACGCTCCATATGCGAGGCAGTTTCGGCAAGTTTTGCGCCGCGCTTCGACCGCCTGGATTCCCGGCGCGGACGACCGGCTTCCGATTCATTCGGCCGACGCTTCCTCGCAGCTTATCCGAGGGTGGATCGCCGCGATCGAGGAAAGGCCTCGAGCGGCCGCGAGAATAAAAACGAACGAATTCCGGTACGAGTCGTACGGGTTGAGCTACGATCCGGACCTTGCCCTGGACGATCAAGATTCGACCTTCAAGGATTACAGGTAATCGGCGAGCACCCGGACGAACTTCTCCAGCAAGCGCTGGTCTTCTTCGGCGAATCTCCCTTTGAGAGGGCTGTCGATATCGAGGACGCCGATCAGTTCATCCTTGGCGTACAGCGGAACGACGATCTCCGAATTGGAGGCGGCATCGCAGGCGATATGGCCGGGGAATTGATGGACGTCCTCCACCCGGATCGTTTCTCGCTTCTGAGCGGCCGTGCCGCACACCCCGCGCCCCAACGCGATGCGAACGCAGGCGGGCAATCCCTGGAACGGGCCGAGCACGAGCTCGCCTTCCTGCAAGAGATAGAAGCCGACCCAATTGATATCGGTCAGATATACGTTCAGCAGAGCGGAGGCGTTCGCCAAATTCGCGATTCGGCTCGGTTCATCCTCGATCAGGCTTTTGAGTTGGGAGAGGAGAATACGCTCGTTCTCCTCCCTGGAGCCGGTTAGGGCTTGACGTTCAAAGGACATGGTTCTCACATTCTTTCTGGATGGATTATCTTCGGTCTATCTAGAATAGTACAATCCCGGCCGGAATGCCACGTTCCGAACTTGCTCTTCTCCTGGTAGAGTCTCCCATCCCGTGGGCCTCTTTTTCCTGTCCAGTAACGAACGGCTTTGTGCTACAATAGAGAGACCATTTCTATGAAAAGAGTGTTTAAGACCTTATGCGAGTGTCGAATCGCTTGGAATTCACGGAGAACCACCGTTACGTGGCTTATCGCGACTTCGCGCTCAGCGGCCTCGATCGGAGAATTCTCTCTCATCTCTATCAACCGATGGTCGGCGGATTCGCTATCGGTCTCTATATGCTGCTCTATCATCATCTGGAGGACGAGCGCATCGGCTATACGGTTCCGGAGCCGCAGAGAAGACTGTTCCTGGGGCTGGATCTGGAGCTGAACGACGCGGGACGCAAGCAGCTGATCGAGCATTCCTCGAAGCTGGAGGCCGTCGGGCTGCTGCAGGTGTATCGGCAATACGACCCCGCGAACGAAGAGACCTTGTATGAATACGTGCTGCTGAGGCCGCTGTCCTCCGCGGAATTTTTTACGAATTTGCACCTGACCTTGCTGCTAAGGGACAAGGTAGGCAAGGTCTCGCTGCTGGAGCTGAAGGACCATTTCGCGCCCGAGAGGCCGGTCGGCCTTGCCCGGTTCATGAACCGCGAGGAGACGACCGTTCCGTTCTACGAGCTGTTCCGCTTGAACGCGGGACCCGTCGATCCCGAGCTGGAGGCGGCGCTGGCGGAGAGCGCTCCGGCTTCGGAAGCGGCCGCTTCGTCCCGAATCAAGAAACCGGAGAAAATCCGGCACAGCGACATGCTGCTCCGGTTCCCGAGAGGTTCGGCGAACCGTACCTACGTGGAGCGTCTTCATCTGCAGACCGAGTCGATGGAGCAGATCAATTATTTGGCCTACAAGTTCGACCTGGAAGTGCCGGAGATTTGCCGCTTGCTGGACGAGGACGGCATCTTCGAGCTTGACGGAACGCTTCGTTGGGACGAGCTTCAATCCCGCGCCAACCTGACCTATCGGCAGATCCGCAAGAGGGGCGAGGAGCGGGAGCGTTATATGGCTCGGCTTAATGCGTCCGGGGGGAGCTCCGGCGCCGCGGCGGAGGACCTGGACGAACTGCCGGCGGGAGGGTACCTCGAAGTGCCGACTCGTTTCGCGGCCCAACTATCGATAGAACAATATAACAGGCTGCTTAGGACGGAGCCCTATACGAGGATGCAGGAGCGTTACTTCCCCGGCACGGTTACGGACTTTTTCTTTAATATTTTCGAGAAGATCAACCAGAACTACAAGCTTCCCGATCCCGTCGTAAACGTGCTGTTCCACTATCTGATGAGCATGGAGGACACGCAGCGGCTCACGAAGCCCTTCATCGACTCCATCGCTTCGAATATGCTCGCGAAGGGAATTGATACGTACGATAAGGCGGTCGCTTACGTCCGCAGCCAGGAGAAGCTGAACGAGACGCTGGAGCGCAGGCGCCGCGGCCAGAATGCGGCCGATGCGGGTGGCCATTCGCAAGGCTACGCCGCGGGCGGCCGGGGACGCCGGAGCTCGGGCGCCGCGAACGGCGGCGGTTCGCGCAAGCCGGCCATGCCGGTCGTGAACAGCGAAGGCCCCGCGCAGGAGATCTCGCAAGAGGAACGGGAGAAGATGAGAGAGCTCGCTCGCAAGCTTCAGGATAAGAACAGGTAGCAGGCGCGTTTAAAGGCAGCGGTTTTACCTGTAAGCCGACGGTGTCGGCTTGCAGTGCTGAGATACAATAGAGAGGGGGAGAAGAGATGGAATCGCTGGGAGAAGCGCTGAGAAGCTGGAGGCAGGTCGCCGGAGGCCAAGATCCCCAGACGCTCGGAGATCGGGTGCTAAGCGACCCGCTTGTCGTGAAGTTCAAGGAACGCTATCCGGAGCTGACCGAGCGCACGCTGCGGATCAACATGAACAAGCTGTACCAGATGTCGGTCGAATACCGGAACTGCAAGGAATGTCCGGGGCTTGCGAAGTGTCCGAACGACATGCAGGGCCACTCCACCCGCCTAACGTGCGAAGAAGTCAATGGCGAATGGCAGTTGTTCGATATGAAGACTCCGTGCTCCAAGTGGACCGCCTACGAGCAGCAGGAACGCATCCGCCGCAAGATTACGAGCTACTACGCCGATGTAGACGTGTCGGACGACCGCTACAACGAGCTGGAGATGCTGGATCTGGATGCGGATCGCGAGCTTGCCGTCAACAAGATGCTGCAATACGTCGAGGCGACCAAGACGGTCGGACTCGGCACCAAGGGACTGTACCTTATGGGCAGCTTCGGAACGGGCAAGACTTTTCTGGCCGGTTACCTATTGCACAAGCTCGCCAAGGAAGGCTACTCGGGCGTCATCGTTTACATGCCGGAGTTCGTCGAAGACGCGAAGGGCATGATGATGGAGCCGCAGAAGCTGAAGGAGACCCTTACCCTCATGAAGGAGTGCGACCTTCTTGTGTTCGACGATATCGGGGCGGAGAATCTCAGTCCTTGGGTGCGGGACCACGTGCTTGGCGCGATTCTGAACTACCGGATGAACCGCAAGCCGACTTTTTACACGTCGAATCACGACCTGGAGTCGCTGGAGAAGCACTTCAGCTTCACGCACAAGGAAGGCGAGGAGCTTCACAAGGGGCAAAGGCTGATGGACCGAATCCGTCCTTTCGTGGATGTCGTTCATGTGCGCGGAAGGAATCAACGGGGGCAATAAAACGTTTAAAGCTATAATAACCGCGATCATCGCCTCGATTTCAGCCGGATGCCGGCTGGATTCGGGGCTTTATTTATGCCGACACCCTCATTTCCGTTTGACAGACGGATTGATTTGCGGCTATTATGGATACATTAAGTCTGTAATTAAAGGGAGGGGAGCACCTATGAAGTATTCCAAAGCGACGAACTATGCCCTCCACACGATGCTTTATATGATGGCGGTCTCTCCGGACAAGCCGGTAGGCGTTCAGCCGCTTGCCGACGCGCAGAAGGTGTCGCCGACCTACCTGTCCAAGATTCTTACGAAGTTGGTCAAAGCGGGGTTGATCGAATCGGCTTCGGGAGCGAACGGAGGGTATCGGCTAAGGGGGCGGCAGCAAGACATCTCGTTCCTGGACATTATCCATGCGGTGGAAGGCACGGCCTCGCTGTTCGAGTGCTGCGGAAGCGGCGATTCCCGATGCCTGATCCATCAGGAGATGCTGTCGGCCGAACAGGCGATGGAGGAGAAGCTGAGAAACACGAAGATATACGAGATCGCCCAACAGCATCCGATGAGCCGCTAAAGCGTCGAAGAGTACCGGATATACGAAGTCGCCTATCCTGCATTGTCCTTAGCGAAGAAGGACGATGCTCAAACTCGCTTTAATTACAGACATTGATTATCTATAATATCTATAAAGGAGCGAACGAAGGGATGGAAAAGGTAGGGATGGAAAAACGAATGAGATACGATTGCGCGATTGTCGGCGGAGGCCCCGCGGGATTAAATGCGGCCTTGGTGCTCGGTCGGGCTAGAAGGAACGTGGCGTTCTTCGATAACAATCAGCCGAGAAACCGGGTCACTCACGCTTCCCATGGATTCATTACGAGGGACGGAATTACGCCTGCCGAGTTCCGGCGCATTGCATATGAGGAAGTGACGGGCTATCCATCCGTACGGCATTTTCCGGCGGAGGTGACCTCCGTTCGCAAGACGGAGAGCGGATTCGAGCTGATCGCGTCTTCGGGCGAGCGCGTGGAAGCGCGCAAGGTGATTTTGTCGGGCGGGCTTACGGAAACGTATCCGGAGATCGAAGGGCTTCGGGATTTCTATGGCAAAAGCTTGTTCGTCTGCCCGTTCTGCGACGGTTGGGAACTGAGGGATCAACCGCTTGCGGTCGTATCGAATCATCCAGCCGCTTTCCATGTCGTCAAGATGCTGTTCCAGAATTGGAGCCGGGATCTGGTTCTTTGCACCAACGGCGGCGATAATCTGACAACGGAGCAACGGGAACAGCTGGCGTCCAAAGGCGTTCGGGTCGTGGACACGCCGGTCTCGTCCTTCGAAGGCAGCGACGGCAAGCTGGAGCGGGTCCGGTTGGCGGACGGGACTTTTATCGAGAGAAGCGGAGGCTTTATCGGTCCCGCTCAAGTTCCGAGCGGCCGGTTCGCCGAGGAGCTCGGCTACGAGGTCGGACCGAACGGAGAGATCGTCACCGATCCGATGGGGAAGACCACGACGGCCGGCGTCTACGCCGCAGGCGATTCGGCCTACTTGCAGCCGTCCCAGCTGATTCACGCTGCTTCCTCCGGCAGCAAAGCGGCGTCGGCCATCGTCGGGGAATTGACGGAAGAGGACTGGCAAGCGAATGCATGACGCGGCCGAGCTATTGAAGCTGTTGGCTCCTCGCCCCGGAGAGCGGATTCTCGACTTGGGATGCGGGAACGGAGACTTGACGGCCGAGATCGCCGCCGCCGGAGCGATCCCAACGGGAATCGACAGGTCGGAGGTAACGGTGGCGAGGGCAAGGCTGAAGCATGTCGATCTGAATTTTCAGGTGGAGGATGCCCGGATATATCGGACGGACGTCCCTTTCGACGCCGTATTCTCGCATGCCGTCCTGCATTGGATCCAAGAGCCGGAGGCCGTGGCGGCTTCCGTCTGGCATGCCCTGCGCGAAGGCGGCCGCTTCGCGGCGGAATTCGCCGGTAGCGGCAATGTCGCGGCGATTACCGGAGCCATCGAGCAGGCGCTTAGGAAGCACGGGTACGTGCCGGAGGGACGCAATCCCTGGTATTTGCCGACGATCGGCGAATACGCCAGCCTGCTGGAGGGAATCGGGTTCCGGGTCGTCTTCGCCCGGCACTTCGATCGGCCCTCTCCGATCAAAAGGGATTCGGGGATAAGACACTGGCTGAACGGATTCTCCGAGTACTTTTTTGCCGACGTGACTCCCGAAGAGAAAGAATCGATGTACCGCTTTATCGAGAGCGAGCTCGAACCCCGCCTGAAACGGGAGGGTCAGTGGACGGCGGATACGAGCCGCTTGCGCATCGTCGCTTACAAGCCGCCGGAATGATATAATACACTCCAATAGTCTAGCATGGGGAGTTGGCAGCGATGGCGGAAGAAAGGGTATATATCCGGTTTCCGGAAGAGTCGGACGCTTCGGAAGTGACGGCGATGTACGAGCGCAATCGGGAGTTCTTCGAGAGGTTCTCGCCAAGCCGGCCGGAGGATTCCTATTCGGAGGAGAAGCAGCTTCAAGCGATCCGGAAGGGCAAGGTCGACCGGGATGAGGACCGGAGATACTCCTTCGTGATTTGCCTTAAGGAGGAAGATAGGATCATCGGCGATATCACGCTCTCCTTCGTGACGAGAGGAGCGCTTCAAAGCTGCATGGTCGGCTACAGCCTGGATCAGGCGTATAACGGCATGGGATATATGACGGAGGCGGTTAAGCTGGCCGCCCGATACGCCTTCGAGGAGCTGAAGCTTCACCGAATCGTCGGCGAAGCTTCTCCTCGGAATCCCGGATCGATTCGCGTGCTTGAGAAGGCGGGCTTCCATAAGGAAGGCATCTCCCGAAGCAACGTGAAGATCAACGGGGTTTGGGAGGATCATCAGGTTCTGGCTCTGATCAACCCGTCGGAAGACAGGTGATTCCGTCCGATGGGAATGGGAGAGCCTCGTATGCCGGCGGGACCGGCTCTTTTGCATAGCCTGCTTTACGCAGAGTTGATATAATCTAAGCACGAAGTCCTACTCTTTTATTCTCCGTTAACATAACTATTCGATGATAGAAGACGGACGATATCGTACTTGGATACATACCTTGCGTAACTCGGAGAATGGATATGCGATTATTTCTTAGGTTTCTTCTATCGGAGTACGCTAGACGACCCTGGCAGTCGATGTCGATCTTGGCATTGACTTTAATCACGGTCGGCTATCCGGTCGTTTTCTCTTATAGCTTCGTATACTTGATCGACCACGTTCTGGCCCCCGAATTCGGGAATGAGCTGGGCTGGCTGCTCTTGGCTCTGGCGGCGGGAGGCATTCTCGCGGCGGCTGCGGACTTTGGAGCGGAGTACCTTCTGCTCCGGAACGGGATTCGGATGCAGGACATGCTGCGCTTCAAGCTGATGCGGCATTTGCAATTGCTTTCGGAGAGCTACTACCGCAATAGGCAGTCGAGCACGGTCGTCGGCCGGATGTCCGGAGACTTGAACAACGTTTATGCCTCTTATCTAGCTTTGCAACCGATCGCCAATTCCGTTCTCGGCATCGGGATCTCGGCCGTTCTCTTGCTCTCCATGAACGGTTGGCTGGCCGGTCTGCTGCTCGTCGGTTTTCCATGCTGCTTCCTTCTCCCGAAATGGATTGCGCCACGCGCCAAGACTCTAAGCGAAGAATATAAAAATCGCGAAAATTTCACCGGACTCATCATGGATCGGGTGTTCTACCATCAAGTGATTCGGGCCTTCAATTTGCGCAATTGGGAGCTGGGCAGGCTGCGCCGCATGACCGACGATGTCGCGGAGCTCGGATTGAGAGCCCAATTCGCGCGTTCCGCCTTGGGCAAGTCCGTCAGCTCGGCGCTGCTGCTTCTGAACGTCGCGCTGGTGGCCGGGGGGATCCTGCTTCAGCAGCGGGGAATGCTGACGGTAGGAGCCTTGGTCTCCTTCCAGAGCTTCTACCTGAGAATTAGCGGATACCTCACGTCGCTGACCAGGCTCCTGCCGATTTTTGTCCAAGGCTCGATCAGCCACGCGAGATTGCATACCTCGATTCTGGATCAGCCTCTGGACCCATCCGAGCGCGCGTTGTCCCATAGGGGCGAAGCAATTCCTCCCGGCGAAGCTTCGGGCGACCGGCGATGGACCATTGCCAAGCTTTCCTTCGGGTATACCGACGACGCCGAGACGTTGTCTTCCGTCGACATGGAGCTTCCTCCGGGAGCCTACTGCGCGGTGGTCGGATCCAGCGGGTCCGGCAAATCCTCTCTCGTTGGGCTTCTGATGCGGTTCCATGAACCGAAGTCCGGCGCGATCCGGCTTGGCGGCCGGGACGTCGGCGGCATCCCGCTGGACGAGTATCGTTCCCGGATCGGCTTCGTACCGCAAGAGATCGTGCTCTTTGACGCTACCTTGAGGGAGAATATCCGATTTGGCCGCTTGGACGCGTCCGACGAAGAGGTTGAAGCGGCGGCCAAAGCGGCCGCCATTCACGATTGGATCCTGACGCTTCCGAGCGGATACGACACGGCCGCGGGGGAACGGGGCAGCTTGCTGTCCGGGGGGGAGAGGCAGCGGATCGCCTTGGCCCGGGCGCTTGTCCGCCGGCCTGAGCTGCTGCTGCTGGACGAGGTGACCTCCATGCTGGATCCCGGAACCGAGCAGGAAGTGAACGCAACTTTGTTGAGCCTAAAGGGCAGCTCAACCGTCGTTTCGGTGACTCATCGCCTGCAGACGATCGTTCATGCGGATCGGATCTACGTTATGGAGAGAGGGAGAATTGCCGGCTGGGGCACGCATGACGAGCTGTTGAGAGCAAGCGAGCTCTATCGCTCCATGTGGATGAAACAGAGCGGAATCTTCGTCAGCGACAACGGGCGCAACGCCGTTATCGAAGCGGATCGCCTGCGCCAGATCCCGCTGTTCCAGACGCTCGCGGACGCGGCGCTGGAGGAGCTGCGGCTGGCGATGTGGACCGAGAACGCGGAGCCGGGCGAGGACATCGTCAAGCAGGGAGATCAAGGGGATACGTTCTATCTGGTGGCGCGAGGACAGGTGGAGGTGCTGCTCGAAGGAGGAGAGGACGAGCCCAAAAGAGTGGCGGTGCTGGAGGACGGGGATTTCTTCGGAGAGATGGCTCTCTTGAGGGAAGTTCCGCGGTCCTCGACGGTTCGGTCGATGACGAATTGCGTCTTCCTGGTGATGGACCGCCGTTCGTTCCGGAAAGCGGTGGAGGCGGACGAACGGATGCGCGATCGTTTGGAAGCGGCATACGCGAAAAGATCCGAAGAGCTGTCGAAGCTGAGATAGAGCCGTAAGGGAAGCGTCTGAAGATTAGCTAATAGCTTTTGTCTATATAGGGATACGTCCATCAAACAGCCGATTAACGCGCTATACGCGTCAATCGGCTGTTTTTATTTGTTATTAAGAGCGTCGCACTTATTAACTTTTTTTATAGATAACAAAAATTCAACTTATTGACATTAAACCTATCCGCCTGCTATGATTTCACCAATACCAACTAAGCGGGTAGGAATTATAAGTAGTTGTCCGTCAAAAATCAGAACTGGGGTGCATGTCCAATGAATCAAAGAAAAAAGAAATGGTATTCATTCAATCTCCTTCTCGTCGCCGCTCTTATGATATCGGTGTTGTCGGCTTGCGGCTCGAACAACAACGGAAACAACTCCTCTTCGCCGTCGGCAAGCAATGAAGCGTCCGAGAGCCCCGGCTCCAGCGCGTCGGCTAGCCCAAGCGCCAGCCCGAGCGCGAGCCCGAGCGAAACCCCGAAGAAGGAATCGGTCGAGCTGCTGAACGTCTCCTACGATCCTACCCGGGAGCTGTACGAGGCATTTAACGAAAGCTTCGCCAAGTACTGGAAGGACACGACGGGCCAAACGGTCAAAATCAACCAGTCGCACGGCGGTTCGGGATCGCAAGGACGCAAGGTGCTCGACGGTCTCGAAGCCGATGTCGTGACTCTGGCGCTCGCTTACGATATCGACGCGCTGGCGGACGGCGGCCTTCTCAAGACGGATTGGCAGACGCAGTTCGAATCGAACAGCTCGCCTTACACCTCCACGATCGTCTTCCTCGTCCGCAAGGGCAATCCGAAGAACATCAAGGATTGGAACGATCTCGTCCGCGACGACGTCGAGGTCATCACGCCGAACCCGAAGACGTCCGGCGGCGCCCGCTGGAACTACCTGGCGGCTTGGGGCTATGCCGCGAAGCAGAACGGCGGCGACGAAACCAAGATCAAGGAATTCCTGAAGCAGCTGTTCGACAACGTGCCGGTGCTGGACTCGGGCGCCCGCGGTTCGACGACGACGTTCGTCGAGCGCAAGATCGGCGACGTGCTGCTGGCTTGGGAGAACGAAGCCTACCTGGCGAAGAAGGAATACGGCGACGCGTTCGAGATCGTCACTCCTTCTCTCAGCATCCTCGCCGAGCCTCCGGTCGCGATCGTCGACAAGGTGGTCGATAAGAGAGGAACCCGCGAGGTAGCCGAAGCTTACCTGAAGTACCTGTACACGCCGGAAGGCCAAGAGATCGCCGCCCAGAACTTCTACCGTCCGAGACTGCCGGAGGTAGCCGACAAGTACAAGGATCAATTCCCCGAGCTGAACCTGCTGACGATCGACGGAGACTTCGGAGGCTGGAGGGCCGCCCAAGAGAAGCACTTCAACGACGGAGGCACGTTCGACGAGATTTACACGAAGGGATCCTAATCGAAGAATAGAGGGAAGGGCAGACCATGGCCAAAAGAAAAAGCGTACTACCGGGCCGCCGGCTTACGCTGGGCTTCACTATTCTGTATCTTAGCTTGATCGTGCTCATCCCGCTGGCCGGACTGGTCGTGAAGACCGCCGGCCTCACCCTCCCTCAGTTCTGGGAGACGGTCACGAGCCCGCGCGTCCTCGCTTCCTATCGGGTGAGCCTCGTGACCGCCTTTTTCGCCGCCGTCGTCAATGTCGTCTTCGGGTTGATCGTGGCTTGGGTATTGGTTCGATACCGTTTCCCGGGGAAGAAGCTTGTGGACGGACTGATCGACATTCCGTTCGCGCTGCCCACGGCGGTCGCGGGGATCGCGCTCACTTCGATCTATGCTCCGAACGGATGGATCGGCAAGCTGTTCGACCCGCTCGGCATCCGCATCGCGTACACGCCGCTTGGGATTACTCTCGCCCTTATTTTCATAGGAGTGCCGTTCGTCGTCCGAACCGTTCAGCCCGTGCTGCAGGATCTCGAGAGCGATACGGAAGAGGCTTCGGTGCTGCTGGGAGCCTACCGCTGGAGAACGTTCCGCAGGGTCATCCTGCCGGAACTGATTCCTCCGCTCTTGACCGGCTTCGCGCTCGCTTTCGCCAGGGGCATCGGTGAGTACGGCTCCGTCGTCTTCATCTCGGGCAACATGCCGATGAAGACGGAGATCACTCCGCTTCTCATCATCACCAAGCTGGAGCAATACGAGTACAGCCAAGCGACGGCGATCGCTCTGGTGCTGCTGATCCTCTCGTTCGGACTGCTCCTGATCATCAACTCGCTGCAACGGTGGAGCAATCGCCGTCTGCGGTCGAGCTAAGGAGGGGCGCCTATGGCCGGAGCCGTTACGACCGTCACCGCCGTCTCGAACGAGACGAGACCGAAGCACTTGACCGAAGCGCGCTGGGTTCGCTGGACGCTCATCGGAATCGCCTTGCTATTTGTGAGTGTCGTCATTCTTCTGCCGTTGGTCACGGTGCTGCTCGAGTCCTTCCGCAAGGGCTGGAGCGTCTATATCGAAGCGCTGAAGGATCCGGATTCGATCGCCGCCCTGAAGCTGACGCTGACCACCGCGCTGATCGCCGTTCCCCTGAATACGATTTTCGGCGTGGCGGCGGCTTGGGCGATCACGAAGTTTACTTTTCGCGGCAAAAACCTGCTTATCACCCTGATCGATCTGCCTTATGCGGTATCGCCCGTTATTTCCGGCTTGGTTTACATCCTTCTGTTCGGAGCGCAGGGCTTCCTGGGACCATGGCTCTTCGAGCATGACATCAAGATCGTGTTCGCGACGCCGGGGATTATCCTCGCGACGATGTTCGTCACGTTCCCGTTCGTGGCCAGAGAGCTTATTCCTCTCATGGAGTCGCAAGGCGTTCAAGACGAGGAAGCCGCCGTCAGCCTGGGCTCGCGGGGGTGGCGCACCTTCTTCAAGGTGACGCTTCCTAACATCAAGTGGGGCCTGCTCTACGGAATCATCCTGTGCAACGCGAGAGCGATGGGGGAATTCGGCGCCGTGTCGGTCGTCTCGGGCCATATCCGGGGAGAGACGAATACGCTGCCGCTTCATATCGAAATTCTCTATAACGAATATCAGTACACGGCCGCTTTCGCGGTAGCTTCGCTTCTGATGCTGCTGGCTATCGTAACGTTGATCATTAAGAGCTTAATAGAGAGTAAATTGGTTAGAAGCAAGCACGGAGAATAACGAAGGAGGAGTGGGACGATGGCGAAGCCGCTGGAATTGAACGAGAGCTGGATCGGGCGAATTACGGACGCGGTGTCCGGCTTGCAGTACGGTACGGTGCAGATCGTCGTGCATGACGGACGCATCGTGCAGATCGAGAGGACGGAGCGCCGACGCTTCGACGAAGTGAGCGAGCGCCGGGCTAGCCGCGATATCGCGCAGGGAGAACGAGCGGGACTATAATTCGCCGCATCGCCGGACCCGCATCGGGAGCATGAACCGACCTAATCGGCATAGCGCCGAGGAAGATTCGCGAGCGTGCCTCTTTCGTCAATCGACGAAGGGAGGCGCACGGACGAGTCTTCTTTTTTTTTCGCAAGAGATGCCGCGGTTGGTATACAATTTGATAGGGAACAATTCCGGCTAAGCGGAGGCCAACCATTTAATGAACAGACGAATGTTGATCGTTCAAGGCAGCATTTCCATTTCTATTCGAATGAAGACCTCGGACTCGAATGGCGGACATGCGTTAGGAAACGAGGGCTCGAATGAGGGATAGGAAGACGGCTCGCAAGCCGAATCGCCGCGGAATCGTCGCTCTGTACGTTCTCATCGTCCTGATCGCCGTCATCGGCGTTCTGTCTCTAAACGAATCGGGCGACCGATCGGATCGCGCGGGCCGAGAACGGACGGGCGGGGCCGGCGGGGGACCCTTCAGGATCGTCATCGACGCCGGACACGGAGGGATCGATCCCGGCGCGGAAGGGGCCAGCGGAGCGGAGGAGAAAACGATGGTGTTGTCCGTCGCTCTCAAGGTTGGCGAGCTGCTGCGGCAAGATCCGATGTTCGAGGTCTATATGACCCGGGAGGACGATTCCTTCCTCGAGCTGGAGGACCGCGCGGATTACAGCAACGACGTGCAGGCTGACGCTTTCCTGTCCCTCCACGGCAACCAGTACGACGATCCGACGATATCGGGGGTCGAGACCTATTACGACTCCGAGGACAGCATGCGCCTGGCCCAGACGATTCATGGCAAGCTGGTCCCGGCAACCGGCTTCGAAGACCGCGGCGTTAAACGGGAGGAATGGACGGTGCTAGCCTTGAACGAACGTCCCTCGATTCTCATCGAGCTCGGTTTTCTCTCCAATCCGACGGAGGAAGCAAGCATGCTAGACCCGCGGTGGCAGAATGACGCAGCTCAAGCGATCGCGGACGGCCTTAAGCAATACTTCGGCTAAGGCCCAAAAAGAACATCCCGGCTTCCTCGATAGAGGGAACCGGGATGTTCTGCGTTCCGGGATCGGCGCTGGGCAGCACCTGCTCGCCAACCGATTAGCTGTTGATGAACTTGACGATGACCGCGACGGCGAACACGACGAACATGAATCCGAACATGCCGCCGAAACCGACAACCAGGTCCCTGAGATCGTCGCGAGGTTCTTCGTTAATGTGCAAGCGAGGGTCTTGAGCTTGAATGTTCTCCATAAGGCGCCTCCTGAAGCAATCATTATTCCTAGTATAACCAACTTCTCTTTTCCTTGTAAAGCATGGAGTTAACAAGTTGTGGAAGCGCGGCGCATTTTCGCACGATAGGAACACCCATTCCCCTTCCGGCTGTGCTACAATAGAAGCTAGCGCGGCTAACCGCCGCTCATCTTAATGCACAAGGAGGTCTCCGGGATGGAGACATCGAAGCCGGCTGCGGCTCCCGTCAGCGCGGAGCAGGCCGCGGAGAACATACGCAACAAGCTGGCCCTTCTGCCCGAACGGCCGGGCTGCTATCTCATGAAGAACGGCGAAGGGACCATTATTTACGTCGGCAAGGCGAAGGTGCTCAAGAACCGGGTCCGGTCCTACTTCACGGGCAGCCACAATGCGAAGACCCAACGTCTCGTCGCGGAGATCCGCGATTTCGAATACATCGTCACCGCAAGCAATATGGAAGCACTCATTCTGGAATGCAATCTGATCAAGCAGCATTTTCCCCGTTATAACGTACTGCTTAAGGACGATAAGTCGTTCCCGTATTTGAAAATCACCAACGAGCAGCATCCGCGGCTGGAGGTCACCCGGCGCGTCGTGAAGGACAAGGCGAAGTACTTCGGTCCTTATCCGAACGCGTTCGCGGCCCAGCAGACGAAGAAGCTTCTCGACCGGCTGTATCCGCTGCGCAAGTGCAAAACGCTGCCGGACAAGGTTTGCCTCTATTATCATCTCGGCCAGTGCCTCGCGCCCTGCGAGTATCCCGTCGAGAAGCCGGAGTACGAGCGGATGGTCGGCGAGATGGCGAAGTTCCTCAACGGCGGCCACGGCGAGATCAAGAAGGAGCTCCAGCGGAAAATGGAAGCGGCGGCCGAGGAGCTCGAATTCGAGCGGGCGCGGGAGTACCGGGACCAGATCGCGGCGATCGAGGCTACGATGGAGAAGCAGACGATCACGATGCACGACACGATGGACCGCGACGTGTTCGGCTATGCGGTCGACAAGGGCTGGATGTGCGTGCAGATTCTCTATATGCGCCAGGGGAAAATGATCCAAAGGCACGTGTCGATGTTCCCGTTCTACGGAGAAGCCCATGAGGATTTCCTCACGTACGTTGCGCAATATTACAGCGACAATCCCGCCTTGCCCCGCGAGATGCTGCTGCCGGACGCTCCGGCCGCCGCGGATGCGAAGGCGAACGCGACATCGGATCTCGCCGCGGCGAAGGTCGCACGCGAGGAAGAGGCGGAGGAGGACTCGGAAGGCTCGGAAGGGGAAGGCAGTTTAAGGACTGAGTCCGAAGCCGAAAGCGATGGCGGCGATCGGACCGAGGAGGAAGAGGACGAAGAGAGCGCGGACTTCGCCAAATCCTTACGCTCCTGGCTGAACATCAAGGTGCACGTGCCCAAGCGCGGAACGAAGCGCAAGCTCGTGACGATGGCGTGCGGCAACGCCAAGGTCGCGCTCGAAGAGAAATTCCGCTTGATCGAGCGGGATCAGGAACGCAGCGTCGGAGCGGCCGAGGGACTGGCTCAGTATATCGGCATTCCGTCCGCCCGCCGGATCGAAGCGTTCGACAACTCGAACATTCAAGGCTCCAACCCGGTATCGGCGATGGTCGTGTTTACGGACGGCAAGCCGGACCGGAAGGAATACCGGAAGTACAACATCCGCACCGTCCAGGGGCCCGACGACTACGAGACGATGCGGGAGGTCGTTCGCCGCCGCTACGAGCGGGTGCTGAAGGAAGGCTTGCCGATGCCGGATTTGATCGTCATCGACGGCGGCAAAGGCCAGATCGCCTCGGCGATCGACGTGCTCGAGAACGAGCTGGGGCTCGACATTCCGGTATGCGGCCTCGCGAAGGACGAGAAGCACCGCACCTCGCAGCTGCTCGTCGGCGACCCGCCGGAGGAGATCCCGCTGCCCCGCGACAGCCAGGAGTTCTACCTGCTGCAGCGGATCCAGGACGAGGTGCATCGCTTCGCGATCACCTTCCACCGCGAGAAGCGCGTGAAGTCGATGATCGCGTCGAAGCTCGACGCGATTCCGGGCATCGGCGAGAAGCGCCGCAAGCAGCTTCTCAAGCACTTCGGCTCGCTCAAGGCGATCCGCGAAGCGAGCGTCGAGGACTTCCGCGCCGTCTCGATCGGCGAAGCGCTCGCCCGACGCATTCTGGAGTCGTTGAACGAAGGGGAAGGGGAGCCGGCCGCCGGTCAGGAATAAGAGGTTGAAATACTGGATGATACTCTCGAGCGTCTCCTTTGGAGGCGCCTCGGGAGTTTTTTAGTTGGGGGCGAGGCGCGGATGACCTTCAAGTGAGTAATGGTTACTCAACTTGAAAGCCGACCGCCGCATGATCCCTGCAGATGAGTAAAAATGCGCGTAGAATAATCAGTGGACACTCGTTAAGAGAAACCCAATAATAAAGCTTAACGGGAGGTGTTCACATGGGTGGACAACGGGTGCATCACAATGAGGAGTTCAAGCAACGCACGGTAAAATA